>Ga0182024_10011130_pt1 | contig 18143 bp, 13 predicted proteins | sample P32metaG_FD_120480 | JGI IMG/M metagenome (GOLD analysis project Ga0182024, IMG submission 120480) | Permafrost microbial communities from Stordalen Mire, Sweden - P3-2 metaG (Illumina Assembly) | ecosystem: Environmental > Terrestrial > Soil > Wetlands > Permafrost | place: Sweden: Stordalen... | reverse complement strand
CCTTCCCACCGAGAATGGAGCGTTGCCTAAAACGAAGGCGGCCGGGCTATCTAGAATTATTGTCGGCGTGTTTGGCGCCAGGCCGGTCGGCGTTGCGATCTCGTTGTCTTGCGAAGTGCCCACGTGAACTTCGTTCACGAGGCTAGGAGAGAAAGTATGGGTCCATCCAAGGCTAGCCTGATCGGTTCGTACGTAGGCGTTAGCCAGCGTCTGAATTCCATAATTACCCACGGTAGGGTCGGTGATGACGCCTCCAGGTGAGTTGAAGTTGTTAAAATTCAAGCTGAGGAACAGGCCATCTCGCGAGGTGGGTTGATAGTCCAGCCGGGGCGTAATCACCCAATCATTGCGCTTTCTCGCTTTGGTGCCGAGATTGGAGTTCAGCGCGTTGATTGTGTTAGAGACTTGCTGGAGGTACACCGGATTGGTCGGATCAGGCGCCAAATCGCTGCCCGGCACCGGCAAAGGTCCGTTCGGCGGAGGCAGCACAGTCCCCGCTGGAAGTCCAAAATTAGCGCTCAAGAAAGAAGCTAAGTTCCCCGGCGTCGTGGCCAATGCTGAATTAATGACGGAAATCGGATCGTTTCGCAGTTGCTGCTCATAATCCACAAAGAACCATAAACGGTCGCGCCGGATTGGTCCGCCCACTCCAGCGCCGAACTGTTGCAAAGCATCCTCTGGTTTGGGGAAACCATTTGCTTTGTCGATGGCGTCGTTCGCTCCCGTCGCCGAATTCCGGTTGTAATAAAACACACCTCCGTGGAACGCGTTGCCTCCCGCCCGAGTCACCGCGTTTACGAAGCCCGCCCCTCCTCCATAGATCGCCGAGTACGGACTTACAGTGACCTGAAACTCCTGGATTGAATCCTCACCGTACAGATACGGGATACGGTAACGCCCTATAATGTCGTCGAAATAGTTGTTGGTAGCATTGCTTCCGTCGACGGTAAAGACATTGGAGCCATTTCCATTCGCATATCCTGAATCTTCGCCGCCCTGTTGTCCGGCAATACTCACCAAGCCGGTATCGCCGTCATAGCTGGTATCCGGCGTGAGCACTGTAAAGTCCGTATAGCGACGCCCGTTAAGCGGCAAGTCCTCGGTAAATGACCGCTCCAGCACCGTGCTGGTGGATGATTCCGTGGGCCGCAGCAGGGGCGAGGTCCCGCTTACTGTAACCGTGTCTCGGCTGGCTCCCACCTGCAGCTTGATGTCCTGGGACGTGGCATTTCCTACCTGCACTTTCACTAAGGCCAGGACATCGCGAAATCCGTTGAGACTTGCGGTGATGGAATAGGTGCCCGGCACCAGCACTGGAAACCGATAAAGTCCGGCGCTGTTTGAATCGACAGATTGTTGCGCACCGGTCGCGAGGTTCCGCAGAAGAACTGACACTCCCGGCACCGCCGCCCCGCTCTGATCTGTGACTCGACCGGCGAGTGCTCCCGTCGAAACCACATTCTGGGCCCAAAGCACGGCACAACTCGCCAGCACAAACAGAACGTTACATAGTGCGAGGCAATTGGCCGTGCGAAGAGTTCTTTGGTTCCGTCGAATGAGGGATTTAACTCCCATCATGCTTCCTCGCAGCTAAGATTCTATATGTTGGGGAATTGCTTGGCTCTGCTGATTTCCGAAACATTTGCTCAGCCTGTTAATCAGAGTGCGCGTGAGCCTGGCCTTTTCAAGTTACGAAAGCGTCAACTGAAGTTTGATCTTCGATTAAAAGAGCCACGCCGCCCAGCGCTCGTTCCAGAAATGCAACTCGCCCCCGGCCCCCACCTCAGGATGCTATGCGACTAACTTGGAGTCATGGCATAGCCTGATTGGTGGCCTTAGTTTTGTTGCCAATCGGTCCGCCAATTAAAGATCATGCAAAGACCTAGAAAGGCTGGTTAGGTTTTGCGCGCGCACTCGAACAACTCCGCCGCGCGGGCTGTCAATGTCAGCAATCAGCATGAACGAGATGGAGATGATTAACGGCAGGACGAGAAGCAACGTGGTCCTCGCTCCACCCTGACGCGCACCATAGCCAATCAATAGATTGCAAAAGATGGCGATGGTCATCATCAGACCCCATGCTGCATTAGGAATGCGGTTCGACCACGCGGCTTGCGTGGCTCCCCTGGAGTTCAATACGTCGTTCATGCCCGTGACAGCAACGGTGACCAACGGCGTAGGCTGCGCTGCGGCGGGAACCTGCACGGCGGACCACAGATCGGTCTCCAGTTGAGAAGTAGCAGCATCGATCTCCACAAGCTGGCGATCGTCCCGGGTTTTATAGAATAAAACACGCTGATCGAGATAATTCTTAAGCAGCGCGCGGACTTTCGCCGTATAGGGCGTGGGCAGAAAGTCCGCTCGTATGTATTCCGTACCAATGGCGTTCGCTTCCGCCTCCTCCAAGGTCTTTCGCTGATCGTAGCGAGTGATGGCCATGGAGAAGCTGAATCCGATGATAAGGCCGAGAAGCGTCAAAATGGCGGACATGATCATGCCGAAATCCTCGCGCTCATTTTCTGCCAGATTCCGGCGCCTCTTGCGAACGGAAACGCCGATCCGCAGGGCGAGCCACAACACCACTAGCGAAAAAATGAAAACAAGTGATGAAAATCTTAGGACGTAGCTCATATGTGAAATCCTCCTATTCAACTTCGGCCAATCTATAACATCTGCAAGCGTCGACTGGAATTATCGTGAGGTGGCTTTTAGCGCGAAGCGGAGATAGAAGTAACCAATTGTACCTGCTGCCAAGGAGGCCGCGAAAACCGCGACCTTTGCGGTGGCGATAGAGATGTCGTCTCCGAAGGAGAGGCCACTGATAAATAGAGCGACTGTAAATCCCACGCCCGCCAATATGCCGACGCCGGCAATCCCCGGCCAAGTCAAACCCTCCGCCATCGTAGCAATTTTCGATTGCACGGCCAGAAAGGAGAACGCAACTATTCCCACGGCTTTCCCTGCGACCAGACCCAGAAATATGCCCAGCGCGATCGGGCTCCAAAACGCCATCTTGAGTTGTTCGGTGGACAAGGAAACTCCTGCGCTCGCTAAAGCAAACAAGGGAAGAACAAGGAAGCAGACCCACGGATGAACGTTTCTTTCCAGGCGCTCGGCAATAGAATCAGTGCCACTGAGAAGTTGATCCAGTGCCGTAAGCGTGCCCTCCGCTGATGATTTGTCCTGACTCAAGATCTGAGTTCGGAAATTCCGCAGAAGGGGCTCCACGCTCTCAGCCAACTCCTCCGGACGGAACTTTGGTCTGATCGGTGCGACAAGTCCCAGAATCACTCCGGCAATCGTTGCATGCACTCCAGAACTCAGAACCGCCGCCCAGAAAAAAAAGCCCACAACCACATAGATCGAGATAGAGACCCGCCTCATTGCAACAACTACGAGGAGCGCTAACAGACCTCCCGCCGTCAGGAGAGCCCCTAGCGAAATTTGAGGTGTGTAAAAGAATGCAATTACGAGGATCGCTCCGACATCGTCCACGATAGCCAACGCCAGCATGAACACGCGCAGGCTCGGCGGGATGCGCTTGCCGAGAAGCGCTAGAACCCCCAGCGCGAAGCCGATATCGGTCGCCATGGGGATGCCCCATCCCCGCGCCCCCGGCCCTGATCTATTAAACGCAAAATAGAGAAGCGCCGGAAGGATCATGCCGCCGAGCGCGGCCATGATAGGCAGTGCCGCTTGGCGAGAGGAAGACAACTCACCCTTTACGATCTCACGCTTGATCTCAAGCCCGACCACCAAAAAAAAAAGTACCATCAACCCATCATCGATCCAGTGATGCAGGTCCATCGAGAAAATAGAGCGGCTACCTAATTTCAACGGAAACTTCCAAAGCGCGAAGTAGGATGCACTCCAGGGCGAATTCGCCCAAACAAGGGCGACAACAGTTGCACCAAAAAGGAGGGCCGAACCGGAAGTTTCACTGTGGACGAAACGTTCGAGCATCGACCTCGGCTGCGACAGAAACCGATGTTGACTGGCAGCTGACACAGGAGCTCGAGGACTCCCTATTCCACAGCCGACCAGGCGCTGTCAGGATCGTAGGAAGTTATTCCCTTGGCAGCTTCGGTGGTGTTAGCGCCCAAATCTTTCTCAAAAACATTGCCATCCTGATTGATGACGAACGACATCACTCCGGAATTTCCATACTCGGCAGGATACGCAAGAATAGCAAAGCCGCCCGTCATTGTTCCATTGACGATGTAATCCTTTGCTCCGCCTTGCGCCGCCGGGCCCTGCTTCGTGATCATTCGAAAGTAATAGCCTTGGTAGGGTTGTTCTTGCGAACCGCTTGTGTACAATCCGTTTTGCTTCCCGTCGTCACTTACAAATTTCTGAGCGTACACGTGTGCTTTGGCGCCATCGTGAAGCTGGCTGAAATATTCCGTCTGGGCGTCCTTCATGGTGTTCAGAAGTTCAATCGTGGACAGCTCGTTGTCACCGATGCGCCGAGCCAATATTTCGGCCTTTGCCGAACTAGTGTCGAAGTACCACTGCCCTGCCGAGTTCATCCGCAATGCGAAGGGGAACGGGTAATTCTCCGCGCCAACATCGAGAACCAAGCCGCCCTGCGTCAACTTTCCCCAACGGTGCATCTCGTCGTATTTCTGAGAGAAAGTATCGAGCGCCGCTTTATCTTGAGCGGGATCACCGGAGAGAAGCAGCTCCTTCGCGCCCGAGCCAAAAATGCCAAGAAGCGCATTGGTGTCTCCAGCTTTCGCGGCGCCGTAGATCGCTTGGCCTGCGGCGTCCGCGGAGGCGAATGTCTGCGGCCCAGCCGGAGCGGCCGATTGTTGCGATTTGTTGCATCCCACCGAGGAGAGTGCGATCACGACGAGCGCACAGAACAACTTGCCGCTCGAAAGAAAACTCATCATCCTCGCAGACCTTAGGCGAATCATACCCACTCCTTCATCTTCCCAGCTCAACCATTTGCGAAGTTTATTTATGCTCATGGAATTTACGGCGCGTAGGACTACTTGCGGCGCCCGCCTCCACCACTTCTGGCCACACTCTGGTTCCCACGAGCACTCTGCGCGCGGCCCCCTGCAGATCCGGAGAACGAGTCTGTCCGTGCGGGCTGAGTGGCTGGCCGTTGGCTAGGCTGCGTAGCCGGCTGCGTGCTCGGCCTGTTACCGGGTTGCGTGCTCGGCCTGTTACCGGGCTGCGTGGATGGCAATGTGCTCGGACGATTCCCGCCATTGGCCGGAAGAGTGGAAGGCCGATTGCCGCCTGAGTTTCCGGGACGAGTGTTCGCAGGTAGAGTCGTAGCCGGCGGGCGCCCGTATCCGGGATAGCTCGGAGGGCGATAACCCGGATAGCCCGGCTTGTAGCCCGGGTGATATCCGGGCGGACGATACCCTCCTCCGTAGTAGCCGCCACGCCAGTAACTGTTCCCCACGTAAATATTGCGGTTGTATATAACGGTATGGCTATGCCAGTTCGTTCCCCAATAGCTCCAGCCCCACAGGCAACAGCCACCGTAAACCGTCCTTCCCACCACGATCCCGCCGCCGAAAGAAACAACCGTCACCGTTGATGGTCCGCGATAGTAGTAACCGGGAACTATGATCGGCGCGCCATAAATCACAGTCGGGTTGTACACCGGAACGTAAACGATCTGCGGGTTCGCCGGCTGTATCACGATTGTCTGCGGCGCCTCCTGGACCACTTTTATTTCCGGACCGGTTTTCAGGTTCCCCGCTGCGAGCGCTTTTGCCCGCATTCTTTGCACCGCAGCCATCACGTCCTGCTGTTGAGTGGCGGAAGCTTCACCCAGCGCCGAAGTCCAGGCGAGGTTTTTCGCCAGATTATCGAGCACTGATGGGAACTGAGTGAGTGCTTTCACCGCCGGATCCCAGGATTGCGCGTCGACCGCCTTCGCCAGTGCCTCTCCGGTCAAGCTGGAATTGTCTTTCAGCCACAGAGTTGCGGTCACGATTTCGTAAGGAAAAGTGGATGCACCTAGAACCTGTGCGACGAGAGCATCGGGATATAGCGCAATGGGAGCGACAAGCCCGTCCAGTTCATCCGCAGTGAGAGGCGCATATTCCTCTCGCGGTCCCGCCGGAGGCGTCTGGTCACTCGCCTGTGTGCCTGAGGCAGGCCCGGCTTGCGCACGCGCGGGCATGTTGGGCTGGACGATAAAACACATCAACAACGCGGCGGCTGCTTTATGTAAAAAAGTCATTCTGTCCGGTTCCTTGCGATCCTCGCCGTGCAAACTCAGGGCCGCATTTGAGTGAATTGAAAAATCCTCATTAACCTTTACAAGCTCCACAGACTATAGGGATCGCAGGAAGCCAGACAATTGTTAGAAGTAACAGTGGGCGTTTGGTTCCCCCGGTAGAGACAGACGGCCCGAATCCTGGGATTCGATGGCAGTTTTGGGACTGTTACTTTTGCCAGTACCTCACTCTTTGGCCCAAGAGTACGATTTTGCGAGTTGCGCGCGACCGTAAGCGCTTCTCTCGAATACCGCGTTCAAGGTCCAGTCTAAGTAGTTACTCAGGACTCATCGATGATGGCTTTCTTAAAGAATTTGGGGCTCCGAAGAAAGCTACTGGCCGGAATGGTACCCCTGGTCCTAATGGTGATTGTGGCGGGGGTGTATTCGTCGATCGAAAGCAAGATGATCGACACCTGGTACAGCAATTTAATCGACCAGGAAGTCGCGGCCTTGAGAAGTATGACCGAGGCGCGAGCCCATACGAACAGATTCGGTCTATTTCTCTACGACCTTGTAGCTGAGACCGACGCCGATCGAAAACTGGTAATCGACGCAGAGTTGGATAAGATTCGCGCGGATTACGAAGCGGCAATTGCGACAGCGATCAGACTTAGCCCCGACCGTGCCGACAAAATAAGGGCCGCGGCAGCTCAGTTCGATCGCGCAGCGGATGACGCACGCCCAGTGCGCGCTGCGACCTTGGCCGGCAACAACGAAAAGGCCATGGATCTGATCCGTGCCGGCGTGAATCAGGAGTTGCAAGAGGCACGCCAAGGCACTATCGGCGTCATGGAAGATTTACAGAACTACATCAACAGGCGTTCTGACGAACTCACCAAAAACACGCATCGTGCGATCTTAATTACGTGGTTGGTGATTGGCTTTGGCCTCCTATTATCTTGGGCTACCGCTTTTCACATCGTTCAAACAGAAGTAGTGCAGGAATTGTTATCTCTGCAGGGCACCATTCAGGACCTTGCCGACGGGAAGCTACACCAGACTGTTCCCTATCTTGATCGCCCGAACGAAATCGGTGAAATCAGCCGTGCACTTCGAACTCTTCAGCGCGGCGCTCGCGAGCGGGAAATGCAGGGCTGGGTGAAGACCGAAGTGGCCTCAACTCTGCGAGGTATGCAGGCCGCACTGGACTTCGGGAGCTTTGCCTCCGCTCTGTTGTCGCGCTTGTCGGAATCCATCCCACTTATTTACGGAGCCCTCTACATCACCGACGAGAGTCGAAAGCGACTCTCCCGCGTCGGCGCGTTTGCAATCAACGATACTGGAACGCCTCGTGAATTCATGCTCGGGGAGGGACTGGCGGGGCAAGCCGCTGTTGAGCGGCGCCAGCTGGAGATCTCTGCCGGCGATCATGTTCAAATCACCGCTGGGATAGGGACGGTGATAACCGGCAAGATCCTATTTGTTCCGGTGGTAAACCAAGACGACATCATTGCAGTAATCGAAATGGCGCCGGTTTCGTCGTTATCCGAGCGCCAACAAGCCTTGCTCGATGCGCTTTTACCCTCTGTAGCACTCAGTGCTGAAATTTTGTCCGGCAACATTCAGACCAGAAAACTTCTCGAACAGACGCAGGCTCAAGCCGAAACTCTGGCTGCGTCAGAACGCCAGATCACCGCTCGCAAAGAGGAACTGGAGAAGATCAACCAAGCTCTCGAAGAGTCGGAGGTCGAACTACGGCGCGCCAAGGAAGTGGCGGAGGAAGCTACCAAAATCAAAGCCGATTTCCTGGCCAATATGAGTCACGAGATCCGCACGCCCATGAATGCCATCATCGGCATGTCGCATTTGACCTTGAGGACCGAGCTTAATCCCAGACAAAGAGATTACCTCAGGAAGATTCAGCTCTCCGGCCAGCATCTACTCGGAGTTATCAACGACATTCTGGATTTCTCAAAGATCGAGGCAGGCAAACTGTCGGTCGAGGACATCGATTTCGATCTGGAAAAAGTGCTGGAGAACGTTAGCAATCTGATCTCCGAGAAAGCTTCGGCCAAAGGATTGGAATTGATTTTTGACATCGATCCCACTGTTCCAGCTCAGCTCAAAGGCGATCCGCTTCGGTTAGGACAAATCCTGATCAACTTCTGCAACAACGCTGTCAAATTCACCGAGAGTGGAGAAGTCGTCGTCAAAGCGAGAGTCCAGGAGAAAGATGAGTCCGGCCAACTCGTTTGTTTTTCCGTGATCGATACCGGCATAGGCCTCACTCCGGTGCAAATGGGACGTCTGTTTCAAGCGTTCGAACAGGCCGACGCATCCACAACGCGTCAACACGGTGGTACTGGACTGGGGCTCGCAATTTCAAAGCGACTGGCACTGTTGATGGGTGGAGACGTTGGGGTCGATAGTGAGCCGGGCAAAGGAAGCACGTTTTGGTTCACCGCCCGACTCGGCAACGGCCAGACATCATCGCGGCGAGCTCCCCGGCCAGACCTGCGCGGCCGTCGGGTGCTGATCATCGATGATAATCCGCAGGCCCGCGCAGTACTGTCGAGCATGTTGACCAGTATGACGCTCGTCGCACACGAAGCTCCATCGGGTCTGGAAGGCATTGAAATGGTGCGCCAGGCCGCTGAGCGCAACGAGCCATACGAGATCGTTTTCGTTGATTGGCAAATGCCCGGAATCGACGGTATCGAAACCGGCAAGCGCATTCGGGCGCTCCCCAACGTCGCCATCCGGCCTCAACTGGTAATGGTTACCGCCTACGGTCGTGAAGAAGTGTTGAAGCAAGCTGACGACAACGCGTTTGCCAGCGTCTTAATCAAGCCGGTGACTCCATCCATGTTATTCGACTCGGCTATAGAAGCTTTGAGTGGCGGCCTAGAAAAAGAAAAAGATGATCAGCCCGGCTCCACTCTTGATCTTGCTCGCCTGCGGGGCGCTCAATTATTGCTAGCGGAAGACAATAAGTTAAATCAAGAGGTTGCCCTCGGGCTCCTTCAGGACGCCCATATGTCGATTGATTTGGCGCAGAATGGCGAGGTTGCCGTCCACATGGTAGGTGCGAAGAAGTACGATCTCGTGTTGATGGACATGCAGATGCCCGTAATGGACGGCATTACAGCCACACAGTTAATTCGCTCCAACCCGCTATTTCAAACGCTACCAATTGTGGCCATGACTGCAAACGTGATGGCCAGCGACCGGGAGAAGTGCGTCGAAGCGGGCATGAACGATCATGTTTCCAAACCCATCGATCCAGATGAACTCTTCCGCGTGCTATTGAAATGGATTAAGACCGACGGCCGCTCCAAATCGGCAGAGACAGCCCCTCCTACCAACGTGCCTACAGCATCGCTACCGCACACGAACTCCGACGGCGCCGCCCTCCAGATAGATGGGCTCCAGATAGATGGGATCGATACCAAAGCGGCGCTTAGAAGGACCGGCGGAAACCGGCTACGTTACGAGTCCCTCTTGAGCAGGTTTGCGGACTCGCAAGCGGGAGCGGTGGATGAAATTCGCGCGGCGCTGGCCACTCGTGACATCCCCACGGCTGAAAGAACCGCTCACTCGTTAAAGGGTTCCGCCGGAAACCTCGGCGCCACCGCACTGGCAGACGTTGCTGCGAATGCCGAAGCAGCTGTGAGGTCAGGATCGGGTATCGACACGTCACTCGATCTGCTGAAGCTTTCGCTTGGCGCAGTGGTAAGAGCAATTCGGCAGGCGCTGCCGAGCGAGCCGCCGATCCACGGCGATGGTGAACTATCCGCCGACCCTGCGCTTGTATCGCAGCCCCTGTCCCGGCTCAAGATGCTCTTAAAGAATGACGACGGTGCGGCCGCAGATTTCATCCTAGAATCCGGGCCGAATTTGTCCAAGGTGCTCACTCGATCGGAAATCGGCGATCTCACGCAGTACATCGGAAATTTCGATTTCGAAGCGGCACTGAAGTGTCTTTCAAGCATCACCGCTCGTTTGTCTCTTAACCTGGAGTGAAAAAATGCCCGTGACAGAACAAAAGTCGATATTGATTGTCGACGATACTCCCGTCAATCTCGGCGTGATCTCCGGCGCCTTGAGGGACTCCTTCAATACCAAAGTTGCGACCAACGGCGAGAAGGCGTTAGCGATCGCGTCAGGCGCGGAAAAGCCGGATCTAATTCTCCTGGACGTAATGATGCCAGGAATGGACGGCTACGAAGTCTGCCGCCGCCTGAAAGCTAATCCGGATACGCAAAATATCCCCGTAATTTTCCTTACTGGCCAGACCGGGACGGAAGACGAAACCAAGGGATTTGAAGTCGGCGCCGTGGACTACATCCATAAGCCCTTTTCCGCCGCAATCGTAAAAGTGCGCGTGCATCTTCACCTGATGCTTCGTGAAGCGCACGAGCAAATCGCGCAACAGCTTGTGGCCATCAATACCGAGCTGGAAATGGCGCGCCAAATCCAGTTGTCGATTTTGCCGCGCGACACACCGAAATTGGATGGCTTGGAAATCGTGGCGCGATATATCCCGATGACTTCAGTCGCGGGGGATTTCTACGACTTCATCATCGTTGATGAAAAACATGTGGGAATTCTGATTGCAGATGTATCGGGGCACGGCCTGCCCGCAGCATTGATCGCATCCATGCTCCAAGTTGCTCTGACGGCACAATCCGCACATGCATCTGAACCGGGAAAAGTTCTCTCGGGCTTGAATCAAGCCCTGTGCGGAAAGTTTCAGCAAAATTTCGTCACGGCGGCGTACATATTCATGGACCTGGAAAAAAGCGTCATGAGCTACGCGGGTGCGGGCCATCCTCCGCTGCTGCTCTGGCGTAAATCATCCGGTGGCGCTTCCGAAGTGTTGGAAAACGGACTCGTTCTAGGCCAATTCCCTGAGGCGACCTACGATGTTGTCCAGGTCGCGCTTGAACCGGGAGATCGAAGCGTTATTTACACCGATGGAATCCTTGAAACCAAAAACCCGTCTGACGAGGAGTTCGGGACAGGCCGTTTCATGCGCCTCATGGAGACTAGCCACGGCGTCGGAGCAAATCAGTTCGTCGATGCCCTACTGGAAGAACTGTCGCGATGGTCCGAACATCCGCGAGGCGAGGGGCAACAGGACGACATCACCGTGCTGGTAATCGACTTCAAGAGTCAATGCCAACCAGCTAAACCATAAGTGAATCACGACAAGACGCGCGCCTTCAAACTCAGCTGATCCGAAACGTTTCTTTTAGAACATCCTCTTCGGGACTCGCCAAAAGGTTAGCGCTGCTCCCGGGGGCCTATCTTGGAATCATTGCTGACTAATGTATCCGCCGAACCTGGCCGGCGAAGGCCTTGCTAAAAGGACCAGCCGATTCCTGTGCTGAGCCCAAGCTCATTACGTTTTGCGGTCGTAGGAGGTCTACTGTCGAAGTTATCCCAGAGCGTGAAGGCCAGATGGAAATTGTTTCTTAGTTTGATCGTGAGGGAATTATTCGTGGTGAGGCGCACTCGGCCGGGGTCCGTCAGTCCTGGAAAAGTCAGAACTTGGGAATCGAACTCGCCGAAGTCAAAGCGTACAAGATTGTATTGTAAGCCGACCACAGCCTCCATGTTTTGATTGGTTGGTTGGCCAGCAATCGTATCGAAGGATTCGTGAATGTACGCAATACCGCCGAGCCAAGAGAAGTTGCTGTTTGTCGTACGTTTTAGATAGCGACCATAAGCACCACCAAGAGTGGTGCGCAAGTCCAAGTCCTGTTGGCTGCTGTGAAGAAAATCAGATAAGGCCAGGACGTAAGAATTTCTGTTTAAGAACTTGGCGAACGTGGCTTGCAAGTCTTCGCGATTTGTTTTGGATCCTCCCGACTGACCGCCAAACGTCGAATCGAACGAGGTCGCAGCCTCCCATGCTGCGGTCCGATATGCAGCGCTTGTGTCGGCGTTGAACGTAGACTGGCTATTGCCGCTGGTGAAGCTATAACCAAAATCGATGGCCCCTTGTAATTGCCGCCAGAAAGTCGGCTTGTGCGAATCTATCTTGGCTATTGAAGTCGATGGGACTTGCACTTCCTCGGTCGCTTCCTGAATAACGAAGTCTTGTTCCGTTGTTTTTTCACGAGAAACTTTTTCGAACTTCCCTACTATTCTTTTGCCATTATTCAGCACGATTTGGAACGTCGCAGTGCTCTGAACCGATTCAACCTGATTCCAGTCCAGGGCAATAGCTCCGGTCACGTAGTCTGTCTCAAACATCAGCAGGCCGTTCTGCAGCCGCTTTACTTGGCCAGTGAAATGGTCTCCGTTAATCATGACGACCACATCTTTTCGTTTCGCTTGAGCCGAACAACAGATGAATAGCAAAAGAAAGGCGAGGAACAAAGACCGCTTAACCCTAGCAAACGTAAGAATCCTCGTGATCATTTGTTGACTCCTACATAGACGAGATTGCAGTAGTCGTGAGCACCCTTATTAACGGCGCTCTGTAATTCTTGCAGACAAATAAATCGAGATTGACGCTCCAACCATATGGCGCCGTGGATTGTTGAAGAACTCGTTCAGGCGGCACAGCTTTAGAAATGAAACTCTAGTACCTCGATTGGACTCTGTTGTGTCAAAACGCCTCCCCAACCCCCATGCCGAAAGTGTGACCGTCTACGCCCTGGGCTATATCAGCGCGAAGATTAACGTGATATTTCTTGCTCAGCTGAAATCGCAATCCGCCCCCGCCGGCGGGAAGGAAATGACCACTCTGTACTCTCTGTAATAACTGGTTCCCCCCGGGAACCGTGCCGCCAAGGCCCCCGAATACTACCGCCCCAAATCTTTTCGGCAGGACGAGTCGATACTCTACTTGGGTAGCGAGAGCGTAGCGAGTGAAGTAGCGGCCGGCAGTGTATCCTCGTAATTCGTTGTTGGTTCCGTAGATGCAATTTCCGTAGAAGGGCGGCTTCCCACCTGTCCCGCAGAAATTGGCGTCGTAAGCGATGACTTGATTTTTACTCAAGCTCCAATATTTGTCGAAAGCAGACCGGTAAGACCGGAAAGAATATTTGCTGCCTAAATCCTGGGAAAAGAAATCCGAGGTGAAAGTGAAAAAAGTTCCGGCGACCGGATAGAAGTGGTTGGGCCTGGTGTCCCTGGTCAACCTCGCGCCCACGGACGTAAGATTGGTGTGCAGTCCGACCTCGGGCGGAATCGGAAAATTCGTGTCATTGTTGGGCTTCACTGTAACAAACGAACGTCCTGTTATAAAACGAGGGCCCACGAAGATTTTCCACCCGATACGTCGCAGAAACTCTCCCAGGAATGCCTCTCCGGTCTGAACGAGTGGCAATTTAACGTTTGCCAAAACTCCATTGCCGTAAATGTTGTAATCCACATTGCCGTGGATGAAACCAGATGTTAGCTCATAGGTGTTCTGTTTAAAGAAGATCTGCCCCCCTATAGCGAAGCCCCGACTTCCATTGTTGGTAATAAGCCCTGCCGCTCCGATTGTTGAGGGAGGCGAAAGCTTGTCCTTCGAACTGATCGGGAAAATATATCCGAGCACCGGCACGATTCCGGAACCGATTGCTGGGCTAGATATTGGGAGAGGAGCAACTACAAAAGTCCCGGGACCAAGCTTTTTCTTCTTCTTTTTCTTTTCCGGCTCGGCCTGAGTCTGGGTAGGAGCGGTTGCCTGCTGGTCCTGTTCCGGCGGTTTCGCCGAGTTCTCCTGTGAAGCCGTGCGGAGTGTTGACTCCTCTACTTTTTGATTTTCCTGCCCAAAGCTGGGGACGCTGAGAGTAAAACAACCTACAAAGACAAGCGAAGCCCAAAGCAAAAAGTGGACGAACGTGTTCACCTTACCCACATTCCCAGACTTTTGCGCCGACCCGCTGATTCCCATGTGATTGGCTTTATCGTTATGTCGATCACCGCGTTTGTGGATAGTCAAGCGATAGGCGTACAGGCATCGCTGTGTTCTGGTGCCGATGATCACCGGAGATGGTAGGAGACGAACGTGGCTCTTAACATTGTCAAAACTACCAGTTCAATCCGAGGGACCTTGTGTGACCCGGAGAGTGAACTCGACGGGCTCACGTAAACTGAACGTGGTTAATTTGACGAGAAAATAACCGATCTTTGAGACCTGTAAGTTTTGACAATTGAGCCACTCTACCTTGCGACGTATGGTAGCGAAGCTTTTCAAAGCACTCCCTTTCAATAGTTCGGGTGTGCGCGGTCTAAGTGATAGGATCGGAAAGCTAAGCACTGGAGGGAATATGACAGATTCGCCGAGAAGACAATTCTTGAAGATGGCCATGGGCGGAGCATTAGGTGGCTTGGTCACGGCAACGGGCATCGAGTTCTCCGCGCCGCATCCAGTTCGGGCGCAGAGCAAGCTTAGCCCTGATGCCGCCCTTCAAGAACTCATGGATGGCAATCGACGCTTCACCTCGGGCCGCCTGAAGTCGTTTGATGAAGATCTGGGGATCCTCAAGCAAAACACAATAGAAAAGCAGGAGCCGTTCGCCGCAGTGCTATCTTGCGCCGATTCCCGTGTACCTGTCGAGTTGGTGTTCGATCAGAGCATAGGTCATGTATTTGTTGCTCGAGTTGCCGGCAACATCGTCAGCCCGGAGATTATTGCCAGTCTCGAATATGGAGCGGCAGTGTTGGGCACTAAGGTGATTCTTGTGATGGGGCACGGCAACTGCGGTGCGGTGAAGGCGACGATCCAAGCGAAGGAGGTTCCCGGGCAGATCAGCGCACTGTATCAGCATATTCAGCCTGCCGTAGACCAGGCCGGCCCCAATCTTGAGGCAGCAACCAAGGCGAACGCCAAGATTCAGTCGGCGCTTTTGCGAGAAGCCTCTACGGTAATCTCCGGTTTGGTGAAAGAAGGCAAACTGAAAGTGGTCACCGGGCATTATGACATCGCGAATGGAAACGTGACTTTGCTGGATTAGCTGGCCACAAATCCACCGTAGGTACTGTTAGTCCATTAAATACATTAACGATCTAATGAAAATGCCATTCTTGGTCTTCTGTGTTTCTTTTGTTGTGCTGTGGCTCTCGGCGAGGATGGGTGCCTCGCTTCGCAAGCAACAGGTCTTGGACGAAGACACGCGCCATGATCTAGATGTGATCGTGGCCGCTACCCTAACGCTGCTCGGTCTCATCATCGGATTCAGCTTCTCGATGGCCACCAGCCGGTATGATCAGCGCAAGAACTACGAAGAGGCGGAGGCCAATGCGATTGGCACGGAATATGTTCGGGCAGACTTGCTGCCTGCCGCCGATGCCGCGAGAGTGCGGACACTTCTGAGCGACTATCTTGATCAACGTGTTTTGTTCTATCAAACCCGCGATGACGTTGCGCTTCGACAGATCAATGATGCTACAGCCCGGTTGCAGAGTGATCTCTGGTTTGCCGTCCGGGCGCCGGCTGACGCGCGGCCGACACCCGAGCTCGCTCTGACTCTTTCAGGCATGAACGATGTGTTGAACTCGCAGGGATACACGCAGGCCGCCTGGTGGAATCGAATTCCAGTTGCGGCATGGGTTCTCATGGCAACGATCGCCATTTGTGCCAACTTGATATTCGGCTATGGTGCGCGCGTTAAAAGGGGAGCCATCCAAATGCTGATTTTACCGTTCGTGCTGTCAATCGCGTTTTTTCTCATAGCAGACATTGACAGCCCGCGTAGAGGCGTCATTCGCGTGAATCCGCAAAATCTGGTCAGCCTCGTTCAGGCCCTGCATCCGCGATAACAGGAAACCCTCAACAGCTCTACCAGTGTTCCGTCAAAAGCCGATGATTGTAGCCGCAACGCGGATATCCACACTGCCGGTGAGCGCTGGAAGAGCCTATTCCTTTGTGATCAACGGTCTTCATGCCCTGCCGCGAAACGCGCCGAACCTCGATCGTGAATGGGGGTTCATAGTTCAAGAGGATGCAGGCAACGATGCCGGCTGTTGTAGGCGAAATTCAAGGAGAGTTTCGCTCGGTATCGAAAGCTGCTGGCCTTTCTTGGACGCGGCGACAGCGGTTCCAGTCGCAGCACCGGCGACTGCACCGATCGCAGCTCCCTTTCCGCCTCCTGCAACTCCCCCGATAAGCGCGCCCAAACCAGCGCCCCCGACAACTTTACGGGTCGTCTTCTTGCCTTCTCCTTGTCCCTTTATCTCGTAAGTACTAGTTAGCAACGGATAGGCCGTGCCGTTAATCATGATATCGGTCAGCTCAAGAGTCAGTTGAGAACTGCCGGACATCCTGCCGGCCGATTCAACTGCCGCCAGCCGGCCATATATCCTGGAACCTCTTGGGGCCACAATTATATTGTCAACTTGAAGGTTTGTTTCGAGGCTCGCAGTAAAGCGAGATCCCGTCTGTTGTTTAGTCGAATCGATGGAATCAATTGTGCGAATCAAGATGCGGGTTCCGGCGGGTACGCTAATACTTTTAGTACGTTGTGGTGCCGCCGCTGCGGCTGGGCTCGCATTCAGGTTCATTGGCGCGACCCTGCCGAACAAATCCCCCTGTAGAGCGGTAAGTCCCAGAAGTAGAGCGGTGCCATAGACGAATGAAATACGCATTTTTATCCTCTCCTTCCTCGCGTTTACGAACCTTCTCCAACTATCGGTAGAGATGAAGCGATCTGAAGGTCAATGACTAAAAGCAACTGGTGTTCGACTTGGAGGAAGCGCGCAGCAGTTATGGCACCCAGCGATTGCTTCATCCGGTCGTAGTATTTTGCAAGAAGCTCCGAACGCTGCTTTTGATAGTTAAGGGCGTTCTGAATTAACTCGTCCGCCTTTTCGTCGGTCATTTGCGTGTAATTCTGCGCATAATCTTGAATATTCTGAACTCTTAGGTTGTTTACTTTGGTCAACTCGGCATCGTATTCGCTGTAAATTGGCCAGAATTTTGCCGAGTCATCGGTGTTCAGCTGCATGACCGCGCCCATTATCTCCGCCTTCTGGTCGCGCACATTGGTGCGCATGAGTTCGATATACTCTTGAATATTTTTTTCCTGTGCGTCAGTTGACGATGTTTGCGCGGGTTGATCTTTTTCCTTTTGTGGCTGCGCTTTAGCTTGCGCCCGCACCGCAGGGCAAGCTGCGACCAACAGGAAGAGCGGAAGCCAGAGTACAATTCGTTTTTTCATCTTGAAATCCTCCGATTCATTACCGTTCCATTACGTTCACGAGCTTCCAGGGTCCCGAACCGTAACTCTCGAACACTAACTGATTGTTCTTATCCACTTTCACGCGCAGTCCGATGATCAAGCTTCCGGAACTCTTCGACTTGTCATTGTTGATATTCAGCTCGAGAGCGGACAGGTCATAGTCCCTCGAGCGTCCATTATTACGGGCCTCTGCCAACTTGATGGGACGATCCGTGATCAGACGAATTTTTCGGCCGTTTTCATTGGGAAAGGTCCGGATGTAAGCAATGTCGTAACCCAAAGTGCCCGTAACGGCTACGCGTCCCTTAGATTTCATTTTGGACAAGGTCTTTGAGAGTGCCGCTTGCCCGCCTTGAGTGAATGCATCAATCAACGCTTTTTGATCGTCCGGCGTAGAGTAAGAATCGATTGAGATCGTCACGTTGAATTGCTTGCCAGCCGACGTGTTCTGGCCCATCGCCTGAGCTTGAATCGTTTCCCGTTTCGGCTGGTCCTGGGGGTAAATTCTAGGGGCCGACGCCGTAACGACACTTACGAACAGCAGACCAGCAATCAAGATTCCAACGGAACGAGAAGCCTTCATAGGTCTGGCACCCCCAGCGCGACCGCACGATGACACAAGTCGTCGCGGCTGCTAATTGTCAAAAGTAACAGGTCAGCGTTTGTAGCTATGGTTGTGGATTAGCTCCATTTAGATTTCAGTTACACGAGCCCTGCACAGTGACGCATCAGTCGGTTTGGGCCTTCATCTGATCCAAAACTTGTTGAACGTT
>Ga0182024_10011129_pt1 | contig 18144 bp, 11 predicted proteins | sample P32metaG_FD_120480 | JGI IMG/M metagenome (GOLD analysis project Ga0182024, IMG submission 120480) | Permafrost microbial communities from Stordalen Mire, Sweden - P3-2 metaG (Illumina Assembly) | ecosystem: Environmental > Terrestrial > Soil > Wetlands > Permafrost | place: Sweden: Stordalen... | reverse complement strand
TGGGCGCCAAATGGGCCGCCATCATCGACGTCGGCGGCGCGCACGCGGGCCTGGCCGCGGGCTTTGTCAACATGCTCGGGAACCTGGGAGGCAACTCCCTCCAACCCATCGTCGGCGCTGCGATTTTCACCCACTTCGGCTGGGGTACGTTGTTCGTCGCCTACTCAGCGACGTACCTGCTCTCGGCATCCATGTGGCTATTCATCGAGCCAGATCGGCAGTTCTACGTCGAGCGGAACTGAAAGGCCTCGCCCTCCCTTTCGGACCCGCATGCCACGCTCTCTCACGGCGGAGCCAGCGCAGCCCGCGAAAGGATTCGATCCTCGATCCATTTTTCGGTCTGCGCCACGAATTGGGGATCGAGCGTGTAGGGGATTTCGCTGGTGAAGGGGATGATGCTGAGCGGCGCGCGGAGGCAGAAAAGTTGCGCAACGTCCGTCGGGCCGACGATGGCATCGAGCCAGGGCGCACCATCGGGAACAATGCACAACACGCCGACCGGCCCGCTTACGCGCGAGCCGAGGAAGCGGGACCAGATCTCCGCTGCGACTGAAGCAGAGTCGGCGCACGCGGGCACCCGTAGCGACAAGGGCCGCGGTTCCTCATGGCGGGATTGCGACGGCTTTTCTCCCTGCGGGAATTCGCGCTCGATGTGATACAGCACGCGAAGCAACCCCGTGCGGTGCGGGCCGAACTCGGCCCGGGACGCCAGATGCGCCGTCGCGTCGGGGGCAGCGCCGACGCGCGCAGCAGCCCGGCCGCGGAGCTGCGTCGTCGCCAGGAGGGAGGCCGCTCGCACCGCGGTCGCCGACGTCGCGGCCTCGCATTGCTTTTGCAGGGATTGCAATACAGGGAACGCCTCCTGGGCGATCCACCCCGTCGGCATCCCGCCGCACAGGGCGGCGGCGATCATGGGATAGCGGTCGCGGCCCAGGCCGTCGCGCGAATACCAGCACCGCGCCGCGACTGGCTCGCCGCCGGTCAGAAGGAAATGGTGGCCCCAGGGCTGGAGCTGGCCGCTCTGTTCCAGTTTCTCCCACTGGCCGTTATCGACGTTGCCAGTGATCCCCTCGTAGAGCGACTGCTTGAACTGGACGAGCCGGGGCGGCTCGGGGCCGAGTTCGGGGATGTGATCGTTCCAGCCCGGATGCTTTCCGAAAACGATGACGTCGAGCTGCGGCGCCGACGGCTCGCTGGGCTTGCCGACGCCGAACTTCCCGGCCAATCGTTGCAGGAACGAATCCGCCATGATTCCTCGCGCGCCCGCCGGGCCGCTACTTGGGCCAGGCGTCGGAGGAGTATTCCGCAAGCGCCTTCTTGAACTTCAGCGTTACCCACAGCGAATACTTCTCGCCTTTGAAGACCGGCGTGAGCTCGACATAAAACAGGGTCGGATCATCCGGCGACGCGTGTGCATTTCCGGTCAGCAGCCGCAGGCACTCCCATCGGCCCGGGGCCACGCCACCCTTGGCCGGAGGAGGCGGAAGAAACTGATCGGGATTGGCGTCGCTCGGGTACGCAAACAGGGCCAGCCGGATGGGATCGCCCGGATACTGCGCCTCGCCCAAATCTCCGCCCTTGGCAAATCCAATCGGCTTGCCGCCGGCTGGTTTTTGATCGATCTCAAGCCGGAGCGTTCCCGCCGGCCACTGCCGCTGGGCGCTGGGAAGGCCGGCGGAGTACCGCGTTCGCAAATCGTTCTGCTTGTCGGCGTTCGGAACCGATAAGCCGCACGGCCATTGCTCGCCCGCGGGGGGCAATGCATCAAGGAACTGACTCAGGCGACGAAACTGCTCTTGATCGGCCGGCGCCAGCGATCCGTTGGCGAGCTTGTCAAACTGACTGTTGAGCGCGTTCACGTCGCCCCGCCCGTTCCCTGGAAGCCTGCCGCCGGCCAGCAGAGTTTCGTCCGGCTTGCCGGTCGATTTGCTCGGCAGCAGGACGCCTTTCAGCGAAGCGCGGAGTTCGTCCAGGTCCTTCGGAGTCAGGTCGCTGGTAGTCGGCCCGATCGGAAACGCATGATGCTTGCTTCGCCACGCGCTGACCGAGTCGGCAGCCGGATCGGGGGCGCGAACCAGCGAATCCAGCAGCGCGCCGGCGACGGCGCGCCAGTAGCGCGTGACGAAGTCGGTCTCTTCGAGACCGAAGAGCATGTAGGAGTCGGCAAACTGCCTGGCCGTGCGGGCCAGCACTTGGGAGCGCGCCGCGGCAGGGTCGTCGCCAAGGTCCTGCCAGAGTCGCAAGGCGTTGGAGTATGGATCGGCAGAAGGTTTGTCCTCGGCCGACTTGAGAACCACCTGCGCCGCGTGGGTTTCGGCCAGAATCCGGTCGAACGCCGCGGGATCGGGAGAGGAAACGCTGCCCTTGACCGCGGCGGGAACCTGCGTGACGGCCAGCATCAACTGCGCGAGTTGCCCGAATCCGTTATCAACACTGGTAGCGCCCAGCGGCAGTTTCTGGCGCAGGTCGGCCCAATCCATGTTGCGGGGATTCCCGCCGGCCGCGTCCTTCGAGCGAAATGCCGGCTGCTGTTCAATGACGGCGTTCCAGTGGCGGGCGTAATCTCCCAGATACGCCGCAACCCCGTCCCGGCAGCGCTGGGACGCGGCGGCCAACTCGGCGGCATTCAATATCGTCGTCGGAGCGCAATCGCCGGAACCGGCGCCCTGCGAGGGCTGAACTGTCGCTTGGGCAAGCAGCGGCTTGAGGCTCGTCAGGTAGTCCGCCGCCGCGACGGGATGAAACCCGGGCTGGGCCGCCGGCCAGATGATAAATGGGACGGACGGAAGCGCCACCGGCGCGTACTTCACCGGGTCGGAAGAGGCCAGGTCGGCCACCGCGGATTGAATCGCGTCGGTGGTGGCCGGCGCTTTGATCAATTGCCGGGCGACCGATTGATACCGGTCTGCCGGCTCGGCCAGTGAAGACAGCACGATGTTGGCGTCTTTGTAGGAGGTCGCAGTCGCGGGATCACCAGGCAGCAGCTTGGCCAGCCCGTCGATCCCGTCACGGGCCGACTTGAGCTTCGCGTCGGCGTCGGCGGAAGCCGCCGGCGTCCCCGCCAGCGCTTCTGGCGCGGGAAGCTGCGCGTCGGCGGTCTGATACATTCGACCCATCACGTTATATGAACGGATCGGCTGACCGTCGGCGGCGTGCGCGATCTTGAGCAGCGAATCGTCCAGCTTCTGTAGATCGCCCACCAAAGCAGCGTCGACGCCGTTCTTCAAATTGTCGCGCGATCGCTGCAACTTCAGTCGCAATTCCGCCAATCCCTTTTGCGCCGCATCGGGCGATTGCCCATTGGCGGCATCAGGCGCGGGGGGCGGGAATTCGGCCAGCAGCGCATCGTATTGCGCCTTCGCCTCGGCCTGTGCCTGAGAATTGCGCGTGGAGTAGAGGCTTGCGAGCGTAGCATCGGACGCGCCGGCCGAGAGATCGGCCAGCCGCTGATCGAGCGCCTTGCACGCATCTGTGTATTGGCCGAGCGCTGCGCGCCAGCTCTTCACCTGACTTCCATAGGCGTCGGTCGTGAGCGGCGGCGACTTGCAAGCCGCGACGCAATCGGCGTCAATCGCGGCGAGCCCCTTACTGGCCCCATCCGCCGGGCCGGAAGGGCTTGTCAGCGCCTTGAACGGATCGGAGGACTGGCCGAGGCGATAATCCCAATGTTGAATGAACCGCTCGACGCCCGCTTTCACGACGGCGAGCGGCGCCTCCAGCGGCGGCTTGCCCTGCGGCTGGACAAGCGCCAAGCCCTTCTCCAAACCCGGGGCATCGCGATCGCGGAACGGCTCTGATGCCGCCGCATCCGGGATGACGTATCGCAGCAGTGGGTCGAGCGCGATTGCCGTCCCTGCGCGACTGTGAACCAATTGGATCAGTGCGGTGGTAGCCGAGGGATCCCATGCGGCAGGGTCCTGGGCGTCAAGCTTGCGGCCGGCCGCATCCAGCAGCGGGGTCAGCACGTTGGCCAAATAGATCGCGCGATAATCGTCCGACTTCTTCTGATTCAAATTGCCGCCGCTATTGAGCAGTTTGGCGGCGGGAAGCAGCACGGGATGCACGTAGATGGGGGATTGCTCGTATTTGAATAGGTCGCGATACATATCGCCGACCGTTCGGGCCGACCCATCCTGGGCTTTGGGCAAAGGGTCGTCGAGACGGCTGCGGAAGCTGGGCGCTGTGGTGGGCCGCGCCGAAGCCGGGGCGACAATGGCCAGATTCGCCGTGTCCGATTGATCGGCCAGACCCTGCCAGAAAGTGCCCTGGTTCACGATGCTTTGCTTGAGCTTCGCGTTGCCGAACCAGGTGAAGGCAAGCAGCAGGATCGCCGCAATGCAGCCGCCACCCAAAATCGCTACGGTGCGCGTTCGCTGCAATTTAGCGGTGCTGGCCGCGCGGGTGACCAGGCCCTTCTCGGGAAAAACTTTCTTAAGAAACAGGTCGCGCAGAAAGAAGGCGCGATCGCGTTCCCACAATTTTCCCTCGCGAAGCGACTGGGCGGGGACGCGCAGCAATTCCATCAATTCCGCGTCGATCGCCTGCCCCTCGCGCATCGAGCTGGTGAAGTAAATCCCGCGCAGAAACAGCGGCTTGGGCGACCACTCGCCGGCGACGAAAATCATCTCCAAATACCGCCGCAGCCGCGGCCCAAGGCGCAGGAAGCTTTCCGGCAGGGAATAAAGCGAATCGACCTCGTCGATGCGCCGCGACTGTTCGCTTTCTCGCGCGATCGGGTCGAGCAAAAGGCCGAGCCGTCTCTGCGAGAGCTTGGCGGCGACCGACTTGAGATGCTCGTCCACCAGTTCGGGATTGAAAGCCTGATCGAGCGGCGCGGGATTCGACCAGCCGAGAATCTGATGCTGGAGCCGCGGGTCATTCAGGCCGTCGAAAAACTCCCGGAAGCCGTTCACGAGGTCGCACTTGGTCACGACGATGTAAACCGGGAAGCGGACTTCGAGGGTTCTTTGGATGCGGTCGAGTTGCTGGGCGATCTGGCCGCCCTTGGCTTCGATCTGGTCGGCAGTGTCCAGGATCAGACTGTTGGCGGGGATCACCAGCAACAGTCCGTTGACCGGGCACTCGGGCCGATTGCGCAGTAGGAGTCTGAGGAACTCGGTCCATTCGTTGCTAGCTCCAGCCTGCACCTCGTTGAAAATGTAGCGGCCGGCGGTGTCGAGGATCACCGCGTCATTGGTGAACCACCAATTCATGTTCACCGTGCCGCCGGAGCCTTGAAGCTGGTCCTGCAGGCCGGGAGGAAAGGGAATGCTGGAGTGGCGGATGGCCTCGGTTTTTCCCGAGCCCGGCTCGCCGACCAGCAGATACCACGGGAGCTTGTAGAGGTCCTTGCCGGCCGCGCGGAAACGCGACAAGCCGGTTTCAAAGGTACGGCGCAGGTCGTCCAACTTGGCGCGGCTGCCGGGGCTGCTGATGGCGTTGGGCGTATCACCCGCGGCGCGCTCGACGGTTTGGGTGAACGGCGCTGATCGCCGGGCGGCGCGCCATTTGAGCACCAGCCGGAAGATCACCAGCACGAGCAAAACCAGCAGCACCGCGCCCAGGAGGATCAGCAGCACGCCCTTCTGGAATCCGAATAGCGCCGCGGCGGCCAGAATCGCGCCGCCGCCCAACGCGGCGATGCCCGCCATCATGGCGCCGGAAAAGGCCTGTTGGTTCGGAGGGTTCTCAGTGGTCATCGTAGTTCGATCCCGGCCGTCAATAGCCGGTCATGCTCCCGCATTGCTTCTGAGCGAACCTTTGATTCAGCGCGCCCGCATTTACTCCCTCTCCCGGAGGGAGAGGGAGAAAGAGGGGCGCGGCTCGTTTAATTCCACCGTCATCAGCCACCCCGGCTCGGCGGCGCGGTCGGCGTGCCTGTGCCTCCAGGAGCAGCCGGTGCGCTGGGGTTTGCCGGCGCGACCAGCTTGCTGCTGCCGATCTGCTGCAGCTTTTCCGACAGATCCGACGCCGTCACATGATAGACGTATACGTTTCCGGCGAAAATAGCGATCAGCAGCACGACCAGCGCGATGCTGATTCCTACCAAACTGCTCCCGATCGGTTTGAATAGCACACGCGTGTCGGCGTTGTAGGACTCGGGGCAGACAGGCGTGGATTCGTCGGCGTTAATCTGCCCGCGGAGCCGCAGCGAGCACTCCATCATCTTGCGGCGCAGGTGCTCGGGCTGGCCGGTGTACCACCCGGTGAAACCGAGGCCCATGCAGGTGTAGTAGACGGCGATCCGCTCGGCGGCTGGCTCGCTTCGGTCGGCCAGGGCCTTATCCAGCATGTCGAAGAACTTTTCATCCCCGCCGAGCTGCGGGGGCTTTTCCTCGGCGGCCAGGTCGTCCCAGTTCATCGCAAAGGGCAGGCTGCTGTTGCGAACCATGAAATCGGCAAAGAACAGCAGCACGAGGTAAATCCCGCCGCGGTCCTTGTCCAACTGATTGGCCAGCGTTGCGTCGGTGCGGGCCTTGGTCGAGATGTCGGCGAGGATGTTCTTCAGCTCGGCGCGGACTTCTTCGGGCCGGTGATCGCCGCCCTTTCGGGCCGAGCGGTTCAACCGGCAGATGTATTGAAACAGCGGCTCGCAAACGTCCAACAGCTTCATGGTTCACCGCTACTTCGGAAGCGTCATGTAGAGCGTTAATTGAAAATCCGATGTCTCCACGCCAGTCCATCGAGCCGCCAGCGACTTGTCCCGCTGCACCATTTCCCACATCCGGCTGCCATCCCGCAGGAGACGGAAGTAACTCAGGCCGATCTCCGAAGGCAGTTGCAACGGCGGCTGCCGCTCCTCCTGCAACTTCACGCCCCACACCCGCTGGCGAATCATGCTTTTGGCCATCAGCTTAAACTGATCGATGTCCTGTACGAGCGTCGAAACCGCCGATGGATCGTCTTTGGTCTTGATGCCCAGAAAATATTCGTTGGGCCGGCTGAGCTGCTCGTCGGTGAGATTGGCCACCAGCGTGCCCGGCTCGCCGGGGACGAATTTCACCTTCCAGATTTCCTCGGGGCCGGCCTGGCGCAGGTGCGGCCGGATTTTTTGGTCGAGTTCCTGGAAGGCGACGGCCGGGTTGGCGTGATCGTAGTTGGCCACGTCGAAGTCGTCCCGCTCGGGATGGAGGGCGGCCAGCTCGGCAAGGAGCTCGCGAAGCTCCAGATAAACCGCAAACGGAGTCGTCGCCGGCGCGATGGCCAGATGCGGCAGTCGGGCGCTGAAACGGTTGAGCGTCCGCAGCCGAAGCATTTGCTCCCATTGTCCGCCTCGGAGCGTTTCGACGTTAAATCCTCCGCGTTGCAATTGCTGGGCGAGGTCCTTTCGGCTGGCTTCGACTGAATTGGCCAAATCGCGCACCATTTCTCGCAGCGTCACCGATCCCCCAAGCAGCAGGCAAGGCGGAATGAACGCAGGGTCCTGCCGGGGAAGGCCCAGGCCTTCGCCGGCGGCATGCGCGATGCGCATCAGCGGAATCACCTCAAGATCAGTCCGGTCGTCATTCTCCATCATCAGCCGGGCATTGATCCGGCGGACACGTACGGGCTGGGGGTTTTCGCCGGTGTTCTCATCGGCTGCGGTGATCTCCGAGACGCGGAACATTCGCTTGGTCCGCCAGTCGTCGGTCGAGCCGAATTCGATGGTATTGGCGCGGCCCGGATACCAGAGCGGCACGCCAAGATAAATGGTGAACGAGCGGCTGTCGGCCTCGAACGCCGCCTTGATGTCCAGCGGCGGAAGATCAGTGTCGTCCGGGAAATCGACCAGCAGCCCGCTGGGCATCACCACGCGCAGCCGGCTGAATCGCACGCTGTGATTCTCCAGCGCGTCCGGCGAAAGCCGCGCTTCAACCACCCCATACGGGTAGTGCATCTCAAGCCGGCGCTCGGCGGCGACGCGCACCCCCACCTGTCGCTGCATCGATTGCAGATGGTGCGGCTGAAGAAACAGCCCTTCGCTCCAATGGATCGGCTCATTCATTCGAATCCCGCAAACGATCGTCTCTTGCATTGCCGCTTGCGGCTTCACGAACAAAGGGACTCGCCGTCGGAGGAATCGGCGAGGCGAGTCAGTTCGTTCGCGAAGCCGCAAGCGGCGGTCCCGTCGCCCGGAACAAAATTTCTATCGTCCCGTGCCCTTGATCAGCGCCTCGGCATATTCCGCGATTGCCTGGCGGATTGCATCCTGCACGGCGTTCGAGTCCACCGTCCCGGCCAGCTCGACGTACTTGCGCCAGTAACGGCTCTCCAGCCCAAACCCGCTGGTGCCCACCAGCACCTTAATCTCATCGGGCCAAAAGCTCTTGAAATGCTGCATCGCAAAGCGGCCGGTCTGCGAGACCGCGCCGATCAGGGCGGCAATCAGTTGGCGCAGCTTGCCGACATCCTGTGAAACCTGTCCCCGCGGCACGTCCTGATCACCGGCGATGAAACGCGCCATCGTCTTCTGAAGAACGGCCGGCCGCTTGATCGTGCCCTGCGGCGACATCACCCGCCAGGTGTTCCAGACGACCTGATCGAGACTGCATGCGACGTCGGTCAGTTGCGTGAGCAGTTCCAGCACCCGGACCGGGTCGAGCGGCTCGTGGCCGGTCATCTGAAGCTTGGCGCGAAGATCGTTGGCCTGTGCTTCGGGCCAGGCCGGCCCCGCTCCCGATGCTCCCGCCAGCCCGGCCTCCTTCAGACGTTCCACCACTGCCGCCTTCCGTTCCGGCGGGAGGGTCTGCGCGACGGCAATCAGTCGGGTGACCAGAAAGCTGGCGTCACCGAGTTCCCTTTGGTCGAACGCCGGCTGGGCCGCGGCGGCGTTGCCATCAAGGCGCACGTTCGTGTCCCAAGTCGGAAAACGAGATTGCAACTCCTCGAGAAACTGCTTCCGCTCGGACGGCGGAAGCCCGGCCAGCGTTCGGCCCAATTCCTCGCCGAGATACCCGCGGCGATCGGCCTCGCTTTGGTCGGCGAAATCGATCTGCAACAGCCGCAGCCGGTTGGCTACAACGGCAACGCGATCCCCGTCTGTTGCGTGCTGTTCGGCCATTGGCAATCCGGTAAGCCCTGCAATCGAGTCAACGTGGCTAGCCCGCGCATTATAAAAGCGCCTGCCGGTGAAACAAGCAATGCGAAATGACAGAGGCGATTGGATGATGCGGGAGCTTTCGCGGAGCGGTCTGACTGAGCACGCGTTGATCATTAGCTGGGTGAGGGCGCCCGCTTCCCTCTTCCTCCCTCTCCCTCCGGGAGAGGGCCGGGGTGAGGGGGGATTGCGAGCGCCTCACGTTGCAGATCAAAGTCTCCTCCGATTTCCCCTCACCCCAACCCTCTCCCAGAGGGAGAGGGAGCAATGCGCCGCGTTCTCTTTATCCAGCGGTTCAGTAGCCCACCGTGCGGGACCCGAGCCGAAGCGTCCTTTCGAGCCGGCGGGGTTGTCGCCACGAACGAGTTGCTCACTGCTTCGGCGGCTTCGGCGGAGTCAATACCGTCAGCCCGCTCGATTTGATCTGGAACTTCAGTTCCTTCTCATCCCCCCACCGCGCGCAATCCAGCGGCAGCGTGCGACGCCGCGGGTCTTGGTCGCCGGGCAGGTCCGGTTGTGGGCTGGGGTAGGAGGACAAGATCAGAAGATTCATCGCCCCCTGCTTCTTCCAATCGTCCCATAGCTTTTTGCCGGCGGCGCCGTCCTTGGAGAGCGTTTCGGACTTGTGGTCTTCACCGAGGCGGAAGACGTATTTGTCGGCCGCGGCGCGGAGCGTGTCGCCGGGGCTGAAGTATTCGGTCATCGACTTTTGCTCCCATGTCGGCAGGTCGGCGTTGTTCACCGCGACCACGTCCACTTCCACCGCCGGGAGCACGCCGCGCGTGTCCTTCAGTGAATCGTGAAGCGATACGCTCACGTCGAACGGTTTCATTTCGCCGTTGCAGCATCCGACGGCGCATGCGGAGATTGCTAGCGCGATGCAGATTAGCGCAGCACGACCCACTGCGCTCAGGACCGCGCCCGAGCGAGCGACACGGCCCGCAGTTCGACGTTGCTCACCGTAGACAAGCGGGCCCGCTAAACGGGTGGGTGAATCATTTCTACCATGCATGTTCATCATCTGGTCCTTCCCTTTGAATTCATTGCATCACTTCACGGGAGCCCGGGCGTTGGTTTCGGGCGCGCTGAGCCCGGTGAGATATCCGCGGATCACCGCATGAATCTCCCGGTTGTATCGCCAATCGATGACGATCAGGCTTCGGCTCCGAAGCAGCAGTCTATCCAAATCGCCCGCGGCCCGATCAAAAACCCGGTGCAGTGCGCCAGGCGGGGCATCGCCATAGTCTTTGGCGGCGCTGTCCGGGCCGATGCCGGGGAACATCGCGATAATCATCCCCAATACATCCGTCCATAAGTCGGGCGGCACCATCTCTGATGCCTGCTCGGGCGAGAGACCTTCCCAAGCCAGGCGGTGTGGGCCGATCGCCACCATCCACCGGGGGTCGCTTTCCACGATCGCGCGGATCCGCAAGCCGAGCGGGCTGTGGGCATCGTGCTGGTTGGCCACCGCCCGCGCGAGGCTCAACACCTCGTCAACGGCCACGGGCAGAGCGGCCTCGCTGTTGACGAGGAAGAGTCGTGTCGCCAGGACACCGAGTGAGAACAGGTCGACCGGGGTGCTGAGGACCGGGATTACCTCGAACGACGCGGCCGCGGCAAATCCCTCCTTCAATTGCGCCAAACGCTGTGGCGTGAGGCGCTGGCCGATCGTGCGGAATCGCCATTCGCCCGCGGCAAGGGCGGAGCCGGGGTCGACGCGGGCGTAGAGATCGAGCGGAGCATCCGGCATCGTCACCCGGAGCCAGACCAGATCGTTGCGGGCGGCCTGCACCTTTTGCTGCGAATCGAGCGTTCCCTCGACGACCACGCCTTCAGCCAGCTCGGGAATGACCTTCCGCACGCGCACTGTTCCCAGCCCGCGAGACGCCACGGTGACCTGCGGCGGCTGATATCCGGGACTCGCAGATGCGCGGCCGAGGGTGTAATAGCGCGCGGCGCTTCCCGCGATCGGCAGCGCCACCGCCGCACCCGATCCGGCCAACGCCACCCGCGCCGTCCAAAGCCAGGGAAGCGCCGTCGCCGGCTCGTCAACTCGCAATTTGAATTGCCCGGCGTCCAGGTTCAGCAGCGGCCTTTGCGTCCGCTGCACCGTCGTGCGCACCGATCGCACCACGTCCGACAACGCGCGCAACCTGAGGTGGAGCGATTCGATGACTCGGCCCCATCGGCCGTGCCGGCCCATGAACAGCCAGCCGTCGCCGTCGGCGCCGCCCTCCTCGACGGTGAGTTTCGGCGCAAACTCTTTCGGCAACCGGCTTGCATTGCCAGCCATCGGCCTGCCGCCGAGCATGTCGGCGAATTCTTCCAGCGTAAGTGGGCTCAGGCGTCGCACGCTCATCAGGCCGGCGGGGTTCAAGGGCAATAGATCGGTGCGGCCGGGGAAAAGCGATTCGATGGGCTGGACTCGCTCACTCGTCGGTGCATCCGGCGTGATTGCCACGAAGGGCGTGGCCGCTGGATGCTCCGGGACGTAGAGATAGCGATGCAGCGCGGTCGCGTAGGACGGCAAACCCGCCTCGGCCAGCGCCGATTCGTCCCGGCACAGCGCCCACGGCTTGCGGGTGGCATCCTCCACCGGATGAAGTGGCCTCGCTGCCTTCGGATCGATCCACGTCGGCCGGGCCGGCTCGGTTTCCCATCCGGTACGGAAGGCGTCGCCGGGCGAAACGGATTCGAGCGCCGCGCACATCTCCTGCCAGCGCTGATCGAGAATTGAATTGGACAAGCTATCGCGCGCGACTGCCGGCGCTGCTAAAACATTGGCAATGCTCTGGACCCAAATCTCCAGCCACTGGTGTACGCGCGACCCCGCATCGATCACGCAGCCGAGGTAGGCCCGGGCGTCCAGCGTGTCTTCGATCGGGACCAAACCCGCGCCCCGCACGGCTTGGCACACCACGCACACCCGTAATGGAGTGGCAGTCTGCTCAAGAGAAATGGGAATGGCGACGAACCCCGGTGGGATGCTGGATACGCCGGATGCGGAAAGCTCATCAGCCATAGGACGAGGTAGCCCGCGAAGGTGACCCGCATGACGACATTCAACGTCCCTGCGATACGGCGCGAACCGACACAGAATAATTTGGCCGTTTCGGGAGGGCGAGGCTCCTGCCGAGCCGGTTTTTTTGGCGGGGTTCGGCTCGGCGGGAGCCTCGCCCTCCCAAATGATTTTGTGCTGCCGCGCGGGATTGTAATGGCGCAACGGGCCTTTTCAAAGCATTTGGAGCGCATTACGATGTGGGACTTGGACTGCTGAAGCCGCGAAACGGATAAACGCGGCGGGCCCAAGATGAGTTCGCGGGTGAGCGGCCCCGATGAAAACGCGCGTTGGACATACGAAACGAGGTTCAGGTCATGGCAGAAAATGAGGCGGCGGTCGCCGAAGAACAGGAAGAGGAATTCGTCTACCCGATCAAAGTTGAGGACGCCGGGCCCGGGACCAAGAAGGTTTCGGTGGAGATCCCGCGCGATCGGATCAGCGCGGAATTGGAGAAACAATTCAAGGAGCTCCGCCAGCAGGCGGCCATTCCCGGCTTTCGCATCGGGCACGCGCCCCGGAAGCTGATCGAAAAGCGATTCAGCCATGACGTGAACGAGCAGGTTCGCAGCTCCCTCATCCGCGAGAGCTACGGGCAGGCAGTCGAGAAGAACAATCTCCAGGTGATCGGCGAGCCGGAGTTTGAGAACCCCGATGCCATCAAGCTGCCCGAGGGCGATGGGCCGCTGAGCTATTCCTTCACCGTCGAGGTGCAGCCGGATTTCGCGCTGCCGGGCCTGGAACATCTGACGATCAAGAAGCCGAAGATCCAGATCAAGGACGAGAACGTCGATCAGGCGATGCAGAACCTGCGCGAGCAACAGGGCGCGCTGGTGCCGGTGGAGGATCGCGGCGTCGAGAATCGCGATTATCTCACCGCCGACGTTCACGTGAAGCTGGACGGCAACGTGGTGGGCCACCAGCATGACGCGCAGGTCGTCTCGCGGCCCGGGCGGATCGCCGGGATCCAGGTCGATGACCTGGACAAGCAGCTCGAAGGAATGAAGCCCGGCGAGACGCGGACGCTGAATGTTCACGCCCCGGACGATCATTCCAACGAGCAGCTTCGCGGCAAGGACGTACAGATCGAGATCGCGCTCAAGGACCTGAAGAAGCTCGAACTGGCGGAAGTGTCGGCCGAGTTCCTGACTGACCTTGGCTTCGATAACGAGCAGGAACTGCGCGACGCCCTCCGCGAGCAGATGGAGGAGAAGATCAACTCCGACGTGCAGCAGGCGATGCGCGAGCAGGTGAATCAATACCTGCTGGCCAACACGCAGCTAGAGCTGCCGGCGAAATTGTCCGACAAGCAGACCGACCGGATCGTCAGCCGCCGGGCGGTGGATCTGATGATGCGCGGCCTTCCCCGCGAGCAGGTCGAGGCGAATATCGAGCGGCTCCGCGGCGGCGCGAAAGAGGAAGCCGCCCGCGAATTGAAGCTATTTTTCATCCTCCAGAAGCTGGCCGCCGAGCACAGCGTGGACGTGAACGAGGCCGAGCTGAACGGCCGCATCGCGATGCTTGCCGCCCAGCAGGGCCGGCGGCCCGAAAAGCTCAAGCAGGAGATGGCCAAGGACGGCGGCCTGGCCAGCCTCTTCATCCAGATGCGCGAGCAGAAGGCGATCGATCAAGTGCTGGAGAAGACAAAGATCGAAGAAGTCGATGTGGACGCGGAGCAGCCGAAGAAGGAATAAGCTTCGGTGAGCTGATCCACGTATTACCGATCGCAGAACAGCCAGGAGCCAGAAGGAGCCGACCTCCGCTGGCTCCTGACTTTTTATTGTGAGAAGTGAACCGCGGATTGCGCGGATGGCGCGGATAATTCAAATACCGGATCTGAAATTCGTCTTATCCGTGTTATCCGCGTAATCCGCGGTTAATTTCTTTGGTCCAACGAGAAACGCATGGCGGACAAGATCGCCGCGCCCAAGGGCGTGCTGGATATCCTTCCCGGAGACAGCTGGAAGTGGGAGACGGTCGAACGGATCGCGCGCGAGGTTTCTGCGCTCTATCATTTTGCCGAGATTCGCACGCCTATCTTCGAGCACACCGAGCTGTTTCACCGCGGAGTCGGTGAGACCAGCGACGTGGTGTCGAAAGAGACTTACACCTTCGACGACCGCGGCGGCCGCTCGATCACCCTTCGCCCCGAGGGCACCGCCGGCGTGGTCCGCGCGGTCATCGAGCAGAATCTGGTCTCACAGGAAGGCTCGCGCACCAAGGTTTATTATCTGGGCCCGAATTTCCGCTACGAGCGCCCCCAGGCCGGCCGCTTGCGGCAGCACCACCAGTTTGGGGTCGAGGCTTTCGGCGTCGCGGAAGCCGAGCAAGACGTCGAGTGCATTCTGCTCCAGATGGATTTCTACCGCCACTGCGGCGTGAAGGACCTGGCGCTCCGCATTAACAGCCTGGGCGACCGGGAGAGCAAGCAGCGGTATCGGGAGGCCTTGGTCGCTTACCTCTCGCCGAAATGCGATCAGCTTGGCGAAGATTCGCAACGCCGGCTCGAAACCAACCCGCTCCGCATTCTCGACAGCAAAGACCCGCGCGATGTCGAGGCGCGCAAAGGGTCTCCGTTCGCCCACGAATCACTTTCGGAAAAGAGCCGCAAGCACATCGATCGCGTACAGGCGCTGTTGACGGAAGCGGCCGTGCCGTTCACGCTCGACGGCAATCTCGTTCGCGGCTTCGACTACTACACCGAAACTCTCTGGGAAGTCACCGCCGGCGGACTCGGCGCCCAAAACGCGATCGGCGGCGGCGGACGATACGACAACCTCGTCGAACAACTCGGCGGCCGCCCCACCCCCGGCGTCGGGTTCGGCAGCGGCCTCGAACGTCTGCTGCTCGCCCTCGATGGCCAGGGCGTCCAGCTCCCCCGATCCGAGCCCAAACTGATCTGGCTCGTCTCCCACGGTGACCCGGCACGGGACGCCAACTGGAAGCTGATGATCGAGCTTCGCCGTGCCGGCCTCGCCTGCGACATGGACCCTTCGGGCCGGTCGGTCAAATCCCAGTTCAAGGTCGCCGACCGCGAGCGCGCCGCGTTTTGCCTGATCACCGGAGAGACGGAACTTGCCGGGAACACCGTCGTAATTAAGAATCTCGCGACCGGTGAACAGACGACCGCCGCGAGATCCGAAGTCGCGGGCAAGCTTCGCGCATCGGGAATCTGATCCCCAAAAGCCGTTGCTGCTTGCAGCAACGGAAGTCATGCGCCTGAGAAGGTCCGTTGCTGCAAGCAGCAATGGCTTTCAGGGTATGCTTTGCCCATGGATGGGTTCTCGATGCAGCCACCGCAGATCGATTACGCGCCCCAACTTCCAAGTCACAAGCGGCGCCGAACGATGCGTCGCGCAGTGTTCGGAATCATCGCGATGGTCGCTGCATTTTTTGCTGTAGAGAGTGCATCGCCAGCCTGGCATCGCATTCTGATTCTCTACTGGCAACACGAAGCAATGACATATTCTCCGCCTGCAGACCGGGTTGTTTATGACGATGACCCAGCCCAAGCGCCAAAGCTTCGCGCCGGCAACCCCAAACTGCTCAGTGGATCGAGCGGGGAAACGGTCGACTTCGCGAAACCTTGGGAACAGTTGGACGCGCTCCTGTCGGCGCCAGGCGCGCCGCCCACTGCGACACTGTTCCTCCACGCGAGGCGGAACGCGACTGGTCAAGAACGACTTGTGGTGGTGAGCGCAACGAAAATGGCCTCTTGGCAACTCCTGCTCGGCCCGCAAACGGTCCCTTCGACCTCTCAGAGACGTGTCATTATTGGCGCGCTGGTGTGTGCTCCGGGCGCGGCGTTCAGCAATCCCACCACGATCGACAACGGGAACGGGCCGGTGGGAACACCGCTTCCAATTCTCGAGGGGTCGCGGATCCGCTTTTACGCTGGACAAGCCGATCCGCGCAACGAGTCACACTTCACAATTCGAGCGACAATAGACGGCAATACAGTTACGCTCGACGGCTGGCTGCTGGCCGACGATCGGATTGAAATCTATTGACGCGAGGGTCGAATCACATCACCGCCTCCATCGTCCTCGGCAGGATCTCCGCCATCGGCTCAATGACCCCCTCCTGCACCTCTCCCAGCTTCGCGATCAACGGCATCGCCAGCACCGCAAACCACATGCATGCTCCCAGCAGAATGAACGGCCCAAGATAAATCCGCGGCTGCGATGCTCTCGCCCCGAATGAATCGGTCCAGAACCCCATAATCCACGGGCTGGTGCTGGCGGCCGTTCCGGCGAGCGTCAGAAACAAGCCGACGATCCGGCCGCGGAGGGCGGCGGGGACGCGCTCGAGCATGGCGGCGTCGCTCATCGCATAGCTTCCGAGCTGGCACGCCTGATAGGCGCACAAGACCGGCAGCACCCAGATGGACGAGACGAATGGGATCAGACTGACGATCACGCCGGCGAGCATCAGCACGCCGGTCAGCATCGGAAGTCGCAGCCGCCCGGGGCTGATCCAGACGGCAAGGGGATTGGCGACCACGCCGATCAGCATCATCATCCCCACGATAAATCCCGCCCTGGCGGCATCGAGATTTTGCGCTTTTTGAAGGTAGATGCTCACCAAAGAGATCGACGCGACGCCGGAAAAGTCGCGGGCGCCCAGCGTCAGTGCGATGGCGATCGTCGTGCGGCAAAGCTTGCGACCCAGCGGCTTGGGCGCGGATCGCACGCCATGCGATCCCGGCGCCTCGCGGGCGATCAGCAGGAAGACCAGCCCGCACACGACGCCCACTGCGCCCAACTCAATGCACGGCTTCTGCCAATTCGCGACCGAGGCAAAGTGCCACGACGCGTGCAGCGCTCGCCAGCCGGCGTATTGGGGGCCGATGAAAAAGCCGAGGCCGGACCCGATGCCGAGCATGCCGATCGCCATGCCGGGAGACTTGGGAAAGTGCGCGGGGATCAGCGCGTTGGCCGCCGGATGAAACAGCGTCCCGGCCAGCCCGCCCGCGACGGCAAGGGCGACCAGCACCTCATACCGGCGCGTCAATCCCATGGCGACGATCGCCAGTGCGTTCAGCACCAGGCCCCAGCCCAAGAGATCCTTTCGGTTGACACGGTCGGCCAGCACGCCCGCGCCGTAGCTGCACGCCATGTAGCTGACGCCGTAGATCGTGACCAGCAGCGCCGCGTACTGCACGCCGCGCAGGTGCAGGTCCGCCGTCATCAAGAGATACAGTGGGACCAGCATCGCCCCGTAGGCGTGCGTGAAGGTGTGAAGCACGGTGCAGAATACCAGCGTCAACTGGCTCCGCGATTGGCGACTGGGATCGGGCATGGAGCATTCAATGGCGCGACGCGCCGGATAGTCTCTTGAGAATTCCACAGATCGGGAGGGCGAGGCTCCTGCCGAGCCGGAACTGTTCGCGCCGGATGCGTTCGGCTCGGCGGGAGCCTCGCCCTCCCGTTGCGGGCTACTTGCGAAGATCCTGAGGGGACGCGCCAAGCACCAGGCCCGTGGCAATCAATCCGAGCGACATGCCGATGAGATAAAGGCGCGAGTGCGGGCCATAACAAATCCGTGCCAGCGTTCCTCCCACCGGCCGATATGGCGGGAGCGCCGCGGGCGGCGCGACGTTCACGAGCTGAAACGGCGACATCCCCACGGGCTCGTGCGTCAGGTCCACCACATGCGCCCCCTCCGGGATAACCTTCATCTGCCGCTCGGCCAGGCGCTGCGCCAGCGTCGGATCGTCGGAGACCTTCCGCAGGAATTCCTGGTTCACCGTGATCTGCTGCTGGATGCTCTGCATATCGCGGGTGAGCGTTTCCCGCTCGTACGCGAGGCGCCGATTGGCATCCGCCTGCGGGATCAGCACGCAGCACGCGACCAGCGCGATGCCCGCACAGAGGACCGAAATCGTCCAACCTCCTCCGTGCGAGTTCGGGCTCTCCGTCCCGACGCTGGGGCGCGATACCTTCGCAAAGTGGCGCTCAGGTTCGATTGCATCACAAGCCGGGGCAGAGCGCAGCGCCGCCTCGGGTTC
>Ga0182024_10011128_pt1 | contig 18144 bp, 16 predicted proteins | sample P32metaG_FD_120480 | JGI IMG/M metagenome (GOLD analysis project Ga0182024, IMG submission 120480) | Permafrost microbial communities from Stordalen Mire, Sweden - P3-2 metaG (Illumina Assembly) | ecosystem: Environmental > Terrestrial > Soil > Wetlands > Permafrost | place: Sweden: Stordalen... | reverse complement strand
TTATCGAACTCACAATGCTGATGCGCTCACTGCTCTTGTTGACGATTCGAAAGGAAGCAGGTTTGAGACCCAACCGCAGTCGCTTCGGCGGCCTCAAGTACCTCAAGCTGACCGGTAAGCGTGCGAGGACCCTGGTGGGTCTGGCTGTGGTTGTCCCCGCCTTGGCGATTCCCGCCTCCGCATCGGCGAGCACGGTCCTGATCGGCTCGGGCTCGAGCGCCGCCCAGCCGTACATGGAGGCGCTGTTCAACGCGTACCACAAGCTCCACAAGAACGTGGACTTCAAGTACACCCCGGACGGCGGCAACGCCGGTGTGAAGGACGTCCAGAACAGCATCTCGCAGTTTGCGGTCCAGACCGCGGCACCGCTTCCATCGCAGACGAAGGTCACCTTCACAAAGCTGTTCCTCGACGCGCTCTGCATCGACGTGAACTCCCAGAACACCCTCAAGAATCTCTCGCTGAGCCAGTTGGCGGGAGTTTTCAAGCAGCCACCGACTTACACGGCGTGGTCGCAGCTCGGCGGCAACCTTGGCGGCGCGTCGATCTTGACCCAGGGACGCAACAGCGCCGCCGGCCAGTTCACGTTCTTCCAGGCCGCCGTGCTCAACGGCGGGGCGGAGAACACCTCGACGACGCAGCTCACCTCCGATGGTCTCGTGAAGACGGCGATCGAGAAGAACAAGGACGCGATCGGCTACGTCGGCCTCGCCAATTCGGGCGTCAAGGGCGAGACCAAGGCGACCGGTGAGAAGGCGCTCTCGATCAACGGCATCGCCTGCTCGCCCGCGAACGTCAAGAAGAAGACCTACCCGCTGTGGCGCTATGACTGGGCGGTCCTGCCGGCGAAGGATCCGAACCCGGCGGTGCTGCGGTTCTTCACCTGGGCTCGCACGAGCGCTGCGGCCGGCAAGGTGCTCGCCGCTGCCGGTGCGGTACCCGCCTTCAACAAGAAGTAGTTCTGTCGGCGTCTGGCGGCTACGAGACCCGCAGTGCGGACAGCGATAGACGATGAGCTCCTTCGCCTCGCAGAGGATGAGGGACTGAGTCAGGACCAGCGCGCCGAGCTTTCGCTCGGCGCGCTGGTCTGTGGCGTGATTGTGCTGCTGCTGGCGATGGTCGTGTTCATCGTCGCCCAGGCCTGGCCGTCGTTCGCTCATAACGGTCTGCACTGGTTCGGATCAGGCGGCAACGTCGATCAGCAGCTCGAGTCGATCTTCAACTCGACCAGCTACCTGCACAAAGCGGTCTATACGTTCCACGCCTGGCCGCTGATCTGGAGCACGATCCTGACCACCGCGGGCGCGGTGATCCTGGCTTTCATCTGCTCACTGTTCATCGCGATCTTCATGGTCGAGTTCGCGCCGGTGCCGGTGCAGCGCATACTCGAGCCGGTCGTACGGGTGCTGGCGTCCGTGCCCTCGGTCATCTACGGGCTGATCGGCGTGCTGGTACTGGTGCCGTTCATCGGTAACCACCTGATCACCCAGTCCGAGCGAGCGTCGGTCACGCCGGTCATCCAGCTGAGCGGCTACAGCCTGCTGGCGGCGGTAGTGATCCTGACCGTGATGATCGCGCCGATCATGATCTCGATCTTCGCCGACGGCCTGCGTGCGGTGCCGCGAAACTGGCTCGAGGGCTCGCTCGCCCTGGGTGTCAACCGCTGGCGCACCTTCTGGAAGGTCGCCGTGCTCACCGCACGACCGGCACTGATCGCCGGCACGGTGCTCGCGACGGCGCGAGCGCTCGGAGAGTCGGTGATGCTGAGCATGGTCTCGGGCTCGGTCGGATTTGCGCCAAACCCGGCCGACGGCCTGATCCTCTTCGTCGAGCCCTCGCGCGGGTTGGCGGCAACGATCCTGCACAACACCGACGAGCTCAGCTCACCACCGATGGAGCACACATTGTTCGCGATCGCGGCTGTATTGCTGTTCTCCTCGCTGATGCTCTCGCTGGCCGGCTGGGGTGCGAAGCAGCCGATGAAGCGTTACTTCCAGGTCGGCGGGGCCGAGGCATGAGCCGCACACGTGCCCTCGAGTCCAGCTCGTCCTGGAGGTGGACTGACCGGCTGGGGCTCGCATTTGCGTGGCTCGTCGGACTGCTGTTCTGCGTCATCTGCGCGGCGATCGTGATCTACCTCCTGGTTCAGGGGATCCGCTACCTACACCCGAGCTTCCTGTGGACCAACCCGAAGGTCGGCAACACGCAGAACGAGACAGGTGGGATTCTGGCGCCGCTGCTGGGCACGGCGCTCGTCATCGCGTTGGCGATGGGCATCGCGACCCCCGTCGGTGTCGGCATTGCCGTCTGGTTGAGCGAGTACGCGCGCCCGCGCCAGCTGGCGCGGGTTGTCGAGTCGACGGTCGAGATGTTCGCGGGCGCCCCTTCGATCGTGCTGGCGCTGTTCGGGGTGATCTTGTTCCGGGCGTCCTTCCTGGGCTTCCTCACCGAGAAGACCGGCGGCGTGGTTTACGGCAAGGGATTCTTCCCAGCCGGCGCGATGCTGTCGCTGCTGGCGCTGCCGCTGGTCGTGACCAGTGTGCGCGAGGGTCTGCAGGCGATCCCCAACCACGTGCGCGAGGCCTCCTATGCCGTCGGAAAAACGAAGATCGCCACGATCCGGCGCGTGCTGCTGCCGGCGGTCAGGCCGGACATCATCACCGGCTCGATGATTGGTGCCGGCCACGCGCTCGGTGACACCGTGATCATCGTCATCCTGCTCGGCGATACCTACATTCTCCAGGGAGTCGGGCACGTGCCATTGCTCGGGACCCTGCGGGGCACCGGCGACACGCTCACCAGCTACATCTTCGACAACGCGCCGACCGGCGACCTCAACCAACCAAACAAGGCGTTCGCGGCGGCATTGGTCCTGCTGGTGATCGTCTTGATTCTGAACGTCATTGTCGACATCTTTGGTCGTAAAGCAAGGGAACTGAAATGGACGTGATCAACCAGCCGTTGCCCGTTCGCCAGCTCGAGCCGGGCGCAACCCTGACCGTGCGCCGGCCGCTTGACGGTGGGACTGCTCAAATCCGCCTGCTAGAGGAAGCGATCCTCGACACGAGCTTCGTGAGCAGTTCGACCGAACGGCACGTTGTGGTGCCGACGCTCGAGCGCATGCGCGTGGAGGAGCTATCGATCAACTACGGCCAGAAGCCGGCCGTACGTTCGGTCTCGCTGCCCATCCGGCAGGGAGAGGTGCTCGGGCTGATCGGCCCGTCTGGGTGCGGCAAGACGACGCTCCTGCGCTCCTTGAATCGTCTGACGGAGTTGACGAAGTCCGCCTCGCTCATCGGTCGGGTCACGCTCGACGGCGTCGATATCGCCGAGCTCGAGCCAACGGCTCTGCGCCGCCGGGTGACGATGGTCTTCCAGCAGCCGAATCCGTTCCCGATGAGCGTCTTCGACAACGTTGCGTACGTGCTGCGCGAGCAGGCAAAGCGCAAGCCGCGCAAGATGTCACTGCGCCCACAGGTCGAGGAGGCGCTGGCGCGGGCCGGCCTGCTGGAGGAGGTCCGGGACAACATGGACCATCCGGCGCTCCGGCTCTCCGGCGGGCAGCAGCAGCGACTGTGCATCGCTCGCGCGCTGGCTGCAAATCCAGAGGTCCTGCTGCTGGACGAGCCGTGCTCTGCGCTCGACCCTCAGTCGACCAAGGTGATCGAGGACCTGATCGTCAAGCTGCGCGAGGAGGTGGCGGTCGTGATCGTCACCCACAATCTTCAGCAGGCCCACCGCATCGCCGATCACGTCGCGTTCATGTACCTCGGCGAGCTCGTCGAGTACGCGCCCGGGCATGCGCTCTTCGGCAACCCCAAGGAGCAGCGCACGCGGGAGTACGTCAGTGGCGCGTTCGGCTAGCCGTTTGCGCTGCGTCGCGGTCGCCACAGGCGCGCTGGCGTTGGCTGTGCCGCTCGCCGGCTGTACGACGACCCAGCACGAGGCGCAGCGTGTCCAGCTCGACTCGGCGCGGCTACGCGCTGCGCTCAAATCGACGCGGGTGACGGTCGCCAACGCGACGGTCGCGCCGACGTCCGTCGCGACCGTCACCGCGGGTGGCAGAACCGCGTTCGTCATTAAAGTCCGCAACGGCGGACGCAAAGCGGTGTCAGACCTGCCGATCTCCGTCGGCTACGAGCGCGCTGACCGGACCAAGGCTTACCTGAACGCATCAGTAGATCTGAACTACTTTCAGGCGCACCTACCTGTGATCGCCGCCGGCGGGTCCCTGACCTGGGTATACACCGTGTCGTCTCATGCGCTGCCGTCGCGTGCGCGTCTCTTTGCGATGGTCGGAACAAGGCCATCTCCGCCGGCGCTCCTGACGGAGACCAACGTGCGGATCGGGCTGGATGTCGGGTACGTCACGGGCGCTCGATCGGTCACCGTTCACCTCGACAACCCAAGCAGCGTGCCCCAATATCAGCTGCAGGTGTACGCGTATGCGCGTCGCGGGCGTCGCTACGCGGCCGCCGGCAACCTGACCGTCGCCGATCTGGGCGCCGGCTCCAAGCAGCGCGTCCGGGTCCCGCTGGTGGGTGTTGTGCCATCTGCCAACCTGCACGTAGAGGCGATCCCCACGATTCTGCAATGAGCATGACGACCACGGACAACACGGAGGCCACCGAGGTTGCCGAGCGCTGCGGGCAATGCGGAGCTCCGGCGGCCCATGATCAGCGCTACTGCGTCAACTGCGGCTTCCACAGGCGCAACGCGCCGGATCCGGTGGCTCGCTACCTCAGCGAGGCGAGCGCGGCCCGCGGGCAGGTCGCGGCCGCGACGGCCGCGGCAGCCGCCCGGCGCCGGCGGGTGCCGCGGCTCGGCACGCGGGTGGTCGTTCTGCTGGTCGCGCTGGCGCTGCTCGCCGGGGTCCTGATCGGCAATGCAACCGCAGGCAGCTCCGGCTCTGCCGGCTCCGGTGCGAGCCATCGGAGCACGCAGACGCAGAAGCCCAAGCACAAGACGCAGACGGTCAAGAACGCGACGGGTTCGAGCTACCTGAAGCAGGAGGAGAACCTGCCGAACTCGGTGACGCCGTGACCTCGGGACAGATCCCGGACGCCGAGCTGGTAGCCGAGCGCGACCGGCTGACGGAGCGCTTCGCGCTGATGCAGTCGGAGCTCGGCGGCCTGTTCTATGAGATGGCGATCCGCGACCACCTGCAGCTCGAGCTGCTCGTCGAGCGCGCGGCGGCACTTCAGCGCGTGGACACGGAGTTGCGCGAGCTCGAGCAGCGGCTGGCAGGACTGGCGTAAGACCGAACCGTTGGCTGGCCGCCGGTGTTAAGTGCGGCGTGCCCGTCTCACACAGGGGCTGACAGGCGCCAAATCAACGGCCCGCCCAAAAGCCCAGCATTCTTGTAAACATTGTAGACTTACTGATCTACGGATATTCGAGCGTGGGCCCGGCCCGCGAATGAAAGGGATCTGACTTTGAGAGACATAGCGCGGAGGTTCGCCCTCAAACGCCGAGTGGCGGGAACGGCCGTTGCCGCCCTCGCAACACTTACGACGATCGCCGCGCTGGGCGCGCCGTCGGCTTTGGCCGCCGGTTCGGTGACGATCAAGACGAGCTACGAGAACAGCCCGATCAGCCTCAACACGTCCGACGCCATCGGCTATGCGCTGACCAACAGCACCACCACGTCCCAAACCGTAACGTTCACCGACACGCTGCCTGCCGGCGTGGTGCTCGACAGCCCGATTGGCACGACCAACACCAATGGCACGGGTTCGTGCACCCTGGCGACGCCGACGGCAAACCCGGGCGACCCATCCATCACGCTCACCGTCACGGTCCCCAACAAGACCGCGTCCGGCGCGGTATGCACGATCTCCCTGGGCATTGTGGCGGGGACTCCGAGCGTTGCCGATGCTCCGCTGAAGGACGCGTACAGCAACGTCTCACCGGCAAGTGTCAAGACGACAGCCGGCGGCCTCGTGGTGCTCACGAACCCGACGCTCGACTTCACGGCCCCGACCAACAACCAGACGTTCGCGCTCGGTCAGGTGTTCGACGCCAACTTCAACTGCGCCGCCACAGACCCGCTCGACTCGATCGACAGCTTCTTCGGCACCGACGATGAGGGTAACCAGATCGCCTCCGGCGCACCGATCGACACCGTCGACCCGGGCATCCGCTCGCTGGAGGTTGACTGCTACAGCGCCGCCGGCGGCGGCGACCTCTCGGAGTCGATCAACTACAAGGTCGGCTCATACACGCTGACCGCAGTCAAGAAGACCGAGACCGACCAGGTGTCGTTCAAATCCGCGGTTCCCGCCGGCAAGTTCGTGGCCGAGCTGATCGACGCCAAGAAGGTGATCGGGAGGACCAGGCTCACGGTCGCTACGCACAGGACCCCCAGGATCATGATCAAGCCCACGACGGCAGGCGAGAAGCTGCTCGCCGCCACCAAGGGTAAGACCGCGAAGGTCCAGCTGCACGTCGCGTTCACGCCGCAGGCGATCGGTTCCGGTGACTCGCAGATCTTGCCGGCGGCAGCGACCGTCGTGACCAGGAACCTGAAGCTCCGGATCGCGCACGTCGCCAAGTAGAAGGCGACGGCGGCGAAGAAGAGGAAGAAGTAGCGCTGGAGGCGGCGACCACGGAAACGGCGCCGACCAGGAGCGTGTGGTAGCGGCTGGGGCCAGCGGGCCCCAGCCGCTAGAGTTCGCGCCCGCCATGCCGCTGATCGACGCAGCCTCTCCGGGCGGATTCGACGTCAAGCACCGCAGCCGGATCCTCACCGAGGGTCCTGAGCGGGCTGCCGCCCGCGCCTATCTGAAGGGCATCGGCTATGACGACGAGGCGCTGTCCAAGCCGCTGGTCGCGGTTGCGAACACGTGGATCGAGACGATGCCGTGCAACTTCCACCTGCGGGCACTCGCGGCGAAGGTGAAGGAGGGCATCCGTGCCGCGGGCGGCACGCCGATGGAGCTGAACACGATCGCGATATCGGACGGGATCACGATGGGCCTGCCGGGAATGCGCGCGTCGCTTGTCAGCCGCGAAGTCATCGCCGACTCGATCGAGCTGGTCGTCGACTCGCACCAGTTCGACGCGGTCGTCGCGATCGTCGGCTGCGACAAGACCGAGCCGGGGGCGGTGATGGCCCTCGCGCGGCTCAACATTCCCAGCCTGGTGCTTTACGGCGGCTCGATCCTGCCCGGCCACTACAAGGGCAAGGACATCACGATCCAGGAGGTCTTCGAGGCTATCGGCGCGCATGCGGTCGGGAAGATCAGCGACGCGGAGCTGCTCGAGATCGAGAACGTGGCGTCGCCCGGTGCCGGCGCCTGCGGCGGCCAGTTCACCGCCAACACGATGGCGATGTCGCTCGAGGTGCTGGGGCTCTCGCCGATGGGCTTCTCCTTGATCCCCGCGGTCGTCGGTGAGAAGAGCCAGGCGGCCGAGAAGGCGGGGGAGATCATCATGGACGTCCTGCGTCGCGGGGTGCGTCCGAGCGATCTCATCACGAAGGAGAGCCTCGCCAATGCGATCGCCGCGATCGCCATGAGCGGCGGCTCCACCAACGGCGTTCTGCACCTGCTCGCGATCGCCACGGAGATGGGCGTCGAGCTCTCGATCGACGACTTCGACGCGATCAGTTCGCGCACGCCACTGCTCTGCGACCTGGTCCCGTTCGGAAGGTACGTCGCGCCCGATCTGTGGCGCGCGGGCGGCGTGCCGCTGTTGCTGCGACGCCTCAAGGACGCAGGCCTGCTGAACGAGGGTGCCGTCACGGTCACCGGCGAGACCGTCGGCGAGATCGCCGACGCAGCGGTCGAGACCGAGGGCCAGAATGTGGTGCGGCCGCTGAGCGACCCGCTCGCGACCGAAGGCGGACTGGCGATCCTGCGCGGCAACATCGCGCCTGAGGGCTGTGTCGTGAAGCTCGCCGGCCACGCACGGCGCCTGCACGTCGGCCCCGCGAAGGTCTTCGAGAAGGAGGAGGACGCGATGGCGGCCGTCACCCACGGGCAGATCGAACCCGGCGACGTTGTCGTGATCCGCAACGAAGGGCCGGCCGGCGGGCCTGGGATGCGGGAGATGCTGGCCGTCACGGCCGCGATCAGCGGCGCCGGCCTGGGTGAGGACGTTGTGCTGATCACGGACGGGCGCTTCTCGGGCGCCACGCACGGCTTCATGATCGCGCACGTGGCGCCGGAGGCCGTTCAGGGCGGCCCGATAGCCGCTGTGCAGACCGGCGACCAGATCACGGTCGACGTCTCCGCACGTCGCCTCGATGTCGCGCTTTCAGACGCGGAGATCGCCGCACGGGTCGCCGCGTATCAGCCTCCGGAGCGCCCGTACCCCGGCCCCGCGCTGACCAAGTACGCGAAGCTCGTGTCGAGCGCGTCGCGCGGCGCGGTCACGCTCTGACGCGGGGCGGCGAGTGAGCGAGCCGTTGCGGAGAACGCTGGCCTGGGCGATACCATTGATTGTCGGCGCAACGTTCAGCGCGTTGACGCATCTCCCAACGCACGGAGTGAGCGAGGATGCAGGGGGATCTATTTCATAACGAGGGACCTCGGAGACGGATCCGGCTTCGCTACATCGTGCCGGTTGTCGTTGCGCTGCCGTTTATCGCTATAGCGGTGGGCGCTGCGCTGGTCGCCACCTCGAGTTCCAGCATCCGGCTCGACTCGCACTCGCTCGCCAGGGTGTCGCTGCCGCTTGGTGGCGGCACCATCACTCAGGTTGTGGCGATCGGCGGACGCGAGCAGAAGGTCGTGCCGGTGCGACTCGTCGGACACCAGATCCTACCTGTCGGAAAGCTCGCGCCGGGGGAGCTGATCACCGTTGAGGCGACGATCCGACGGCCCGGCTGGAACTCATGGCTGGCCGGCAAGACCGAGCGCGTGAAGCTGACCGAGACGACACCGGTGGCTCGACTCACGTCGAGCTTCGTGACGCGCAAGCACGGCCATCCGGTGACCATCGGTTTCGACGCACCCGTGACGAACGCCGGCTACGGGGCGGTCGGGGCGACCGTCAGGGCAGCGGTGCTTCGGACTCCGCAGCGACTGCTCCGGCTCAACGAGAGCACGGCGGCGGGCACCGCGTATGTAGCCGTGTCGGCCCGCTCCTGGGAGCTTCCGACCGTCACGCAGATCACGTGGTTCCCGGCGGGGGCGAGGGCAACGGCCGTCGCGACACCCAACCCCGGGACCAAGATCACTCCTAGCACGAAGATCACGCTCACCTTCTCAAAGCCGGTCGGCAAGGTGCTCGGAAAGAACCTTCCGCCAGTTTCGCCGCGAACCTCCGGGATCTGGCACCACGTCAACTCCCACACGATCGCGTTCGTCCCCGAGGGCTACGGATACGGGCTCGGCGCCGATGTTCGGGTGGCGCTGCCCGCCGGCGTGAACCTCGTCGGCGGGCAGGTCAAGGGCTCGGACCCGGTGGGCCAGTGGACGGTGCCGGTCGGGTCGACGCTCGCGCTGCAGCAACTGCTCGCACAGCTCGGGTACCTGCCGGTCAACTTCAAGCCGACGAGCGGCGCCAACGACATCGCGAGCTCGCCGGCCGCTGAGGAGACCGCGATCGTCAACCCGCCGCAGGGAACGTTCGGTTGGCAGTACCCGAATACGCCCGCGCAGCTCAAGGCGCTCTGGTCGCCGACCAACTACACCGAGCTGACCAAGGGCGCCGTGATGGCGTTCGAGGACGCGCAGGGCCTGCCGACCGACGGGGTCGCCGGACCGGACGTCTGGAAGGCGCTGATCAACGCGGCCGTCAAGGACCAGAAGTCGACCTTCGGCTACACGTTCGTGATGGTGAGTGAGGCGTCGCCGGAGACCGAACACGTGTGGCACAGCGGCAAGATCGCCGTGCAGGGCCCGGTCAATACCGGGATCGCGGCGGCACCCACGGCGCTCGGCACCTACGCCGTCTACGAGCACATCCCGGTCGGCACGATGAGCGGCAAGAACCCCGACGGGTCGGTCTACCACGACCCCGGCATCCCGGATATCAGCTACTTCAACGGCGGTGATGCGCTGCACGGCTTCATCCGAGCCTCCTACGGCTTCCCGCAGAGCCTCGGCTGCGTCGAGATGCCGTTCTCCGAGGCTGCGGCCGTCTACCCGTACACGCCGATCGGCACGATCGTCAACGTGACCGGGTAACCCGGATCCGAGCGGAGGCTGGGCGCACGTATAGCTTGAGGGCTGCGCGGGCAGGTGGACACCCCGGCCGCGGCGAATCTACTCGCGTGCCCAGCGGCGCGTCGAGCATCCGCGATGACTGCTCCCCAGCATGGGAGCAGTCGCTGGCCGCGCTGGCCGCGGACCTGCGTCGCCGCGCCGTCTCGTCGAACACGGTCGTCGCCTATATGAACGATTGCCGGCAGCTCGCGGGCTGGTCAACCGCCCGTGGGGTCGAGCCGGAGGGAGTTGACCTGCGCACCTTGCGTCGCTACGTTGCCGGACTATCGGAACAGGGCCAGGCGCCGAGCACCGTCGCGCGCAAGCTCGCCGCGGTGAGGGCGCTGTTCCGCGTGCTGATGGAGCAGGGACGGCTCACGCAGAACCCCGCGGATCTGGTCACCGCCCCCAAGCGCCCAAAGACACTTCCACGGGTGCTGAAACGTGAAGAGATCGAGATGTTGCTCGACCGGATTCCGGCGCTGACCCCGCTGGAGCTGCGCGACCGCGCGCTGCTCGAGCTCGCGTACTCCTCAGGGCTGCGTGCCGAGGAGCTGGTGACCGTCGAGGTCGGGGCGATCGACTTCGACGCCGAGACGGTCCGCGTCGACGGCAAGGGCGGGAAGACGCGAATGGTGCCGGTCGGCGAGCATGCGCTCGCGGCGATCGCACGCTACCTCGAGCGGGCGCGACCGGCGCTGCGCATCGAGAAGCGCGACACCGCGACCCTGCAACAGGAGCCGCTGTTCCTCTCAAAGACCGGCCGACGGCTCAGCACGTCTGACGTGCGTCGGCGCCTGCGCACATGGACGCGCGCGGCCCAGAGCCGGGCGCCCGCTGTCGCGCAGGCGCATCCGCACACGCTCAGACACTCGTTCGCGACCCACCTGCTCGAGGGCGGAGCGGATCTGCGATCGATTCAGGAGCTGCTGGGCCATGCCACGATTTCGACCACTCAGGTTTACACTCGGGTGGAGTCCGTGCGCCTCAGAGCCGCATATGCTCGCGCGCATCCACGCGCCTAGCGCGCTGGACCATCACGGTTTGTATGGAAACGAACGTCAAAGCCATCGAGCTCAAGGATCTCTGGAAGCGCTACAAGACCTCCGGTGACGAGCGTGCGCGCGAACGGCTCGTGGTCGCGTACTCGCCGCTGGTCAAGTACGTGGCCGGGCGCATGGGGAGCAACCTGCCCGCGCACGTCGATGAGGCCGACCTGATCTCGTATGGCCTGACCGGCCTGATCTCCGCGATCGAGCGGTTCGACCTCTCGCGGGCGATCAAGTTCGAGACCTACGCGATCACCCGTATCCGTGGCTCGATCATCGACGAGCTGCGCACACTCGACTGGGTGCCGCGTTCCGTCCGCGCCCGCGCGCGGGAGATCGAGCGCGCCAACCAGAAGCTCGAGGCGCTGCTTCAGCGCGCCCCGACCGACGAGGAGATGGCCAGTGAGCTCGGGATCAGCGTCTCCGACTTCAACGAGTCGCTGGTGCAGATCTCCACGTCGACGCTAGTCGCGCTCGACGAGCTCTGGAACACCAGCGACAACGACGGTGACCACGTGTCGCTCCTGGACACGATCGCCGATCGCCGCGCGCCGGATCCCGAGCAGATCGTCGATCAGGGCGAGGTGCGCGATCGGATCGCGGACGCGATCGCGGCGCTCCCGGAACGCGAGAAGCTCGTGATCGCGCTGTATTACTACGAGAACCTGACCCTGCGCGAGGTCGGAGAGGTGCTCGGCGTGACCGAGTCGCGCGTCTCGCAGCTGCACACCAAGGCCGTGCTGCGGCTCCGGTCGAAGCTTGCCACCGAGCTCGACTGAGCCGGTTCGGACCGGCCGCCGGATCGGGCCCACCCGCCCGCGCGGGCGGCCGGACGCCGGGCGCCCGCTTGATCGATCGCTCGGCACTGGCTAGTGTCGGCTGATACGAGCTCCCCGGCGCTCGCCACGGGGAGACTCACCCCCGAGTGAGAGGAGACAGCATGCACAAGGCCGCGGATCGCATTCGCAACGTGGCGCTCGTCGGCCACCGCGGAAGCGGTAAGACCTCGCTGCACGAGGCCCTGTTGTTCCAGGCAGGCGCCGTCAACCGCCTCGGCAGTGTCATCGACGGCACAACCATGTCCGACGCCGAGCCCGACGAGAAAGCGCGCCAGATGTCGCTGCAGGCCGTGCTCAGCTCGTTTCAGTGGCAGGAGCGTCGTGTGAACCTGCTCGACACCCCCGGCGACCCGAGCTTCGTCGCCGACGCGCTGGCCGCGCTCCGTGTCTGCGAGTCTGCGGTATTCGTCATCAACGCTGTGATGGGTGTCGAGGTCCAGACGACGCGGCTGTGGAAGCGCGCGGAGGAGCTCGACCTGGCGCGGCTGGTGTTCGTGAACATGCTCGACCGCGAGCGCGCCGACTTCTTCCGCACGCTCGAGAGCCTGAAGAGCGCCTTCGGACCGCACGTGGTTGCCACGGAGATCCCGATCGGCGCCGAGCACGAGGTCTCGGGCGTGATCGACCTCGTCGATATGCGCGCGTACCAGTACGCCGGCGCCGGCCGCGACAACTGCACCGAGATCCCGATCCCCGAGGCGCAGGTCGCCCAGGCGCAGGAATACCGGGAGAAGCTGATGGACGAGGTGGTGGAGAACTCGGACGCGCTGATGGAGCGCTACCTCGACGGCGAGGAGATCTCGCACGAGGAGATCGTGGCGGCGCTCAAGGACAGCACCAACCACGGCTCGATGTTCCCCGTGACCTGCGGGATCGCGACAGCGAATCTCGGGACGAATCGGCTGCTCGACGCGATCGTCGAGGACCTCCCGTCGCCGGTCAAGCACGGCGGCCTGCAGGCAGGCGACCAGCTGCTCGAGGCCGATGAGAACAAGGAACTGTTCGCGTATGTGTTCAAGACTCGCGCCGACCCGTTTGCCGGGCGCATCAACCTCTTCCGCGTCTACCAGGGCGTGATCCGGCACGACTCGCACCTGCTCAACACGCGCGCGCACGCCAAGGAGAGGATCGGGCAGCTGATCAGCTTCGACGGAGCCCAGAGCGTTCACGTCGACGAGTTCGGCCCGGGGGACATCGGCGCCGTCGCGAAGCTCAAGGAAACCAGGGCCGGTGACTGGCTTGCGGCGCGCGACGAGCCGCTGGAGATGCCGGCGATCAAGCTGCCAGCGGCGGTGATGGCGTTCGCTGTGACGCCGCGCAACAAGGGTGACGAGGAGAAGATGTTCTCGGGGCTCCGGCGGCTGCAGGAGGAGGATCCGACGATCGACCTGCACCGCGACGCCCAAACGGGCGAGCAGATCGTCGCCGGGCTATCGCAGGTGCACGTTGAGGTGATCGTCGACCGGCTGCGTGAGCGGTTCGGCGTCGAGGTCAACCTGCAGCCGCCGCGTGTGCCCTACCAGGAGACGATTCGCAACAGCGCCAAGGCGCACGGCCGGCACAAGAAGCAGACTGGCGGCCGCGGTCAGTTTGGCGACTGCCACATCGCGATCGAGCCGATGCCGGCGGGTGGCGGCTTCGAGTTCGTCGACGCGATAAAGGGCGGTGTGATCCCGCACGGCTTCATCCCGGCCGTCGAGAAGGGCGTGCTTGAGACGATGCAGGCCGGTGTCGTAGCCGGTTTCCCGGTCAAGGACGTGAAGGTGACGGTCTACGACGGGTCCTACCACACCGTCGACTCCTCCGAGATGGCATTCAAGCTCGCCGCCGGCCACGCGATGCGCGAGGCGATGGCACAGGCGGACCCGGTCCTGCTCGAGCCGATCATGCTCGCCACCGTAAGCGTTCCCGAGGACTGCGTCGGCGATGTGATCGGCGACCTGAACTCGCGCCGCGGGCATCCGCACGGGATGGAGCCGGTCGGCGGCGGCATGACCGAGGTCAAGGCCGAGGTGCCGATGGCGGAGATGCTCTCCTACGCTCCCGACCTTCGCGGGATCACCGCCGGCCAGGGTGAATACACGATGGAGTTCCTGCGCTATGAGGAGGTGCCGGCGCACCTTGCCGGCAAGGTGGTCGCCCAGGGACGCGAGGAGCCTGTGAGGGTCTGAAGCAGTTACGCAAGCGACCGGTCACAGCTGAGCAACACTCGCGGGTCCGCTACGCTGGGTGCTCGCCGCGAGGGGACGCGGCAGGTGATGCCGTGAGGCGAGCCCACGCATGAGTCAACCGCGGAGCATCAATACCACCCAGGAGCACGTCGTTTGCGACGTCTGCGCACGCACGTTGCTGCGCGGCGAGCAGACGGAGACCTTCGTGGGCAGCGGGCGGCGGTACAGCGTCTGCGAGCTCTGCAAGCCGCACGCGCTGAACGAGGGCTGGATGCGCGAGGGCGCGATTGCCGATTATCAGGGCGGCGGCGATCGGGTGCAGCGACGCCGCTCGCTGCTGCGCCGCCGTCGCGGCAAGGACGGCGCCGACGAGCGCGGCGACGAGATTCGGCTCGCGGCCGTGCCGCGAACGCTCGACCAGGAGTTGTCCTACGGCGATTGGGCGGCCGCCGGGGGTGCAGCCGCGGCGCCCGAGCCGATGCCGGCCGCATCAGGACCGGCGCCGGCGCGTGCCGCGACCGCTCGTGACGGCGTTCGCGAACCGCGCCACGTGCACGCGATCCCGACCAACGGCGACCACAAGGTCGCCGCCGCCGTCGATGTGTTCAACAACAGCGAGCACCGCCGCACGGTGGCCGGCGTGGCCCGGTCGCTGGGGGCGCCCACGGTCAACATCGCGCCAGACGAGACGCACACCAGCATCGTCTGGATCGTCGTCTCCTGGGAGCTCTGCTGGTACCGCTACCAGGTCGACCTGTACGAGTCCAACGGCCACGTCAGGCTCGACGGCCAGGGCTATGAGCTGGACGAGCTCACCGAGCACGAGCGCATCGGCAACGCGACCTCTGACGCCAGCGGCGCTCTGGTCCTGCTGTAACGCCCTGACTGCGGTCCCACCGTCCCACCCGTCACACGGCGAACTCGAGCGTGACCTCCGCATACGCAAGGCTGGTGCTGCACGTCGACGGCGGCGCGCGCGGAAATCCCGGGCCCGCGGCGATCGGGGTCGTGGTCTCCGAGCCCGACGGCCAGACGGTCAGCACCTTCGGCGCCAAGATCGGCGAGACGACCAACAACGTTGCCGAATACAGGGCGCTGCTGAAGGGCCTCGAACTCGCCGCCGAGCATGGTGCTCGCGAGGTGCACGTGATCAACGACTCGGAGCTGGTCGCGCGCCAGGTCACGGGTGTGTACAAGGTCAAGCATCCGGCGATGCAGCAGCTGCACCGCCAAGCGCTCGCGGCGCTCGAGGGATTCGACGGCTGGAGCATCGAGTCGGTCCCGCGTGCACGCAACGCCGCGGCAGATGCACTCGTCAACGAGGCGCTGGATCGGTAGGCTGCAGCTGTGACCGACGTGCTTGAAGAGCTCCGCTCACGTCTGCACGAGGCGGCCGCCGAGCTGCGCGCCGGGCTCCTGGAGCCGCGCGACACGCTGGCGGTGATCGAAGAGTGCGCGCGCCTCGCGGGGGAGGCGGCGTCACAGGTCGACATCCAGGTGCGCGCGGCGCTCGAACCGCTTCCGGACCTGCCGGGACAGCTGCCGCTCTCCGCAACGCAGTGAGGTTTCCCGACGACCTGCGCGCGCGGGTGGACGAATATCTGGAGCAGCTGCGCTTCTCCGACAACGACGGCACCGCCGGGCTCGAGGAGGCGATGCGCTACTCGCTGCTCGCGGGCGGCAAACGCATCCGCCCGGTGCTTTCGCTCGCCACAGCCTCGGCGATCGGGATGCAGCCGGACGAGGTGCTGCCGCTGGCCGCCGCGCTCGAGCTGATCCACACCTACTCGCTGATCCACGACGACCTGCCGGCGATGGACGACGACGAGCTGCGACGCGGGCGTCCCACCTGCCACGTTGCCTTCGGCGAGGATGTCGCGATCCTCGCCGGCGACGGACTCTATGCGGAGGCCTTCCGCCACTTGCTCGACAATCAGCGGGGCGAACCGGCCGACATCCTGCGCGCTGCCGCCGAGCTGGCGGGCGCGACGGGGGTGACCGGCATGGTCGGCGGCCAGTACCTAGATGTGGCGGGCTCCGCGCCAGCGGGCGCGGAGGGCCTGAGGTACCTTCATGAACTCAAGACCGGCCGTCTGATCCGCGCCAGTGTCGAATGCGTGCTCTTGATCGAGGGTAAACAGGAACGTGCCACAATCGAGCAGTTCCAAAACTTTGCAAGCGAGCTGGGCGTGCTCTTCCAAATCGTCGACGACATCCTCGACGTGACCGGATCGGATGAGGCGCTCGGTAAGCCGAGCGGCACCGATGAGCGCCTGGGCAAACGCACGTACGTGACCGAGTACGGCCTCGACGGAGCCCGCCGGCTAGCGCAGGAGGCTCACCGCAAGGCCGGGTCGGCACTCGCGAGCGCCGCCCCCGGGGATCCGGCCCAGCTACAGCAGATCACCGATTTCATCGCTCACCGCAGCTTCTAGCCACCACACGCACCACAGCCCCCAGCCACCAGAATGTCCGAACTGCTCCCACACATCGACAAGCCCCAGGACCTGCACGGCCTCAACGACGACCAGCTCCAGCAGGTCGCCGACGAGGTCCGCAACTACATCATCGACACGGTCGGTGAGATCGGCGGGCACTTCGGCGCCAACCTGGGCTCGGTCGAGATCGCGGTCGCGCTGCACTCGCTGCTCGACTCCCCGCGCGACAAGATCCTCTGGGACGTCGGCCACCAGGCCTACCCCCACAAGATCCTGACGGGCCGCCGCGACCAGCTGCCGACGATCCGCAAATACGAGGGGCTTGCGCCGTTCTGCTCGATCTTCGAGTCCGAGCACGACATCATGGGCGCCGGCCACGCCTCGACCGCGATCGGCTACGCAGTCGGACTCAAGGAGGCGATGCGCCGCGGCCACGGCGAGGACGGCAACGTGGTGGCCGTCGTGGGCGACGGCGCCATGACCGGTGGTGTCGCGTTCGAGGCGGTTACCGAGGCCGGCGGTCTCGGTACGCCGATCGTGGTGGTCCTCAACGACAACGGCATGTCGATCGCCCCCAACGTCGGTGCGCTCAGCAGCTACTTCAACCGTATCCGCCTCAACCCCAAGCTCTGGCACGCGCGCGAGGACGTGGAGAGCGGCCTCGTCAAGCTGCCTGCCCTCGGCCACACGCTCGAGCGTCTCGGCCCGCAGTTCAAGGAGTCGCTCAAGGCGTTCTGGGCGCCCGGGCTCTGGTGGGAGGAGCTCGACTGGGCGTATATGGGCGTGATCGACGGCCACAACGTGCGCGCCGTGCGCCGCGCCGTCCGCGAAGCGCTGGCCGCCCAGCGCCCGGTTGTGGTCCACTGCGCGACGATCAAGGGCAAGGGCTTCGCGCCGGCCGAGGACGGCGGGCTGGAGGGTATGGAGAAGTGGCATGCGGCCAAACCGAAGTCGATCGCGAACGGCGCCCCCGCACCTGCCGCCGCCGCGCCCGCTGGCGCGGCGACCCCCCCACCGGCCTACACGCAGGTCTTTGGCGAAGCGCTCGTGCGCGAAGCGCAGCGCGACGAGCGCGTGCTTGGCATCACCGCGGCGATGAACTCCGGCACCGGGCTGAACATCCTCCAGCGCGAGCTTCCTGAACGCTACTTCGACGTCGGCATCGCCGAGCAGCAGGCGGTGCTGCTGGCCTGCGGCCTGGCGTTGCAGGGCTGCCGCCCGGTCGTCGCGATCTACTCGACCTTCCTGCAGCGAGCCTACGACCAGATAGTCCACGACGTCTGCCTACAGAAGCTGAACGTGACGTTCGTGATGGATCGCGCCGGCCTGGTCGGTGACGACGGCCCCACCCACCACGGCGTCTTCGACATCCCGTACCTGCGCTGCCTGCCGAACATCGTGCTGATGGCGCCGCGAGACGAGGCGATGCTCGTGCACATGCTGCGCACGGCACTGACCTACGACGGCGGGCCGACCGCGATCCGTTACCCGCG
>Ga0182024_10011127_pt1 | contig 18145 bp, 19 predicted proteins | sample P32metaG_FD_120480 | JGI IMG/M metagenome (GOLD analysis project Ga0182024, IMG submission 120480) | Permafrost microbial communities from Stordalen Mire, Sweden - P3-2 metaG (Illumina Assembly) | ecosystem: Environmental > Terrestrial > Soil > Wetlands > Permafrost | place: Sweden: Stordalen... | reverse complement strand
CGCCAGAGGAAGTGGCGAGACCTATCTTTAATGCTGAGTAATACTGCGCCCGCAAGCCTCTCCTCCGCACCTCGCGGAGGAGAAGCCCGCCGGGACCGAATGCTCGCTACTTCGCAGTCGGTGGCGCTACGACTTCCTGCAGTCTGGGGTTCTCCCGCATCTTGCTGAAGTCTTCGTCTTTATATACGTTCGCCATGTCGCGATAACCTTCTTCCTTGGCTTTCCTCAGGCACTGCAGGCATCCGTCCACGTCGCCCCGCTTGGCATAGATCTTGGCCAGCATGTACGAATACCGGGCGCGTTCTTCCGGACTCGCGATCTGGGCGGTGATTCCCACTCGCGATTCTTGTTTCAAAGCATTCGGATCCAGTTCCACGGCTCGCGTGTATTCCGCTATGGCATGCTCCAGCTTCTTCTGGCTGAACCACGCGGCCCCCAGGTTCACGTGAAACGATGCTCGCGTCTCCTCGAGAGCAACTGCCTTCTTGAAGCGCTTTGCCGCAGCACCATAGTTCTTGTCCATGTAGTACACGGCGCCGATGTTGTTGATGGCATCCGCGTACTTGGAGTTCCACTTCACCGCGTTTTCGAAACTCACGCGAGCAGCGGCCAGTTCATTATTCTTCAGTTGCGCCAGACCCATTTTGTTGTACAGCACGGAATTCTTGCGGTCTTTGCGCAGAGCCGCCTGAAAATACTCGACGGCCTGAGGGTAGTCCTTGTGGGCCCTCGCCAGGTCGGCGGCCTTCTCCAAGTCGGCCACGCTCATCGATTGCATGTTGACCTTGTCCTGGACCTGCTGTGGAACCGGCGAGCTGACGCTGTACTGAGACAGTGCCATCAGCGTCGCCACCAATACGAATCTTGCTGTGATGGTTCGCATATTCAGCCTCCCTTTCCGGAGTTGCCTCTGTTCCGGTCTGGGCCGTGCCCTTGCCCCGGTGATCTGCTCTCCGCGTACGCCCCAGTTATGGCTCCGATTCGAGCGGTCCACAACGCTATACCTGCTACCTGGGGGATACGCCCGCGACGTTACTTGCATCGGAAAGATATCTCTTGAGAGGACAACAGGTTGGCCGAGGGCAGGAACTGACGGCTAGCAAATTCCGTATTGGAATGTAGCCCCCGTTACAACGGGTTACGTAACCGTTTGGAGGCCGCCGGAGCGTGTCTTTCGGGTGTATAAAGGGGTTGAAGGCGCATTCTTCGGGAGGTCTGCAGTGCCTTCGATCACGGCTGAGCCGGTAAGTTGGGAAGCAGAACGCGCCGAATTGCAGGCGGTGCTGCAGTCTCACCTCTTTGTTCGTTCCCCGACGCTTACCCATCTGCTTTCTTATCTGTGCGAAAAGACATTCTCCGGCGAGAGCGCCCAGATCAAGGAATATTCCGTCGGCCTCGATGTCTTCGATCGGCGTGACTCCTTCGACCAGGATACCGATTCGATCGTTCGGGTTCAGGCCAACCGCCTGCGCAAGCGTCTCAGTGAGTATTACGCCACGGAAGGTGCGGCGCATCCGATTCGCATCACTATCCCAGTAGGACAGTACATTCCAGTTTTTCAGAAGGTGGCCGATTCGGAACCAGTCCTCTCTTCGGACCGGCCGGTTACACCGCACGCGCGAGCCCCGGATGACACGCGACAGATTACTTGGCGCCCCAGTGTGCAACAGGCTTGGGTGTTCGGCGGTGTGGCGATTCTTGTGCTTTTGGTTGTTGCCGCCTTTCTGACTCGCGAACGGCCGAAAACACAACCTGTAATTCGCACTTCATATTCCCCGCAAGTCACCGCCGAAACCGCTGTTGGCCTCCCGGTGGGAGAAGAGATTCGCATTTTGGCTGGGGCTGGCCGCAAATATGTTGATCACGCGGGTAAGCTGTGGAGCCCCGATTCCTATTTTTCTGGCGGGACGGCGGTCCCGAGCGCAGTCCAGCATATCTGGCGCACCCAGGATCCGAGCATCTACCGCAGCAGCCGCCAGGGCGACTTCACCTACAACGTTCCCCTGAAGCCAGGAACGTATGAGCTGCACCTGCACTTTGCCGAGACTTTCTACGGACCGGAAAGTGCGGCCGGGGGCGGGGAGGGCAGCCGGATCATGACGGTTCTGGCGAATGGACAGCCGTTGCTCCGCGACTTCGATGTGCTGGCCGATGCGGGCGGTGACCGCACCGCGGAAGTGAAGGTGTTTTCCGACATTTCCCCGGCCACCGACGGCCAACTGCATCTCACCTTTTCGTCGGCGAAGGGGGGGAACGGCATGCTCTCGGCGATCGAGATCCTGCCTGGAATTCACGGCCGCATTCGCCCGGTGCGCATCGTGGCTCGCGATGTGCCGTATTACTCCAACGATAGTCACTGGTGGAGTCCCGACGCTTACTTCAAAGGAGGACAAATCAGCGCCAGCCAGGAACCCGCGAACGGCACCGATGATCCTGAGTTCTACGAGACCGAACGCTGGGGCCACTTCTCCTACGCGATTCCCGTTCCTCCAGGCAGGTATACGGTGACTCTGCATTTCATCGAGCACCACGCGGCCGCCGGTGGTACAGCCCCGGCAGCGCCCGGCGATCGTGAATTCAACGTCTTCTGCAATGGCAAGACGGTTCTGGCGAATCTGAACATCCTCGAACAAGCTGGGGAGAATCGGCCGCTGGTAAGGAAGATCAGGGGGCTTGAGCCGAACGCGCAGGGCAAGTTGTTGCTGGAGTTCGTTCCGGTGACACGGTATGCCACAGTGTCTGCGATCGAAGTGATCCCGGAGTGAAGTGGTTAGTGTGGGACGGGCACTCTTGCCCGTCCAGCCGGGCGAGTCGGTCGTCAGTTTGCCAAAATCCCCATGCGCTTTCCGACGTTCTTCAGCACGCCCAGCGCCTGCTCCAACTCTTCTTTCGTATGGGTCGCCGTCATGATGGTGCGGATGCGGGCTTTGCCTTCTGGAACTGTGGGGAATGCAATGCCTGTGCCGAGCACGCCTTCTTTGAACAGCTCGCGAGAGAAGTCCATGGTGAGCTTGCCGTCGCCGATGATGATCGGCGTGATGGGAGTTTCGCTGGCCGGAGTGGCGCGCCCGCCGATGTCGAAGCCGAGCAGGCCGAGTTCCTTCTTCCAGAAGCGCGTGTTCTCCCAGAGCTTCTCCATGCGCTCGGGCTCGTTTTCCAGAACGTCGAAGGCCGCGATGCACGTGGCTGCCACCGACGGTGGATGCGACGTCGAGAACAGGAACGGCCGCGCGCGGTGGTAGAGGAAATCAATCAGGTCGCGCGTGCCGCACACGTATCCGCCGAGAGCGCCGATTGCCTTTGAGAGCGTTCCCACCTGAATATCGACGCGGCCATGCATGCCGAAGTGGTCGATGGTGCCTCGCCCGTTGCGGCCCAGCACGCCGGAGGCATGCGCGTCGTCGACCATCATAATGGCGCCGTATTTTTCGGCCAGATCGCAGAGCGCGGGCAGCGGGCCGATGTCGCCGTCCATAGAGAAGACGCCGTCGGTGATCAGGAGCTTTTTGCCCGGCTCACTCTTAATGCTGGTTAACTGTTCTTCCGCGTGCGCGATGTCTTTGTGGCGGAAGACGAGTATCTTCGCCTTTGAGAGGCGTGCACCGTCGATGATCGAGGCGTGGTTCAGTGCGTCGGAGATGATGAAATCGTCCTTGCCCAGCACGGCCGACACCGTTCCGGCATTTGCTGCGAATCCCGACTGGAAAACGACGCAGGCTTCCACGTTCTTGAAGCGAGCGATCTTCTCCTCGAGGTCCATGTGGATCTTCATCGTCCCGGCAATTGTGCGGACTGCACCTGATCCCACGCCGAATTTGCGCGTCGCCTCCAGCGCGGCCTCGCGCAGCTTGGGATGCGTGGTTAACCCCAGATAATTGTTCGACGCGAGGTTGATGACTCTCTTCCCGTCGAACGTGCAGACGGGCGCCTGCTCGTCCTCGAGCACGCGTAGCTTGAAGTGCGTGCCCTTGGTCTTGAGTTCCTTGAGCTGGTCGGTGAGGTAGGAGAGCGGGTTGGTGCGGATTGCGGTGGTCATGGATGCCTCGAGACTTCTTTGCCACGGATTCTCGCGGATGAACGCGGATTCTAAGGATCAGTGTAATTCGTAACGTTGTCATCCTGAGCGCGTTCTTTGCGCGAAGGACCTATGCACTGGCCTGGCGCCAGCAACGATGCATAGGTTCTTCGCTTCGCTCAGAACGACAATCAATAAACTGTGCTCCGAGGTGATCCGCGTCAAGATCAGCACCTTAAAACATAATTGGACTGCCCGTTGCGACGCTGGCTTCGCACAGGCGCTTCATAGTTTGGAAGAACTCTTTTTCTCCCTCGGTCAGAATATCGCTGGACCCGAGAACGAGATCAACTTCCCACAACAGTGCGGGCGATTCTTTGACAGGGAGCCAGTCGCCGGTGTGGGTGCCATCGTAGACTACCTTCTTCAGCAGAATCGGAAACTTTGGTCCGGGATTTCCCTGCAGGCCACGCAGAAACTCGCGCACGTGCTGGATCCGCGTGATGTTGCCCAAGGGCTCGGAAATCAGGTAGCCCTCGTGCTCGCAGGACTTCTGCACCCAGTGATCGTGCGCCTCCCATTCGTCTTCGGTCGGATCACCCGAGAGCGAGGGGGATCCGGACTCGTCCCACATGAATCTCTCGGGTAAGGGATGTGGCTTGGCCCGTCCATCGCGGATGCAGGTGCAACGTACGAATGCGTCGAGACTCATAATTCACTTTCTTCTGCAATGCTTGGCCCTTTAGACACGTTCTTAGCGCACGCCGTTGGGATACACCAGAATCTTGCTGGCTTCTCCGGTTTTCAGTCGCTCCATGGCCTTGGAGAAATCTTTCATCGGGATGCGATCCGTGATCACTGGATGCAGATTGAGCTTGCCGCTTTTGAGCAGAGCCGTCATCTGATACCAGGTCTGGTACATGCGGCGGCCATTGATACCCTGCACGGTGATGCCTTTGAAAATAATGTCCTCGGAAAAATTAAGAGAAATCGGTTTCGAGGTCAGGCCGAGCAGGGAAATTCTTCCGCCGCGCCGAACGATATCGAACGCGGTGCGGATCGAGTCCGGATGGCCCGCCATTTCCAGCACCACGTCCACGCCCAGGCCGCCGGTCTTTTCCATCACGATCGCGTTGACTTCTTCCTTCGCGGGATTGAGCACGTAGTCGGCGTTCATCTCGCGCGCGATTCGGGCGCGGTGCTCGTTGACTTCAATCGCGAACACCGAAGTCGCACCTACCGCCTTGGCCACGGCAATCGAAAAAAGCCCAATCGGACCGCAGCCGGTGATGGCCACGCTCTTGGCCGCGATCTCCCCGGCCAGCACCGTGTGCACTGCGTTTCCTAGCGGATCGAGAATCGACGCATAGTCCAGCGGAATGGAGGGATCGAGCTTCCAGATATTCGACTCGGGAATCACCACGTACTCGGCGAAGGCGCCGTCGGCGTCCACGCCAATGATCTTTACCTTCTGGCAGATGTGAGCTTCGCCGGTGCGGCACTGCAGGCATTTGCCGCAGGCCACGTGCATCTCGGCGGAAACGAAGTCCCCCTCCTTCACGCTGGTGACTTCATCGCCGAACGCCGCCACTTCGCCGCAGAACTCGTGCCCGGGAATGAGCGGAGGATGAATGCGATTCTGCGCCCAGCGGTCCCAGTTGTAAATGTGCAGGTCGGTGCCGCAAATCGACGCGACTTTCACTTTCACCAGCACGTCGGTGCGCCCGAAAGCTGGAATCTTGACCTCGCGAATCTCCGCGCCCGAGGCCGCTGTCGGCTTCACGACCGCCTGCATGGTTGTCGCCATAATTGCCACCTATGAACTCGAAAACTGAATCAAACACAAAACATATGATTCTAGCACCGTCCGTGGTTTCACTTCGGAGCCCGAAATATGAATCTGCAAGCGTCAAACCACAACTCTAGCAACCGCATCCAAGATCGAGGCGCTTTTCCCCTCGGAGGTTGGATCTGTGCACACTCGGTCGATCGCGATGGTTCTGATCCTTACGAGCGCTCTTTCCGGCGCTTGGGCAGCGGCCTCGCCGGTAGCGGTGCGTTACCAAGAAGGATTGTTGCACGGCTTTCTCGTGCTGAGCACGCTGGACGGGAAGGCGATCGCGGAAGGCGATTCTGCGCAGGTCCCTCACGGCAACCGAATCACGAGCCGCCTGACTTACCACTTCAAGGACGGCTCGCGGCTGGAGGAGACTACGGTCTTTTCCCAGCGCCGAATTTTCCGGCTCATCAGCTATCACCTGGTGCAGAAAGGCCCGGCGTTCCAGCATGCAACGGAAGTTACGATCACGGCCTCTACCGGGCAGGTCACGGTGCAGTACACCGATGACGACGGCAACGAGAAGACATTCAACGAGCGCATGAAGCTGCCCCCGGATCTGGCCAACGGTTTAGTGCTTACGCTGCTGAAGAATCTGGGGCCAGATGATGCGCCGCTGGAAGTGTCGATGCTGGTGGCTACGCCCAAGCCCCGCCTTGTGAAGCTCGCAATCAGCAGCCAACCCAAAGAGCCTTTTACCCTCGCCGGAGCCGGCCGCGAGGCGTTGCACTATGCAATCAAGGTTGAGATCGGGGGCATCGCCGGACTGGTGGCGCCGTGGCTCGGAAAGCAGCCGCCGGACTCGCACATCTGGATCCTGGGCGGGGAGTGTCCGACGTTTGTGAAATCCGAGAGTCTCTCCTACATGGGCGGTCCGTTGTGGCGGACGGAACTGGTGGCCCCTGTTTGGCCGAGAGCCGCGACATCAGAGTCAAAGAACCGAAGCGCCGAGAATCACTGATTTGTCGCAAGGGCAGAGGCTCTCTGCTGGCGCGATACAATCAGGCAGAATGCGCGCAGCGTTCAAAGGATTGGTGAGCCTGCTCCTTGCCGGCGCGCTGTGGAGTTTCGCACTCGCGCATCAGGCGGCGCCGGTTTCCCGTCAGGAGTTCACCCGGAGCCTCGTGGCCGCCGCCATCGAACGCACCCACCATTCGGTTCGGTACGTTTCTGCTTACGTCCACATTCCCTATCCCGGTGGAGATGTTCCTGCCGACACTGGAGTCTGTACCGACGAGGTGATTCGCAGCTACCGTGCCGTGGGCGTCGACCTGCAGAAGGACGTCCATTAAGACATGCTGCAGAACTTTGCGGCGTATCCGAACAAGCGGCGCTGGTTGCTGGCGCATCCCGACGCGAATATCGATCACCGCCGCGTCCCGAATCTGATGGTCTTCTTTCAGCGCGAGGGAGAGTCGCTGCCCATCACCAGCCGCGCGGACGACTACGCGCCGGGCGATCTGGTCACGTGGGATCTCGGCGGAAACGTGCCGCATATCGGGATCGTCGTCGATCAGAAGGCTCGAAGCGGGCGCTACATGATTGTGCACAACATTGGCGAGGGGCCGAAGACGGAAGACGTGCTTTTCAACTGGAAGATTACTGGACACTATCGGTACTTCGGGCCCTAGGGTTTCGCGGGGCTGGCTTGGATATCAGAGTTCTTCGAGCGGTGCGACTCAAGGTGGAAGAGCGGCGCTTTAGCGCCGAGTTAAGAGTTGAAAATGATGCTGGGCTTTAGCCCGTGTGAGAAGTTCGGAGCCGCGACAGAAGAAGACGACCACGGCGGCTAAAGCCGTCCCAGCTTCACTTCCTCACGCGGCCCTAAAGGGCCGCTCTTCCACGGTGCTGCCGGCGGTCACGGGTTCCTCGGGGGCCACGAGTTTCTCACCCAACTGGCTAAGAAGGAGCACGGCGAGATGGGGGAAGAATCTCACGGCTTGGTCGCCTTCGGCGCCACCTTCTTGAACTCTTCCGACTTTCCCCGCGGAATGGTCAGCGTCTTCCACTCGCTCGATCGCAGGTGCTTGGCCAGAAACACAATCTGTCCGATGTGGGCGGCATAGTGCGCGATTTGCCGGTTGATGGCCTGCAGAACTGTGTGTGGTTCGCCTCGGATGGTCACGGTGTGCATCACATCTTCGGGCTTGAGCGCTTCGATCGCGCGCAGCACGCAAGCCCAGCCTTCTTCCCACCACTTCATGACTTCAGCGGGCGTGGTGGCGGCGGTCACTTCGAACTCGCAGTCGCGAAAGCGGTCCGCCTTTTCGCCGTCGGTGGTGAGGAAATTGGTAAAGCGTGAGCGCATATTGCCCGCCAGATGCTTGACCAGAATGGCCACGGAGTTCGACTCCGGCTCGAGTGTGAGGAAGAATTCGTGGTCCCCGAGTTGCGCCATTGCGCCTTCGCCCATGCGCTTGTGCCCGCGCATCTGGCGGCGCGCTTCCTCGAGATAGTGAGCAGCAAGATCGGGTGCTATCGTTTCTCCCTCCGACGAATTTAGATGCCTGGGGTCGGCGGAGGAATTATAGGATAGGGTGCCACGAGCGCCGCCGCCCGCGGTTCCAATTCCAACTCGAAGCCGCCCACCCACTTGGCTAGAACGTTATACAGCAGCGCGGCAATCGCGCCCGTCACAAATCCCATGGCTCCGTAGAGAAGCGGCATGAGGATGGCGAAAACAACTCCGAACACTCCGGCAAGCGGAGTTTTGTCCGAGCCGGCAATGGATCCGACTAATCCGATCACCAGGAAGATTGGGGCGAAGATCAGTCCCAGGCAACCGTAGAGCAAGCCCATGAGCTTCGCGACGGACATCACTCCCACCGACTTCAGGATGTGCATAAATTGCTGTCCTTTCCGCCTAATTTCCGGGCAACGAGCAAAGCGATTCCTATGTTCGCCCCCAGCCGCCACCGCCGGGAGTTTCAATCGTAATCCGCTCGCCTTTTCGCAGGCGAGTGCTGAACTTGGCGAGCTTTGGCTCGACCGAGCCGTCGTGGCGTGTGATGAACGTCTTTCCCGGTGCACCGTCGGCTCCTCCGAACAGTCCCCACGGCCCGCGCGCGCGGCGGTCGGCCAGCAGGGTAACTTCGCAGTCGGTGAGGACTTCGATCTCACGAACAATCCCGTCGCCGCCGCGAAACTGCCCCTCTCCACCGCTGCCGGGCCGCAGCGAATACTGGCGCACCCGCAGCGGATACGCATACTCCAGCGCCTCCGCGGGGGTGTTCAGGGAATTTGTCATGTGCGTGTGCACGCCGGAGACGCCGGGCTTGCCAGGGCGCGCGCCCATGCCGCCGGCGATCGTCTCGTAGTAGGCGAACGGCTCACCGTTGCGCGGATCGATACCGCCGATGGTCAGGTTGTTCATGGTCCCCGAGGCCGCAGCGGGGATGAGATCTGGAATCGCCTGCGCCAGCGCCCGCAGCAACGCGTCGACGATCCGCTGGGACGTCTCGACATTTCCTCCCGCCACGGCTGCCGGAGGCCGCGCGTTCACAATCGTGCCTTCGGGCGCGATGACCTCGATCGGCCGCATCAGCCCCGCGGCGGCTGGAACGTCCTCCGCCAGCAGACAGCGAAATACGTAGAAGCACGCCGAGTAGGTGATCGCCGCGACCGCGTTCACGCTGCCCTCAACCTGCGGATCGCTCCCTGTGAAATCCACTGTGACCATGCGGCGCGGGCGCCCGCGCATTAGTTCACCTTGATGAACTGTAATTGCAACGGCGATCTTGATCGGCCGATCGGTGATCCCGTCCCCATCCAGAAAATCCTCGGAGCGGCACTTTCCCGCCGGCACGCGCTGCACAAAAGCGCGCATCAACTCCTCGGAATAGTCGAGGAGATCGCCCGTCGCTCGGCTGGCCCGATCCAGGCCATAGCGAGAACAAACTTCGCGCAGGCGCTCGGCCCCCGTGTGGCAAGCTGCGATCTGTGCTCCCAGGTCGCCTTCGCGCTCCTCGGGAGTGCGCACGTTGTTGAGCAGCAGGGCGAGCACATCGGCATTCATGGCGCCGCCCAGCATCAGTTTCACCGGCGGAATTCGCACGCCTTCCTGGTAGATCTCACGGCACAGCCCCATCGATCCAGGATAGGCCCCGCCAACATCCGCGTGATGCGCCCGCGAAGCCACATAGAAATCAGGACTTGTGTGGGCGCGGGCGACTCGCCCGCGCAGGTGGCGACTCTCCACGTACACCGGCGCGACCAGCGTGATGTCGGGCAGATGCGTCCCCCCGCGAAACGGATCGTTCAGCATCACCACGTCCCCAGGCTCCATCGCGCCGGCCTCGATCGCCGCTCGCACCGACATCGGCATCGACCCGAGATGCACGGGCATGTGGTCGCCCATGGCGATGACCTCACCCGCGGCGTCGAACACGGCGCACGAATAATCGCGGCGCTCCTTGATATTCGGAGAAAACGCCGTCCGTCGCAGCGCCGCGCCCATCTCCTCGGCGATGGAGTGGTACAGGTTCTTGAAGATTTCCAATTCAATCGGATCGCGCCGCATGAGGCGCAGTGTACTGCAACTCATGGCGCGTTTGTAGTTGGTTCGTGATTACGGTCGCAGTTTCTGGTGCGCGTTCGTGTTCGAGTGAGTGACGAACGACTGAAGACCAACGGCGGCACTGAAGAAATCCGCGCAAAACTGCAAAATTGTGTTGACACTTTATTAATACTGCCGCAATATCTTGTGATATAGGACCTTCCCATACTACAAGTAGGGTTGGTCTTTCAAGTACAAGGGCCCGTAGTCAAGAACCTTAACAAGGGAAAATCGTTCACGGAGGATCCTTCAATGGCAACGAAGAAGAAGGCAAAAAAGAAGAAACATTAGCCGTCAGCGAGGACATTCCTCGCTTACACTCGATTTCTCACTGGCCTCTTAAGAGAAGCACCTCTTGAGGGGCTTTTCCTTTGTGGAGCCCGCGAGCCATGAGCTGTGAGCTGCGAGCAATCACGGCTGTCTCCCACGATGTGAGAGCGGGCTGAGTCGGGATTCAGGTTGCTCACAGCTCAAAGCTCGCAGCTCGCAGCCACACAAATTCCGCATTCTCCAATCCCCACCTGTGTCACAATAGGCAGACCACGTGGCGTTTGCCGCCGTGACAGGAAAAATGGCGCCCCGCAAGAAGAGTACGGCGAAGCACAAAGCGGATGAAATCCTCATCCCCGACAAACTTTATTTCCGCATCGGCGAAGTGGCCACGCTGTGCCATCTGCCTGCCTACGTGCTGCGTTTCTGGGAGTCCGAGTTCCCGCAACTGAAGCCGGTCAAGAGCAGCACCGGACAGCGCATGTACCGCAAGCGCGACGTCGAGAGTGTGTTGCACATCAAGCGACTGCTCTACGAGCAGGGATTCACCATCTCCGGCGCGCGCCAGCAGCTGCGCAGCGAAAGCAAGACTGACAAGACGCAGACCGCCATCCCGTTCCCGTCGCATTCCACGCCCGAGATTCAGCACATTCGCCAGGGGCTGCGCGAGATTCTGAGCATGCTGTCGGCGCGCAGGACGGGATAGCGGTTCATGCGCAGGGAGCGGCTGCGCTCTGAACTCGCTTAGGCTTCCACCCAGTTGCTTCTCTCCAGAATCGTCGGAGGCTCATACGTCTTTCCCCGCGCCAGCCGCCGTTCTTCGCGACGAGTCGTCCAAAGCAGTACCGGGCCGAGCAAGGCCGGGAGCATCCGCGACAGGAATCCGGATTCCTGCTTGAATTCGTGCCGCAGTTCACGGATCTGTTCGCTCACATTGAGGTCCACTTTGCGGAACTGCCGCTCCATCGCCCACAACGCCGAGCTGTACACGCCGCTCAGCTTTCCCATCTCGCGCGTGAAGCGTTCCCGCACGCGCGCGTCGGGATAGTCTTTGTAGCGCTTGAATCCCGCCAGCAGAGTTCGCGAGATGCGGTAGAGGCTTGGCCCATTCAGCTGGAAGTCGCGCCAGAACGCCCAATCGAGAAAGCGCTTGGAATCCTCCCGCGAAATCGCGGCGTGCTTGAAATTGAATTTGAACTGACCGTGTACGTCGGCATAGTCCACATCTTTCAGTAAACGGCCCTCTTCCGACATTTGCTGGTACAGCGGAGTGCCCGGGACCGGCGTGTAGAGCATGAACTGGTGGAAGTCGGTGTCGTGCGACACGGCGTGCTCGATTTCAGAGACGATGTTGTCCGGAGTATGGTGCTCCAGCCCGATGATGGTCGAACCCTGCACGCGAATCCCGTGCTCGCGCAACTCGCGCGTGAGTTCCCGCGTGTCGGAGCCCTGCAACTTGCTGTAGCCCGCTTTGGGGGACTCCAGACCCATCCACAGCCACGACACGCCCAGTTCCACCAACTCCTGCATGGTGTACTTGCGAATCGCATTGGCCGAGGCAAACACCGACAGTGCCCAGCTCTTGTGATTCTCTTTCATGAGTTCGAGCAGGCGCATGGCGCGCTCGCGATGCAGCAGAAAATTTTCGTCCATCACGAAGAACGACTGCACTTTCAGTTCGTCCTCCATCCGGCTCATGACGGCATACAGTTCGTCGCCCGTCTCAAAGAAGTTGACGAATTTTCCCTTGCCTCCGAAAAATGCCGAGGTCGTGCAGAAGTTGCAGCCCATGGGGCAGCCGACGGAAGGAATAATGGTTGCCGCCGTCCCGCCCTTGCGCTCGGGCAGACGAATCCCCATGATGCGCGTGCGCATTCCCGAAACGATCGACGGATGGCGGATCGGCGCGCTCTCGTCCTCGCCTAAATAACGCCGCATCCACGAAACGCCCTCGCCCTTCACAATGTGGTCGGCATCAATCATCTTTTCGATTCCGGGGATGGCGGCCACGTGCCCGCCTACGATAATCACCGACTGCGGCGAGAGTTCGCGCGTCATGCGGCACATCTCGCGCACCTTGGCGACGTTCACGATGATTCCCGTGATCCCGACCACGTCGTATTGATTGTTTTTCAATTGGCGCGCGAAGTCATCGCGCGTAGGAAAGTCGAGCACGGCACACGGCGCCGTAATGTTCGCCTGGATCATCATGATGCCCCAAGAGCGATGAAACATGCGCAGCGAGAAGCTGCCCTGGGCGCGCGTGACCTGATTGTGATAAAGCTCCATCGGGTTGATGGAGCGGCTGCCGAATTCGTCGTCCTGCGCATACGGTCCGAAGACCGAACTCAGCAGAATGCGGGCTTCGGATCCCTTGGGATGTTTCGCGAAACTGCCGGAATGGCTGCTATAAGGGCTGGGTGCAACATCGCTGGTAAGAAGTTCCAATTCGTTTCATCCGTTTCCCCCCACATGCCGTTACTGCAATCGTAGTCGCGCGTGGGCGCATTGCAGCAGCTCGCACGCAGATAACACAAAAAGATTACAAAGCAAGGTCACTGGCCAAACGTAACCAGCGAAGCCTGAAAAGGTGCAGGTGCACTTGAACCCGGCTTGCCATCTAGCCTAGAATCGCTGCGCGATGGCTTCGGAACCATTGGAGATCGAGCGCCTCGACCGTGGAGTGCTGAGCTTCCGCGGCCCGTTGACCATGGAGAACGTCTCTCCATTCATGAATGCGGTCCGGCGCGAAGACGCACCCACCATGATTCTGGATTTGACGAACGTTCCTTACTTGGATTCTTCTGGGCTGGGATCGCTGGTCAGTGCCTGCACTTCCTGCACTAAATCTGGGCGCCGCATGGCACTCACGGGCGTGAACAAGCGCGTGCGAAAAGTTTTCGAGATTACCAAAGTCGAACAGATTTTCCTGATGTTCCCCACGCTGTCTGACGCATTGGAAGCCTTCACCAACGCAGGCACGGCGTAAGGGCATATGTGGGGACAGCCGCCTTCGGCTGTCCGCCGGGCGCAGCCCGGCGTTAGGCGCTCCAGAGCCAAATCAGTCCGCAAGCTTCACGCGACGCGGGCGGAATTCAGCTTCTTCGATCCGGCATTCACCGCGTCCAGGCGGATGCGCGTGACCCGCGCGGTTTCCTGTACGAGATCGCTGGTGAACTTGGCGCCTTCCCCGGCCATCACCGAACCCGCTGCCAACGCGAAGCGCAACGCGTCTGCCTGATCCTCAAAATACAAAACCACTTGTCCCGACATAGCACTTCTCCCCGGGCCCGGAAGCCCCTCAGTCGCGAACGGCGCGACCTGAAAATCGACTCGGCCAGAGCCTTCCTGATTCTCGGAGCGAATGGACATCAAGTCAAAGTGATTCTCTTGGTTCCACCTACTCGGTAGGGCATCCCTCGCCGCGCCGAAGCTATACTGCCCTTGTCATGCCCGTACTGATCTCGATGCTCCGTGGCGTTAACGTAGGCGGCCACAACAAGATCAAAATGGACGACCTGCGCACCCTGTACAGGTCCCTCAAGCTCGAAGATCCGCGCACTTACGTACAGAGCGGCAACGTTATTTTTCGGACCAAAGAAAAGAATTGCACGGCCCTGGCAAAGAAGATTCAGGATGCGATCGAGGGCAAGTTCGGCTTTCGCCCTGAAGTCATCGTGCGTACCACAGAAGAACTGAGAAGCGCCATGGCTGCCACGCCGTTCGCCACCATCCGCAAACTGGAACCAGGCAAAATCCTGGTGACGTTCCTGTGCGACGAGCCCGGCCCCGGCGTCAATGCCACTCTTCGCGGCTTGAAAGACTATCCCGAAGAGATTCACCTCAAAGGCCGAGAACTCTACATCTACTTCCCCGACGGCGCCGGGAAGTCGAAGCTTCCCTGGTCGCAGGTCGAGAAACTGTTGAAGACCACAGGCACGGCTCGCAATTGGAATAGCGTGACGAAGATGCTGGCGATGGCGGAGGAGTTGGAAGCGGCGAATTAGATTCCGGGCCGAGGCGAGGTTGGCGGAAGGGCACGCCTTAACTCCGAGCTTCCAACTGAAAGCTGATAAGAAGAATGGTCGGGACGGGCAGATTTGAACTGCCGACCCCTCGCACCCCAAGCGAGTGCTCTACGTTTCTGAACATATCAAAGGACTTACCACGACTTTCTCCGATCTAGCGCACTCGCTTGGAGGAAACCGTGCTGCCAAAGTTCGAGCAGTTTATACGCGAACGCAAGTACCTATCGAACGTCTCACCTGCAACTGTCCAGTGGTACACCCACAACTTCAAATGGCTTCGCACAGAGTCGCCGTCGCAAGATGATTTCAAAGATGCTGTGATGCGAATGCGTGAGAAGGGTCTGAAGGCAACAGGCTGCAACTCCGCCATTCGCGCGATAAATTCGTACCTGCACTGGCTTCACAATCCGAACATCAAGTGCAGCCCAGTCTGTACGCACCCGCGAATCGCGCAACTTAAAGAGCCTGAGCTTGTGCTGCCCACCTTCCCTCTGGATCACGTCTCCCTCATCACAACCCACAAGCCCAAAGGTTTCTATCATCGTCGCCTGCACTTGATCGTGCTCGCTCTGCTCGATACCGGATGCAGGATCGACGAGGTGCTCAGCTTGAAAGTGGCTGACTGTGACTGCGACAATCTGCTGTTCACTGTGACGGGGAAAGGCAGCAAGCAACGGCGCATTCCGTTCTCACTGGAACTGCGTCGCGTTCTGACGCGCTACGTTACCGACTTCGGTCCACACTCTCAAGAACTCCTGCTCGCTACGCGGCGCGGTCGTAAGCTAGGCAGGCGAGTGGTACTCCGGGACGTGAAGCTACTGTGCAAGCGCCTTGGCTTCGATCCTCCGGCGCGGACACTGCACGCCTTCAGGCACACGTTCGCTGTGAATTACCTCCGACGCGGCGGGTCAGTATTCCACTTGCAGAAAGTGCTTGGGCATTCGAGCCTTGAGATGACGCGGCGCTACGCGAACCTGATGACAGAGGACTTGCAGGCGATCCACGAGAGGGTGTCATTGCTGGCAATGTGACGAGGCGGACTCTGGAACGGGGCCTTCTGCGGCTGGTTGAGACGTTGCCCAGAACCCGCCCTGAACGTCGGCATGTTCTCCTCGGAGCCACTTGCCTTCCAAGGGGTCAATACACGCCGAATGGCCCATTCTGTAGCACTCCCACAGCCCTCCGGTGGGCGCAGTTTCGGAGGGTCTTTCTCGCTGCAAAGATGGCCGTCAATGTGAGCGGGTGTACAGTGTACACGTACCTCCTTCTGCAAAGCATCTCTGTATCTTCCGCATAACAAAGTACTTACGTGAGATCACTGTCGAGTATACCAGACGAACCAAGCTCTCAAGGTCCGGTTCTATGAGTCTGTGATGCGCCGGATTTCATTGTTGCCCTACCCGATTTTGGCAGCGTCCGCACGAAGATTAAGCGAAAGAACCGTGTCCACGTTTTAAAAGTTGGTTTACGTGAGCCGGAGAGTGTCGCGGCGCTGCCCACTTACGTACTCGATCTCTGTATGCCCGTCCGCAGCTTCCTTTACCCTCACCAACAGCATCGCCACGGAGTTCTCGATCAACTCGAAGGATGCGTTTTCGGGAAGCGTGATGTACTTGGCGAACTCTATCGCTTGCCGCTCGTTCATGCAGTAGTTGTACAGTTGCTCCTCTGTGCGGGTGAGGGGACGACCTAGAAAGACGCTCATGCCCTCATGCTCACATCGCGGGCGTCGCAACGGCAATGGCCCACCCGTGCGGGCACTGCTCGCTCCTCTTAGGGGCTGAGGCAGAATACGGGGTCAAAGAGTGAACAGGAAGGGCGTCAGTTTGTCTTGCTCTGGTCGGTCACGCTATTGGAAGGTGCAAAGGCAATTTTGATGTTCTTCCTTAGGTCATCGAGTCCAGATTGGGTCCCGTTCATGAACAACCACATCACCCAGTAGTTGTTATCTTCAGTAAAGATGACGGAACTGAAAACATCGAGTGGCAGTTTTCTGGTCGGTACATCGACCGTGAACCCACTCGACAGGTCGAGCATCATGCGATTCTGTAGCATGAATGCCCTGATCGTGTTTTTTCCCTTGCCAATGAATGGTGTTCCCGACAGCGACCTTGTAATCTTCACCCCCAGTTGGCGGATTGCATCACCGTCGCTGGTCGAGGTCGGCAGGTGGACGCCCGGTAGACAGGCGGAATCAAAAGCCATGATAGCAACCAACGGATTTACCTCATCGGTCTTTGTGCCCTCAGGATGTTCAGTGGCCGAAAGCAGTATCCTACCGCATTCTTGAGCGATCTCGTGTTCACGACCCGCAGCCGGGTCATGCCCGTACGCAAGCTGATGCCCAGCTTCCACGACTTTATCTTGTGTCGCCTTGTCGGCTACGACCCATCCAGAGGGGAACTGAAAGGAAAAACCTAACGTGTCGTTCGTATACGTATTGCCGGACACGACGCCTAGTTTTAGCTGCGCAATATGCGTTGCAGATATTGTGGGAGTGGCCACACCTTCAGCTTTTGCTGGAAACAGGCGGGCGTTGCTACCCGCCAAGACCTTTGCCTGAGTGGGATCAAAAAAGGTGATCGACTCGATACTGTGCCGCAGTTCCTTGGCGAGCTTTCCATCAAAAGACACTATTATGAATTGCAACGTATAGCCGCTCATTGGGATCGCATAGATAAGCGTGTGCATGGTGCCAGCGCGGCTATCATCCTCTGATTCAGATTTCCAGAACTCTTTGCCCCCAATCTCAACTCTCTTAACTGATGCTCCCTTTACCCCCGCCGCTGCTTTGCTCGCATCGTCGGTCGGATTACCAGAGCTTTTGGTGGCGCTGACTTTCAGGGCGGTCAAACCCTTCCGCTGAGTTTGAACACCAAAAATTGAGTGGGAATTGCCCAATGGAGGAAGTACGAAATCCTGAAACCCTGCATCTTGGGGCAGCGGCAGCAAGAATCCAAAAAATGCGTTGACATACCGTGAATCGGAAACGTACCCCGTCTCTGGTATAGGTGCTGGCTCCGGCACTGTCTGAGCCAGCGGCACTGTTTGGATACCCAACACGAAAACTAGTACCCCGACGCCTGCGACTGTACCCTTAGGCCAAATCATGCAACAGTATTATGCCCTTTCCGTAAATGTTGCAAACAGGCGTCTCTGACCGTGGATCATTGCGCCTCGCAGTGCCTGATGAGCGTATCCTTCGGCACCCCCACTTCTGCCGAGATGTCGCGCCAGCTAAGTCCCTGCTTACGGAGTTTCAGAGCACGGTCGGTATCTACGTCAACAGTGGGCCGTCCGAAGCGGACACCGCGCCGCTTGGCAGCTTTCTGCCCCGCTATGACCCGCTCGCGGATCGTGCTCCGTTCAAGTTCTGCGACCGCTCCGAGAACTGTGAAGATCATTTTCCCGGTCGGAGTGCTGGTGTCGATACTCTCTTT
>Ga0182024_10011126_pt1 | contig 18145 bp, 22 predicted proteins | sample P32metaG_FD_120480 | JGI IMG/M metagenome (GOLD analysis project Ga0182024, IMG submission 120480) | Permafrost microbial communities from Stordalen Mire, Sweden - P3-2 metaG (Illumina Assembly) | ecosystem: Environmental > Terrestrial > Soil > Wetlands > Permafrost | place: Sweden: Stordalen... | reverse complement strand
GTGGTGGGAGCATTTGCTTGCGATTTATGGCTTGGTTTGCATATTGAGTGTATATACGTAGAGATGATTGATGTTGGCAATTAGAGTGCTTGCAATTCGATTTATTATCGCTACCTTACTCTCCTCCATGGTATCTTAGTAGAAGACTACTTTGAGTTTGTCTGCCGCTATTCGTGTGCGGATTTCAGAATGGATGAGGATTGTGAACGTATCGCGGACAGTCTCGGGGATATCGAAAATAGTGCGCTTTTTACTGTCAATGTAATTTGCGTCGATAATCAAGTAGCGTAGTTTGTCCAGTTGAAGGGCGTCCTCTGCTTCGACTAATCCGACGATTCTGCCGGGCGTGCCGACTGCGATGTTGATGGGTGTTTTCTTGACATATTCGATGTGTTCTGATAACTTGAAGTGCCGTGCGAATAGCTTGGCAATCTCTGCCTTGCCGTGTGATTTGAATTTCTTGAGTGCTCTACAGGTCAGCCAAGTAATCTTACGGCCCACGGGATACCTTGTTAAATCCGCGACCCGCAGCGCCGCAGGGGAGAGGACTAGTGTATGTGGCGAGCCAGAGGAATTAGTAGGCATAGAGAAGTCAAAATCTTGTATAACTACAGTCAGCAACAGGAACGGGGAGATGGACCTTGTTGTAGAAACTCGGGGAGATCCGCCGCGTTTCGTTCGGGCTTTTCCCAGGAAGCAGTGTCGATGAATGCTTTCTCTGCATATTAGAAAGGAAAGATGTGAACCTACCGGGTATAGCGAGTTCGCCGAGCTCGATTGAGGACATCTTTGGGTTTAAGGTACGCAGCTTCTCGACCACCAGGTCTGCTTGCAGTGCAGGATTCTGCCAGCGAACAACAAAGTCATCTTCTCCCTCAGGCGCATTCTTCTTCTTCTTTGGTTTCTGCAAGTAAGTAAGCATCAATTGTTTGCGATAGTACCTTCTGTGCAGCCTCTGTGGACTCGTGTTTCCGTTTCTTTTTTGGTGGTTCTGTAGCCATGATGTTTGGACGCTGGAGAAGTTTGCAGATCCCCAAATCAAATTTCCGCTTGGTGGTGACTCCTGGTGAGGTGTTGGCGAGACAAGTGGTTTGCGGTGCAATTGTCTTTCCCCGGAGTTCGGTTCCCTTTGCAGCGCGGATTCGGAGGCAGAACGCCCCGTGGGCCAGAAGCAGGCCGCCAATGGACGACGGTCGGATGGTTGGGAGATGGCTTTAATTTCAAAATTTCACAAGCGATAATGAAAAAACGGGTTACCTAATCAGCAATTTTTCCCTTTTTTATTGCAGGGGAAATAAATTTCTACACGCGACGGATTTATTTATCTATCACACAGCACAGCACACAGCACACACACAATGAATTTTCCCCAGATTTATTTATTCGGGGGAGGCGAGAACGGAGGGCTGCTGCAAAAAGGAGACGGACGGGACTGCAAAAATTAGGCCCAAACTTAACCCCCACACAAACACAATAGCACGCCCGGTCTTCACTCACAACATCTCGCGGACACGCTGTCACCGGCAAACGCAACGAAGACGTCAACGCTGCGTTACCTTGTGTGCTGGTTGTGGGGCTCTGACTGATCACCGTTGTTGCTGTCCTGCGACCAATACATCCTTAATTAATCTACTCAACGACGTCAGCTTGTCGTAGTAGCGGACCGCTGTCCTGCAGCATCACATATTCCTTTCACACAACGCCCCGCCTTTTCACTCCCGCACACAGACAGCGCTGCCTGTCTGTCTCCTCTTCCTCTCCATCGTCCGCCTCGTCCTGCGTTGACCCTTCGGGCCTTCCACCACCACTGCAGCAGCCTCGCAGGACACGGCCAGCATCATGTCCACAACGCGCACCTCCAGTCGTCGCCAACGCATGCTCCCAGCCCGTTATCAGGACCCAGAACCGCCTCCCTCCTCCTCCGCCGCGACAACACCAACGACGCCTGCCACAACGACGACACCTGCGACACCAGCTGCATCAACACCCGCTCCGCGCGGGCGGAAACGAAGCCGCTCTCCTTCCTCCTCTCGACCTAACAAACGCACCTCGTCCGAAAACACACAACAACAGCTACAGTCCCTCGAAGACGATATCACACTCAAACTCACCGCCTCCCCAGCGGTCACCGTCCCTCCTCGCATCACAGTCCCCCTCGATATCGATGTCACCCATGTCACTCTCCCCTCATGGGTCGACATGAACACAGACTACTGGGCCATCTGGCGTCACGTCTACGACAAATGGCGCATACAGTATAAATTCGCCATCGTCAACTCTGTCCTGTATAGTCATTCTGAAGGCCTCGACATAGCGACACAGGAACTCGATAAACTACATTTTGTGCGGGAAAAGTTACTGCTCGACCACCCTGATCGACAGGACATTGATTTACGGACAAGAACGACCGTGAAGCAAGTCTGGCGATATCTCTCCAAGGCGCAGGCACAGGGAGAACAAGTCGCGAAATTCAACTGTGCTAGAATGGAGAATGAAATGAAGTGGGATATCTCCTCTGAGGATGTCAATACGTGGGACCAAATCGGCGCCTTCCTCATTGAACAAGGCAACGAAGGCCGGATATTCATCGACCCACGACAATACTACGACCATTACAGTTGGTGTATCGAGGATCTCGGCAAGACTGTTCCACGGGGGGTATTGACTGATTTCTACCGCAAATTCGCCAGAAAAGCCAAACACCCCAAGCAACACGTGGTGAAAGATATCATCGAGTGTAAAGAATGTACAACGTCCACGGAGAATTGCGCTTGTGGAGATACGTGTTTATTATGCCTTCCGCAGGCGGAAGGATACCCCCCTGTACCACCAGTATCATCCTTACCTTCCCCGCCCCGGACGCCTGGCACGCAAACCCTCCCCTCTTACTTCAAGGGAAAACGCTTATCCCACCCCGCGCCGAAATCAACCCATCATAAATACACCGATGACGACGCCATCGATATTTTACTAGCCTTTTCCGGTATCGACAGACCGGCCATGTCACGACAGAAGAGACAACGCGGACGGTCAAAGAATAATACCTCTTCTGCAAATCATTTTCAGGGCTATGATTTTCTGGATTTATCATAGCCGTTGTAGTTATTGTTTGTTTTTCCATTGCTGCCATCATGGATGTAGTATAGCTCATAATGGGGGGAGGGGAGGTCTAGGTTCATTGCTAATGGGATGGATGGGTAGGGAGGGGTGATATATACGTAGCATTCGGCGTCTGGGTTTCGCATACTAGGATAGGCATCCTTATAACAACACAACTACTACCTTCATAAGTATTCTCACTGGTACCGGTCCTTTGTCAATGCATCTTTGTCCCGTTTCTTCAGTCGCTCCACGTTCTTTGCGGCAAGGCCGTCCGGTCGGTCGGATAACTCGCGTATTGTCTCCGCCATGGTCCTCTTCACCATCGCCTGGTCAGCCCATACCACTCCCAACATCTGCCTCCTTTTCTCATCCTCCTTGATCCACGTCATGACCCTCTGCATTCCCATACTCCCAGGATCATTTGCACCGCGTCCCGTCTCCCTCAGCGCCTCCACCGCCTCGATAACCATCTTCCGCACATCCTCCGCCGTGGTCTGCGGCTGTGGTAAATACTTGCGCAGCACGTCGATTTCAAATTGTTCCTTCTCCACTAAATCCTGTCGATGATACGCCTTGTATTCCTGGATCGAGTCCTGTCGTTTGTTAATTTGCCGATGCAGCACCGGGACAACGATGTTGTCGCCCTGGAGATGCGAGTCCTCTGCTTCGGGGTCCTTCTGTTTCTTGTCCTTGACGATGGATTGGTGATCTGTCAGGACGGATTTCACGGTATTCACGGTATTCAGATCACGATTGCGCATGGCTGTTTTGAGGTCATGTCTGGGATATCATCAGCAGAAGTCGGAAACGGAAAACCTGAGCTTGGCATAGGTTGATAATTGCTCGTACGGGATTTCAGGAGATGCCGTCTCCGCAGAAGACGTTTCTGTCGAGTAATGTACTCTTTGACAGGCTTTGAAGATATACGCTGGGCGTGCTGGGAGCAAAGGAAGGGTTGCCCGTGGTACGGTCAGTAAGTACCGACGCATGGTCAGAATTTTCGAGTGCTTCCGCGAGCCATGCCGATCCTTGTGCATTACATGCATCCGCAGATCGTTATTCCACACATCTTCACTGTCACGTCTATTCAACACGGAAGCCTGTCGTTTCGGGATTTCATTGTTCGGACTAAGCAGTATATAGTTCCTAACGCAAAGTTTAAGACCCCGTTTAGAGATTTAATTATTATTGAAATCCAGATTGGATCACGCACTGTCTCGAAGATACGAGGTTATCTGGCTGGATGTCATTACAGTAGATAGAAAGCATAAGATCAAGGATCACATTCAGTGTCAATTGCTGATGACAGCTATTCCTATCTACAAACTAATCTCAATTCACTGATCACAAAATGCCCAGGCCATACTCCATTTATCCATGCAATCATGCACCATAATCCCAATTACATCTCATTCTCTTTCCTATCAATCTTCAATCCTCTCAATTTCATGGCCAGCAATCCTGGCTCCACTCTTTCCCCACGTCTCGGAACCGGTGACTTGGTGCCACTAACCAAGGTATCACCCAACGTCATAGGCGTGATTCTTCGTTGCAAATATTGTGGAGTCGTTGTTGTTGTCCTCGTTGTCGACCCAAAGACTTGTCCTTCTTTCAAATCTGCAAGATCACCTCTTGAACGGCGGTGTTTTTCGCGGCCTCTTTGATTTGCCGCGGCCGTGGCAGACATCATGACTTCCCGCTCTAAAGATTCGCCGTTCCATTCTAGTCTTTCATTCGTCCCAACGACGCCCGAGTACCGTCTCATTCTTGCGGCGTAAGCCTCGCGGCTTTCCCACTTGGACCATCGCCCGCCAGATTCCCCGCCGAGCAGTTCATCCGGATGCAGATTTTCGACCCGTAGCTTCTCGTTCGCATCAGGCACGCGATTGGCGAAAACAACCCTGATGGAGCCAAAGATGAAGAACTTATCGCGACAAGGCGAGCAGATCTGGATATGCACGGCGTATCGTAGAATATCATCCGAATAGCTTTTTTGTCGGATAAAAGTTTTCGTACGAGGCGGCATGTCCTCCAAATCATACGGAATCAAGAATAATTTGATGGCTGTTTTATTGGGATTCTTGATGATGATTTGGAGTTGTCCTTTCCTTGGGATACGATATCCGTCCACGGGAGTGGGTTTGGATAATTTGCTGTTTGGGGAGGAAAGGCGTTTTGCATTTACCGACGAAGCAATGTCGAGTTGGCCAACATAGGGAGAGGGAGAGTCGTAATCTTGAACACTGTAAAAGAACGCTGGAAACGGCACGCTCAGATGGGGCGGGCAACGTAGACGCGTAGGGGTCGATGGATGGAGCGACAAGACACCGATTTGAGCGATGAATGGGACCGGCTTGGAGGGTGTTGTAGACATACGTCCGTTAAGAATAGATTCCTCGTAAGAACCAACAAATGAACCAAAGAGTTCCGAGGTCCCTGTTCCAACCGAGGACATTCGACGGGCTCGACCGCGGCCCAGGGACATGCCGTCGATTCCGGTGTAGCTCTTCGCAGGGCGATAAGAAGAATGCATCGAATGGGCAAGGTCATGGGGCGTGGAGGGACGGGAAATGTTGATAGGCTCTACTGTGGGTGGAGTAGCCCCGTCAGAGTCACTAGCTCGGGCGAGCGGGCTCGAGAAAGAGGCGGTCCTCTTCGATGCGTAGGAAGGCAATCGAGAGCCTTGGCCTGTCGGATCATATCCCCGAGGTGGTTGTGGAGACGATAAGGACAGAATTGGGCTTGCTGGTGGAGTTCGGGAATACGGATGTGGTGAAGGCGGTCGATGATGACTTTGGATGGTAATGGGATCAGAAAAGACGCCGAATTGCAGAGGTCGATTTGATGGCTGAGGAGGAGTTGCTGAGCGTGGTGTCGATTGCGTCACCGTTGCGCGGTCCTGGGAAGTAGGCCGAGAGACTGGACGAGCGGAGGGCTACAAGTTAAAAAATTTCTTCGGGGGACGGTACAAAGGGAAATCCGTCTTGTTGCCCATTTTGGATGTTCTGCTTTAACCGGCGAACGAGCTCGTTTCGATCGATGCCGAGGTCTGTATGCAAGGTAGGGGATTGGACGGATTCTGCACTCATCAGAAGAGTCAGGGACAAGGATATACCGTCAGAGACTTCATCATAGCCATTTGAATGTCCGCAGTCGACGGGCATCCTCGGTCGCTGGAGTCTCACAAGCAAGCAAGAATCGCACGCTTCCTCGACGTTCAAAGGAAGGCACTGTGATCGAGAAGAGTGATACCGCAGCCGGCACGCCACCAAACACAGCAGCCGTGCTTATATTCGTGCGCGAGGGGATGATAAAAAGAAGGTTAAACAGCCATTGCCCGAGTTATCGAAGATAGTCCTGATGTGTCTGTTCCTGCTGCTACCAGAAGCAACAATGTCTGTCTGTGTCGATGCAAATTTGGGTGCGTGCTGCAGTGGATGATGGCGAGGACTCCGGTCGGTGAGCTCGGTTTGTCAGGCGGTGGCTGTTTGTGGATGGCTTGGCTGCTGGGTTGATCCGTGTGCTCGAAAACGAAGGGATGACACACTCACTGGACACAGCACACACAGCACACACGGGCCACACCACACTGTGCAGACACACAATTAAGGGGACGGGCGGGTGGCAACGGCGGTTCGGGTTTGTCGCTGGCTGGGCTAGTAGAGGCTTCGGTGAGGCCCAACAACAATTTGCTGCTGCAATCATTTTTAATTACGCTTCCACGGACCGTGGCGTGATAGCCTGTCCCATCCCGGTTGGTCCACATAAAACCCTCAAGCGTGGGGTATCCTCGTGACTGAGATATTTAAAGGCCGGATGCAAAATTTGCAATCTCTGGCTTTCGGCATGCAAATTAACATTCCTTGGCGCCCCGATGATCGCTTTGTACTCCCACTCCGCAATCTCATGACTCGCACACAAAATCACCGCCGAAATTCGCCTGTGCACCACGTGTGTCACAAATCTCAAAGCACCGCCAATTTAAATGAATGCTCGTAACAAAGAGGTTTGTTCTTTCATTAATTTTTCTGCAGCTACGACTGCAAAACGTATCTTTCACAAGCTTAGATCCACGAATCGGCGGCACTGTTAGCCGAAGCCGAAGGAAAATTTTAAGACGTGGATGATTTTGCAACCGGCGCTATGCGGTTTCAATTTCTTTTGCCTCCGGGAAGCTCTAAAATCACATGCTTCAAGTATACGTTGACTTGAATAGCAAAGTCAAATCGTGAACCGATTCTTCAAATGCTCCCATTTCGATCATCCATAACGCCCACAACAACCAAACCAGAATGAAAAGCAGTCATTTTCCCACCTTATAAACAAACCCCTCACAATTATCCTATTTACTACTGTGCAAGATCCACGATGCCCTATCTCCGAACTATCGGCATCTTATCAAATGCAAAATCGATATAGTGACGATACCGGGTCTCTTCTTCTTTTCTTCCATGATCGGAAAGGTATTCGATCAACCTCGCAACATACTCGTTCGATTCGCGGGAAGCAGGATCCAAGCGAGCGAATGCGTTAGCGTTTGATCGACAGGACGATGACTTGAGATTCTGGAGTTCATCCTTTGTCAAAGCACACTTGAATTTCTTCGTGAATTCCTCGACGACTGTCCCAAAGGATGCCGTTTCCGGGATCTGGGCGACCTCCATCATCTTCCTCACCGTCATATCCTCCACATTCCTCATCAAATTAACAAAGCTCCATCCACGAACAATTGTGTATCCTTCTTGAACTGCCTTTTTAATAAGTAACCCCCAAGAATGGCCTCCATATTTCTTCTCGCTCTAAAAGATGTCTCAAGCACACTCGAGGAATACACCAATCGGATAGGAGATATCCACAGTTCCAATACCCCAATTCGTTTGTCGAGTGAACTCTTCTCATGAATCAACAGAAACGAATGCGAAACCTCTTTTCCACGTTTTAAATCTCATCCATAACCTTCTCCATCATTTTATCTTCCACCGCCTTCCACGTGGTCTGGACAGGGACATTGGTCGCACTGTTTGCGGTAGCCATGCCACTTTTGTCTAATGTTATGAGAGTTGAATTTTCCGATGGTGAGCTCTGAAATTCCGATCAATTTTTCCAGAGGCTCCACATGAAGGTCGCAGGCCCTTCGAGCTGTGCCCTAAATAGGGAGCCGTAGGGCACGAGAGTAACGTTGCCCCACGCGTGATTGGCCCTTGAATGGCTGTCGCCCACACAAGTCGCACCGCACACAGCCTTTATTGGGATCGCTTTCACTCCTCAAACCACAAAAAATAACAAAAAGCAGCTGAAGGATAACCAACATTCTTCCTTTTCCAGGCAAACCGTGCTTCCAGTGTTCATTGCCACGACGACATTCCCTCTTCGATGGTCCCTGCAATGAGAACTTTTGACAAGCCGATTCCTGAGACGTCCACTTCGCTTGACTGCAAGACGTCTGGATGTGTTGAATCTCGCTAGGCACGAGGTCGTTGTTTTTGGAGTTCCGACAGCATGATTGATGCAAGGTTTATTGAGGCCAAACGGCGCGCTGCCAAGTACTTCACCCGGGTAGGTTGCGGGATGGGACTGACGTGTAGGAATACGGGCGACGGGCCTGGCGCCGGTGGGAATCGCAGGAGGCGACATTCGCACAAAGGAGGGACCAATGTCTCTTCAACGACACCCGCTGCTAGAGCCCCGGATGCTCATAATGAGTATATCACCCGTGAAGCTGGGGAAGCGCTTCCTCGGTCTGACCCTATCGGACTACAGAGGCTGTCTCCTCACATACCTTCTGCGCAGCCTTTTACTCCTCTTTCTGTCCTTCAGAAAGATGCACACGGTGGAGTGCCAGCAACGTCCGTTATCAAATTATCGCCGCCGATGCAATCACTAGAGGAAAATACAGCCAGACTATCCATCCGCGACGAACCGCAGTCACCTAAACAGGGGCGACAACGTGGCCGCAACCGCGGCAGGTCAAACATGTCCAAACACAGTTCTCCTCAACGTAATTTCCACGCACGAACATCCTCTGAAGATCAACGTGTCTGTACCACCCAAAGATCCACTGGCTCCCATAACGATCAGACACTATTTATGGAGAAAGTCGATACCACGAGAAAGGGAGTTCTACCAATTAGTATTCCGTCGAAACCGTCCCCGAAACCAGAAAATAGTCTCCCCGTCGTGCGACTGCCGGAGACTGTTCGTCCTCCTGCGTCGGCGGCAAGTCATGATTCCATGGCTCTTATTCGGAGCGAGGATACCGATTTCGGAAGTTACATCTCACGAGGAGCAGTGCAGGAGGGGAGACTATACAATCACAAACAAGTTGAGAAGTCGCATAGTCCGCCTAAACCACGCGAGTCAAAACCTCAGGCGCCTCCTCCAGCTGAGGAAAAACCCCAACCGCGTCCAGGCGGGTTGCTTCGTATTCAACCTCGAAAAGTGGAGCCTCCGAAAGCGGCTCCTGGACATCGAGGCGGATTACTCTTCATTGATACGAATGCTATCAAATCTACGAATAACAATAAAGCTACGAAACAAAGACAGAATCAATCCGAGTATAAGAGAGATGCAGTGCCTCTTCGCAAGGAACCCGAATCTCAAGCTCGTGCGGTATGGAATCCAGACAATATCCCCCATCCAGAGGCAATGTTACATGATGGACCGAAGTACGATGTTTCAGCCGAGGACATCCTTCGTGAAGTCAAAAGTGCATATCAAGAAATCCAAAATCTTGAACACAAGGTGGAATCTATTTATGATTCTCAAGCCGATGGGGCTGATATACCTCGTATTCGGTCTCGCTCTCAAAATGATCCTGTTATTTGGACAAAGTACTGCAAGACCCACAACGAGTACATTTCCATTATTTAGTTCCAGCTAACTTAGTCTTCTTAACTTCTATCACACCTTTTTTACGATGACTCAACATCCATCAGCATCGTCTAGCGTCCGTCGTCTCCCAAAGAAACATGATGTCCTAGCTCGTTATTGGAAATACGGAATCGTCTCTTTATTGGAATACTTCCGTCAGAGGCTCCCGATTTCCCAGCCACATATGCAATCCTTCATTTATGGGGCATATACTCTGACGAGTGTCCTGTTACAGGATGTCCCTGTATTTCAGGCCGTGTGGATGGAATGCCTGGGCGATTTAGTGCGATATTTGTATGCTATTGAAGAGAACGATGCCGAAAGTAAAGAACACTGGAGACTTATGGCAAGTGAATGGTATTTGAGAACCATTGATACAAGTCACGGTGCAGTGGGAAGGTTATACCATCATCTTGGGATTATCAGCAAAAATGATCCAATCATGCAGTTGTTCTATTATGCCAAAAGGTAGATTTCCCGATGACATGGGGATTGATGGTAGTTTAATGGTTGTGCACGGGTTTAGTAGTGCTCGTGAATCGTTCCTGATTCTAATTGATCCTGCTTTGGGAAGGAAAGCATCGACTTGGAATGAAGCATTTATTCGTTTACACGGTATGCTTTTCGCACGTCTACAACTAGACTCCTTTGACGACGAAGTCGATTCATTCCTCGATTGCTGGGACCCCTCGTCTGTTACAAGTACCCAGTGGGCAATCACCACGGTCACCAATATCTCTGCCTTGTACCAATACAATCGGAAAGATTCGCGTCTGAAAGAAGCCCTACGACAAGGACGACGGGAGAAGAGAGAAACTGAACATGAGGAGTCTGCTCCGGTCGAAGAGACCACGGAAGCAGATTCCATTCTGCCACCTTCGCAACTTCAGAATGATTTACAAGTTGATATGGCGAATACTGAGCGCGCGCCAGATCAATTCGCAAATATGCCTGTTGGAATCCGTTCCGATGATCGGGAAGACGTGTCCTTATCTAAAATTGTGTTCGAAAAGGCAGCTTTTCTTGGATTTACCCTCCTATCAGAGACTTTGAATTCAGGAACAACACAAGACGGACCGCTGATTTCAATCCACATATGGTTGGTCTTTCTAGCTTATGCACTGCGATATCAACCTGTCGTACGGCTGCTAGAGAGAAAATTACTCTGGCAGGAATTGGCTGAGCTGTTGAATGATGTCAAATCCATAGTGGATGCTGAATGGGATGAGATTCTTGCGATAAATGAGTTGGATGGCCCTGTATTGCTTGAAGATCCGATTATACGGGGCTTTGATTGGAGCAGGAAGTTGTTCCCCAGAAGGTGGTTTCAGGATATTGACCCGATCGAGCCAATTGAGGAGACCGAAGAAAGTACGGAAGCACGCAAAGAAAGAATTCTGTCTCTGGGAATCCAGCTCACGAGGGTAGCTTCCCCCTTGAATTGTTCTGATAATAGATCTGTGATTGTCTTGAATTTGAGGATGACATATTCCGAGTGTCTGATGCATTGACAACAAGGATTGCAGCGGAGGAGGCTAAGGAAGCCGAGGAAGCGCAACGGCTTGAGGAAGCTGTCCAGGCCGCTAGAGAGGCCGCAAAGAACGAATCCCTCGAGGAGGGAACGCAACCGCAGCCAGAAAGTGACGAAGATGTCGATGTATCTGGAGAAAGTGAGGAGATTCGAGCGTTGAAGGCCAGAAGGAGGGAGCTGAAGGCGATGTTGAAAGCACAGAGACCAAATTCCAGAGATGGTCCTGCAGCGATGCCGCTGAAAGCCGACAGACAAACGCAAAAGTCAATCAAGCCAGGATACACTGTAATATCCTTTATTTCTTATTCTAATTCCAGATTCTTGTGTTCGATACAAATTTATTGGTCTCTCACCTTGATCTTCTGCGACAGGTAGTTGATACCGGAGAATGGCAAGTCATCATTCCATTGATCGTGATAACGGAACTCGACGGTCTCAAAGTCAATCCACCTCCTTTGGGAGCAGCAGCATCAGACGCGATATCTTATGTCGAACAATCCCTCCAGGCACGCAAACTCCGCGTTCTCACCCAACAAGGCAACGGCCTATCGAACCTCGCATTCCGAGCCCAACAACTCCTTCCCAAAAGTACTGAAGACGGAGCTGCCAGTATCGATGCTTTCATCATCCAAACTGTACGAGACCAGATTGAAAAACATCCTGGCAAAGTACAAAATGTCGAGAAAGCACTGCTAGTCACTGGTGACAAGAGTATGGGCGTCATTGCTCGGGCGAAGGGCGTTCATGCCGTCACTGCAGCGGAACTCAGGAAGGAACTTCGCAAGTTGAGCGGGCTTCAGGATTCGCCAAAGAAGAAAGCGAAGAGTTAATTGGGACACTGCGTGCGAAGAGTCCCAATTTACATGCGAAGACAGCCGGCCCTATTCTGGACGGCTCGCGATCGGCGTTTGGAATGGTGAAAGTGATGATGAAAATTGTAGTGAATATCCCTGCATTTTTTGGTTCTGAGTGACGTGGTTCACTCTTTTGGTACCTAGCATAGGATCTAGCATCACATAGCCGGCGCAGACGCCGCCAATATATCATTTGAAAACTCCGAAACAATCTCAATCTCAGAAGCAATCTGAAGCTCCGTCGACGATCAATCACATGTGAAGTTTCACATTACTTCAAGTCATATCTACGTCATTTAGTCACTTCGATCTCACGACTAGCATCAGCAGCTTCCTGGTGGTTCCAGTAATTCCCTTGCAATACACTTAGGGCCGTTTCTTTCAGGCACCGGATACTCCGGAGACGGGCAAATCTGACCGAAATTTGATTTCGAATTTGTCTGAATTTCGCTAAGGCTAGCGACGGCCTGTGCATCAACAAAAAATCGATTTTCGTCAGGCCCCGATTCAACGACGCCCCTAACCAATCCCTTTCGCCCTTCTTTGTCGTTGGTCGCCCTGCCGAGCGACAATGAGCGCGCTTACTTCTCGTCCATCCATGTCTCGTCTCCCATCCACGGCCTCAGCAATATCAACCATGCCAACCCAGCCACACACGAAAGAAGCCTCCGACCGCCGAAGAGCCCGCGCCGCAAGCAACACTTCCAGACCCCTTGATTCGGTCTTTGAATCGACCACCAAGCATACGTGGATAATACCCGGAGCGATCAGTGCTGTCGTTTTATTAGTTTGGCTGGCATTTAATCCGTTTGATCATGGGAATCCGTTCCGTCCGTTTGTGCTGCTGAGTTATCCCCTTTTGAACGAGAAGGGAGAACTGGTCTATGGGAAGGGTGGGAAGGATTTGATGTTTTGTGCGTTTTATACGACGTTCTTCACGTTTATTAGGGAGCTAAGTATGGAGATGGTTCTGGCCCCGTTGGCAAAGCGGACGGGATTGAAGAAGAGTAAACAAGGGCGGTTTATGGAACAGTGTTATGATTTTGTTCATTTCACTATTTTTGGAGTGTACGGAGTGGTAGGACCCTTGTCCCTTGTTTAAGTGTGCAATTGCTCAGAGTAGTACCTTATGTCACAAACACCGATATGGCCACTACGGACGGAACAGTTTTACTTGGAGTATCCTCATAAAACACATACCACGGCGTTTAAAGCGTTCTATTTGTTACAAGCAGCCAATTGGGCACACTTGCTCGTCGTACTATCTCTTCAACTGGAAAAACCACGGAAGGACTTTTTCGAACTCGTTGTCCACCATCTCACTACTCTCTCCTTGATCTTCCTTTCCTATCGCTTTCATTTCACATGGATCGGGGTTCCCGTGTTCTGGACCCACGACGTCAGCGACATTCTCCTTTCGTTATCGAAGATTATGAACTACCTCGACGTGAGAGATCCATGGGTTCCGTTGACTTTTGGCGTCTTCACATTGACTTGGATATATACTCGGCATTATCTCGGATTAATTATACTGAAGAGTGTGGCTACAGAGTTTAGAACTGTGGGGTTATGGGTTTTGGATTGGGATAAGGAATGGTACAAGTGTTGGATAAGTCAGTATATCACTCTTGGCTTGTTGAGCATCATTCAGATATTGGATTTGTATTGGTTGTTCCTTATTTTGAGGATTGCGGTGAGGATTGCACGGGGTGGTGAACAGAAAGATGATCGAGAAGACATTGATGAAGATCAAGACAGGCCACAGATCGAGAAGAAGTAGATCTTGCTACAAGATTTTTCTCTAACGTGTAGGAACAATTGAACGGAACTGGGAGGATGAACCGGGGCACATTGCATTAGCATGGATGATGGAATTATGTTTTGGCGCATGGCTGTAATATTTAGGAATCTCGCGTATTTAATCATTTTACATTGGGTTATGGAGGATTGGGGCTGTTAAGATAGAGAGTATGTGGGTTCGCTGATTCCTCAGCCGTTCCATTGGACTCAGTATCGTAGAATTAATCACTATCACGTTTATCCGATCTCTGTCGCACCGCCGGCAGAAACCCGCGGTTGAGCTCAGTAGATGCCGTGATTGATCTGATCGCGATAGGTGAACTGATGATCCGCGGCCAACCGCGATAAGATCCTATGGAGCACGACATTCATAATACCAACCCAGCGAGGGACAATTATATTAAGTCTTCCCTGAAGCTTGTTGTCATCCCTGATATAAATATTTATACGCCATATACGTTACTTCTGGCCCCTATACACTCATTCATAATCAATCACCGAGCCATCTTACCACCACCACATTCCACAAACCTACGCATAAGCATTGTCCTTGCGATAATATACGTTATATCCCCCAGATCGCCCCGGGATTGATAGTATAATCGCCACCCGTACTTCCGTTTGAACTCTCCTCAATTGGCGACAGATTTTCATCGAAATAGTTTCCCATTCCCTCGCCCAATTCGTATGAAAATATATCTGCCGAAAAGATCGGATCAAGCGACGGAAATTCCCAGGCCTCCAAGGTATCGTAGCTGAATTGCGGCTCGGTGATCTCCTGCACGGGGGATTGATCCACGGAGGATTCGGTGGAATTGTCCGACTGATTCGCCTCGCGCAGTCTTTCCGCACTTCTCCGTTTCGCTTTTCCCACCCGCTTGGGTCCCTTTTGTGCTTCGCCGATATGCAGCTTCTGATGTCGCTTCAGAGTATCACTAAGGTAAATCTCGGTATTTTGCGGGTGGAAATACCTCCGGACGAAATGCTTCTCACACGCCTCGCACCGATAAGGACGGACCTTTGTGTGGGTGCGCTCGTGCCTGTCGAGATGCTCCTGCTTGTGACAGACTCTGGGACAAAAGCGACACTTCTTCTCCATGGCTTGGATGTGAGCTTGGGTGACAAGACGGGCTCGGACACAATGCCAGCAAGGTGTCAACAGATGGAATCGACGACAGCGGCGAAAGGGTCCCAGCAGAGCAGCAGACGGCGGCGGTATTGGACGAGATTGTCCTTACCAATAATATCATATGCGGAGATCGTCTCGCGCTCGGCTGCTGATTTCCGGATGGTCAATTACTCAGCCGCCCTCGCCATTCATTATCGCTTAACCCGGGGTCTGATGGCGGGGATATGCGGCCGTAGCACCGTCGAGCCAGGGAATTAACGGGGAGCAAGCGGTGTGGGGTACCGGTCCTGCCTCCGCCCCCGCAATTCCCCATTCTTCGGGTGAGAGCCGAGGCTTGAGGCGTTTGTGTCGCTCGCATCCGAAGCCCATAAAGCGCATAAAGGCGACTTGTTGCTGCTTCCCCGTTCGCCCGGATTTCCCTCACCGCGGTTGGCCCGCGACGCCCAAAAGACAGTCCGGGGTAGCACCGCCACCGGCGCACACCTCACGTCTGATTGGCACCCAGAGCTCATCGGCATCCTCAGCACACGGCGCCTGCACTCGACATGTCCAAAGGGGAACAGGCCAGCATGTATGATGTCCTGATATGCGGAGCCGGGCCGACAGGGGTGCTGTTGGCGGCATGCCTCAGTCGTGCTGGCGATGTCCAGGTATCACTATCGATTGATGGTCATGCAGTGATTGATAACCAACAAGGTGCTGCTGATTGAGAAGACAAAAGGGATCACGACAGATCCAAGGTCCGCGGACTCCGACTGCGACTGACCAAAGGGGAATTTGCGTCGACGATGAGACCATCCGCATGCTCCAAGGATTGGGGCTCTATGACAAAGTCTACTCCGAAATCGGCTTTACTCCCAATTGGTTCATGTTCCATCCGGGGGGGCATGACTTGTACGCTGCACCTGTCCTGAGAGGTAGCATCACGGTTGATCGCAATTGACATCAGGGGATCATATTCATGAAGGCGGTCATGGACATAAAGGCTGTCTCTTCCACGAGCAACCAATGCTCGGTATTCTCTTGTCAATCTCAGTGTTGATCCTCAGAAAAGAATATACGCGCCGTCTTTGCAAATGACCCTAACATCACTTTCAAACAAGGGGCGGAACTCACAGGCATCACCGAAGACTCGACTTCCGTGACCATCACATACAAATCTGACTCCGGACAGACCACCACAGCAACGGTATCTTATTCCTTTTCCACCTAACGTCAGGGCAAATTCCTCGTTGGTGCCGACGGCAAAGTAGGCTACGTCCGCAAAACCTATCTCGAACCCAAAGGGGTAAAACAACTCGAGTCCGAAAAGTCTCCCTCATCTCATCCCTTCTAACAATACAGACTCCCCTACGTCCAATGGTGGGTAGCAGTAAACTGGAAACTCGCCCTCCCTACCCCCGAAACCCATCCCACATTCCCACTATGGAAAAAGGGCTACACACCCCAACAAGTCTACGATTTATTTTTTCCCTTCGATTTTCGATTTATATGTAATATCCACCGACCGAGTGTTTGCGGTCGTTTCGGAATCCCTGAACGGCGTCTGTGGCGATTCGAGTATATCATCAACGAAGGGGAAGATCCATGGAAGATGGCAGAACCGGAAGTAATGAAACAGATCATTTATCCTTATATTACTCACAGGGGGAAGAAATATGGTCTTACGGAAGATGTCATGTTTCCTGAGGATTGTATCACCGTTCTCAGATCCAGACCTTTCAAGTATGTCTCTGATCCATGGTTTGGCAGAGATGTAATTGTAGATTTAAAGCGCAAGTCGCGAATAAGTGGGTTGTGGGAAGGACGATGGTAGCTGGTGATGCGGCGCATAATTTCCCGCCCTTTGGAGGACAGGGAATAGCAAGTGGATTTCGGGATGCGATTTCATTAGCTTGGCGATTGGAGCTTGTCACCAAGAATCCTAATATCGACTACGAGCAGTTATTGACGGGATGGTATGTCGAACGAAAACAACAAGTGGAAGTTTGTATCATCCTCGAGGGGACTTGGTTGATTATAGCATTATCGAGTACGGTGTTCAATGGAAACTTGGTCTGTCAGAGGAGCTACTTTTGGAGTACTCTAAGGAATTTCGTAGCCAGAAGTCTCGCCTTAATACCTCCCGTCCGAAAAGCTTTGGAGATGGGCCCAAGAGGGATTATGATGCGATACAAGTACGATTCATCTCATGCATACTGAAGCCTGATTGGTAGATTTCTGCCGCATTCATGTTTTCTGGAGGACCGGGAAGGCGGGGTGTTTATCCCCCAGATCCATGTTTGGCAAAACGGCAAACATTTATTCTCAGATGACGTTATTTTCTCAAAAGGCAAATGGGGGACTTTTCAACTGGTGGTCTTAGTGGACACATTAGCTGAAGCGCGACATATCGAACAAGAACTCGTGGACGCTGAGATCGATCGTCTTTCAGATGGACTCTTTCGAGCATCTGAGGCAACTTTTATCATCCATCGTCAGAAACAACAGGAACAAGGATTGCCGAGCAAGTTCATTTTTGCATTGTCGCAAATAGAGTATGATGAGCAGGGCTTCTGGCCACCATTGAAGGCATACAACAAGGAAAGAATAAGGAAGGAATTCCCGTGGAAGAAGTTTCTTGTGGTGAGACCGGATCGGTACACTTTTGGTACAGCGATTGCAATCGATGGATTACAAGATATTGCCGAACGGGCGGTACGTACAATCTTCAAGAATTGAGTTACATATATCTCTGTATATAGCCCATAATACTCATTCTACCTACGTTGTGAGACTCTCTAGTGGAGACTTTAAGCATCCCTTCCGAAAGTTTCCTATTCGTCAGAGATACATTTCTATCCAGGGGGTATACATATG
>Ga0182024_10011125_pt1 | contig 18148 bp, 15 predicted proteins | sample P32metaG_FD_120480 | JGI IMG/M metagenome (GOLD analysis project Ga0182024, IMG submission 120480) | Permafrost microbial communities from Stordalen Mire, Sweden - P3-2 metaG (Illumina Assembly) | ecosystem: Environmental > Terrestrial > Soil > Wetlands > Permafrost | place: Sweden: Stordalen... | reverse complement strand
GGAAGATCGCGTCCACAAGCTCGTCGATGACAACACAGAAGGCCGATGGCTTGGCCTTTTGGGCGAGCCGCGCGTCAATGTTCTGCAGCTCAATCTTGCGCTCGATCGATTGACTGCCGGATAATGCGACGAGCGCCCATAGCTTGAGATCCATCGGCGATGGCGGAGCAAAGGCGCGAATCCGAACATCGGCCCTCCCCGGAAGCGCTTCTTGAAGCGGCGCGCCGCGAAGAGGGACGCGTCGGCAAGCTGCGAATCTTCGTCGGCGCCGCGCCCGGCGTCGGCAAGACCTACGAAATGCTGCAGCAGGCGCACGCCCGCAGAAAAGACGGCTATGACGTGGTCGTCGGCGTCGTCGAAACCCACGGCCGCCGCGAGACCGAAGCGCTGCTGGAAGGGCTTGAGGTCGTTCCGCGCCGCCACGTTGAATATAAGGGCCAGTCGCTTACTGAGATGGATCTCGACGCCGTCATCGCGCGGCGGCCGCAGATCGTGCTGGTCGACGAGCTCGCGCATACCAACGTCGAAGGCAGCCGCCACCCCAAGCGCTATCTCGACGTCGAAGAGCTGATGGGCAGCGGCATCGACGTCTATACCACCGTCAATATCCAGCACATCGAGAGCCTCAATGACGTGGTCGCGCAGATCACTCATGTGCGCGTGCGCGAAACTGTGCCGGATGCCGTGTTCGATCGCGCCGACGCCGTCGAGCTGGTCGATCTGACGCCGGACGATCTGATCCAGCGCCTGAAAGAAGGCAAGGTTTACGTTCCGAAACAAGCCGAGCGCGCCCTCGAACATTTCTTTTCGCCGGCCAATCTCACCGCATTGCGCGAGCTCGCCTTGCGCCGCACCGCCGAGCGCGTTGACGAGCAATTGCTCTCGGAAATGCAGGCGCATGCCATCCAAGGACCGTGGGCGGCGGGCGAACGCATTCTGGTCTGCATCAGCGATGATCCGCGTTCCGCCAGCCTCGTCCGCTACGCTAAGCGGCTCGCCGACCGGCTCCATGGCCCTTGGGTCGCGCTCTATGTCGAAGGCCGGCGCAGCCTGCAGCTTTCGGAAGTAGAACGCGACCGCATTGCCAATACGTTGCGGCTGGCCGAGGCGCTCGGCGGCGAGGCCGTCACTTTGCCGTCCAGCGATCGTCGCATCGCCGAAGACGTGATCGGCTATGCACAAGCCAACAATGCCACGCAGATCATCATCGGCAAATCGGCGCGCACCCGCTGGTTCGAAATTCTGCATGGCTCGGTGGTGCACGATCTGGTGCGCCGTTCCGGCAATATCAGCGTGCATGTGATCGCCGGCGATGTCCTTGCCGGCCAGCAGATTCCGAAGAAATCGACCCGTCCGGCCGAGCGCAACGAAGCCTTCGACCCGCGTCCCTATGGCGCCGCACTGGTCGCGGTTGCTGTGGCGCTGGCACTGGCTGAATTGATTCAAGCCTGGATTGGCGCAACCAACAGCGATCTTGTGTTCCTCACCGCCGTCGTCACTGTGGCCGTACGCTTCGGCCTGTGGCCGTCGCTGTTTGCCAGCGTCACCTCGGCGCTCGCCTATAACTTTTTTTTCCTGCCGCCGATTTACACGTTCACGATCGCCGATCCGCACAATGTCACCGCGTTCGGTTTCTTCACGCTGGTGGCGGTCATCGTCTCCAGCGTCGCCGCGCGCGGCCGTACCCAGGCTGTCGCGACCATGGAGCGGGCGCGAACCACCGAGTCGCTCTATGCCTTCAGCCGCAAGCTTGCCGGCGCTGGAACGCTTGACGACGTGCTGTGGGCGACGGCGTATCAAACCGCGCTGATGCTCAAGGTACGTGTTGTCCTGTTATTGCCCGAGCGCGGCACGATCGTGGTAAAAACGGGCTATCCGCCCGAAGACATTCTCGACGACGCCGACATCGCAGCGGCGAAATGGGCTTGGGAGAACAATCGCGTCGCCGGCCGCGGCTCGGATACGCTGCCGGGCGCCAAGCGGCTGTTCCTGCCGATGCACACCGGGCGCGGCGCCATCGGCGTGATGGGTATAGACAGCGACAAGCCCGGCCCGTTGCTCACGCCCGATCAGCGCCGCCTGCTCGATGCGCTCGCCGATCAAGGCGCGCTCGCCATCGAACGCGTCAGACTGGTCGAGGAAATGGACCGCGTCGAACGCAACGCCGAGACCGAGCGTTTGCGCTCAGCGCTGCTCACCTCGATCTCGCACGATCTCAAGACGCCGCTTGCCGCCGTGCTCGGATCGGCGGGCACGCTGCGCGATCTCGCGGAAAAGCTTTCGGCCGGTGAGAAAGCCGAGCTTCTCGGCACGATCATTGACGAGTCGGAGCGACTCAACCGCTTCATCGCCAATCTGCTTGACATGACCAAGCTCGAATCCGGCGCGATCACGCCGAACGTCGCGCTGCACGATCTCGGCGAAATCGTCGGCAGCGCGCTGCGCCGCGCCAGCCGCATCCTGGCGCGCCACGAAGTCGAGCTGGATCTGGCGCCGGATTTGCCGATGCTCGAGCTCGACGCCGTGCTGTTCGAGCAGGTGCTGTTCAATATTCTGGACAATGCCGCCAAATACGCCCCGGCGAAAACGACCATCCGCATCCAAGCCTGGCGCAACGGCGGCACGGTTAGCCTGCGGGTGATCGATGAGGGCAGCGGCATTCCGCCGGGCGACCTCGAGCATATCTTCGACAAGTTCTACCGCGCCCAAAAGACCGACCAGGTTCGCGCCGGCACCGGGCTCGGGCTGGCGATCTCGCGCGGTTTCGTCGAAGCCATGCACGGCACCATCGTCGCCGCCAATCGCTCCGACCGCAGCGGCGCGATGTTCACGATCGACCTGCCGGTCCCGCATCAGGGACAACGCCTGGACGTGGCCGCATGACCGCAGCTCCGCTCCGCGTGCTCATAGTCGACGACGAGCCTCCGATCCGCAAGCTCTTGCGCATGGGGCTCACGACCCAGGGCTATCAGACGCTTGAAGCTCCCAACGGCAAGACTGCGCTCGAACTTCTGAGCCAATCGCCGGATCTGATTATTCTCGATCTCGGCCTGCCGGACATGCAGGGTCACGAATTGTTGCGTACGATCCGCGCTCGAAATGAAAGCGTGCCTATCGTCGTTCTCTCGAGCCGCGGCGACGAGGCCGGCAAGGTGCAAGCACTGGATTTCGGCGCCGACGATTATGTGACCAAGCCGTTCGGGATGGACGAGCTGTTGGCGCGGATGCGCGCGGCGCTGCGCCATCAATTGCAGACGCAGGGCGAACGCCCGATCTTTCGAATCGGCGACCTCTCGGTCGATCTGGTCCGCCGCATCGTCAAGGTCGGTGACAAAGAGGTCAAGCTTTCGCCAAAGGAATACGAGTTGTTGCGCGTGCTGGTGCAGCACGCCGGCAAGGTTTTGACACACAAGTTCTTGCTCGGCGAATTATGGGACAACCTGACCGACGCCCAATATCTGCGGGTCTATGTACGGCAGCTCCGGCAAAAAATCGAAGCCGATCCCGAACGGCCGCAGTATGTTCTGACCGAAACCGGTATAGGCTATCGGCTGCGTGCTCCCGATTGATCCCTCGCCATAGTGGCCCCCTATCATCTCCGCACCGAACGCCGCCAACCCCATGAAAATCCCGGACTTTCTTTCAGCGGACAACGTCGTCATCGACGCCGCTGCCGCCGACAAGAAAAAACTGCTGTCGGAGCTTGCACGAAAGGCCGGTGCGATTGTCGACGTGCTTCCCGACCGGCTTCTGGCCGAGCTGGTCAAGCGCGAGGATCTCGGTTCCACCGGTATGGGCGGCGGCGTGGCAATACCCCATGCCCGGTTTCATCAGGTCACCAAGCCGTTCGGAATGCTGGTCCGCTTGCGGAAGCCCCTCGACTTCGACGCCGTTGACGGCGAACCGGTCGACATTGTTTTTCTGCTGCTGCTGCCGGAGGCGGCCGCTGCGGGCGACCAGCTCGGCGCTTTGGCTTTGATTGCCCGAAAGTTGCGCAACACGAAGATCGCAGCGGCGTTGCGCGCGGCGCATGACAGCGCCGAGGTGTATCGCATCCTCACGGCTGATTGATCGCAAGCACGATTGCCGACCGAATTGGCCCGACGCATAGTCGCGCCATAGCTCGAACACTCCGTCGAAGAAAAGGAACTGAACAATGGCCGATGAGCTCGTTCTCTATACCAACCCGATGTCGCGCGGCCGCATTGCGCGCTGGATGCTCGAGGAAGTCGGCCAACCCTATAAGACGGAAGTGCTCAATTACACCTCGACGATGAAGGCGCCGGCCTATCTCGCCATTAATCCCATGGGCAAGGTGCCGGCATTACGCCATGGCGATACGGCGGTAACCGAGACGGCGGCGATCTGCGCCTATCTGGCCGATGCATTTCCGCAAGCCGGCCTCGCGCCGCCGTCGGGGAGCAAACTGCGGGGGCCCTATTACCGCTGGCTGTTCTTCACCGCGGGTCCGGTCGAGGCGGCGTTGACCAATAAGGCGCTGGGTTTCGAGGTGCCGCCGGATCGCGAACGGATGATGGGTTATGGCAATATCGCTCAAGCTCTCGATACCCTGGAAGCGGCGGTGTCGCGCGGCGACCATCTGGTCGGCAACAGCTTTACGGCGGCCGATCTTTACGTCGGCTCTCATATCGGTTTTGGCATGATGTTCGGCACCTTGGACAAGCGGCCGGCTTTCGAGAAATATTGGCAGCGCGTCAGCAGCCGGCCGGCCTGCGTGCGCGCGAGAGAACTCGACGATGCGCAAGCCGCGGAATTGAAGAAGGCTGCGTCCTAGCTCAGGACATCCGCATCAGCGGTTGTCCCATGCGGATTGTAGCGCCCTCACGCACATTGTCGCAAAGTGCAAAACCATCCGGCGCGAACACGATGATCGTCGAGCCGTGCTGGAACCAGCCCAGTTCATCGCCCTTGCGGACGTTGCTGTCGCAGGCGATGACGCTGCGTCCGCGATAATCTTTGTCCAACAAATCGTCGATGCAGTGCAGGTAAATGCTGGCGACCAGAATCGCCGCAATTGCCACCAAAGTCACCGTTTGGCCGTTCGCCGCGAGCGTCAGCCGCAGCACAGCGCGCTCGTTCTTGCAGAACAGTCGCTCGATTCGCTTGAGCGCGATCGGATTGACGTTCCAGGTGTCGCCCGAGACGTAGGTCACTCGATCGATGCGGGCATCGTGCGGCGTGTGGAAGCGATGGTACATGCTCGACGTCAGGCGCAGCGTGACGTAGCGGCCATTGTGATGGGCCGAGACCAAATCCGAGTCGCACAACAAATCCTGCAAAATGTAGGAAAATCCCTTGGCCTGATAGAGCTCGGTTCCAGCAATTGTCCCGCAGGCGCCGATGATGGCGTCGCACGGGCTGACCAGAATATCTGCCACCGTGTCGATCGGACGTGCGCCATCCTTGAGTTCGCGGATGAAACAGTCATGGAGACTGCGAAAGTCGGTGTTCTTGGCCTCGCTGAGATCGAGGTCGGAGAACAGCCGCCAAGTCGCGATCGAAAGGCCGCGGATGAGCGGCTGCTCGATCTTGCTGAACCAGCCGATGAACCGGGTCGCAAGCCGCCGCGGAATGCGGTTGGTCAGCAGGAAATTGATGTCTTCCTGCTCGAAGATCCGAAGGATTTGCGTCCGCACCGTCATGGGATTGTTAAATCTCCGCGTTACACCGCGATTCGATGACATGGGGCTCGACGAGTCTCGCCTTCTATGGGCTAGGCGCCGCGGCGGTAGCGACTTCGGTCGCGACCTTGAAGAAGCGGCTTGAACTGTCGCGGGCCAAGCATAAATCGCTTGCCGGCCACTCCCGCATCGCGCGGCGGCTCGCGGCTCTCGTGGTGTTTTACGATTACGGCGAAGACCGCTTTTTCTGCGCCGATGGCGCGCCGGCGGACGTCGCCGCGCGCCGGCGTGACGGTTTCGGCCGGCTTTCCGCGCTTTACAAAACCCGCTTTGCCGAAACCATCCGGCGCACCGCGGAAGCCAGCGAGGCTATTTCCGATCTGAAATTCACCGATGCCTACCGGGTGCCGTTCCAGTTCAGTCGCAAGGTCAGCGCGGATCTGCCCTCCACCGCCTTTGCCCAATCGACCGACGGCGTAACCATCACCGATCTCGACGGCAACCGGTTTTACGATCTCAGCGGGTCTTACGGCATCAATGTCCTGGGGTACGACTTCTATAAAGCGGCGATCGAGCGCGGCATTGCGCGCGTGCGCGAGCTTGGTCCGGTGCTCGGCCCCTATCACCCGGTGATCATCGAGAACACGAAGATGCTCCGGGAAATTTCCGGGCTCGACGAGGTGTCGTTCCACATGTCGGGCACCGAAGCCGTCATGCAGGCCGTGCGGCTCGCCCGCTATCACACCAAGCGGTCGCATCTGGTGCGTTTTTGCGGCGCCTATCACGGCTGGTGGGGCGACGTACAACCCGGCATCGGCAATCCTTTGCCGGCGCACGAAACTTACACCCTCACCGACATGTCCGAGGATACGCTTCGTGTCCTGCGGAGGCGGCGCAATATCGCCTGTGTCGTGGTCAATCCGCTGCAGGCCTTCCACGTCAACGCCTCCGACGCCACCGATTCCCAGCTTGTCGACAGCGGCCGCGGCGCACATTTCAACCGCGACGCTTATGCCGAATGGCTCAAGATCCTCCGCGCAGTCTGCACCGAACGCGGCATCGTTCTGATCTTCGACGAAGTCTTCGTCGGCTTCCGTCTCGCCAAGGGCGGCGCGCAGGACTATTTCTGCGTTCGCCCAGATATGGTGACTTATGGCAAGACGCTGGGCGGCGGACTGCCGGTCGGCGTCGTCTGCGGCAAAAGCGAGCTGATGAAGCGCTTCCGCGACGAGCGCCCCGGCGATATCTGCTTTGCCCGCGGCACGTTCAATTCGCATCCTTACGTCATGGCGGCGATGAACGAATTCCTGCGCTTTTTGCAGACGCCGCAGGCGGATGCGACTTACGGCGGTCTTGATGAAACATGGAACGAGCGCGCGCAGCGCCTCAATGCCCGCTTGGCGGCGGAAGCGTTGCCGGTCGAGGTCGCGAACATGTCGTCGATCTGGACGGTCTGCTACACGCAGCCGTCGCGCTATAACTGGATGTTCCAGTATTATCTGCGCACTGCGGGGCTGTCGCTGACTTGGACCGGCACCGGGCGCTTGACCTTCAGCCTCAACTACACCGAAGCCGATTTCGCGGCGGTGATGGAGCGCTTCATTGCTGCGGCAAAAGCCATGCGGGATGACGGCTGGTGGTGGAGCAATCCAGCACTCACCAACAAGACGATCAAGCGGACCGTCTTGAAGGAGATGATCATGCGCCGGCTGTTTCCCCCGCGCGGGTGTCGCACACATTAGCCAAACGGCGGAACTGCAATCAGCTGGCGCGCGGCAGCTCTTCGGCTTCGTCCTCATCCCAATGATGCAGGCCGATCTCCGGATCAATCAATTCGCCGCGCAGCAAAGCGAGCGGCGCCTTGTGATAGATTTTGATGTCATGGAAAGGGTCTGTCAGTATTTTGGTGGCCCAAACGAGCCCCGTCTGCACGTCCTTGATGATGAACAAATGGACGGTACGGAACAGCACGCCGCCGATGCCGAGCCCGAGCCAGATGATCGCGACATGGCGTACGAATTCGGTCTTATCGGCAGCCGGCGTAAACAGGCCGAAAAAGCGCGGGCTGTAAAACAGCACCAGGGGCGATAGCGCCCAAATCGTCAACAGCACGACCTTGCGGCGCAGATTGTAGCCCACCTTGATCTCTTCTTTGTATTCGTGGGTCGCGTTGTTGACGGTATCATAATCCTTCGGCTCGAAGAAGAAATGTCCGGTTTGCCGCGTCGTCATGGCGACAAGCCAGCCGGCCAGCGCCGAAATCGCCGGATCCTTGAATATCATCACATAGGAGAACAGGAAGCTCATCGCGCTGACGAAATGAAGCGACTGATTGATCCGGCTATGGTGATAGTAGCGGTGATCGTCCCAGCGCTGGGTCCGCAGAGCATCCAAAAAATTTTCCATTTGCTGTGTTCTCCGTCCTGCAGCCGTCCGGTCTGGGTATGGCGATTCGATGAATCCCTTGTGACAGAGACCCAGGCACGCCGCCGCTTCGAACGGCGTGTGACAATGGCGTGACTGCCGACAACGCGTCCTGACGAAGTTGATTAGCCCGCCGCGCGGACTGATCCGGAATCGTAGGCGCGCTCGGCGCCGCCGACCTTGCCGAAACGGATGAGACAGAAGTGTCCAAGGGGCGGCATGGGGCGGCGTTCGATCAGAGTCATGCCGGGAGCCTGTCCAGCCCAACGCGAGTAGCGTTCGAAGGAGAATTCGGTGCGCCAACCAAGCTTGCGCGCGGCCGGCTGGAACCAGTGCTCCAGCGAACGCCGCAGCCCGGCTTCGGCGCCGACGCGACTGACCAGCACGATTTCGCCACCGGGCTTCAGCACGCGGGCAAACTCGTCGAGCGTGGCTTCCGGGTTCGGCACCGTCGTGATGACGTATTGGGCGACGACTACGTCGAACGAATTATCGGGAAAGGACAGATGCTCGGCATCCATGACCCACAGGCCCTCGACATTGCTCAACTCGAGCTCGGTGACGCGCTCCTGCGCCTTGCGCAGCATCGGCGCGGAAATATCGACGCCGCTAAGCCGGCACTCCTTCGAATAATGCGGCAGCGAGATTCCGGTGCCGACGCCGACTTCGAGAATGCGGCCGCCGATGCGCTGGGCGGCAGCGATAGCGGCGTGGCGGCCGCGCTCGAATACCGCGCCGAAGACGAGGTCATAAACCGGCGCCCACCGCGCATAGGCTTTGGTGACCATCTGATGGTCTAAATCCGTGTCAGACAGAGTGCTCATGCGTGACCCTTGTGTTGCATCCCGGAACCAGCATTTGCTCGGCCGGGGGTGGTTCGCTTTCGGAAATTGGAATCGTCATCTCGGCTTCGGATCCGGTAGCGATCTTGCGCGCGTGGTCGATGAATTGCCGTGCGCTGTTCTCCCAGGAATAGCGCAGCGCGAATTCGCGGCACGATTCGCGGGAGATCCAAAGCGCCTGCATGCAAGCGACGCGAAGGTCCTCGTTCAAGACGCCAATGGGATGGTTGCCGATAACGTCCTTCGGGCCGGTGACCGGGAAGGCAGCGATCGGAACGCCGCTGGCGAGCGCCTCGAGCTGCACGACACCGAAGGTGTCGGTACGGCTCGGAAACACGAACACATCGGCCGCGGCAAGATGCGCGGCGAGGATGCCGTTATCCAATTGGCCGAGGAATTTTGCCGCCGGGAAGCGCCGCTTGAGCTCCCCTTCCTGCGGCCCGGCACCGATGACGACTTTGCTTCCGGGTAGATCAAGGGAAAGGAACGCCGGCAGATTTTTTTCGACGGCGACACGTCCCACGGTCATGAAGATCGGTCGCGGAAAATCGAGATCGATGGCGCGATCGGGCCGGAACAGATCGACATCGACGCCGCGCGTCCACATGCCGAGATTGCCAAAGCCGCGTTCGGAAAGTTCGGTCATCAGCGATGGCGTCGCCACCATCGTAACGGCGGCGGCAGCATGAAAACGCCACAGCGCATTGTAAATCCACTGCTGCGGGATCGGCGACCGCGCCGAAATATATTCGGGAAACCGCGTCGTGTAGCTCGTCGTGAGCGGCCGTTTGTTTCTGATGCAGTAAGCCCGCACGGCATGGCCGATCGGGCCCTCGGTCGCAATGTGAATGGCATCCGGTTTTGCCGACTCGATGCGTTCGGCGATGCGTTTGCGCCGCGGCATGGCGAGCCGCAGCCCTGGATAGGTCGGCACCGGAAAAGTCCAAAACCCATCGGGCGACAGGAAATCGATCTCGACGCCAAGCTTGGCGGCGGCTCGCGCCAATGAGCCCAGAGTCCGCACCACGCCGTTGACCTGCGGACGCCACGCGTCCGTCGCGACCAAGACTTTCATCGCGGGGATTTCGGCCAGCATCGTGTGGCCGCCATGTTTTCGAATCGCATGGGCTGAGGATTACGATTTCATATCTCATTCGTGTGACGGTCACGAAAGTCCCCGGCTGCATTCGGTTCCCGGCGTAACAATGCTGTTACAAAGGAATGGGACCTTGCCGCCGCGATTCGTCCGACGGAGCTGATTTGGCCCTGGCAGCATCGTTCCCATTGACGCAGACGATTTTTCGCGGCGTCGGCCGGAACAAGATCAGTTTCGCGATCAGCTTAGTCATTGTCGTGATCGCCATCGCAACGCTCTATCATTTGTTGCGCGGCATCGATGTCGGCAAAGTCGTAGCCGCCCTCAAAGCGCAGTCGCCGTTGCGCATCCTGATGGCGGGAGCGCTGGTGATCGCCGGCTATGCAAACCTGATCTGCTACGATCTGTTCGCGCTGCATACGATCGGCAAGCACAAAATTCCGCTGCGGGTCGCCGCCTTTGCGAGCTTCACGAGCTATACCATCGGCCACTCGCTCGGCGCGGCGACCTTGACCTGCGGTCTGGTGCGGTTTCGCGTCTACTCGTTCTGGGGCCTCAACGCCGTCGACGTCGCCAAGATTGCCTTCGTAACCGGAATGACGTTCTGGCTCGGCAATATATTTGTGCTCGGCGGCGCCGTAGCCTATGCGCCCGCCGCGCTTTCCGTCGTCGACCACCTGCCCTCCTCGGTCAACCGCCTGATCGGGTTGTCGGCCCTCGCTGCCCTCGCCTGCTATCTGATCTGGGTCGTAGCGCGGCCGCGCATCGTCGGGCGCGCCAATTGGCGGATCGCTCTGCCCAATCTGCGGCGCGCCTTCTTGCAGATTGGCATCGGCACGCTCGATCGCTGCCTGGCGTCTTTGTCGATCTTCATGCTGCTGCCGAACAGTCCCACCGTCGGCTTCGCAACGGTCGTCGTCGTCTTCGTTCTTGCCACACTGCTGGGTGCGATCAGTCACACACCCGGCAGCCTCGGCGTGGTCGAAGCGGCGATACTCATCGGCTTGCCGCAATATCAGCGCGAGGATCTTCTTGCGACGCTCTTGACCTTTCGCGTACTCGATTTTTTCCTTCCACTCATTCTCGCTACCCTGATGTTCGGGTTACGCGAATTGCGGCTGCTGGCGCGGCGCGCCCATGGCCGACGTCCCGATAGGGCGGTAAACTTGTAAGGCAAAAGCCCCCACGTTAAGGTCGCCGCCGGTCGAATTGGGGCTAACGGTGGCGAGTGGAACTATGGCTCCAGGCGTGCGGCGAAGCCCGTTACGGGAACGGATCGGACGGGCGCTCACGATACCAGTCGCAATCGGCATTGTGATCGCCGCCGTCGCGCCGCGCAACGCGTTTGCCGAGACGATCGAGGCGGCTCTCGCCAAGGCCTACGAGAATAATCCCCAGCTTAACGCGCAACGTGCGATCGTCCGCCAGACCGATGAAAGCGTCCCGCAAGCGCTCTCGGGCTATCGCCCGACTATCACCGCCAACGCCACCGTCGGGCGGCAATATACCGACACCAAGAACATCATCCCGCCGACGCCGGGCCTCATCCCTAACGGGGCGGCGTTCGCCGATCGAGGCTTGACGACGCCCTACTCAGTTGGCGCCACCGCCTCGCAGACTTTCTTCAACGGCGAGCGAACCTCCAACAGCGTTCGCCAGGCGGAAAGCAACGTGTCTGCGGCGCGCGAAACGCTGCGGGTCATGGAGCAATCAGTATTGCTGGCCGCGGCGAGCATCTACATGGACGTCTCGCGCGACAGCGCGAATCTCGAAGTTCAGCAGAATAATGTCCGTGTCCTGGATCGCACGCTCCAAGATACCCGGAATCGCTTCTCAGCCGGCCAAGTGACTGATACCGACGTTGCGCAATCGGAAGCGCAATTGGCGGCTGGTGAGGCCGCCATGCATGCCGCCGAGGCGACTTTGATGACCACTCGAGCCAATTACCGGCGGATCATCGGCGACGAACCGGCAAACCTCGCTCCGGCCTCGGCCGTCGATCGGCTGGCACCCTCGACGCTCAACGCCGCGATCGGCGTTGCCACAGTGCAAAATCCGAATGTGATTGCGGCCTTGTACGGCGTCGACGTCGCGCAATTGCAGGTCAAGATCGCCGAAGGCGCGCTGTGGCCGACGCTGACCGGACAGTACAACGTCCAACAGCAGATCTTCCCCAACATCACGACGCCGAAGGTGTACACCGACACGGTGTCGCTCAACCTGTCGGTCCCGCTGTACCAAGGTGGGGCGGAATATGCGAACATCCGCTCGAACAAGGAAAGTGTCGATCAGCAACGGCTCAACGTCGATCAAGTACGCGATCAGACCCGCGCCGACGTCGTTCAAGCCTGGGGGCAGTTGCAAGCGGCCAAAGCGCAAATCGATGCCGCACAACGCCAGAACGACGCCGCGGCGCGGGCACTCACCGGCGTGCGTAACGAGGCCATGGCGGGCCAACGCACGACGCAGGATGTGCTCAATGCCGAGCAGGCTCTGGTCAACGCCCGCCAAAATCTGATCGTCGCGCAACACGACCGCGTCGTCGCCTCGTACAGCCTCCTTGCCGCGGTCGGCCGGCTTTCGGCGGAGGAATTGAGACTTCCGGTTTCGATCTATGACCCGACGGTGCACTATCAGCAGGTCCGCGACACGTGGATCGGTCTGCGTACGCCGAGTGGTCAGTAAACATCTTCAAGCGCTTATGCTTTTTGGATCGCCCGAGCAGGTGACCTAAGCAAAGGTGGCGCGCCACAATAAGTACACTCCCGCAGAACTGCAGGTCCGATCCACCCCTAGGCCGTCGTCGTCGACCTTCGAGAGGCGGGGCTTTTGCTAAGCCCAACCGCTTGTCTCGTCGCGTTCGGCGGGACCTATTTTTTTGCTGGCCGGGTCAGTATGCAACCGACCGGCACTATCACGATCAACGCAGCAAAAATAATCCAGAGAGCCACATCGGTCATCGTCATGTCATCCCCACTGACGTTTAATTTCCGACGCTGCATTCACGATAACTCAAATTGTCCCGATTTGATATACTGTGCGGGCCAGTAAAAATTCCAATTCGAAGCAATTTCTAACCTGCGGCGTAGCCGCCGCGATTTTAGAGTGAGCAATTTTGCACAGACTCGGCCCCTACGGAGGCTAGGCTTCCCGTTACCAAAAACGGGGCTGATGCTGACAATTTGAGTGTGTTTTACGTAGACCGAGGAGTTGTTATGGTCATGTCGATAGTTCCGCTGTTCCTAAGTATTTCGATACGACGACGACCTGTTAACCGCTGCCACCGTGCTGTTTTTTCAGCCGGCGCGAGCCGCTCGAGCAAAGCATGCACTGCGTATCGCCCTTGGCGGAGAAAAATTCGAGTTGCTCATTGCCTTCCTGACTTTCGTTCGCTCGGCCCACTATTGGACTTTGATGCACCCGGAGATCGCTCTCGAGGACGCCGTGAAAACGCTCCCTGCACGAACATGAGGAACTCGCCAAAATGTTGTTGGAGGATACGGAGGCGGGGCATTGTGAGATGGGAACAAGGCTGTTCGAGGAACTCGAATCGCTCCGTGATCTCAAAGAGCGACAAGGACTCGAAGAGGCAAAACGCGCACTTGAGGAAAGCGGACGTCAAAGAGACTTGCTGATCAAGGAGGCCGATCACCGCGTCAAGAATAGCTTACAAATCGTATCCAGCCTTCTGCATATGCAAGCCAAGACAGCGGGCGCCGCAGCGAACCAGTTCCACAACGCCGCCGCTCGCGTCGCGGCCATCGCCGCCGTCCACCAGCAACTTCAGCAATATGATAATGTTGGAACGGTCGCGCTGGACCGCTACCTCATTGATCTCTGCCGAGAGATTAGGACTGCGTCGAGTGGTCCGGATCTGGCGTGGTCGCTTGTCGTCGATGCCGATCCGCTCATCATTTACACTGACGTGGCGGTGCCGCTTGCGTTGATTGTCAACGAATTGATCACCAACGCCATTCAGCATGCGAGACCGGTCAGTAAGGATTCGGACGTGCACGTCGTGCTCAAGGACTGCGCAGATAATTATTTTATCAACCTATGCGACCCAGGGGACGGCCCTGCCGCCACGCAAAATGCCGCGGACCTCGGCCCGCGACATGCCGGGCTGGGTACTCGAATTGTCGAGACGTTGGCTCGCCAAATCAATGCAGGAATTGCGAAAGAGCTGTCAGCCTCAGGTTATAAGGTCACGGTAGCGGTCCCTAAAAGTGGAGTGAGCACGCTCAATTGAGATTTGGGAGCGCCGGTCTCCTCGCGTACTGTCGACCAGGAAGTTAGACACCAACCACACCACGGGGCGCCGAACAGCAGAAGATCAAAGTAACGCCAACCGCTGAATTAGGCACCAAACACAGGCGTACGTTTCCTAGCGAGCCGTTTCTACCATCCGGCGGGAACACCAATCTTTTCGATTGGTTCGGAACGCAAGCGTTTTGCGTTCCATTCCTTGGCAATAATTCGCCGACCGGTGAAGCCATTGGACTGTGGCGACATAAGCCAGACGATCGGCGCTACCATAAGTTCGGGGCTTATTAAGGTCGACCGGTCGCCTATCTCCATCGTGGGAATCATCCGTGTATCCGCCGGACCACCGGGAGCCAGCGCATTGACCGTAACACCCGTCCCGGCAAGGTCCTTCGACCAGATGACTGTTGCCGATTCAAGTGCCGCCTTGGACGGACCGTAGGGCGAAAATCCGTCCATCATCATAGTGTAAAGGCTGGTTTCAATGTTGACGATCCGCCCCCAGCCTTGCGTCACAAGATGTGGCGTCACCGCCTTCGCCATCAAAAACGCACCGTTGACATTGACATCGACTGCTCTTCGCCAAGCATCTGCCTCTACTTCGTAGAAAGGCTTTCGTCGACCAACGAGTACGTTGCCAATGCTCTGCATTCCAATGCCGGCATTGTTTACGAGTCCGTGAAGAGTACCGAAATGTTCGAGCGTCATCTCAACGGTTTCACGACACTGCTCCCATTCTGTCACATCGGACTCGACCGCGAGGAGCCGACTTTCCCATCCCTCTTTTGCAGCAAGAATGTTGAGCGCCTGAATTTCCACGGCGCTTGTCGGCAGGTGAGCTATGACCACGCGGAAACCATCGCGAAGCAGGCCTAAAGCCATTGCGCGGCCAAGCCCGCGGGCGCCGCCAGTGACGATGACAACAAGGCTAGATTTGTCAGGACGCGTAGCGAGAGATGGCATCGAACCGTCTCCTGCGGGAGGCCATGAGCGCCATGGTTCCCGTTCAAAGTAGCATTAATGCACACGCCTTGTGTATTTCCTGCCTGCCGCTTGTCAGCGCGCGCTGACAAGTCCGGAAACGGAGCCTTCCCGCTTCGGCAACGCATCCAAAAGGACGACCGCCAATCGGCATGGCCTGTCGCTGCGGTTTGCCCAAGCGTGATAGGTGCCGCGCTGGATGAGTACGTCACCCGCTCGAAGCGTGACGAATTGGGTGTCGTCAACAAACATGTCTATTTCGCCGGCAATACAGATCACATAATCCACGGTGTCGGTCCGGTGCATGTGCGCCCCGTTGCCGGGCTGGAACTCCATCATCGTGAAACGGCTGCCGCTCGGCGGAGGAGAAGAGCCCAAAATACGGTTTCCCTCATCCTCGTCTCCATATAACTGGGTCGGCGTGCAGTCGGTCGACCACATAAGCGTTGAGGAGATCTTGTCACTTGGAAACTTGTGACTGGTCGCATCGCTGTCAAGCCAGATCACCGCTTTGCCGTCAGCGTTGTGTCCGGTGACGATACGCCGAAACATGGGGAGAGGTCGATCGGTCGCCTGTTCCATCGCGTTTGCACCTTTATGCAATGCTTGAACGAAAGGAGATTGCGCACACTCAGCCGATTTTTTGCAATTCCTGGGAGAAGGAATGCAAGGAGCGCGCCCCCTTCTCGGTAATGATGACGGTGTCGGCAAATACGGCTCCGGTCTGACCTCCGTGCCATTTCGGATCAAACAAATCGATGTTGAACGCAAACACCATGCCGGTTTTGAATTGGTCGCCAATAGTTGCAAGCGCAGCCTGATCGGCCTTTAGCGCATGGAATCGGTATCTAGGATATTCCAGGGACGCCAGTCCGTGTCCGTGAATGCCGGTCTCGCAAATCCCCAAGCCTGCGTCATCGATGACGCGCTTCACTTCGTTCATGGCTGTGACGATCGATTTCCCTGGGCCGAAAAGCTCCATGCCGCGCCGGAACGCAGCGACGCAACCGTCATAAATGCGCTGCAGCTCTTTGTCCGGCTCGCCCAAGCAGAAAGTACGTTCGACATGGGTAAAATACCCGCCGATCTTGGGATGAATTTCGCAAATGATGACGTCGCGCGGTTCCATCGGACGGGTCGTAGGAAGCCGGAATGGGTGCGGAAATGGATAACGATCGCAAGCCCACAGGAATAACGTAGGCTCTTCACCGCCGTCAGCCAGCATGGCCTCCATCATGTGCCCGTAGACCTCCGACTCGCGCACGCCTGGCCGCGCACGGTCGCGGCAAGCCTGCAGCATCTTGTCGCCGAGCACAGAGGCTTTTTCGAGCAAGGCAATCTCCTCATCGCTTTTGAGCGAGCGCATCATTTCCAGGAGGTCGCCGAGTTCTGCAAAGCGAACATTGGGCAAGCTCGCCTTTAGCGATTCAAAAATGCTGTAAGGAAGCCAACCGTCGGGATCGAGGGGGCCGGCGACGCCATCCATGCCGATCGTTGCCCTTTCCAGACCCATTTCCTTTAATCGGGCGACTACCGTGTCGGACCATGAGCCACGCCGGCTGCGAACGTCGCTCACCCAATCCTGGGCGCGTTTCCAGTATTCGACAAAGGTTGGCATGAACACGAAGGACGTCGGCTCGCCGACCAGGGGAAAGATCAGCGTATTGTTTTCCGCATTGCCTCCGATTGGGCAGAGATAGCGTGCGTTGGCCGTGGTGAAATCCCACATCGCCGGCCAACCCCAAAGCACCAGACAGTCGATTCCGCGCGCGCGCATCTGCTCGCGCGTGATGGACCAGCGCCTGTCGCGTTCGGCCTTCGACAGTCGGGGCAATTCAAGCCAATCGCGCATTGGCAACTCCAAATAAGCCGCTATTGGTACCTGGAACAAAACCTTTCGCCGGTCTGTATACGCCTGTCATGGCTGCGCGTATTCCGGCACCTGCCGCTCCATCGATCCATTTGTTGTTTGCAGAAATGAGTCTCGGTAAGGCCGCAAGCCTTCGAGGTCGGCCTTGATCAGGAGAGCGGTATATCCTGAATACGCGCGCGCCCCGGGCAGGCCGCCACCGGTGACATAAAAGCCTGGTTGGGCAGTTTGCGCATACATGTTGTTGAGTTCGCCATCCTTTCCAATTCCCCAGATTGGGCCGACGCGATCAGCAACGGCGTCGCCCAACATGGATCGAACGGCTTCTTGCAGAGGTTTATAACCCGTGGCGAGGACGATGATATCTGCCTCGAGAGAGCTCTCATCGGAGAAAATGACTTTTCTCAGTGCGAGCCGCTTGACATCGACTCCCGACTTTAACTTTATCTTTCCCGCGACAATGAGGTCGGATGCGCCGATATTCAAATAGTAGCCGGCCTGATAGCGCAAGAGCTTCAGGAAATAGCCCGTGTCGTCTTCGCCATTGTCGAGCAGAAAACCGACTTTACGCAAGCCATCCAGAAGTTCCTTGTCGTCTTCCGCCATCCGATAGCTTTGAGGACGCTGCAGTCGCGCGAACAGTGGATAGGGGACGGAACCGGCGATGAGATCGGTATCCTCAATCGGTCTAACGCCGTCGTTCTGGCGATAGAGCTCATAGGGGCGAACCGAGCTGGGATACAGACTGACGACGGTAATGGATGAGCGCTGCAACATCGTGACATTGGCGCCGCGAACATGCAGATTTTGCGCGAGGTCGTGACCGCTTGTGCCGGCGCCGACGACGAACACCGACTTGCCCTTTACGTCGAGATAGTCGGTCGAACTGCTCGAATGCAGAATAGGACCGGCGAACTCGTCCGCGCCCTCAAGATGGGGAATGTTGGGAATGCCGCTGACACCGGCTGCCAGAACAATATGACGCGGCCGCATCGCTCGCACACCGCCATCCGATGTGCGCAGACGCACG
>Ga0182024_10011124_pt1 | contig 18149 bp, 19 predicted proteins | sample P32metaG_FD_120480 | JGI IMG/M metagenome (GOLD analysis project Ga0182024, IMG submission 120480) | Permafrost microbial communities from Stordalen Mire, Sweden - P3-2 metaG (Illumina Assembly) | ecosystem: Environmental > Terrestrial > Soil > Wetlands > Permafrost | place: Sweden: Stordalen... | reverse complement strand
GCACCGTCACCAGCGTGTCCGTCACGTTCGCCTTTGCCCGCACCGTATCCGTGTTATCCGTCCGCACATCCAGGATTTGCACCTTCGATCCCTCCAGCGCTTCCTTGATTCCCTCGTACCGGTCCTCCGCGTTCTGCGCATCCTTCTTGCCCACGAAGAGCATGATCTTGCCCCCGTCCGGCAGCGCCTGCTTGATCAACTCCCCCGCCTGCTTCCCCGCCGCCTTGTTGTCCGTGCCGATGTAGCACGTCCGCGCGCTCTGCGGCGCATCGCTGTCCTGGGTGAAAACGAGCGCCTGCTTCGCCGTGTCATTGATCATCTGCACCTGGTTGGCAGGGTCGATCGGGCTCATCGCGATCCCATCCACTCCCTTTGCCAGCAGATCGTCGATGATGCTCTTCTGCTCCGCCGCCGTCGCCTGCGACGGGATCAGGAAATCCACCGTGACATTCGGCACATCCTTCGCCGCCTGCTCGGTCCCCCGCCGGGCAATCGTCCAGAAGTTCGCCGCGTTATTGGTCACAAACGCAAGGTGCAGCGCCTTCGGCCCGGCGTCGCCGCCGGTGGTGGTGGTCGTGTCGCTTGCTTTATTGCAACCGGCCAGCAGGAGGATGGAAAGGGCGGCGCCCGGGAGGAATGACGACAATTTCATATGATAGGGTGTTTTTCACGCAGAGGCTGAGCCATTTGGGGGGCGCCTCCCGCGTCACCATAGGTTTATGCGGGCCGGCCCTCGCATTGCAACTGCGATATTCGCCCGCCTCCAGCCCCCTCCTCATCGTCGCCGTCTCGCGCACGCGCTCCTCTTCTTCGGCCGCCGGCCTCGTCTTCCTCTAACGCCCGGGCGCGATTTGAGCCTCGCCCCGACCGCCTTCCCGGGCGATATTCCGTGCAGATGAAGATGCCCGGCTTTCTTCGCATCCCCCTGCTCCTCCTCTATTGCATGACCCTGGCGGCGTCCGCCATCGCCCAGGAAAAACCAAACTGGATCGGAGAAGCCGGCAACGCCTTCGCCATCGATCTCTACGCCCGCCTCGCCGCGGAAGCCCCCGGCAATCTCTTCTTCTCCCCCAGCAGCATCGAGACCGCCCTCGCGATGACCTATGCCGGCGCCCGCGGCGCCACCGCCGCGCAAATGGCCGCCGTCCTCCATCTCCCGCCCAGCAGCGCAGCCATGCAAAAGGAAATGGGCGATTTCCTCAACGCCTTGAACAACCCCCGTCCAAACGAGGCGCGCGCCTACGAGCTGGCCATCGCCAACGCCCTCTGGGGCCAGAAGGGCTACCCCTTCCTTCCCCAGTTCACCACTCTCCTCAAGAGCACCTACGCCGCCGGCTTCCAGCAAGTCGATTTCCAAACCGACACCGAAGCCGCCATGCACACCATCAACACCTGGGTCGAAAAGAAAACCCACGACAAAATCAAGGACCTCATCACCCCGGGCATCCTCACCCCCGCTACCCGCCTGGTCCTCACCAACGCAATCTATTTCAAGGGAACCTGGATCGACCCCTTCGACGCAAAAAATACCACCGAAGCGCCATTCCAGCTCTCCGGCGGCGCCGGCAAAAAGATCCCCATGATGAAGAGCAGCGGCTGGCATCCTTACATGGAGGATTCCGATTTCCAGGCCCTCGAGCTCGGCTACAAGGGCAATGAACTCGCAATGATCATCCTCCTGCCCCGCAAGTCCGATGGACTCCCGCAATTGGAAAAAGAGCTGACCCCCGCCAAGCTCACCGAATGGCTGCGCAACCTCCACGGCGAAACCGTCGACGTTTCCATCCCGAAATTCACGATGACCCAGCAATTCGGCCTCGCCCCCACCCTGCAAGCGATGGGAATGAGCGCCGCGTTCTCCCCAGCTGACGCCGATTTTTCCGGCATGAACGGAAACCGCAACCTCTCCATCTCCGCCGTCGTCCACAAAGCCTTCATCGACGTCAACGAGCAGGGCACCGAAGCCGCCGCCGCCACCGGCGTAGTAATGACCAGGTCCGCCATTCCGCAAAAAACCTACCAGTTCCGCGCCGATCACCCCTTCCTCTTCCTCATCCGCGACCAGACCTCCGGCGCCATCCTCTTCATCGGCCGCCTTACGATCCCGGACTGACCTGGCGCGCTAAATCACGCGCCCGCCTACCCCCGCTTCCCGAACGCCTTCAACTGCTGCGCGTTCTGATCCAGCAGGTCCAGGCCGTCCAGCGTCTTCTTCTGCGCGTCGATCAGCGCCTTGTTCGCCGTGACGACCGTCTGCAGGTTCGTCAGCAGCGTCCCGGAGAGTGGCGCCTGCGATTTGACAACCCCTGCCGTAAAGAACAGCAGGGCCAGCGGGAAAATGGTGATGCGTTTCATGGCAATTTACCTCACGCGCGACGCATAAATCCTCGCCACCCGCACATTCTCGGCGATAACCGCCAGCTTCGCGTCGATGGCCGCCTGGTTGTCGGAGATCGTCTTCTGCTGATCCTGCAGCGTCTGGATCGCTTCCGCCGTCGCCTTGATATCGGCAACACTCTCGGTCTGGGCCTGTACCGGTCCAAGGAGAGCGCTGCCCGCGGCGATCAGCAGAGTGGAGAGGGCAATGAATTTGAGGGTGCTCATAATCAGAATTCAGATAAAATATGGAGCACTTTCCACGCCAATTTCTAAGTTGGCTCGATATTTGCTTGCTTATTCTCCCGCGTCCCCCTACTTCTTTTACCCATGGCCCACGGAATGCAACAAGTTCAGTCGCTGTCACAACAGCAAGTACTGGCCCCCCAGCTCCAGCAGAGTCTCCAGATCCTCCAGGCTCCCATGCTCGAGTTGCGAAACTTGATCCAGCAGGAGATCCAGACCAACCCCGTCGTCGAGGAGGAGATCACCGAGCCCTCCATCGAGGATCGCCAGCAGGAGGACAAGGAGTTCCAGGAGGAATTCGATCGCCTCGCAAAGCTCGACGACGAGTGGCGCGATTACATGGCCCAAAACTCCTCCTACTCCGCCAAGAGCCAGGAAGACGAGGAGCGCCGCCAATTCTTTTTCGATTCCATCGTCTCCAACGAGACCCTCCAGCAGCATCTTCTCGAGCAGGTCCATAGCGGCGATCTCGACCCCTCCGACCAGAAAATCGCCGAGCTCATCATCGGCAATATCGATGACCTCGGCTTCCTCCAGACCCCCGTCGAGGACATCGCCCAGAACAGCGGCATCGCCCTCGAGGACCTCAAGCGCGTCCTCGGCACCATCCAGACTTTCCACCCCGTCGGCGTCGGCTCCCGCGACCTCCGCGATTGCCTCCTCATCCAGCTCCGCCGCATCGGCAAGGAAGGCGCACTCGAGTACAAGATCGTCGAGCGCCACCTCGAGGATCTCGGCAAGCGCCGCTTCCCGGAGATCGCCCGCCGCCTCGGCACCACCGTCGAGCAGATTCAGCGCTGCGCGAATTTCATCGCCACCCTCGACCCCAAGCCCGGCCAGATCTTCACCCCCGATCCCAATAACTACGTCCTCCCCGATGTCAACGTGGAGCCCATCGACGGCGATTACCAGATCACCCTCAACGGCGACCAGATCCCCCATCTCCGCATCTCGAATACCTACAAGGACCTGATGGCCCACGACCGCAGCAACACGGAGGTCAAGGATTACATCCGCGACAAGATCCGCAGCGGCAAATTCCTCATCAAGAGCATCCACCAGCGCCAGCAGACCATCTCGAACATCGCCCACGAGATCGTCAAGCGGCAGAAGCAATTCCTCGAGCTCGGCAGCTCAGCCCTCAAGCCCATGACCATGGTCCAGATCGCCGAGGCCGTCGGCGTCCACGAGACCACCGTCAGCCGCGCCATCTCCGGCAAGTACATCTCCACCCCCCAGGGCGTCTTCGAGATGAAGTACTTCTTCACCCCCGGCTACCAGACCGCCGAGGGCACCTCGATGAGCAACACCAGCGTCAAGGAGTCCATCGCCACGCTCGTCAAGGACGAGGACACCCGAAACCCTCTCTCAGACAAGGAAATCGTCGAAATCCTCTCCAAGCGCGGCATCCCCATCGCCCGCCGCACCGTAGCCAAGTACCGCACCGAGCTCGGCATCCTCCCCAGCAACATGCGCAAGCGCTACTAAACGCTTGGATCAACCGCAGCCGCCCCTCACCGGCGATTGACAGGCACTCCCGCCTCTGTCTCACTTCCGGGATGAAAACGTCCCTCCGGAGGATTGCCGCGGTTATCACAACGGCCTCCATGCTCGGCGGGCTGACCGCGCTGGCCGGCCCTGAAAGCGCCTCACCCAATTTGCTCGCCGCCCTCAAAGCCCTGGAGGCGGCAAAAACCGACGACACCCCGGACGACGACCTCAAGGAAGCCCTGGCAGACCTGAACAAGGCAACCAACAACGCCGGCGGCAGGCGCGACAAAGCCATCGACCTCGTGAACGAGGCCATCCTCCTCGACAAGGATATGGATAAAACAGAAATGATCGCGAAGATCGACCACGCCATCACCGAGTTGCACGAGGGCATGGACCGCGGCGGCCATCGCCGGAATTAAGTCCCATACGCGAATCACGCCCGGCCCGGCGCGCGCCTTCGTCGCATGAGCCCCCTCCCGAATACGGCGATGGCATGATCTCAGTGGCTCCTTGACTTGCCCTTTCCCCCGCGACAGAGAGTCTGCCCCCTCACCATCTCGAATGCTCGAAATCACCGAATCACAGGTCCTCGAAACCCTCAAGGCCGTCCGCTATCCCGGTTTCAGCCGCGACATCATCTCCTTCGGCCTCGTCAAGGGCATCCGCATCGACGGCGGCTCCATCACCGTCCAGATGAGCCTCGCCACCAACGACCCGAAAGTCCCGCAGGCCATCAAGGACGACAGCGAGCGCCTCCTCAAGGGCATCCCCGGCGCCGGCACCGTCCGCGTCCTCATCGACATCCAGGCCCCTGCCCAGGGCGCCCAGCCCGGCGCAGCCACCGCCGCCACGCAGATCGCCGGCGTCAGGCACGTCCTCGCCATCGCCAGCGGCAAGGGCGGAGTCGGCAAGAGCACCGTCGCCGCCAATCTCGCCGTCGCCCTCGACCAGACCGGCGCCCGCGTCGGCCTCTGCGATTGCGACATGTACGGCCCCAGCATCGGCCTCATGTTCGGCACCAATGAGCGCCCCATGGCCACCGAGGAGCAGGTCATCATCCCCATCACCCGCCATGGCGTGAAGCTCATGTCCATGAGCTTCCTCCTCGACGATGATTCCCCCGCCATCCTCCGCGGCCCCATGGTCACCCGTTACACCCAGCAATTCCTCCGCCAGGTCGATTGGGGCGCCCTCGATTTCCTCATCCTCGATCTCCCCCCGGGCACCGGCGATATCCAGCTCACCATCGTCCAGACCGTCGCCCTCGCCGGCGCCATCATCGTCACCACCCCCCAGGAGGTCGCCCTCATCGATGCCCGCAAGGCCGCCTCGATGTTCGCCCGGGTCAATGTCCCCGTCCTCGGCCTCATCGAAAACATGAGCTATTTCGTCTGCCCCAAGGACAACACCCGCTACGATATCTTCGGCCGCGGCGGCGGCGAGAAGGAGGCCCGGCGCCTCGGCGTCCCGCTCCTGGGCCAGATCCCCATCGATATACCGACCCGCGAATGCGGCGACCATGGCAGTCCAATTGCTATCACAGATACGAAGAATGCAGCAGCGCAGGTCTTCGCCCAAGTCGCCCGCACCATGCGCGAGTGCTTGCCCCTTTGACCGGCTTCTGGCAAATATGAATAAAATCCGTCATATCCCGTCTCATTCAATGCGCCCCTCGCGTTGCCATTCTCGATTGACCTCCCCTCCCAAAACCTCGAAAGATATAGTCTGGCATGGATAGACCGATCCCTGAAACCTCAGACCTCCTGAAAAACTCCGTGCTCTACAAGGAGTTTCTCGCGGAGCGGGAGGAGATTCTCAAGCACAAGTGGCTTGAGAGCGAAAAGGCGGGGCATGACATCGGCTTCGAGAAAGCCTTGCTCGATTGGATCGTCAAACATCGCTCCGCATGGCGCGACAAGCGCCACCGCAGCCCCATGCCCCACCAAGAATCGGCCACCTGATCCCCCACCTTCCCACTCCACCTTCCCACTCCACCTTCCCACTCCACCTTCCCACTCCGCCTTCCTACTCCACCTTCCTTTAACGCGGTCCTGTGAGGCCGCGAAGGAGCCCAGTGAGCCAGCCCCTACCTCTCCTCCCACCCTCGCCCGACGCAGGCCTCGTACTGGACGCTCCCGCCATTGACCGCGCCCTCCGGCGCATCGCGCACGAGATCATCGAGCGCAACCCCGATCTTGCCCGCATCTGCATCGTCGGCGTACCCTCCCGCGGCGTCGAGGTCTCCCGCCGCATCGCCGCCCACATCCAGGCCATCGAGGACATCCGGCCCGATCTCGGCGTCATCGATGTCTCCATGCACCGCGATGACATTCGCATCCGGCCCAGGCTCCCCACCGTCGCCCTCTCCCATCTCCCGCCCGATCTCGCCGAGCGCACCCTCATCCTCACCGATGATGTCCTCTTCTCCGGACGCACTATCCGCGCCGCGATGGACTCCATCTCCTCCTTCGGCAGGCCCCGGCGCATCCAATTGGCCGTCCTCATCGACCGCGGCCACCGCGAGCTACCCATCCGGCCCGATTACGTCGGCAAAAATCTTCCCACCTCCCCCGCGCAACGCGTCTACGTCAGGTTTCAGAGCATCGACCAGGTCCCGGACTCCGTCTGGATGGACAAGGAATGATCACCAAACAAGACCCCCCCCCCGTCCCTTCCTCCCCGCCTTCCGCATCCCCCGCTCCCACGCCCGCCTGGACGCGCAAGGATCTCATCGCCATCCGCGACCTCAGTTGGGAGGAGATCACCCTCGTCCTCGATACCGCCGAGGCCTTCAAACAGGTCAGCGCGCGCGAGATCAAGAAAGTCCCCGCCTTGCGCGGCAAGACGCTCATCAATTTCTTCGTCGAGCCCAGCACCCGCACCCGCACCTCCTTCGAACTCGCCGCCTACCGCCTCAGCGCCGATGTCGTCAATATCTCCGCGAGCACCTCCAGCCTCTCGAAAGGCGAGACCCTCAAGGATACCGCGCGCAACCTCGAGGCCTTGCATGCCGATGTCATCATCCTGCGCCACTCCAGCGCCGGCGCCCCCCTCTTCATCAGCCAGCGTCTCGGCGCCAGCGTCATCAATGCCGGCGATGGCGCCCACGAGCACCCCACCCAGGCCCTTCTCGATGTCTTCACCATTCGCGAGCGCCTCGGCCGCGTTGCAGGCCTCCACGTCGCCATCATCGGCGATATCCTCTTCTCCCGCGTCGCACGGTCCGACATCTTCGCCCTCCTCAAGCTCGGCGCGAAGGTCACCCTCGTAGGCCCCAGCACGCTCGTCCCGCGCGTCTTCGAGGAGATGGGCGTCAGCGTCACCCATGACATCGACTCCATCCTGCCCGAGGTCGATGTCGTCAATCTCCTCCGCATCCAGCACGAGCGCCAGCGCAAGGAATACTTCCCCAGCCTCGGCGAGTACACCGCCCTCTTCGGCCTCACCAGGGAGCGCGCCGCCCGCCTCAAGCCCGATGCCCTCATCATGCACCCAGGCCCCATCAACCGCGGCGTCGAGATCGACAGCGAGATCGCCGATTCCTCCCGCAGCGTCATCCTCGACCAGGTTTCCAATGGCCTCGCCGTCCGCATGGCCGTCCTCTACCTCTGCGCCGGCGCCGGCGCAAAAGCCGAATGACGCCCGCCCCCAGCCCCATGCCCTCCCTCCTCCTCCGCAACGGCCGCATCATCGATCCCGCCAACAACCGCGACGAAACCGCCGACCTCGCCATCCTCGATGGCCGCATCGCCGCCGCCATCCCTCAGGGCGCCCCCTTCGACGAAATCGATTGTGCCGGCCTTGTCATAGCCCCCGGCCTCATCGATCTCCACGTCCACTTCCGCGAGCCCGGCCAATCCGCCAAGGAAACCATCACCACAGGCGCCCGCGCCGCCGCCGCCGGCGGCTTCACCTCCGTCGTCTGCATGCCCAATACCTCGCCCGCCGCGGACAATCCCAGCGTGGTCAGTTGGATCCGCGAGAAAGCCGAGCGCGAGGCCTGCGTCAACGTCTTCACCACCGGCGCCATCACCAAAGGCATCGCCGGCGAGGAGCTCGCCCCCATCGGCTCCATGGCCCGTGCAGGCATTGTCGCCCTCACCGACGATGGCCATTGCGTCCAGAATCACGAACTCATGCGCCGCGCCCTCGAGTACGCCCGCATGTTCCAGCTCCCCATCCTCGACCATTGCCAGGATTACGCCCTCGTCGGCAAGGGAGTGATGCACGAAGGCTACTGGAGCACGCTCCTCGGCTTGCCCGGCTGGCCAAGCGCCGGCGAGGAGATGATCGTCATGCGCAATGTCCTCCTCGCGGAGCTTTGCGACACCCCTATCCATTGCCAGCACCTCAGCGCCGCCGGCAGCGTCCGCCTCATCCGCGATGCACGCGCCCGCGGCGTCCCGATTTCCGGCGAGGTCTGCCCGCATCACATTGCCCTCACCGATGAGGCGCTCGAGGGCTACGACACCAATTTCAAAATGAACCCCCCCCTTCGCGCAAGGGCCGACGTCGACGCCCTCATCCAGGGCATCGCCGATGGCGTCGTGACCATCCTCGCCAGCGATCACGCCCCCCATTGCGCCTACGAGAAGGAAGTCGAATTCGACATGGCCCCCTTTGGCATCGTCGGCCTCGAGACGGAGCTCGCTCTCTTCCTCGATATCCTCGTCCACAAGCACAAGGCCATCGATCTCCCCCGCCTCATCGCCCTGCTCACCATCGAGCCCGCGCGCCTCCTCCGCCTCGACCGCGGCACCCTCTCCGCCGGTGCTCCCGCCGATGTCACCCTCATTGATCCCGGCCTCGAATGGACCGTCGACGCCGGCGCCTTCCAATCCCGCTCCGCCAACACCCCCTTCCATGGCTGGGAGCTGAAAGGCCGTGCCGTCCGCACAATCGTGAACGGAAAGACCGTCTGGGCGGCCGGTTAGCGTCGCCTCCTGCCTTGCGGCGCGATGCCCCGGGGGGTACGAATAATCCCTCCTCGACCATTTAGAATTTCCCCTCCCCTCCCCATTCTGCTTAGATAAGAAAATCGAGAGATGAGCCTGCCCCTCCCACGGGCAGCGCGGGTTACGCGCAATGAAGTCCGTTTCTGAACCGAGAAGCCGCTCGCCGGTCGATGGCGCAATCGGGCAATATGGGCAGCCTGTTCGCCCTATGCGCGGCCCGGCCCGCCTGGAGCTTCCCCGGTCGGAAATGGAAGGCCAGGACCTCGTCTACGAGCTCGCCCCCCTCGCCTACCTCAACTTTGACGCCGAGGGCCGCATCCTCGATTTCAACGTCGCAGCCTCGCGCCTTCTCGGCGCGAGCAGGAAGCGCGACACCCACCGCCCGCTCGCGAGCTTCTTCCACCCGCGCCATCACCGCCGCCTCCTCAAGCACATGCAGCAGAGCCGCACCGCGGGCGTCTCCGTCGTGACCCGGCTCCGCCTGCTCGCCCACGACAATCGCACCCCCGGCGCCGAGGTGGAAATGACCACGCGCCCGGCCTCGCCCGAGCAGGGCTATCGCACGCTCCTCCTCCCCCTCTCCGGCGACAGGCCCGTCCCCTGGCCCGCGGATGATGCAAAGTTCCGCGCCCTTGTGGAGAATGGCAGCGAGGTCATCTGCATTGGCGCCCCGGATGGCACGATCTTTTACACCACACCCTCCGTCCAGCGCGTGCTCGGTTACGAACCCGCCTCCTGGTACGGCCGCAATGCCTTTGAAATCATGGCGCCCGAGCATGCCGCGCTCGCCCGGACAGCCGTCCGGCAGCTCGTCGCCGCCCCCACCGGCACCGTCCTGCGCCTGGTCACGCAGGTCCGCCATTCCGACAGCTCCTGGAGATGGGTCGAGGCCGCGTTAACCAATCTCATCGGCCAGCCCGCCGTCGGTGGCATCGTCTGCAATTACCGCGATATCACCGACTCCCGCCGCGCGGAGGAGGCACTCCGCGCCAGCGAGCAGCGCTACCGGCTCCTCGCCGAGTCCTTTCCCCAGATGATATCCATCCGCGATTCCGCGGGACACATCGAGTACTGCAACTCCCATTGGTGCGAGTACCGGGGGATTAACCACACCGATTCCACCATCCACGACTGGAAAGCCGGCATCCCCGCCGAGGACGCCGCGGCGCTGCTCCCTCCGCCATGGGAAGACGGCGTCCCGCGCCCCTGGGAGGCCGAGTGCCGCATCCGCCGCTCCTCCGATGGCGCCCTGCGCTGGCACGCCGTGCGGATCGTCCCGCTCCCTTTGCAAGACGATGCTTCCCAACGTTGGCTCGCCATCGCCACGGATATCCACGAGCGCAAGGAGGTCGAGCAAGAGCGCGAGCGCCTCCTCAGCCAGATCCAGCGCGAGCGCTCGGAGCTTGCCGTCCAATACGCCGTCGTCCGCGTCCTCGCGGAGACCTCCAGCCTCGCGGATGCCGCGCCGCGGCTGCTGGTGGCGTTTTGCGAGCAGCTCGGCTGGCACGCCGGCGCCTTGTGGACCGTCGGCACGCACGACCCGGCTCACTCCTCCGCCCTCTCGCTCGTTCACATCCACCGCCAGCCCGATGGTTCCCGGGACGATCTTTTGCCCCGCAACAGCCTCGCTCCTCTCCGGAAGGGCCAGAGCCTCGCCGGCCGCGTCTGGAAGGAGAAGCACGCTCTCTCCGCCATCCCCCTCTCGATCCATCGCGGCGCCGCTCACCACCGGGCCGCCGCCACTCTCGGCCTTCGCACCGCGTTCGCATTTCCCATTCTCCTCGCGGGCGAGGTCCTCGGAGTCGTCGAGCTCTTCGCCCGGGACCAGTTCCAGCCAGGCCGCCGGCTCCTCGATATCGTCGGAGCCGTCGGCATCCAAATCGGCCAATTCATGGAGCGTACCCACGCCCTCGAGCGTTTGCGCCACAGCGAAGAGGCGCTCATCCAGGTCAACAACGCCCTCGAGCGGAGGGTGCGCGAGCGCACCGCCGAGCTCCACGAGGCGAACGCCGAGCTCTCCGCGGAAATCGTCGAGCGCACCCGCCTCGAGCGCGAGATCATCCGCATCTCGGAGCGCGAGCAGCGCCGCATCGGCCAGGATCTTCACGACGGCCTCTGCCAGGAGCTCGCCGCCGTCGCCTTCATGACCCGCGCCCTCGCCAATCGCCTCTCGCGCGGCGGCAATGCCGAAGCCGGGCGCACCAATCACGTCGCCCAGCTCCTCAATGATTCCATCTCCCGCTGCCGCGACATCGCCCGCGGTTTGCACCCGGTGGAAATGGATGCCGACGGCCTGACGGTCGCCCTCAGCGGCCTCGCGCAGCGCACCGATCAAACCATCGCTTGCTCCTTCCAATGCAATCAACCCATTCTCATGCCGGAAAGCGATACGGCCTTGAACCTCTACCGCATCGCCCAGGAAGCCGTGAACAACGCCATCAAATACTCCCGCGCCACCCGCATCACCATCAGCCTTGAGCGCGACGGCGCCGCCCTCCGCCTTTCGATTACCGACGACGGGCGCGGCATCCCCACCGGCTCCGCCAAGTCCCCGCGCAAACCCCCGCGCAAACGCGGCGGGATGGGCCTCCACATCATGCGATACCGCGCCCGGACGATGGGCGCCACGCTCCGCATCCAGAATCGCGATCCCCGCGGTACGGAAGTCGTATGCCTCCTCCCGCGCAAATGAAACACTCCTCCCCAACCCAAAAACCTTCCCCTCCCGCCGGCTCCAGCCCGGAGGCCTCCTCGACTCCGAAAAACCGCATCCTCATCGTCGATGATCATCCCCTCTTCCGCCACGGCATTGCCGATCTCATCAACGCGGAGCCCGATCTCGAGGTCTGCGGAGAAGCCGACAACTCCCCCTCCGCCCTCGAGGGCATCCGCAATCTCGCCCCCGACCTCGTGACCGTCGATATCTCCCTGCGCGGCGCCAATGGCATCGAGCTCCTCAAGTCTATCAAGGCCGAGCACCCCAAGCTCCCCCTCCTGGTCCTCTCCATGCACGATGAGTCGCTCTACGCCCTCCGCTCCCTGCGCGCCGGCGCCCGCGGCTACATCATGAAACAGGAAGCGCTCGACCGCGTCATGAGCGCCATCCGCCAGGTCTTGCGCGGCGAGCTCTACGTGAGCCCTTCCATGTCGGGGCGGATGATCGAGGAATTCGTCCAGGGCAACAACGCCAACGGCGGCTGCTCCATTGCCGACAAGCTCACCGATCGCGAACTCGAGATCCTCCAATTGATCGGCCAGGGGCATGGCGTCCAGCAAATCGCCCACGAGCTCAACCTCAGCGCGAAAACCGTCGAGACCCACCGCGCCCACATCAAGGAGAAGCTCAACTTCCAGACCGCCCGCGAGCTCGCACGCTTCGCCGTCCAGTGGGTCGACCAGCAGGTCGTCTGACACCACCCCCCGCCACCCCTTTTTTTCGGCAAAAGGACCCTCGACACCTCTCCCGTATCGCCTTACGATACAAACTTCTCCTCGCTGGTTATGGCTCACTCTTCCTGCTCAGGAATTCGCCTACCCTTCCTCAGGGCGCGACACCCATTGCTTATTTCCAGCAAGCCCGATAGAATGCACTCGTTTCGAGCGAGATAAAGGCGCTCCATGACTACCACCCAACCCGACCCGCCACCTCCGCTGGCGCCGTCCCGCCGCCGCACTCGCTGGCGCCGCCGGGACTCTCGGGACACCATTTTGCCTTGCAGCCCGGCTCAGCCGGCCCCTCCAGGAAGCCAGCCCCTGCACATCATGAATGCCTGCAACCTTCCTCCGCCGGAGCCCGCCAACGCAACCGACGACGCCGCCCTCATGCGCGCAATCGCCAATCGCGACCCCGCCGCCCTCTCCTCCCTCTACGACCGCTACAGCGGCATCCTCAAGGCCCTCGTCATCCGCGTCATCCACGACGAGGCCGAGGCCGATGACTTGCTCCAGGAGATCTTCATGCAAATCTGGCGCCAGGCAAAAAACTACTCGCAAAAAAAAGGCCAGGCCCTCGGTTGGATCGTCACCCTCACCCGCCGGCGCGCCATCGACCGCCTCCGCAAGCGCCAGGCCTATCATCGCGTCACCGAGCGCCTCGAGCTCGAGACAGAGCACCAGCCGGACTCCTGGATCCACAACCGGATCGACGACGACATCCTCCAGAACGACCTCCGCCAGTTCCTGCGCAAACGCATCGAAGCCCTGCCCGCCCTCCAGCGCCAGGCCATCGACCTCGCCTTCTTCAAGGGCATGAGCCAGCGCGAGATCGCCATCCACACCGACACCCCCCTCGGCACCATCAAGACCCGCCTCGAGCTCGGCTTGCGAAAACTCTACGACTCCGTCCGCGGCCTCCGGGACAAGATTTGAAATCAACTGGGCGGTGAGGGACTCGAACCCCCGACAGGGTCGGTGTAAACGACCTACTCTACCAACTGAGTTAACCGCCCGGAAGCCACGTAAGCTATCGGCACCGCCCGCAAAGCGCAAGCACCCCACAGCCGCGCGCATCCGCCCGGCCCGATTTTCGCTTCGCCCAGCCCCGGCGCAATGACCCCTCCCGCGCGCAGCTACCCAAAAAGCCTCTCAATCCTGAGAGCCCTCCCCTTGCCAACCCGCCGTCCGTGTACCCCTAGCGGCTGGAAAGCGCCCCACCCCACGAGTCCGGTGCGCTCATCCCAGTCATCGCCCCCGACCCCGTCCCACCGGGATTCGCCGCATGCGTATCCTGCATGACCGGAGCCTCCGCCACCGGGGGAAGCGCCTGGGAGTTGGTCATCGCCGTCCGCTTGGCCGGATTTGTGAAACGAGAACCTTCATCACCGTTGTACGCCGATTTTACGGTCGAACACCCGGTATTCAGCAAAAGTGAAGCGCCCAATGCAATTATGGAAATTCTCAATTTCATGAAAACAATAATTGCAGAACAATGCCAGTTTTCAAGCTTTTTTTACTTTTCTTCCCCTTTTTTTTCTTTCCCAACGCTCACCAGCAGCCGCGTCAGGTCCTCGAATCCCACCAGTCCCACCGGCTTTTCCCCGTTCATCACCGCCGCCAGCGTCGCCCGGGCCGCCCGCATTTTCTTCATGATGCTGTACGCCTCCTCCTCCGGCGTCACCGTGATGATCCGCCGCTGGTAGGCCGATACCTCCCGCTTCTTTGCCCCTTCCATCAGGATTTCGAACACATTCACCAGCGCCACGAAATTCCCCCGCCCGTCCATCAGCGGGAACCGCTCCAGCCCCGTCTCCCGCGCCAGCTCCAGCACCTCCGGCACAGTCGCCGTCGCCGGCACCGATTTCACCTTGTCGACGGGCACCATCACGTCCCGCGCCCGCGCGGAGCCCAGGTCCATGACATTGTGGATCATCTCCCGCTCGTCCGGCAGCAGCGTCCCCTGCCGCTCGCTCTCGATGGTGAGGTATTTAAAGTCCTCCCGCGCCGCAAACAGCTTGAGCTCCTCCGGTTTGCGCGGCGCCAGCCGCAGGATCACCCCTCCCAGCGCCAGCACGGGCGAGAGCAGCAGATCCACCAGCCGCAACAGGCCCGAGAGAGCCGCCAGCGACCGGTAGGGGAAACGGCGGAAAAGCGACTTCGGCAGCAGCTCCAGGCAAAACTGGCAGAGCGGCAGGCAGATCGCCACCGATGCCCCGTACCCCCACCCGCCCCACGCGCGCACGCAAGCCTGCGCGATCAGCAGGATCGCGCAGATATTCATCAGATTGGTCACCAGGAGCACCGTCACCAGCATCCGCTCCGGGTGGGAGACCAGCCGCTGGAGCTTCCGCGCCGCGGGATCATTGAGCTTGAGCCGGTGCCGCAGCCGCACCCGGTTCAGCGACAGGATGCCCGCTTCCGTCCCGGAAAAAAGGAACGACGTCACCAGGCAAAGGATCAGCGCCAGCGCCGTCACGCCCCCGCCTCCTCTTCCTCGCCGTCCTCATCGTCCTTGCGATCCTTCACGAGCAGCACCTCCTCCACTCCGCGCCTCGAGATCCTCCGCACGCGGATCCACACTTTGTTGATCTCCACGCACGCCCCCACCCGCGGGATGCTCCCCACCTGGTTGAAAATCAGCCCCCCGATCGTATCCACCCCATCCGCCTCCAGTGGGAACCCCAGCTCCGCCAGGTCATCCAGCCGTGTCCGCCCCGCCGCGATCACCCTCCCCTCCCCCACCGGCTCGATATAAAGCTCCTGCTCCCCACCCGGCACCGCGTCGGAGATGATCTCCTCCACGATATCGTTCAACGTCGCCACCCCCTCCGTGCCCCCATATTCATCCACGATCACCGCCATCCCCTGCGGGTGCTTGATGAAACTCTTCAGCAACTCCAGCGCCTTCATGGTCTCCGGCACGAACGACGGCGGGTGGAGCTGCTCCGTGTAATGCTCCCCCGGGTTCAGGAAAAACCGCGTCACCTCCAGCGTCCCCACGATGTCATCCGGCGTCTCGCCATAGACCAGCACCCGGTGGTGCCTCCCCGCGCGCAGCCGCTCCATCGCCTCCTCATTGCTCAGGTCATCGGGGATTGCGAACAGGTCCACCCGCGGCGTCATGCAATCGCGCGCCGTCTTCTCCCCCAGCTTCAGGATTTCCTGGATCATCTCGCTCTCCGTCGCCTCCAGGATCCCCTCCTCCGCCGAGAGTTGCACCAGCGTCTCCAGCTCCTCCTCGCTCAGCGGCGCATGCGCCTGGATGCGCGCCGGCGTCAGCGCATCAGCCACGCGCTCACTCCACCGTTGCAACACCCGCGACACCGGGTCCAGCACCGGCAGCAGCACACTCATCACCCGCGCCCCCACCTTCGCAAGGCGGTACGGCTCCCCCAGCGCGATCACCTTCGGCCCCAAGTCGCACACAATCGCGATCAACGCGAAAATAACCGCCGCCTCGATCCCGAACGCCACCGGCAGCCTCCTCCCGCTGCTCGCCTCCCGCAGCGCGTACAGGCTCAGCACGATCAGTGGCACATTCGCCATCGCATCCGCCAGCAACAGCGCGCTCAGCACCCGGCGCGGATTTTCCAGCAGCCTGCTCAGCCGGTCCGCCAGGCGCGGGTTTTGCGCCCGCAGCCGCCGCAACTGCAACGGCTGCAGGGAAAAAAACGCCGTCTCGATGGCGGAGAATAGGGCCGATACCGCCGCGAGGAGCATCAAGATTACGGCGAGCAGCCAGACGCGCATTATATCCCTCCGAGTATGGGGCCCCCATTCCCATTTGCAATTTTGCTTTCCGTGGCGAAATCTGGCCCTCCGCAATGAAGAAAGCCGATAAAATCGAGGGGATGCTTCGCGATCTGCCCGCCGGCACGTCCGGGCTCGACCCGCATTACGAGGGCTACTTCACCTGCTTCAACACCCAGCGCTACTACGAGGCCCACGACGTCCTCGAGCACCTCTGGCTCCAGACGAGCGATGCCAACCACGCCTTCTACAAGGGCCTCATCCAGCTCGCCGGCGCCTTCGTCCACCTGCAAAAACAGTTCAACCGCCCGGATCACCCCAAGGACCGCACCCGCACCCGCCCCGCCGTCCGCCTGTTCCACCTCGCCTTCCGCAATCTCGCCCCCTACCGCCCGCGCCACCTCCGCCTCGATGTCGCCCAGGCCTGCGCCCTCAGCACCACCCTCGCCGATCAGATTACCCACTCCAAATACGCCAACCCCTGGACCCCGGATTCCGCTCCCAGGCTATCCCTGGACCCATCGTGAAATCAGAACCTCATCCCTCTGAAATCCTCCACGCGACGCGCGCGACCCGCCCTTCGCCCCTTTCGATTTTCGGATTTCGATTTTTGATTTTTCTTCTCCTCCTTCTTCTCGCCCCCGCCGCCCGCGCCGTAAACTTCGGCCCGGAGATCATCATCTCCATACGCGATCAACAGCTCGCCGTCCTCGAGAACGGCCGCGCCACCGATCGATTCGCCATCTCCACCTCCCGTTTCGGAGTCGGCGACCAGCCGAACAGCTACAAGACCCCCCTCGGGCTCCTCTGGGTTTACGACAAAATCGGCGCCAACCTCCCCGCCGGCTCCGTCATCAAAAATCGCAGCGCAACCGGCGAAGTAATCCCCCCCAACGCCCGCGGCCGCGACCCCATCGTCACCCGCATCATCTGGCTCAAAGGCCTCTTCGGAGACACCACCCACGCCTTCGAGCGTTGCATCTACATCCACGGCACCCCAGAGGAGTCCACCCTCGGCCGCGCCTGCAGCTACGGCTGCATCCGCATGCGCTCCGTCGATGTCCTGCGCGTCTACGACAAGGTCCAGATCGGCACCCACGTCGTCATATCCGGCGAGCCGCTCAAAAAACTGATCCGCGAGGAAAGTCCCAACACCCTCGACTCCCCCTCCGTCTGAGGCTCCCCATCGCCCCCGCCCCGCTGGCGGATGCCACTCGACATTCCCCCCCTCTTGCTCGATAAAAGAGCCTGTGCGCCCCCTCCTCCTCCTCATCCTTCTGCTCGCCTCCTGCGCCGCGGCGCACGCCCAGGTCCAGGAGAGGAAGATGCTCGACCGCCTCCTCCAGCCCGACATGACACTCGGCAACCCCATGCAGGACAAAGCCTACTACGGCGGCGCAGGCGCCGGCGCCGATCTCTCGAAGGACGCCAGCGTAAAAGACTTCTATTTCATCCAGAAATTCTCCGCCAAGGCATTCGATACCAGGCAATTCGACGCCAGGGACTTCTGGCAGGGCGAATTCAAATTCGTCACCAGGGACGCCAATGTGAAGACCGATGCCGCCGCGGAGAAACTCTACGCCACCAAAGCCGCCCCCGTCAAAGACGCCCGCGAAGCCGGCAAGAGCTACGCCACCGATAACCGCGCCTACGCCACCCGCGAAGCGCCGGAACGCGGCAAGACCTCCCAGAATCACCTCGAGGAGATCTACAAGGGCAAAGAAGAGATGAACATCGACGAAGTCCGGGATCTCCTCAACAAGCCGAAACTCTAGAGCATTTTCGATTTGATTTGCCGCAATGATATGGGAGCGCCGTGGGTTGGTGCGGAGACTTTTAAGCGCAGCGCCTGTATTGATCAATACAGGCCAAGCTTGAAAGGCTTCGCAACGG
>Ga0182024_10011123_pt1 | contig 18153 bp, 13 predicted proteins | sample P32metaG_FD_120480 | JGI IMG/M metagenome (GOLD analysis project Ga0182024, IMG submission 120480) | Permafrost microbial communities from Stordalen Mire, Sweden - P3-2 metaG (Illumina Assembly) | ecosystem: Environmental > Terrestrial > Soil > Wetlands > Permafrost | place: Sweden: Stordalen... | reverse complement strand
CTCCGTGTGGATATACCCGGATATCGACGGAGCTCCGGCCATCTCCGCGTCGCTGGTGTTGCACAACGAAGGCGCGCACATCCTGCCCGATTCCACAAACGAGGGCCGAGACGACTCCATTCCTCTGAAGAACCGCCTGTGGAATCACGTGGTCTGGGAGATTGCGCCCCTCGACCGCGACAACGTCACGGCTCTGGATATCGGCTACGGAATGCCAAAGATGTTCCCCGATCCCGGCGACAAGACGGTGCTCTACATCGATCACCTCACGCTGGAGACGGTTGTACCCGATCATGTGGAGGGCTGGGATGTTTCGCCCGGTCGCATTGCCTTCAGCCATTCCGGCTATATGACTGGATCGTCCAAGAGCGCCGTTGCGAGCGGCCTCAACGGCGGCAAGTTTTCGCTGGTGAATGCTGCGACGGGCGCGACTGTGCTGACCAAGCCCGCGGAGCTGAGACAGACAGCGCTGGGCAGCTATCAGGTCCTCGACTTCACAGAGGTGCAGAAGCCGGGGCGCTATCTCTTGCGGGCCGGTTCGGTGACCACGCAGCCCTTCCGCATCGGCGACGATGCGTGGCGCGAAAGCGTACTGAAGGCGCTGAACTTCCTATACAGCGAACGCTGCGGAACTGTGATCACCGGCATCCACGGCATTTGCCACCAGGACGCCTATACCGAACACAACGGCAGGCGGATCATTGTGAATGGCGGCTATCACGATGCCGGCGATTTGTCGGCAACGGGCAACACCCCCGGGATCACCTACGCACTTTTCGACTTGGCCGAACGGCTTAACCGGCAGCTGCAGGATCCCGAACTGGCTCAGCGCGTGATGGAAGAGGCGAAGTGGGGTCTGAATTGGGTTCTGAAGACCAGCTTCGGAGGCGGATTCCGCAGCACCGGACAACTGATCAGCTACTGGACCAACGGTATTATGGGCGATGCCGACGATCGCCACGGTGAAGCGGTGAACGATCCGGAGTGGAACTTCCGCGTCGCCGCGGTGGAAGCGCTTGCCGCACGCGTGCTGAAAGATACCGACGCGGAGCTTGCCAATCGCAGCCTTGCTACGGCGAAGCAAGACTGGACTTTCGCCATGGAAGGCTTGAAGACGGCCAGTCCATTGCCGGAGGTCTACGGACAGAAGGATGAGCTGGAGCGCATCTCCTTTGGCGTGATCGCTTCGATTGACCTGTACCGAACCACTGGCGAGAGACCTTACGCCGAGGCAGCCGTACAACTCGCCGACAGTATCCTCGCCTCCCAGGAGCGCACACTGCAGCCGTGGAGCATCCCCATGACGGGCTTCTTTTATACCGGTCCCTCGCGCGAGAACATCTTCCACCGCTTTCACATGGGCCAGGAGGAACAGCCGATTGTGGCGTTAGCTCATCTCTGCGAAGCGCTGCCCGACGATCCGCACTGGATGCAGTGGTACTCCGCCATCGTGCTGCACGCGAAGTACTATCAGGAGGCAGTGGCAAAGGTGAATGCTCCGTACGATGTGCTTCCAGCAGCCGTCTATCGCGAGAGCGAAGTTCGTTTTCTGCCGGAATCCAAAACCTGGACCCCTCTGCGTAAAGCAGATCGTAATGACTACGTTGCGCAAATGCGCAGCGGCATCCCACTGGGAGACGGCGTGTACCTGCGGCGTTTCCCAGTGTGGTTCGATTTCCGCGGCAACTCGAGCGTGCTGCTCTCGGAGGCCAAGGCGCTTTCGTTGGCCAGCCAACTGCGCGGCGACGCGCTGGACGAGGATCTGGCGCAGAAACAAGCGCAATGGATCGTCGGCCGCAATCCTTTCTCAGAGAGCATCATGTACGGCGAGGGGTACGATTGGACTCCACTCTATAGTGTCCGATCAGGACAGATGGTCGGGGCTATTCCGGTGGGCATTGAAACCAGGGGTAATGCGGACACGCCTTATTGGCCAACACAGATCTGCTGGACCTACAAAGAGGTCTGGACCCAGCCGGTCGGTGAATGGATCTGGCTCATGCATGACTTGAGCGGTCCCGCGGTTGTCGAAGGGGTTGCGGATTCCGCCAGCCGGAGCCCTGTGCAGCTTGTCGATGAGAAAACCGGACGCGTGCGGACCGCCGCGTGGGAAAGGACCGTGGGGCATTTTCGCGCCGTGGTTCCGCAGGGCCGCTACACGATCCGGCGAGGCCCGGAGCATATTTCGTTGCTGGCTCTCTCCGCTGGATCTTACCGTGTGGATCTGCGCAAGGGCAATGCAGTCGACTTGACGGCTCAGGTGCGGACCGCGGGTCCGCGGGATGTCGTGGTGCAGCTCGAGGCCGAGGGCAGCGGGCAGCATCGGTTTACTCTTCGTGCGGATAATCTGAATCTCCGCGAACCAGCAGAACAGGAAGTGCGCCTCGAGCAGGGACGCAAGGAAACTGTCACTTGGCACGCCCGCATCGCGAATGTCGGCACGCCGTGGGTCGGCGTCATCGTTCAGGACGGAGATATGGAGAAGCGCACCGAGCTGACCGGAGCGGCGACAGAACACTGATGCGATGGCGCTCGTCGATGCTCTTCCCTCTCAGAAGATATGCCCGAACCCAGTGCGCCCGGACCCAGTCCATCGAGCGGGCCTTGCCTTCATGCTCCGGTAATGTTGGTGGCTTGCAGATCGGCGGTATCGAGCGCGAAGCGTATTGCTCCGAAGAGCTGCGCATCCCGGCCCAATAAGCTGTGCGTGAGCTGAATAGACGAATCCATCTGCCATTCGGTTAACAGCCGGCTGACTTCGGGAAGGAGCGCCGGATGAACTCCCACGCCGCCGCCCAGCACAAACAGCGGGCAGTCCAACACCGACCAAATGTTGTAAATGGCGTAAAACAAGATCCGCGCGGTTTGGGCAAGAATGGTCTGCGCCAAGGCATCGCCCTGCACAGCATGATCGAAGATTTCAGTGGCAAGCAGGCTGCTCGGCAGCGGTGTGGCGTTTTCGTTCCAGAGAATGCGCCACTGGGCCCGAATGCCTTCGCCTCCGATCATCGCTTCCAGCGAGCCGGCCTGGCCGGTTTCGCGTTTTGTCTCGAGCGTGCCGGGCACGAGCATGTAGCCGACTTCGCCGGCGTTCCAGTTGACGCCGCGAAAGATCTGGCGGTTGAGAACAATACCCGCGCCGACGCCGGTTCCGATTCCCAGAAAGACAAATTCGCTCACATGCTGCGCCGCGCCCAGCCATCCCTCGCCGAGGGCTGCCAGATTGAGGTCGTTGTCGACGGCGGCGGGAACATGCAGGGCGTCCTCCAGCAGCGCGCGGAAGGGCACATTGCGCCATCCCATCAGATACGAAGTCGCAACCACGATCCCTTCGTCTACGTTGGTTGCGCCGGGTGCCCCGGCGGCGATTGCCTTCAGTGACTCCGCGGGCGCCGAAATCCCGTCCAGCATCGCCTGCACCCCGTCGCGAATAAGTTCAACAACGGATTCGGCGTTACGAATCCCCATGGTGGATGCGGACCATCGCGCGGCGATGACGCCTTGGGTATCGGCCAGAGCAAGCCGCAAGTTTGTTCCACCGATATCGGCGCCGGCGACGTAGCTCGGCCCGGATTCTGGCAGAGCCCGCCCAGCGCCGGTGTGGTTGCCGGATGCATTCCGGCTCGCCCCAGATACGGGCCGGGGAAAAGAATTGGTCATAATGGCGGTGTCTTTATTGCGCAACTGCGTTTGCCTCTGAGCTGATGCTCTCCAGTTCGCGTCCTCGTGTCTCCGGGATAACGAACCGGACAAAGAACAGGGTGATAATGCAAAAAGCCGCATAGATCAAAAAGGTTACGGAATTCCCCGCGGCATGAATGAGAGATAGAAAGGTCACGGAAACCGCAAAATTGCAGGCGCCGGAGCCCAGGGATGCGGCGGCAACTCCACGGCCGCGCACCCGGAGCGGAAAGATTTCCGAGACAAGGATCCACGCAATCGGCCCCATGCTGAATGCGAAGCAGGTAATGTAGACCATCAAGCAGACGGTGGCCACGATTCCGGGCGGCGCGCCAAAGGCGCTCGGGGCATGAAATGAATAAGCCAGCAGCACCAATGAGATGGTCATTCCACCCACGCCCCAGTAGAGCAGCGGTTTGCGGCCCACGCGATCGACCAGGACCAGGGCGATGATCGTGGCCAGTACATTGGTGACAGCAACGAGCAGGGTGGCAAGGATCGCATCCTCGCTCGACGCGATTCCCGCGAGCGTAAATATCTTCGGACCGTAGTAAATGATTGTGTTGATGCCGGTGGCCTGCTGGAGGACGGTGAACCCCACGGCAATCAGCAGCGACATGCGAACCGCGGGAGACCAGAGCGCGCTCCAGCGCTGCTCCATCTTGACCTGCAACCCGGCACGAATGTCTTCGAGCAGCACCTGAGCTCCGGGCCCGTCGGTGTAGGTACTCAGCACGGCCGCAGCTTCATAGTCGCGGTTCTGCGCAAGCAGCCAGCGGGGGCTCTCTGGAAGTGTGAGGATGCAGACGAGGAAGACGGCTGCCGGAATGGCTCCAATGCCGAACATCATCCGCCAGCCGTGTTGCGATGCGAGCCAATAACCCACCAGGTCAGCCAATGCAATCCCCACGGTGAGCGCGAGTTGATACAACCCGATGAGCATTCCGCGCGATTGCGGCGGCGCCAGTTCCGAGACGTACACCGGGGCGGTGACGGACGTGAAACCGATGGCAATCCCGAGAAGCGAACGGGCCACAATGAGCAAGACGACGCCAGGCGCGGCGGACGCCAGCACAGAGCCGGCCAGAAACATAGCTGCTCCCCACAGCAGGGTCGCCCGCCTGCCAATTCTGTCTGCGATCGCGCCCCCGCCGAGAGCGCCGCCCATCGCTCCGACCAGCACCACGCTCACAACCACTTCCTGCATGATCGTGGAGAGCTCGAAGGATTCCCGGACATAGACAAGTGCGGCGGCGATGACGCCCATGTCGAAGCCGTAGAGGATTCCGCCCAACCCGGCGATGAACGAGACCTGCCACAGGAATCCCCACCGCACCTTCGGTTGTGGCGGCACTTTGCTCGCGGACAAGGCTTCCTCCTGCATTGCGGATTCAAGCATCCTAGCCACTCAGAGTTCCATCACGCTGTACTGAAATCGGGGCGGCAAACGGCACCCGGTGCGCTCCACCATCGCTAACGCCAGAGCCTGCGGAACCAGCAGTGAGGTGATGCCTTCCCATGGCTCTGGCACTTCACCGATCCGCACTGGAAACAGCAGAGCAGACGGCGTGTATTCCTCATTCGAAATCAGCACAACCTTGCCCCCCCGCCGGTTGCACTCCGCGGCAAGCTTGAAGCCAAGAGCGGCCGCCCGTCCCAAAGCAAAGATAATGGCCACGTGGGACGCATCCACATCCAGGCTGGGTCCGTGCTTGAACCCCGCGCCGGTGTGCGGCGCCACGCGAAAGCCGCTCATCTCGCGGATGGTCAGCGCGCCCATGATGGCGCCGCCATAGGCTGCTCCCCTGCCGATGATCTCAATACTGGCCGCGCCACGGCAGAATGCTTCTAGGCCGGCGCGCAAATGGAAGACCGTTTCCAGGTCCGCGGCGAAGCTCTGCGCCGCGAGTTCCGCATCCCGCTCCCACGCAATACCGAGCATTTCCGATGCCAAAATGATCGCCGCCGCAGTTGCGTTCGTATAGGTTTTGGTGGCGCTGCCATACTCCGGCCCTGCCAGGATAGGCAGCTTGTTTGAGGCCAGTTTCCAGCAGGTGCTTGCGGAGTTGTTGCAAAGCAGGCCATGCGCCTGCCCCTCGCCCGTTCGCATCAACCCTACCAGTTCCGCGCTCTCCCCCGAAGTAGTCAATAACATGGTAAGCGCAATGTCTTTATCCAGCGACCGCGCATATTGCAGCCATTCGCCCGCGTCCACCGTGAACGAAAGCCGTCCGTGGGATTGCAGCAGGATGGAACCGGCGATGGCGGAACAGTAAGAAGCGCCCATCCCGACAAACAATACTGCGCCGGGCCGGACCGCGAGTTCGCGAAACGTTTTCAATTCGGCGCGAATCACCGCGTTGCTTTGGTACGCATCGATCAGCTGACGCAGGCACGCGGGCTGTTCGCGGCACTCCAGTTCCAGAATTTGGGTTCCGGTGGCGTTCAGCAGCGCGGGCGGCGGCGCTATCCCGCCAACCCACTGCGGCTCTTCCTTGCTCGTCAGTCCGCTCATTTACCTACTTCCTAATGTTTATTAACTATTGTCGCACACATTAAAAAAGACAAGACCCGTTCGAGCGCAAACCGCAAATCCGGCGCGCCGTGAGTGACGGTAAGGGATGCGCTGACATATAGTAAGGCTGAGATTCCTCCATCGTACTGTGAAGAAGTGAAAAAGAAGATAATCCCAATTGGCCGTCCGTCCGTGCTGCGCTTCACCAATGCGCATGGCATCCTGAAGCTGCTGCGCGAGAGCGGCTCCTGTTCGCGGGCCGACCTGGTCCGCGCCTCCGGACTGAGCGCGCCCACCGTCACCAACGTGGTCAGAGATCTGTTGGCGGCGAACCTGGTTGAGCCATTGGGAGAAGGCGAATCCAGCGGCGGCCGTCCCCCTGACCTGATCCGTTTCAAAGCCGAACACGGATGCCTGCTTGGAGTGGAAATCACCGCCGCCTCTATCTCCTTCCTGCTCACCGACCTGAACGGCAGCGAGCTCGCTGTGCGAACGGTCGCGCTCTCAAAGCGCCGCACAACTCCCGACGCCATCTGCGCATACATCGGCGAGGAATTGAAGGCGCTGCTGAAAAAACAGCGGAGGGCCGATGACCAGTTGCTCGCAGTGGCCGTTGGCGTGCCCGCAATCGTCAATGTGAAGGAAGGAAGCGTGCTTTCAATCAGCACCTTGCAAGGCTGGCGTTCCGTGCCACTGCGGTCGATGCTGAGCAAGATCGTGAGTTGTCACATCATCGTTGAGAACGATATGAACCTTGCGGCGCTGGGCGAGCAGTTCCGCGGCGCGGCGCGTTTGGAAAGCGACTTCGTGCTCATTCACATGGGCGCGAACGTGGGAGCGGGAATCTATTTGGAGGGTAAAATACACCACGGCGCGCAGTGGTCGGCGGGAGAGATCGGTTACCTTCGGCTGCCGTCAATCTCCCGGCGCGCGCCTGCGATTCACGAGTTTGGCGAATTGGAATCCGTGCTCACGAGCTCGGGAATCCTCAAGAGCTGGCGCGAAACTTGTGGCAAAGCGCCGAAGGGCGCAAAGCACTTCCATCAGCCGATCAATGCCCAGGCGATCCTGAACCTGGCTCAGGCAGGCAACGACTTCGCCGTCAAAATAGTCCGCCAGCGCGCGGAGATTGCGGCCGACATCGTGATCAACCTCTCCTTGATTCTGAATCCCGGACTGATCTTGCTCAGCGGCGAAGTCGGCAGCCATCCCGTCATGATCGACTTCGTCCACAAGCAGCTTGCCGAAAGCGAATTTGCGGTCACCAAGATCAAGCCCAGTGCACTGGGGCACCGTTCCGCACTGTGGGGATCGATCGCGCTGGCACTCGACGCATTACCCGCGATCCTGATTCCACGCCCCTCGACATGAGGCACAATCCACGCGCGAGGGCATTTGCTGCTTGGCAGCCTCAGCCCTTTGTTATACAACGTTATAAAGCTGTCGAAAGGCAATTTGCGGCTCCTGAGCTGTCCGGTGGAGGGACGCCCCATGCGCATGATCACTACTCTCATTCTGGCAACGGGCATGGCGGCGGCCGCCTGCTGCGAGCCGGCTCACCCCATCCTGGCCCTCGGCTCACCTGCGCCGAACTTTGCTTTGCCTGGCGTGGACGGCAAGGTGCATAAGCTGAGCGACTATGCGGCCAGCCCAGTGCTGGCGGTCGTCTTCACCTGTAATCACTGCCCCATCGCGCAGATCTACGAACATCGGATCGAGGAGCTCTACGAGAACTACGGCAAGCGCGGCGTGGCTGTCGTAGCCATCCAGGGCAACGACCCGAAGGCGCTGACCATCGATGAACTGGACTCGTCGGACATTAGCGACACGCTGCCCGAGATGAAGATCCGCTTCGCATACAAGCATCTTCACTATCCGTATCTCTACGATGGAGACACGCAAGCGGTGACTCGCGCCTACGGACCGCAGGCAACTCCCCACATCTTCATCTTCGATAAGGACAGGCGTCTTCGCTACGAAGGCCGCATCGACGACAGTTACGAAATCGAACACGTGAAGACGCACGAGGCTGCGGATGCGATTGAGGCATTGCTGGCGGGCAAGCCCGTAGCCGTAACCCACACCGGCGCTGTTGGCTGTTCAACCAAATGGCAGGAGAAAGAAGCGCTTCGCGCCGCATACGAGCAAAAGCTCGAAGCGCAACCCGTTAGCGTGGAACCGGTAGACGCAGAGGGGCTGAAGAAACTGCGGGCGAATGCCACGGGGCACGTCACCTTGATCAGCTTCTGGGCCACCTGGTGCGGATCGTGCGTAGCGGAGTTCGCCGATCTGCAGGATACGTTTCGCATGTACAGCGATCGCGATTTCGAATTGGTGACCGTCTCTGCCAACATGTCCGACGAGAAGCCCGCGGTATTGCGCTTTCTGCAGAAAAAGCACGCGACCAGCAGAAACCTGATCTTTGCCTCCGACAACGCCACCGCACTGCAGGCGGCGTTCGATCCTGCCTGGCAGTCGGCAGTACCCTACACCGTTCTTCTCGGCGCCGATGGCAAGGTCCTCTACAGCTCTCTGGGCTCGGTGGACATGCTGGAGTTGCATCGCAGGATACTGGCTGCCGTGCCCGCCGCGTACATCGGATTCAGCCAATATTGGGCCTCGAAATAAATCCGGGCCGCGCTCCACTAAGGCTTCTGACGTTGACGAGCAGCCCAGAAGATGGAGTTCCTGAAGATGGTGGTGAAAGCCGCGTTCTGGAAGAGATCCGGATGGTGGCCCATGAAGATGTAGATATTCCGGGCTTTGTAGTGTTGGTTGGTCCAGATCACAGGATGGTCCCCCATCTTCACCTTGGTGTCCGGCGAATAAGTCTTCTCGTCTACGCTGGCCAGCACGTGCACATTGGCGCGCGGGGAATGGCTCCACGTGTACCACTCTTCCTTCTGCACAAGAAACGGCGAGGCAACCCCCTTCATGGCCGGATGCGAGGGATCTTCGACCGTCACCATCCCATCCGCGAACCCCGGAATGTAGTCTGTGAATCGAATGTCGCCCATGAACTTTGAGAACCACGGCCACATCTTGAAGCCGTCAAACTCGCCCAGCAGGGTGGCATGATGAAATCCGATCCATCCTCCGCGGCCCTCCTCTATGTAGCGCACAAAGGCAGCCTGCGCGGTAGGTGTCCAGTTGTAGGGTGGATAGTTCAACTGGATGAATAACTGGTGCTGGGAGAGAAATGCATCGTCGATTTTTTCGGTGTTTTCGATGTAGTCCACCGCGAAATCGTCCTTCCCGGCCAGTGCATTCAGCCATTCCTTCGCCGAATCCACAAATGGCTTATGAATCCCGCCTTGCTCCGCGAGCACAACCACGCGGAAACGCGGTGCCTTCTCCTGGGCGATTGCGGCGCTCGAAATGCAAAGCCCCATCGCTAGAACCGACAGCGCCAAAACGCGTATACCTTGAACATTCAGCCTGCGTGCTGCACTTCTCATTCCTCTTCTCCCTCTTGTCCCAATCGCTTCCACGGCTTTTCTTCGTAAGTCGCGGCTACTCGCCAGGTGCGCGCCGCGGCGTCATCTCCAGCGCCCACACTGCCATCGGTCGCATGTACATGCCGGCGCGAAAGTTCCCGGTGATGTCCCACGCTTCGGGCGTGCGAAACCAGTATCCCCTGTTCTCGTAGATGACGTGATACAAGCCCCATGCGGTCTTCCATGCATCGTCGTCCATGCCGTGGCTCTTGAGCATTCCGGCGTAAGCAAAGGTGGTTCCCACCCAGACTTCCCTGGCCTCGGCGTTTTCCAGAATGGCTCCGTCGGCGGTCATTCCGTTCGCTGCGCCCATCTCGCCGTTTCCGAACTTCAACACGTTGACTGCGAATATCTTCTTCAGTGCGGAATCCTGCATCTCTCGCGGAACGATGTCGCCCAGACCGGTCAGGTCGGCATACCATTGACCCGCAAGCTGGTCGGTTTGGATGTCGTCTTTCGATTCACTGCTGGTGTCATACCGGAAGTACGAGCCATTCCAGAGTTGCGTCACGTAGGTATTCTGTCCCTTTAGAAACAGGGCGTGATAGGCGTCGGCCGTCTTTGTGTCGCCCAGGATGCGCCCCGTCTCTTCGGCGGCACGCAGTGCGGCCAGCCACAGGCCGCCGGAGTACGCGCTCACTCCGCGCACCACCCAATCGTCGTAGGTCTGATCGGGATAACCGCCGTTCTCCGGAACCCCGCCTCCATCATCGAACTGGCGCAGATACTCAAGCGCCGCCTGCACTGCGGGCCAGTTTTCCCGCAGGAACGGTTTGTCGCTATGCCCGGTGAGCACGTAGTCGCGATACACCATCAGAACGAACTTGGAGTTGAGGTCTTTCCAGTCATTGGTGTCCTGCCAACCCGGTTCGTTGACGGCGACGAACGGATCGCCTTCCGGAACTCCCAGGTCGTGCGGCACTGCGCCCAGTTTCTTGCGTTTGTGCGTAACAGGCTCGCCGGTCTGCATCGACTTCCATACCCACAGCCCCTGCTCCGGCCACTCCTTCTGCACCGTCTTCGCAAACTCGCGCAGTACCTCCTTATCGATCTCCGGCCAGAACTTGAGCAATGGCAGCGAGCCGTAGAATCGCACGTCGAGCGTGCCGTAGTACGCGTAGTCGAAACACTCCAGCAGCGCAAATCTGGCCGTTGCTTTCGCATCGCCCCCCTCTTCGCGTCCCCAAAAGGTGCCGCCATCGGTCAAGGCATAGAGCTCATTGAAGAGCATGCCGCGATACCAGAGCGGCTTACTCTCGTCATGGATGTAGGGCGCCTGCCATGCATCCAATTGGTTGCTCCAACCGCGCGCATTCAGCAGGCCATCCCGCGCGATGGCCCATGCGTTCCGTCCAGAGGTTCCGTAGAAGTCGGTATAGCGGCGATCCCACCGGCGTCCTTCTCCGAACTGAACAACCGGAAAGTCCCACGCAATGACCATGGGAATCACGCGCTTCTCGCAAGGTTGCAGCGTAAATCGCACGGCAATTGCGCCGGCCAGTTCTTCCTTGTCGCTGACCCACGATTTGGAGTCATTTGCCAGGCGCCCATCTTTCGCGAAGGGCGCCCAGCCCGCTTTGCCGTCTCCGCCGGCCTGAAAGGTGGCTTGATAGCTCACCTCCACGCCATCCGCGTCGAGCGCGGCGATCGCGAACTGCCCATCCCACTCGTTCGGCCTTGTTCCGGCGCGCATCCGGTCGAAGACAATGCCCTTCATCGAGCCGGCTTGGCCCGAAGGGCTGCTTTTGCAGGTGTTGTAATTTCCCTGGTTCGGAGTTCCTGCAAAGTCGCGAGTGAAGGTACGGAACCACCCCGCCATGTTGGTCCACGACAACAACACCGAAACGGTAACGGCCTTGTCGGTCGGGTTCTCCGCATGCCAGCGGTACACGGCCACCGGGTAACTGGATTCGCGGTAGTTTCCCGGAAGCACCGGTGAGAACTGCTCCAGCGTCACGTGCGCGGGAAACTTCTTCCATTTGTAGTCAAACCACGACTTGGGATAGAGCGCCGCATATTCGCCGGCGCCCACCGGGTAGTCCCATTGCCACGACGATAGCTGACCGCCATCCGGATGGCCGTTCATCAGCACTTGCGCCGTTCCTGCGGCATCGCCTTCGGCGCGCTCATACAAGGCGAACTGATCCGCATACACCGTCTGATATTTGTGAACCCCAGCCTTAATGTGCCAGCGTGCGAAATCGCCCCGGTAGCTCCGCGAGAATGTTCCGGCCCCGAAGCCCCCCACGGGCGCGCCTTGCCAGTAGCCATCGTCGATGCCGCCGGGCGAGCGGTTCACCCCTGGGTTCTCGAGAGGCAGACCGAGCGGCCGTCTCCACGCCGCGCGCGGTATGCCATCCTGCCCCTGAGCGCCACAGGCCGCCAACACACAGAATGCCGCCAGAAGTAGCAAAACAGTCCGCGTCGTCAAATGTCCCCCGATGGTTCCCGATCGGCCGTGGCGAGTGAATAAAGTGGGCGATCGCTACGTTCCTAGCGCGCCGGAACTCTGCCTCCCGGCGTAGCGGACTGCCTGCCCAGCCAGAGCAAAGCACTTTCAAAAAAGCGGTTCTGCTGCGGGCTCGTGAATATCCTATTGCCGTGTCCCATGTTCGTGTAGAGCATGCGATATTTCGTGTTCGTCCATGTGACGGGAATATCGCCGCCCTCCAAAGTGTCCTTGAATCCAATGGGGTAGTTTGATGGAGCAAGCGTCATCAGGACCTTTACTCCCGGCGTTTGCCGCGGATCGGGATCCCAGCTGTACCACTCATTCAGAGGTGACAGAAAGCTCGCCGGGACGCCCTTCATTGCAGGGTGCTTCGGATCGTCCACGGTCAGCGTGCCAGGCAGCGGAGGCCAGCTATTGCCGTAGAAAAGCGTGCCCAGAAAATCGGCGAACCACGGCCAGGTTTTGCGGCTATCCATCCACCCGGCGATGTGGAATCCAAACCATCCGCCGCCATGCTCCATGTACTCTTCAAAGGCCGTGCGCTGGGCGGCGGTCGAGGGTGCATCGTCAAGCCACATGACCACCTGGTACTGTTTGAGCACCTCGGAATTCAAGTCATTCCAGTCAGCGGTTGCCTTGAACCCGAAGCCGTCGCGTTTCGCCATCCGGGTGAAGAAAGGAATAGCCTGCAGAGCGAAGTCGACGTGGTCCTGTTCCACGCTGGTCGAGTAGAACGCGAGTACGCGGAACCTCGGCTGCTGGCTGAACCCCGCGGACGCCAGAAGCGCCAACGCCATGAAAGAGCAGAACGCACGCATGTGCCGCATTATCGAAACCCTTCGCGCCCGGAGCCAGCCGATTCGACACCGGACTTTCTAATGGTTAATAATATAGTACGTTTCAAGAGGCTCTTTACAACATGCTTCGTCAGAATACCTTCGCGCACGTGATTTCGTTCAGGCTGGCCGCAGCGCTCCGGGCAGGCGCGCTTTGCGGTCTTTCGCTTACCTGCGCCGCGGCTTGCCATGCGCAGGACGGCAGCGGCGCCCCGCCCGGCCGGCTTATCACCAGCATGGGCGTTGCCGTAAACTCCTCGACACATAAAGCCTATGCCGTGGATGAGCGCAATGGCAACGTGATGGTGATGGATAGCGCGGGAACCACGCGGACCGTGAAGGTGGGCGACAACCCCATTGCCCTGGCCATCGACCAAGAGACAAATAAGATCTACGTCGTGAATACGGGCAGCGGCTCCATCAGCGTAATCGACGGCGCAAGCGACGATGTGGTGGCGACAATCCCGGGCGAGGCTCATCCGTACGCAATCGCTGTGAACGACATCACCGGCACAGTTTACGTAACCAACACCTACAGCGACGCCGTCACCGTGATCGACGTTCAGACGGACACTGCGCATCCGCTGAACGTCGGCGGAGCCGATGGCATCGCGATCGATTCCCGCACCAACACCATCTTTCTGACCCACTACGAAGATCCGGACCTCCGAATCGTGGATGGCGCAACGGGCACGGTGCGGAAGATCAGGGTCGGCGCGCATATTTGGGGAATGGTGTTCGACGATGACACTGGCTCGCTCTACCTGGCGCATACCGTAACCGCCGAGATCGTATCCCTGAATGAGAAGACCCTGGCCGTCCATACCATCCCCGTGAGGCAAATTCCCTGTGCCCTGGCGGTGAATCCAGCCACGCAAAGGCTCTATGCCGTCAACTACGGAGACGAGACGCTGAGCGTTATCGACCTGCGCTCGCAGCGGGCCATTGCCACGCTCCCGGTAGGCCACCACCCGCAGGCCGTGGCGGTGGATCCAACTCGTAACGTCATCTATGTCGCGAACGTGCACGGTAACACCGTCACAGCCATCGACGGCCGGAACAACCGCGTGATTGGCGCCTTCGCCGCCAGTGAGGCCCCCTACGCCGTAGCCGTGGACGCGGAAACGGGAAAGGTATTCACAGCAAGCTACGGAAGTCCCGCTCTCACGCAAGTGAAAGTGGCACACCGTGCCGCGGACGGGACGCGATAAGGAATCAGCCCACGCAAGCGCTTTTCGGTTCTTGGGAGTCTCTGATTAAGTTCAAATGGATGCACCCAGCATTCCCTTGGGGCCTAAAAGCGCACGTTATTCTGCGGCACAAATGCCACAACTAAATGTCGCGCCATTTCAAAACACGTTCAGAGTCACGCTAATGCCGCAGGCTAATCGCGTAAAGATACCACGCGGCGTGCGGCAGCCACTCCTCGGTCCATCGCCAGTCTTCGTCCTTGCCAGTAACTGCAAAGCCCTGATTGAAGGCGATGCCGTCTTCGTTATCCAGAGCCGACGTGATGCCGTTCAGGACGGCCCCCGGTGCGCTCGTGTACTTATACGACTTGAAGAACATATACGCGGCATTGTTATGTCCGCTCCCCATCAGCATGCTGGTGTCGAAGGGATTGCGGCCGAGTATCCAGTGCAACTGGTTCCACGCGTAGTTGCGCAGCGCCGCCTGAAATCGCGGCTGATCGGGGAAAAATGGAACTGCAAGGCGTGCCGCCGCGGCCAGCGAACCCAGCCGCGCGTTCTCTCCCTGCCACCAAGGTGCGGCCTCAGTGTCATGAGGAAAAAAGAACGCCGTGCGCAGCTTTCCATCCTTGGTGCGCACAAGTTGACGCGCGTAGCCGAATGGATTGTTGACTTCCGCGGTAACCGAAAGTTCGAAGCGCAGCGAGCGCTCCACGGTTTGCAATGCCTTTCGCCGATCGTCAGGCGAGGCGATGAGCGCGTATTGCAGCAGGCTGATAACGGGCAGCCCAGCGTCCGAAGGATGAAAGTAAGGACGTGTCCCCGCATCGGCGCGCTAGTAGTCATGCCATGCGCCTGAAGTTGCCAAGCGCGCAATCAGGCTCTGCGCGCGAAGTGCAGCCGCCGTGCGGTATTTCTCATCGTGGCTGGCCTTGTACACTTCGGTTGCGGCCATCAGCGCACAGTAGTCGTCAAGGATGTTCTCGACTCCGTCGTTCAGCAATTCGCGGTTGTGCCGATCCAGAAAATGAAACGCTTCTTCGGCCGCCTGCAAATAGCGCGCGCGCGGAAAATCGCCATCCTCCGGCATGGTGCTTGCCAGCGCCAGCGCCGCAATCGCTATCCCGCCGCCTGAGCGGAAGCTGGTTTCGTACGCATGCGGTCCTTCTGCTGCGGCAATCGACTCCGTGGATTCCGATGTGCTGGTCTTGATGCGCGTACGCCAATTGGGATTCCCGATCTCGCGATCCTTGGCGAGCTTTTCACGTCCAGGCGCGGAGATCGTCTCAAAGAACGAGCCATCGGGCCGTTTCATCCGCACCAGGAAATCCGCTCCGAACAATCCCTCATCCAGCAGCCTGTGCTCGTATTCGCTAAAGTTGTCGTCGTTCCGGCCCTTCAGAAGGTTGTAGCTCGACAGCAGGCTCCAGGTCGCCAGCGGAGCCTGTTGCGGATTGAAATAGGACGTCGGATTCTGGTGCGACAGATGGATGCCGTAGTCGCCTGTCGCGTCGTACCAGCCACCGTGAACGTCGACGAAAGTTCCAGGTGAACCGGGCACTGCCAGGCGCCGGTCGGCCTGGTCGAAAGGCCCGCTCGATCGCTGCCCCTTGAAATAGAAGATGACATTTGAAAGCGTATCACGTTCCAGGATGTCGTCTTGGATTTCAAACGGACACGATTGCGCCTCGCCCTTTGCCGTGCGCACATGGACCGCATACTGCCCCGGCTGCCGCCAGCCGGAGAAATCCGCAATCCAGAAAGTGAAGCCTTCCCAGTCGTAGACTTTTCCCGCCGGCTTCAGATCGCCAACATAGACCGTTTTCCCTGTGCCGGTTTCCAAAAGCTCGAACTTCTTCGGCTGATCCTGCGCGGTTCCAGCAAGTATCGCCTGCTTGGCCTCCGAGGATTCGTAGCCGACCTGGTCCACCAGGACGCGGACCTGGCTGAAAGCGCCTGGCGCGCAGATTCCGCATAGTAAGACAACGAAAAAACCGTTAAGAATATGAGCAGCCTTCATCTTCCCACACCCCTGTAAATCCAGCCGAAGCCGCTTGCCGCTGCCGGCCAGCCCACAAAACTGGAATCAGTCTAAACAGACCACCCAAGACTTTGATAGTGTTATTTACAAAGTTTATGATCCGACTCCGATTCTTGATTTCGTTTTTGCTATGCGCGGTTGCTGCTCCAGCCTTGGCCTCTCCCGCCAGACCTCGTCCGCCCATGGTGGTCGCCTATATCTTTCCCAGGGATACGCTCTTGCAGCCAGGACAAATCGATGCGCGCAGCCTCACGCGGATCAATTACGCCTTCGCCAACATTGCCGGCGGCCGCATGGTTACGGGCTATCGCTTCGATGTTGAGAACTTCGCTTACCTGAACGGGCTTAAGAAGGACAACCCTTCGCTCACGGTTCTGGTCTCTGTCGGCATGTGGCTGTGGTCAACAAACTTCTCCGATGCAGCGCTCACCCTGCCGCGCCGAAGGATCTTGGTTCAGAGCGTGATGGACTTCCTCGACCAATATCGACTCGATGGTCTTGACATCGATCGACTGAGCGATAGTAGCAAGAGTGTGACTCAAATAAATTACCTGTTCCTTGTAGTGTCTCGTCACCAACATCACCGTGAATGGTCACTCGTCGGCACGCACAGCCGGGTCGCGGAAAACCTTCAGACGTGCAGCCAGGTCCGAAAGGGAGACCTTGGGCTCGCGCGCCAGAGGATCGTCTTTCTGCATACACACCACCAGCGGGTCGCGCGAAACTTGCTGCACTACCCAGGCCGGCCCGTCAATTAGCATTGGAAGCAATGCTCCATCGAGTGCTCCCTGTTCAAGCCGGTCAAGTAAATGCGAAGGATCGCCACCCGATAAATGAATCGAGCAATCCGGGAACAGATTGGCATAGGCGCCGCGAAAGAGTTGAAGCAAGGTTGGATTGATGAAAGATGAAAATCCGAGCCGGAAGGGAGGCACTTCTCCCCGGTGAACGGCACGAGCCATCGAAATGATCTTCGTCCGTGCGAGAAGCGCTTCTTGGGCGTATGTGATGATCATCTGCCCAGGCGCTGTGATACACACGCCTTCACGGGTCCGGATGAAGATTGGGAAACCTATCTCGTCTTTGAGATCCTTGATCTGTTTGCTAAGAGAGGGTTGGGCAAGAAAGAGTCGTTCCGCGGCTCGTGTAATGTTGGCTGCCTCGGCTACCGCGACAATGTACTTCAAATGCCTGAACTCTACGAGATCTGACATGGCATTGACCTCCGTTGCATGAAGGCTGTGTACCAAGGCAAGAAGTGAATCAACCATGCGGAGGTCGATCTCAATGCCAGCTTCCACAGAAAGCACCTCTTTAGTCAATAAGGCACTTTTTAGTTCCCTTGACTCAGCCATTGTCAGATTTCTCCATAGATGAAAAGTATGCCGGCATAGACAGGAAGTATTGGACGAGCCTCTCAATTCGTTGGAGGCTTAAAAGAAGTCGGAATGGCGAGCGCATGATGCTCCTATTTCAGAGACCGCGGCAAGATTAAATCCCCGACGATCTATGAATGAGGTGAACAATGGCGACTGCAATAGCCACAAACAGAGAATTGTCCGATCCGCCAGTCACGAACGTGGTCTCCGAAGGGTTCCCGCCGGTATCAGCGAACGGCCGCGCGCTGACTAACGAAACTGATTCGGTGGCAACCCTAGACTCCGCGTTGCGACAGGTGATTGAGATTGGCGTTCGTCGTATGGATGCTGATTCGCAACGGCAAGGAGAACACTCTTCGCAACCGAACCAGAATGACGAGCGCCTGTTGAATGCACGTCAGGTTGCGGACAAGTTGGGAGTGTCAGAGCGCTTTATTCGGGACCACACTACACGCCGATCTCCGAGAATCCCCGCCGTGAAGCTTGGGAAGCTCATCAGGTACCGCCGTGCCGATGTCGACAACTTTATGGCAGAGCTCGGCACCCTTCCCCCTTCCCGTCG
>Ga0182024_10011122_pt1 | contig 18155 bp, 16 predicted proteins | sample P32metaG_FD_120480 | JGI IMG/M metagenome (GOLD analysis project Ga0182024, IMG submission 120480) | Permafrost microbial communities from Stordalen Mire, Sweden - P3-2 metaG (Illumina Assembly) | ecosystem: Environmental > Terrestrial > Soil > Wetlands > Permafrost | place: Sweden: Stordalen... | reverse complement strand
CTTACGGTCGCGGGGCTAGCGGAAATGGTCGTGTCCGGAGGAGTGGTCGCGTATCTGCAGCGGGCCGAACCTATGTTGTTAAAAACCACAGCACCCGGCGCGAGGATTACCGGCGACGCGGCGCGGGTGACCAACACGCGCCCATTATGGATCGCCCTCGCCGCGCTGCTGATACTTACGCCGCTCGGAATCCTTGCGGCTGGAGCTGCATGGGGAGAATGGGTGCCGGAGGATTTTTCCACTCCGCTCGCCCGGCAGCGGATCGCTGCTGCATCGGGCAATCAGGCTCCGCCCGCCCAAGCTCCTGCGGGATTGCAGAAACTGGCATCCGTGTGGACGGCTCCGATGCCGCGGTACGCGCCTCCGATTTTGAGGAGCGCGCAACTCGGCTATATTTTGTCCGCAATGGCAGGGACTGGATTGATTGTCCTGGCTTTTCTCGGCGGCGCGTGGATTTTCACACGGTTCCGGTCATGAAATCCTTCGTCGAGCGAACCATCAGCAGCCTGTCGGAAGGCATGAATTTCGCTGCGCTGGCGGACGACTCGGCGCGGGCGGGCGGCGTTCTGCAGCGCGTCGATCCGCGCGTCAAGGTGGCGGGCATGCTCGCGGTAATCGTCTCGGTCGCGGTGACGCACTGCTTGATCGCGATCGCGGCCGTGCTGCTGCTCGCGGCGTCGTCCGCGATCATATCGCGAATTTCATTGCTCGATCTGGCGCGATGGGTATGGATGCCGGTGCTTCTTTTCACGGGATGCATCGCTCTCCCGGCGATTTTCATTACTCCCGGCGCGCGTCTTTACACGGGCTGGCCGATCACGGCGCAGGGCGTCCGCACCGCAAGTTATCTTTTATTACGCGCCGAGACTGCGGTGAGCCTCTCTACTCTGCTGGTTCTCACCACGCGATGGACGCACATACTGAAAGCTCTGCGCGTGCTGCGGCTGCCAGTGGTTTTCGTCGTGATTCTCGGAATGACGTACCGCTATCTTTTCCTGATCCTCGAAACCGCGCTCGATATGTTCGAATCGCGGGAGAGCCGCACGGTGGGCGTCTTAGAGGGCCCGGACCGGCGCAGGATGGCCGCCGCAACCGTCGGCGTGCTGCTCAGCAAGAGCTACTATCTGAGCGCCGACGTGCATCTGGCCATGCAGTCACGGGGGTTTCGTGGTGAAGTTTATATGCTCGACGATTTTGAGATGCGGCGCATGGACTGGTGCTGGCTGTTCTTTTTTTTCGCTATCGCGACGACCGTAACTTGGGTGGGACGCTGATGTTTCGAGTCGAAAACGTGACGTTCCGCTACGGCTCCGTTGTCGCTTTGGATAACGTATCGCTCGAAATCCAGGAAGGCAAGCGTAGCGCGCTGCTGGGCGCGAACGGCTCCGGAAAATCGACGCTGTTGCGGATGCTCGATGGGCTCTGCTTCCCCGATCGCGGAACGATTTCGTTTCGCGGAGAGAAGATCGATCCAGTCAATCTTGAAGACGATACGTTCGCGCTGGCCTTCCGCCGGCGTGTGGGACTGGTGTTTCAGAATCCCGACGTACAACTATTCAATCCCACTGTTTTTGACGAAGTAGCTTTCGGACCCCTGCAAATGCGATGGCCCAGGAACGAGATTCGCCAACGAGTGGAGACGACGCTTGAAACGCTTGAGATTACGCACTTGAAGGATCGTCCGCCGCACCGGCTTTCGGGTGGAGAGAAGAAACGCGTCACGATTGCGTCCGTATTGGTGCTCGATCCAGAGGTGCTGCTGCTCGATGAACCGACGGCTGCGCTCGACCCGCGGAGCCAGAGTCAGATCATCGACCTTTTAATCGGTTGGGGAGACGGCAAAAAGACGGTGATCATCGCCACGCACGATCTGGGTCTGGTGGAGGATATCGCCGATGACTGCTTTCTGCTGCAAAGTGGAACCCTGGTCGCGCACGGCGCACCGGCGGGCATTCTTCGAGACGAGGCGCTCCTGCGCAGCAGCAATTTGATTCACGAGCATCGGCATTCGCACCCGGCCCTGGGAATTCACACCCATCCGCACATTCACCGGACGTGATGAATGTCCCCGATCCAATAATTCAGATCCTGCACGAACACGGTTGCGGTGATGTGATCGCCGACATGTAACCCCTGAAACCCGGCGTGATCTTTGACCGGATATTCCATGGTCATCGCGTCCATCCAGCCTTCCACTTTCTGACCGTCGACGTTCGCTACCTGCGCCTGGGGATTGAGCGAGACGATGACGCCATCGAGCTTGTATTGCTTGATGGGCGAGTTCGAGCGCTTATCGGCGCAGGCGCAGAGCGCGAAAGCAAGCAGTAATATGGAAATGAATTTATGCGCCATCTGCTTCTATTATTGCTGTTATGCGCGGCGTCGTTCGCGCAAGTGCCGGTTATATTCGATACGGACATGGGCAACGACATCGACGACGCGCTGGCGCTCGCGCTGCTGCATGCGCTGGAGAGCCGGGGCGAATGCCGCATCATCGCCGTTACGATCACCAAAGACAATCCCTGGGCCGCGCCCTACATCGATCTGGTGAATACGTTTTACGGGCGCCCGGATATTCCTATAGGGATGGTAAAAGGCAGCCGGGTGACCCCCGAGGATAGTGCCATGATCCGTGTTCCATCGCAACGCAAGCGGCCTGATGGATCCCTTGTCTATCCTCACAAAATTTTGTCGGGCGCGGATGCTCCCGACGCGGTCGCAGTGCTGCGCAGGGCGCTCGAGGCTCAGCCCGATCGCAGCGTAACGATTGTTCAAGTGGGATTCAGCACCAATCTGGCCCATTTGCTGGACGATTCCCGCGAATTAGTAGCCCAAAAGGTGAAGTTGCTGGTGATGATGGCCGGCGACTTCTCAAAACACAATCCTGAATTCAACATCAAGATGGATATACCTTCCGCGCAGAAACTGCTTCGCGACTGGCCGACGCCGGTCGTCACGAGTGGATTTGAGATCGGCAACTCGATGCTGTTTCCGGCCACGAGCATCACCCGGGATTTTTCCGCGAATCATCCGGTTGCCGATGCGTATCGAAACTATAAATCATTTCCCTACGACCGGCCGACCTGGGACGTCACCGCCGCTCTGTACGCGATTCGTCCGAATGACGGATATTTTTCGTTGTCGGAACCAGGAGCCATCAATGTCGATGCGACCGGCGTGACGACATTGATCCCCGCAGCCGGCGGAAAGCATCGTTATCTGGTGATGAACGACGTTCAGCGGGCGCGGGCACTGGAAGCAATGACCCTGCTGAGCAGCCAGCCCCACTGAAGTCTGTCGCAGGGCCCTGAAGATAATTCGCAATGAATCGACCAAAAGGAGCCGCGACCTCCGGGAGCGGTCCTCTAGGGTTGTTTCGTCTTGTCGACCACGACGGTGCCGGCCTTCATGACCCAGCGGACTTTCTGGATCGCGACGTCGATATTTTCGAGCGGATTTCCGTCGATCGCCGCAATGTCGGCCAGGTAGCCGGGCTTCAGATGGCCCAGGCGATCCTGGATTCCCATCAGGTCAGCGGCATCGGTCGTAGCCGCTTTCAGCGCTTGCTCCGGCGTCATGCCGGCTTTAACGAACCAGGCCAGTTCGCGCGTGTTTTCTCCGAACATGGTGTACACCGCGTCCGATCCCATGGCGAATCGCACGCCTGCGCGAAATGCTTTCTTCGCCGTTTCCAGATTGCGCGCGATGAAATTATTCAAAGGACCGGTTGCGCCCGCCGGATAGCGGAGCATCTGCGCGTTGTCGACATAGTAGCGATTGTGATCGATGGTCGGCACGTAGAAAATTTTCTTTCGCGCCATTTCGGCGATGGTCTCATCGTCCATATCGGTGGCGTGCTCCACCGAATCCGCGCCGGCTCGAACTGCATCGCGCGCGCCGGTGGGCCCATAGGTGTGAATCGCGATTCGCTTGCCCAGCGCATGCGAGGCGTCGACGGCGGCCTTCATCTCTTCGTAGGTGAACGTCTGGTCGCCGGAAACATCCTGGCCCGATCCGGTGGACCCATACATCTTAATCACGTCCGCGCCCGCGCCTACCTGCTGGCGCACCACTTTGAGAACTTCCGCTACGCCATCGGCGGTGCCGGGACCTCCACCGCGGCCTCCGCGCGTGATGAAGAGTCCGTAGCCGGAAACGAACATGCGCGGGCCGGTCATCATGCCCGCGTTGATCAGGTCGCGCATGGCGATGTCGGCGTAGTCGCTGGCACCCAGGTTGCGGACCGTGGTCACGCCCGTCTCGAGCGTCTTCCTCGCGTTGTCCTGCGAAAGATAAACCGCCGCCGCGCCGCGGCCGGCTTGACCAACGCGGTTCGCGTCCAGCACGTAAGTAAGATGGGTGTGCACGTCGATCAAGCCGGGAACGGCTGTGTAGCGGCTCATATCGATGGCGTTGGCGTCGCTTGCCCCGATGCTCTTGATGCGATCCTTTTCCACCACGATGACTACGTTGGTCAGCAGCTTGTCGCCGTCCCAGACTCGGCCGAAGCGATATGCCTGGGCATGAACGGCGGTCGCCAGCGCCGTGAAAATCAGTAAGAATCTGCTCATCTGTCCATTCTGTCCGCCCAACGAAGATAGCGCATTAGCTCATGCCGCTGCTGCCAGGCAATTTTGAAAAAATCGCGCGCGGTGATGCGGTCGGCGTGCACACCCCAGTAGGTTTCGAGCCGCCAGCGGAGATAAGGGCTGCGCCACGGACGCAGGCGGTATCCTTTCGAAAGCCGCCAGACGATCTTTAACAATTACTTCTCGCCGGGTCCCGATTGTTTGCCGGGTTTCACGGGAGGCGCGGGAGTGGCGAAATAGCCGTTGCGCGTACGAACCGTCGGATTCCCCGGAGCCTTCACGGTCACCTTGATCGCCCGGAACGTGCCGTCGAGCGCGGCATTCAGCGGTGTGTATGCCAAGATGTATTGATTGCGAATTTCATGCGCAATCTGCGGCGTGATGCTCTCGACTTCAGAGAGCGTCTTAGGATAATAGGCGAGGCCGCCGGACGCCGTCGCCAGCTCATTGAGTGCGCGCTTTGCGGCTCGCGCCTCACGCGGCTCCTCTTCGCTCAAAAGACCGATGCAGTAGATCAGCACTTCGCTTTGCCGCGCCTTGCGCACCAGTTGTTCCAGCGTTTCGTTACTCGTGTTGTCATTGCCGTCGGTGATGACGAGAAGCACTTTTTTGCTCTTCTTGCCGTTTTCCTTGGCGTAATCGATCGACATGCTGATGGCGTCCCGCATCGCCGTGCCGCCGCGCGTATCGATTTTATCCAGCACTTGTTCCAGCTTCTTAATGTTGTTGGTAAACGGCGCGTCCAGGTACGCCACATCGTTGAAGTCGACGATGAAGATCTCGTCCTGAGGGTTCGATTCTTTGATCAGTTCGAGCGCCGCGGCCGCCACTTTAGGACGCTTCTCCCGCATGCTGCCGCTGTTATCGATGATAATTCCCATCGACACCGGCACGTCTTCGCGATTGAAAATCTTCAGGGGCTGTTCGACGTTGTTTTCGAACACCTTGAACGCGGACTGTGGAATGTTGGTGATCAGCTTGCCGTTCTTATCGATCACGCTGACGTGCAGCGCGACCAGCTTGGTATCGCTGGTGAAAATGGCTGGTTCATCTTGCGGCGGCGGAGGCGGCGTCTGCGCGATCGCAGCAATACCGCAACAAAAGACCGCAAGAAATAGGTTACTGCGTAGGTGCATAATATCCAGTTCGAAACGCTGGCTTCAACGGTGGCAATCCCACCGTCTTTACCAGCTTAACCTGCACCCGCCGGTATTTTCCATCCTTGACCAGATTCTTCGGGGTATAGCCCAGAACATATTGATTCCGCAGCTCCAGTCCGATCTTGGCCGCCACATCCGGCAGCTCCGCCAGGTTGTCGACGCCGAAATCCTTGCCGCCGGTCTGCTCGGAAAGTTCGCGCAGAAGGCTCGGACCACCCAGTTCTTCAGGTGTCCGGCCGCGGGAGGCCGTGGGTTCATAAATGCCGATGGCATAGATCTGAACGTCGGATTCGCGCACGGCGTTTCGCACTTCGGACTCCGTATAACGGCTGGAATTATCGCCGCCGTCGGAAATAATCAGGAGCGCCTTGCGAGGATTTCTGGCCTTCTTCAAATGATTCATCGCCATGTAGACACCGTCGAGCAGCGCGGTGCGGCCCTTGGCCTGGGTAAATGTCAGGCGATTCTGTATCTCTTCGGTGTCGGGCGTGAGGCTCACCAGCAGCTCCGGGCGATCGTTAAAACACACCAGGAAAAATTCGTCCTCCGGGTTGGCGGTCTTGAGAAACTGCGTGACCGCCTGGCGCGATTTCATGAGTTTGCTGCCCATGCTGCCACTGGTATCGAACACGATGCCGACTGAAAGCGGCGCGTCTTCACTGGAAAAGTGCGTGATCACCTGCTCCGCCTTGTCCTCATAAACCTTGAAATTTTCCTTGTCGAGGCCGGTGACGAAGCGCATCAGAGGGTCGGTTACGGCCACAGGGATCAGCACCAGCGTGGTATCCACGCGGATATTGGCCTTGCGATCGATCGAAGTTTCCGTCGCAGGGGCCACGGGGCCTTTAATGCGAGGCTTGATATCGATCGGTGGTTGCTGCGCAAGGGCAGCCGTCAAAATCGTTACGAGTCCGAGCGTTTGAGCGGAACGCATCGAATCCTCCAAATCTGCCATCAGTATACCAGCGGACCAAGCCGCTTGGCCCGTCGCAAAATGTAAAATAACTGCCAACGGGCATAATCAAGAGATGACCGGGCGGGTGAAAGTATTTCATGAACAAGGAAACTGAGATAATCAGGCGAAAGGATCGGTTATGACCATCACTCCCAAGCCTGAGCAGGAACGGGTTTTGACTGAGGCCATCCGGGCGGGGTTGATCGGAAGCGCAGAAGATGCGTTGGAGATCGCGGTCGAGACACTGCAAGGGAGATTGGCTGTCGGCCGCGAGTCGGAGACGGCCGGGGAATGGATCCAGAGATTCCACGCCTGGATTGACAGCCACGCCGGGTCCACCACGGTGCTATCCGACGAAGCAATGAGCCGCAAGTCGATTTACGAGGATCGCGGCTTGTAAAATGGCGGTCCTGGTCGACACGAATGTCCTCCTGCGCGGCCTCCAGCCTTTCCATCCGAGTCTTTCTGTGGCGGCGAGCGCAATCGATTCGCTGCGCTAGAAGGGCGAAACCATGGCACTCGCAGTTCAAAACATAATCGAGTTCTGGGTCGTGGCGACCCGGCCGTTAAGGGAAAATGGGCTGGGGTTGAGTGCGGAAAGGGCAGCCCGAGAGATTGCTGGCTTCAAGGCGCTATTCGAAGTCTTGCCCGAGAGTAGTCAAATACTGCCGGAATGGGAACGTCTGGTGAGAATCTATAACGTTTCGGGAAGGAACGCGCATGACGCCCGCCTTGTCGCCGTGATGAACGTCAATCACGTGGAGAAGATCTTGACCTTCGATACCGGCGACTTTACCCGATTCTCCGAGATACAGGTTGTGGATCCACGGTCTATTGGGTGAGCCACCAACCCGCCACACAACTTGCTAGAATCGAGTGTGCCGCTCCGCATTCTTGGCGTAATCCCCGCCCGGTACGCCTCCTCACGCTTTCCAGGGAAAGCCCTCGTCTCTATCGGCGGAAAATCCATGCTCCAGCATGTGTGGGAGCGGGCCTCGCAGGCGCGGTACCTTACCAGCGTCACCATCGCGACCGACGACGAGCGCGTCCGCGCTGAGGCGGAGAAATTTCATGCCCGTGTAGTGATGACGCGCGAGGATCATCCCTCGGGTACGGACCGCGTGGCCGAGGTCGCCTCCGCGTCCAACGCCGATATCGTCGTCAATATCCAAGGCGACGAGCCGCTGATCGACCCATCGGCGATCGATACAGCCGTGCTGGGTCTGTTGGAAGACGACGACATCCCGATGGGTACGCTCAAGAAGAAAATTGAGCATACCGAGGAGATCCTCAATCCCAACGTCGTCAAAGTGGTGACCGATCTTTCGGGCAACGCGATCTATTTCTCGCGGGCGGCGATTCCGCATTTGCGAAAGGACGGCGAAACTCCGGTTTGTTTCAAACATATCGGGCTGTACGTTTACCGTCGGGAATTTCTGCTCGGCTACTCCGATCTGCCGGTGGGGCCGCTGGAGCAGGCCGAACGGCTGGAGCAGCTGCGGGCGCTCGAAAACGGGTTTAAGATTCGAGTCGTGGAAACTGAGTATGAATCGCTCGGCGTGGATACGCCGGAAGATTGGGAAAGGGTTTCGGAGCTGTTTGAGAAACTCATGGTGACCGATTAAATATGGCCAAATACATTTTTGTCACCGGTGGCGTGGTTTCTTCGCTGGGAAAAGGGATCGCGGCCGCCAGCATCGGGTGCCTGCTCGAAAGCCGCGGCCTCAAGGTCACGCTGCAGAAATTCGATCCGTATCTGAACGTCGATCCCGGCACGATGAGCCCGTTTCAACACGGCGAAGTGTTCGTCACCGACGACGGCGCGGAGACCGATCTCGACCTGGGCCACTACGAACGGTTTACCCACGCGCCGCTCACCCAGGCCAATAACCTGACCAGCGGGCGCATCTACGAACAGATCATTTCCCGCGAACGCCGCGGCGATTATCTGGGTAAAACGGTGCAAGTGATTCCGCACGTGACCAATGAAATCAAGAGCGCGGTGAAACGCGTTTCGACCGCCTCCGACGGCTCCGCGATTGACGTGGTGATCGTCGAGATCGGCGGCACGGTGGGCGATATCGAATCCCTGCCGTTTCTCGAAGCCATTCGTCAGTTGCGGCATGAGCTGGGGCGCGAAAATACTCTGTTCGTTCACGTGACGCTGGTGCCTTGGATCGCCGCCGCGCAGGAATTAAAGACCAAGCCGACACAGCATAGCGTGAAGGAACTGCGCGCCATCGGTATTCAGCCCGATATCCTCCTCTGCCGCAGCGAGCGTGAGTTGCCGGACGACATGAAGGAGAAAATCGCGTTGTTCTGCGACGTCGATGTCGAAGCCGTCGGCACCGCGGTCGACGTCGCGAGCGTCTACGAGTGCCCGATCGTTTTCGCCGAGCAGGGGGTGGACGATATGGCTCTGCGCCTGCTCGACCTCGACCACACCGTGGGGCCGCGCGACATGTCGCGTTGGACGCAAATGGTGGGGCGTCTGAAGCATCCGAAGCATCAGGTATCGATCGGCCTGGTCGGGAAATACGTCGAGTACGAGGATTCTTATAAGAGCCTGAAAGAGGCTCTGCTGCATGGAGGCCTCGCGCATGAGACTAAGGTCAACATCACCTGGATCGAATCCGAAAGGCTGGCGTGGCCTGATGCCATCGCGACCCTGGAAGGGTTCGACGGCATTTTAGTTCCCGGCGGATTCGGAAAGCGCGGCGTGGAAGGAATGCTTTGCGCGATCCGATATGCCCGCGAGTGCAAAGTGCCGTATTTCGGTATTTGCCTGGGCATGCAAACCATGGTGATCGAGTTCGCGCGCAATGTCTGCGGATTGGAGCGCGCCAACTCGACCGAGTTCGATCCCGCAACCACGAATCGCGTCATCTACAAATTACGTGAGTTGAAAGGTGTCGATGAATTGGGAGGCACCATGCGTCTCGGCGCGTATCCCTGCGTCCTTGAGGAAGGCAGTTTCGCCCGCGCCGCATACGGGACGGCCGCGATCAGCGAACGGCATCGTCATCGTTACGAATTCAATCGCGAATTCGAAGGGGTTTTGAAAGAGCACGGCTTGAAACTTACCGGTGAGACTCCGGACGGCACCTACGTCGAAATTTGCGAGCTGGCCGATCACCCCTGGTATCTCGGTTGCCAGTTTCATCCGGAGTTCAAGTCGAAGCCGATGGAACCGCATCCTTTATTCAGTGCGTTTATCGCCGCGTCGCTCGAACAACAAAAACGCAGGATGCAGAAGGAAATCGTAAACGTTGGCGCCAGCCACATCGGCGTTTAATACATGCTGAAGTCGTTGGGCTTGAGCGATGGCCTCGCCCTGATCGCCGGCCCCTGCGTGATCGAGAGCGAGGACCACGTTCATTTCCTGGCGCAGGAAATCAAGAAGGCCGTCGGCGCATTTATCTTTAAAGCCTCGTTCGACAAAGCCAACCGGTCGAGCGTGACCGCCTACCGCGGCCCCGGCCTCAAGGAAGGGCTCCGCATCCTGAAGACCGTGCGTGATGCGGGATTTCCCGTGCTGACCGATATTCATGAACCCTCGCAAGCGTCGCTGGCGGCCGAATCGGTCGATATTCTGCAGATCCCTGCGTTCCTGTGCCGGCAAACCGATCTTCTGGTAGAAGCCGGACGCACCGGAAAAATCGTCAACATCAAGAAAGGTCAGTTCGTTTCTCCTTACGACATCCGTCACGCTGCGGATAAAGTCGCATCGACCGGCAACAACCGGATCCTGCTGACCGAACGCGGCGCGACGTTCGGATATAACAACCTGGTGGTCGACATGCGCGCGATTCCCATCATGCGCGGCTTCGGCTGGCCGGTGGTGTTCGACGCCACGCATAGCGTTCAGCTCCCAGGCGCCGCAGGCAGCGGATCGGGCGGCCAGCCGCAGTTCATCGAACCGTTGGCCAGCGCGGCCGTGGCGGCCGGCGCGGACGGCCTGTTCATGGAGGTGCATGAAGCGCCCGAACGCGCGCTATCGGACGGCGCCAACGCGTTGCGGCTGGATTTACTGGCTCCCTTGTGGAGAAAACTCCTTCGCATCCACGAAGCTCTCTTGTAGGGCGGGCCCCCTGGTCCGCAGCCGACGCCCTCGTCGGCCTTTCGGGTGAACCGAGAGCCGGACCAGGGGGTCCGGCGCGGACGAGAGCGTCCGCCCTACTTATTCGGTATGCTGAATCGCTCTGTGCTGGCTCACGCTGGCTCCGTCGCCGCTCTTCAGCTCGGCGAAGATCAGCGTCGAAAACACCGTCAATCCGCCCAGCACCAGGAATGCCTCATGGATGCCGTGGATCATTTCCGGCGGGCTCGAATGAAAGCGATCGGGAATGAAAAACGCGGTGGCCAGCGACGCCGAAGCGACTCCGAAACTGATCGACATCTGTTGCATCGTGCTGGCGATGGTGCTGGCACTGCTGGTTTCCTCCTCGGTAACGTCCGCGTAAACCAGCGTGTTCATGCTGGTATATTGCAGCGACGTGAAGAACCCGAAACAGAATGCCTGAATCACGATCAGCCAGACCGGAGTGCCCATGCCGATGGTCGCAAACAGGATGATGAGCAGGCCGATAATCACGGTATTCGAAATCAGCACGCCGCGGTAGCCGACGCTCGCCAGGATTTTCGGCATGGTCATCTTCAGGCTCATCGCCGCGATCGCCTGGGGCATCAGCATCATCCCGGATTGAATCGGCGAGTAGCCAAGTCCCACCTGGTAGAGCAGAGGGAACAGGAACGGAATGCCCCCGATGCCGAGCCGCGTGAAGAAGCTGCCGCTGACCGACGCTCGGAACGTGCGAATGCGAAACAGGTTCAATCGCAGCAAGGGAAATTTCGTTCTCGTCGCGCGAAACCCATAGCTCGCCAGCAAGAGGGCCGAGAGCGCCAGCAACCCTAAAATCGCGGTGAGGCTCAGCGTGTGTTCACCGAAGACTTCAAGCACATAGGACAGCAGCCCAATGCCGGATCCAAATAGAAAAAGCCCCGCCACATCGAGAGGATGCGTGTTCTCCTCCCGATAATCCGGCAAGTGGAGATAAACCATCACCAAACCGATCAATCCGATAGGGACATTCACAAAAAAAATTACGCGCCAGTGAAAATATCCGACAATCAGTCCTCCGGCAATGGGTCCCAGCATCGGCCCCACCAGGCCCGGAATTGCCACGAAGCTCATGGCGCGAATCAGTTCGGATTTCGCAAAAGTCCGCACCAGGGTCAGACGGCCGACGGGGACCATCATGGCTCCGCCGCAGCCTTGCAAAATCCGGCACGCGACTAGGATATGAATATTGCTCGAGAGCCCGCAGAGCAACGATCCCAGCGTGAACAGGCCGATCGCGGACGCGAACACCCGCCGGGTTCCGAATCGATCCGCCATCCAGCCGCTGATGGGGATGAACACCGCCAGGCTCAACGTGTAACTGGCCAGCACCGATTTCATGCTGAGCGGAGCCACTTTTAGAGCCTGCGCAATCGCCGGCACGGCCGTGTTCAAAATGGTCGTGTCCAGCGACTCCATAAAGAACGCGACGGCAACCAGCCACGGTAACAATCGCTTACTGGACGCTGGGAGCGGCGCGGGCGAGGCCAAGCCTCTATCTTCGCATGGCCTACCGCACAGGCACATCCAACACTACCAGCCAATATTGAACCGATTGCAGTGAGAATCCGATAAAAATGAGTCCGATGCCGAACGCGCCCATGCTCCTCTCCGGAAGATTTTCGGAGAAGTACTCCACGAAGGGACCCAGCGCGTTTCCCACGGCGGTGACAATCCCGGTTACGATCCCGATCCGCAGCGCAAGAATCCAAGGGTGCTCCAGATGCTGTACCACCGCGCTGCAGATCAGGGCCGTCGCGATGTACCCGACGGTTCGCACCACTGCCGCCATAAATTGCCTGCGGGACAGGCGTGGGCGATGCGACGCAATCGAATCGAATCCCGGGCGGATGCCGCGGGAGTATGCGAAGATCTGTCCAACCGTGATGAGGATGGCAAATGCCACGCTGAATCGAAGCCCAACCAGCACATAGAGGCCCGCGCCAAACGCGATTCCGCGAATTGCGCTGAACACGCTCTCCCAGAACAGCGAATAGTGATCCTGCCGCCGCGCCACGCGGGCCAGTTCGATGGCGACGGTCACTCCCGTCGCTACCCCGGACGCGACGCCGAAGATCAGCCCGAGACCCAGCCCGTAGCCGAGCCCGAACACAATCGAGTAAGTCACCATGCGCGTCAGCAGCCGCAAAGGACCGTGTTGGCCGCCCAATAAATCATAAGCCAGATAGAGACTGCCCAGCACATCGAGGCAACTCCCCGCGATGCTGATCTCCGCCACAGTGTGGTGATCCATCGATACAGTCTAAAATGTATTTGCATGAGACGCCTGTTCCTCTCCCTCCCGCTCTGTTTGCTGCTCCAAGGCGCGGACACCCCCGACCTCAAAAAGAACCCGACACTCTACGTTGTCGGCTACGCTCACCTCGACACGGAATGGAACTGGGATTACACCACCACCATCGGCCAGTATTTGCCGCGTACGATGCTGGATAATTTCGCGCTGTTTGAAAAATATCCGCACTACATTTTCAATTTCACCGGCGCCAATCGCTACCGCATGATGAAGGAGTACTATCCACACGACTACGCCAAGGTGAAACAGTACGTCGATAGCGCCCGCTGGTATCCCGCCGGATCGTCAATGGAAGAGGGCGACGTCAACGCTCCCAGCGCGGAGGCGATTCTTCGCGAAATTCTGTACGGCAATAAATGGTTCCAGCATGAGTTCGGCAAATCGAGCGCCGAGTACATGCTGCCGGATTGCTTCGGATTCCCGGCATCGCTGCCCAGCATCCTGGCGCACGCGGGAATCAAGGGTTTTTCCACGCAAAAATTATCAGCGAACTGGCAACCTGCGCCTCATGTCGGCGGTCCCGATTCGCCGGAGAAAACGCCGCCAGGAATTCCTTTCAACGTCGGCCTGTGGATCGGTCCCGACGGCAAATCCGTAATCGCCGCGCTGAACCCTCTGAGCTACGGCTCGACTGTGACCTACGATTTGAGCAAGACCCCTCCTCCGCCTCCACCAGTGGATCCCAACGCAGTAGCCGGACGCGGTGGACGCGGCGGCCGTGGAGGCGCTCAAGAGGATTGGCCCAAGCGCGTCCAAGTCGACGGAGACGCTACCGGCATCTTTGCGGATTACCACTACGTCGGCACCGGCGATGTGGGCGGCTCGCCGCAGCCCGACTCGGTGCGCGTGATGGAAGATATCATCACGAAAAGTGTAGACGCGCCGCCCCAGCCCCGGTTCGGACGTGGCGGACGTGGAGGTGCACCGGAGCCTCCTCCCGCGCCCGCCGGCCCTCCCATCCAGTACGGCGATGGACCGTTGAAGGTCGAGTGGTCGAACGCGGATCAGCTTTTCAAGGACATGATCGCGTGCTGCTCGCTCAGCCGCCTTCCCACCTACAAAGGCGACCTCGAATTGATCAACCATTCAGCCGGATCGCTAACCTCGCAGGCTATCCACAAACGTTGGAATCGCAAGAATGAACTGTTAGCCGACGCAGCCGAAAAAGCGTCCGTGGCCGCGGCATGGTTAGGCGCGCGAAGCTATCCGCAACAGCGCTTGAACGACGCCTGGACGCTGGTAATGGGCGGCCATTTCCACGACATCATGGCCGGCACGGCGACGCCGAAGGCCTACGAATATTCCTGGAACGACGACGTCATCGCCATGAACCAATTCGCCGAAGTGTTGTCTGATGCGACGGAGGCGGTCTCCGGTGCGCTCAACACGCAGACCAAGGGAGTGCCGGTGGTGGTCTACAATCCTTTGTCGATCGCCCGAGAGGATGTCGTGGAGGCCGAAGTGTCGTTTCCGGGCGGGATGCCGAAGGCGATTCGAGTGACGGGTCCTGACGGCAAAGAAGTCGCGTCGCAAATATCGAATGGCAAGGTGATCTTTGTGGCGGAGGCTCCGTCGGCGGGATACGCGGTGTACGATGTGCAGGCGGCGGAGTCGGCGATGCCGACCACATTCAAGACGTTCTCCCAGTCGGCCGGAGTGCCTACGACAACGTCCCTGGAGAATGCACGATATCGTGTCAGTTTTAACGAGACCGGGGACGTCACAAACATCTTCGACAAATCCCTAAGCAAAGAATTGCTGTCCGCCCCGATGCGCCTCGCCTTCCAATACGAGAAGCCAGTTCAATGGCCCGCCTGGAACATGGATTGGGAAGACCAGAGAAAGGCTCCGCGCGCCTTCGTCGCCGGGCCCGCCAAGATCCAAATCCTCGAAAATGGCGCAGCCCGGATCGCAATCGAAGTCTCCCGCGAAACCGAGGGTTCCAAATTCGTCCAGACCATCCGCCTCTCCGCAGGCGACGCGGGCAACCGAGTGGAAATCCTCAACTCCATCGACTGGAAAATCGGAGAAACCGCCCTCAAGGCGACGTTCCCGCTCGCCGCCTCCAACCCCGAAGCCACTTACAATTGGGACATCGGCACCATCCAACGCGCTAACAACGACGAACGAAAATTCGAAGTCGCCTCCCATCAATGGATCGACCTCACCGACAAATCCGGCCAGTTCGGCACCACGATTCTCACCGATTCGAAGAACGGCTCCGACAAACCCGACGACCAGACCCTCCGTCTGACGCTGATCTATTCGCCGGGCGTCCGCAATCAATACACCTATCAGGCGAGCAACGATTGGGGCCATCACGAATTCATCTACGGCATCGCGGGTCACGCCGGCAAGGAACCCGCCGACTGGCAAGCTGAGCGCCTGAATCAACCTCTGATCGCCTTTGAAGCGACCAAGCACGCTGGATCTCTCGGCAAGACATTTTCACTCCTCAGCGTTAACAACCCGCGCATCCGCGTCCTGGCCCTCAAGAAAGCGGAGAGCACCGACGAACTGATTCTCCGCGCCGTCGAAATGGACGGCAACAACGCGCAAAATGTCCGATTCTCCTTCGCCGGCCCCATCGCCTCCGCCCGCGAGGTGAACGGACAAGAAGAGCCTGTCGGCTCCGCAACCGTCGCCAACGGCGCAGTGGTGACCAATTTCACTCCGTTCCAGCCCCGCACCTTCGCCATCAAGCTGGCCGCATCTTCCACCAGGCTGACTGCGCCAAGATCGGAACCTGTAGCCCTGAAATACGATCTCGCGACCGCCACTACGGACGGCACCCAATCGCCCAGCGCTTTCAGCCTGCCCGCCGAAATGCTCCCCGCGAACATCCCTTATGATGGCATCCAGTTCAAACTCGCCCCATCGAGCGAGCCCAACGCCGTAGTCGCAAAAGGCCAGTCGATCCCCCTGCCGGCGGGAAAATTTAATCGCGTCTACATTCTCGCCGCATCCGCCGACGGCGATCAGACCGCGACTTTCCACGTTGGCGACTATGCGGTCGACCTCAATATCCAGGATTGGGGAGGCTACATCGGCCAATGGGACAACCGGACATGGAAGCCGAAAACCTCGGAAGTCCCCGCGTTCCCAGGTGCCGCCAATCAGCAGCCTCGCACCCGCGTCGAACCCTTTGGCGAGCTCACCGGCATCACCCCCGGCTTCATCAAGCGCGCCGACCTCGCCTGGTTCGCATCGCACCATCACAACGCCGACGGAACGAACGCTCTCTACAGCTATTCGTACCTGTTCGCCTATTCGATAGAAGCCGCCGGCGCAAAAACGCTGACGCTTCCAAATAATGAAAAGATCCGTATCCTGGCCGTCACGGTTGCAGAAGAGCCGGCTAGCGTGAAGCCGGCGCAGCCTCTCTACGACACTTTGCGCAAATAAGCGTAGCTCTTTCGAAGGCTCTCGATCGGATCGCCGGGCGTGTAGTCCTGCTCCACATAATAATGCTGCACGCCCGCGCGCTCCGCGTTCTTGAGCACCTTCGGCCAATCGATCGCCCCGCCGCCGACCTCCAGGAATTCCTCGTGCTTCACCTTATCGGTCTCATAAGAAACCGGCGTGCCCTTGGCCTTGTCCTTCAAATGAAGCGCGAAAATCCGTCCGCTCCACTTCTCGATCATGCTCGCCGGATCGGTCCCGGCGACACTGGCCCAAAAGCAATCGATCTCCAGCTTCACGTCTTTCGAAAGCTTCTCGTACAGCAGATCGATGGCGCGAAACTGCGGATCGAACTCGAAATTGTGGTGATGATAATAAAACGTGAGTCCGGCCTTCGCGCATCGCTCCGCGGACCAATTCAGCGTATCGACGAAGCGAGGCCAGAATTCCGCCGGATTTTTGCGCTGGCCCGGCTGCACATAGGCGACGCCAATCGCCGGGATCCCCAACTCCTTCGCCTGCCCGATAAATTCATCCAGCTTTTGCGCCCGGGTGGGATCGGCCTCGATGTGCGAGCCGGTAGCGCGCAGCCCGGTCTCCTTCAGCACCGCCGCATAATTCTTCGCATCCGCGAATGGGATCTCGACCTCTTTATACCCGATCGCCGCAATCGCCCGCAGAGTCTCCGCGCCCTTCGCCGGCATCAACGAACGGACCGTGTAAATCTGCACACCCAGAGGCCGGTCGAACGCGCCCCGCATAACAGCAGGCAGCGAAGCCGCGCCGGCAACGAATTGTCGTCTTGTCACGCCGCTATCTTATCGTCTTTATCGCCGCTCAAGTAATAGTGCACCGCCGGGGTCACGATCAGCGATAACACCATCGATGCTAAAATTCCACCGATCACCGCGATCGCCAGCGGCTGCAGCATCTGCGACCCGCTTCCGATGGCGAGCGACAAGGGAATCATCCCCGCAATCGTCGCCAGAGCCGTCATCAGAATGGGCCGCAGCCTCCGCTCGCCCGCCTGAATCATCGCGTCGCGCGCCGATAAGCCTTCGCCGCGAAATCTCTGGTCCGCATCCAGCAACAGGATCCCGTTCTTGGCCACGATTCCGATCACCATGATCAGCCCCATGAACGAGGAAATATTGAACGTCGTCCCCGTAATCAGCAGCGCCAGAAACACGCCCGAGGTCGACAGCAATGCCGACGCCAATATCGAAGTCGGCGCGGCGAAGGTTCGAAATTCGAACAACAGCACCGTGAACACCAGCACCACCGCCAGGCCCAACACCAGGAGCAGATCCTTGAACGATTTCTGCTGCTCGGCGTAAGTGCCTCCGTAAACCACGCGAATCTCCGGAGGCAACTGCAGATCCGTCACCGCCTGCTGCACCATCCCCATGCCTTTTCCGAGACTCACTCCGTCAAACCGACCCGTTACCGCGACGTCCCTTTGCAGGTCCTCGCGTTGAATTTCCGTCTGTCCGATCTCATTCTGAAAATCCGCCAGTGTGCCCAATGTCGCCGTCTTCCCGGTGGAACTGCTGGTGATCATGGTGTTCCGGATCTGATCGAGTGACGCCCGCGTGTCCGCGGGAAATCGCACCCG
>Ga0182024_10011121_pt1 | contig 18155 bp, 24 predicted proteins | sample P32metaG_FD_120480 | JGI IMG/M metagenome (GOLD analysis project Ga0182024, IMG submission 120480) | Permafrost microbial communities from Stordalen Mire, Sweden - P3-2 metaG (Illumina Assembly) | ecosystem: Environmental > Terrestrial > Soil > Wetlands > Permafrost | place: Sweden: Stordalen... | reverse complement strand
GGGTCGACCCCGATCGCGCCGTCGGTACATCCCGACGACGGAATTCCAACCGGACCCGGTCCCATCGCCACCACCCAAGAGCTGAACAAGCCGTGGGCCGGCAGGCGATTCCTTTTCCATAATCAGACGTTGAACAGTACCGCACCGGCCGAAGTGGTGCGCTTGCCTGGCGGCAGCTTTTGGGCTGTATCGCTCCGAGAACCATTTGGAACCTGCCGCATGGAGTACGTGACCGACATGAAGGTTTTGCGCGATGACTACCAGGTGAATGCGAGCCATCCTATGGTCGCGGACCCCTGCAGTCACGCGGTGTTCGACCTCGCGGAATATGGATCGGGGCCAAACGGTTTGGTCCGCGGCGACGTGATCGCCGGTTTCTCCAGCCGTCCGCCGATCGCGATCGAAGTAAAGGTCCAGGGCTCGCAAGTCATCGCCGTCCGCTCCGAATAGTTTTCGTTTCCCCACGCATTGATTCCAACTTCCGGATAGCCACTCGTGCCGCAATTCGTACGGCCATTGTTCCGCCGCCATTCTTGGCGGTATAAACTCCAAACGACGAAAGCTCGTCCGCAGAAAATTCCTTACAACAGATCTAAGTGAGCATAAATAATATGTTCGACATTCTCAAAAGGTTTCACCGGCACGGGAAGCAACCATCCGTGACGACTCGGGATCAGTCCGGTTCTTCTAATTTGCCACTGGCAATGTGAATTCAGGAATGCTCGACCGACCCACATGGGATGGGCGTGACACCGCTAAGACTTCCGGCGGTAGCGCAATAAGGCCGAATCTGGCTGATTCAACAAGCTCGCTTCAAGTCCCTTATCTATCAGTTCGCTTCCAGTGAGTGTCTTGTTCTCGCCGCTGTCGAGGTTCGTGATTTCGTAAACCGCATCTTCCCGCAGGGCCGTAAGCGGAAAACTTGCCTGGCGATAGTTACTGAATTGCCGCTTCAAGACGACGACAAAACCCTCACCTTTATCAGGCAGATCGAATTGGTACGCCATCCATCCATCGCTAGCCTGCGTGTATTCCGACAACGGGTAGTAGTCGCCGTAGAAATATTCCTGAACAGAACGATACTGTTCAATTGACTTCCTGACCGCCGTAAACGGAAACCTCGCAAAGTCAGCTTTGGCTTGCGGGGCGTCGCCCGAGGTAAACAGGCCATAGGAGAGGCCGCTGGTCCATGCTGCTGCGGACACGGTATTCATTGTCAGTCGTAAGTTTGCCAGCGGACGTTGTATTGAGGGGCACCCAGTTGAGCAGACCATAGCTATGACACTGGTTGGCAAGAAGGTTTCCGACGAAATCGGTTCGCGAAAGGGCGGTGCTGCGACCAATGGTTTCAAGATCGATGCGCCGGCCGCCGCTGGCACAGTCGTCGATAATCAAGTGCGGATGACGGCGTAGTAGTTCATCCCAAAACGCATATAACCCGTCATCCAGCGAATCTCCGTGATGCCCTGCCTATCGGCCGCATCGGCCGCGCGCCAGAACTCCAGGGGAGCGAAATTCGAGTCGTTCCGAAAACAATCCAGGCCAAGCTCATCAATCTTCCGCGACATGAAATCTGTGAACCCAGCGTGGATCAGACGCCAGAATATCCCAGTCGGCCTTGGCGTCGAAACCTCTGTATACCCGCTTGTCTTTGGGCACGTCGAGCAGCCATTGAGCGTGCTCGGTGTACCATGGTGTTCCCTCACAGCCGCGTTCTGGCTCAAACCATAAAAGGAGTTTTCGCCCCGAGGAATGCAATAGATCAGTGATGGGCTTGAAACCCTGCGGATAGAGACTTTTCTTCGGCTCCCAGTTTCCCGCGCTCTTCCACCACGGGCCTTGGCCGAACCACTCGGCGTCGATCCAGTAGTACTCCATGGGCAGATCGTGCGCGATAATCTGCCGGATGTTTTCCAGATGATCTGCGGCCGGCGTTCCACCCCAGTTGTGATTCGTGATAGGCGCCTGCAATGGTTTTCCGTCACGCACAGGCCGGTGATGCGCCAGGATGAACTGGCGAAGAAGATTGTGGCCCCGTGTTCGTTCCCCTTGCCAGAACAGCATCAGAATCTTCGGCGTGCGAATCTCCTCGCCGGGATGCAGCTTCAAGTGGGTCAAAGCCATCCCGGCTTTGACCTGGAAATGCGGGCCTGCGTCGGGATGATCGAATTCCGTGGCCCACGCGCCCGACCAACGTATTGCTAAGACCGCGCCTTCTCCCTTTGCTTCGATATTGAAGAAGGGCAGGAATTCGCTGGAGGAGCGGCCGCCGCCCGGTTGCAGGCACAACTGACCGCGCTCGCCGAGCACTCGCGTCATCGGCATGAAATCGCTAGTTGAACAGCTAGCACCTTTGGCGTAGTGAATAGTCGGATCGCCGTCAGGCGATGACAGCACCGCGTCGAGCGCCCGAATAGCCTCCAATATGGGTGAATCTGCGCTGCCCGTGTTCTTGAAATGCAGCACCCACTCCACGGCCGGAAAGTCCTTGAAGTTAGTTACCTCACAGCGCAAAACCAACCCTGACTTGCGATCGGTGTAGGCCACTTCCTGTTGCTGCCTCGTGGCATCCACATCGGAGTGCTTAACCTCGCACTCCCAACTGGGCAGGAGGTCTGCGGAAGGCATGTCGCCATAGACGAACGAGAATGGCGGCTTGAGTACGTCGGGCAGAAGTTTGTTCCTGTCTTTCAGGGAACTCGTGGCAGGCAGGCGAAAAGCCCGAGCCCAGGTTGCGGCGACCGCCATCTCTGAATCCGTGCCCAGCCTAGTGGTTAGAGCGTCTTCCGCGTTCGATGTCACACCAATGGCTGTATTATCGAGTGCCCACGGCTTGGGCATTACACCCAGCGCAGCCGCTCCCGCACCGAGGCGCATAAAATCCCGCCGTGTAAAAGAACTGTCGCTCATGGTTTGGGGTCCGCCAGTGAATTGATAAATTAGCTTTCGGGAAGAATCAAGCACATTCAACCGGAATTTCCTTTTTGACCTCGAAAGCGGGACCCGGTATAAACCCATCTCGCCCGTTCGTGACATCTAAGGTTATTCGAGGGATAGTCGTTTCCAGTAGCTAACTTTTGTTTACGGTTTTATACCGCCAAGAATGGCGGCGGCACAGCGGCGGAAGGCGGGACACAATGAAAAGCGCCGGCCATCGGACTAACTCGATGGCCGGCGTTTCGGGGATTAGTGGCTGGGCCGTGCTTCCCGATCAATCTCAACTAGTCCCAATTAGTCGTTGATCAACTCCACCGAGCGCGCCACGAAGACCGCCTGGCTCGTCGCTGGATCGATTAACACGCGACCCACGACGCGGAGGTCGATGGCATTGGTCCCGGTCAGGGTCGATAGTCCAGTCATGTTGACCCAGAAGGTTGCGTTGGTGGTCATTACCGTGAGCGGACTTGGCAGCAATACGCCCGCCAAGCGATTGTCCATGAGTTGGAAGCTGCCGTTATTACCACTGGTCACCACCGTGCTTCCCGCTACCCATGAACCTTCCTGCCCTTGTCTCTGGAGTATGACGCGGTGAACGGTCAACCCCGGAGGAGAGGTGGACGTATCCAGCGCTCCGCCAATCGCGACGCGCTGACCCGGGGTCAGGCTGCTGTTGTTGAACAACAGACTGGTAATCGGCAGGTCGATGTTTCCGATTCGGTAGATCTCACTGTCGTTCAGCCCAAAAGTGCTGATCTGGCCGAGCGGAATTCCCGCGCCGTCCGGCAGCTCGCTGCGCACGAACACTTGCAACGAGGTGGCCGGCCCAGGAGTGGGCGAGACGAAGGTGTTCAACCCATCCGCGAAAAATTTGTCGGTCGACACCACCAGCACTTCATCGGCATCGATATCGTGGGTAGATGGGTCGATCGTGCCGGAGACTGACACAATCGTGTTGGTGTTAAACGTGGACACGCTGTCGTTCGGTCCAAAGAATGTGTTGTTGTCGGTGCTCACTGTGAACTGGCGTCCGTGAGGCCCTTGAATGACGAAGGTATTGCCGCTCACGCTCACGACGCCCGCAAAGAAGCAGTCGATTTCGCGCTGCACGTCGTTGGCCGCCAGCGCCCGGATGTTGAAAGTAGGATTCACAGTCACGTCGCCGCTCCCATCAATCGTGATCGATTTGGCCAGATCAAAGTCCACGAACAGGCCCACGGTGTCCCCGGCGCCTAGTGTCAGCGGCTTGTCCAGCGTCACCGAAACGTTCGATGACGTCAGCGTGGGCGTGGTGGTGTTCACCACCGGCGCGCCACCCGTGGCCACCGCCGAAGTATCGAGCCAGCTGATGGTCGGCGAGGCCAGCATGATATTCACGGTAGTGTAGGTTCCCGGCGGGACGCTATTGAGGTCCAGTAAGGTGTGCAGGCCGCTCAGCTTGGCGAAATCCAGCGTTTGCGGAGTGGTCGTCAGGTCGGCGGTAGTGCTGCCGTCGCTCAGCGTCGCACCAGATACGGTCGCCACGAACGACACGAAGTTGGGCATCGTTGGCGATGCGTCCGTCCCGAGCGTATATACGGTGGCGGTCTGGTCCGCCGATGCGGAACCGGAATTGGATGAATTTCCTCCGCCGCAGCTGATCACGAATGCGAGCGGCAGAAACAAAAACAACGCCCCTAGTGTTTTGAGTCTCTCCATGGCAGTTCCTTCCTCCCAAAAATTCACTCCAAGATGGATGCCTGCCTTCGAGCCGGTCGGAACCTGCTATCGATCGTTGCTGACGATTTCATCGCTCTACTGCTTGTGGGTATAGAACCCTCGTCTCGCGGGAAAGTTGCAGGCTTCAGAAATCTCTAATCGGAAATAGTACGAAGGTACTCTCCGCCCGAACGACCTCCCGAAGCAAGTGCGCATGGCACAGCTAAAGTCTTAAGGCCAGGCCCTTTACGCGTCGCCGCAGCAACCGCGCCGGGCGAGCAGCGGGGTTGTCCGGCTGCGCCGTCACCTCCCACATACCCCACGGAAAGACACCTTTCCGATATGCCTAAGCATCGTAGTAAACTAACCAACACGAGATTCATGCAGGGTTTGCACCCTCTCAAGTCGAGGGTTTGGGGGAACCAGAAGTGGCACGGGGGGCGGCTAAGAGAGTAGTGGTGTTTGCGGTGATGGCGCTGGCCGTGGCCGCAGGATGCTCGAAGAGCCCCAGCGACGCGGGCCTGGTCGAGCAGATCAAGGCGCAGTTTTTTTCCGACCAGGCATTGAAAGATTCCAACCTGCAGGTGAGTGTTGCGCGGGGCGAGGTGACGTTGGCGGGCGCAGTGCCCAGCGACGCCGCGCGGCTGGACGCTTACAAGATCGCTTCGCAAACTCCGGGCACAAAAAAAGTTAATGATCAGATGAGCGTGCAAGCGGCACTCACCGCGCCTCCTGTACCGACGCTGGCTGTCAATTCCACCGCTGGCACGCTCGCACCCGAACGCGAGCCTGCGCGGAAATCAAACAAGCTAGCGCCTGCAGCCACGTCGGCGATGGCCGATCAACAATCTACGCCGCCCGACGCTGCAGCGACCCAGCCACCGGTTTCTTCCGACGCCGGCGCCAATGCCAACCAGGCACCCCCGCTGATCCCGCCGCCTGCTCCCGCTGTGCCCAACGTTCAGCCCGCACCGGCGCCTGCGGCACCTCCGCCGCCGCAGCCTACCGATGTAGCCATTCCCACGGGCACGACGATTACGATTCAAATGATCGATGGTGTCGACTCCGCAGTGAATCATACCGGCGAAGTGTTTCATGGATCGTTGGACGTACCGTTGGTGGTGGATAACAGCGTGGTGGTGCAGCGGGGTGCCGACGTCTACTTGCAACTGACGGACGTGGCGGCGGCGGGGCGCCTGAGAGGCAAGGCCGAACTTCATCTGCAGCTGATCAAAATGGATTTTCAGGGAAGGTCGTACACGCTGGTCAGCAGCACCTACGCGGCGAGTGGCGCGTCGCGCGGAAAGGATTCAGGAAAGAAAATCGGAGGCGGCGCGGCCATCGGCGCGCTGCTGGGTGCGATCGCCGGCGGAGGCAAAGGCGCTGCAATCGGTGCCACGATAGGCGGCGGAGGCGGCGCGATCTACCAAGGGGCGACGCACGGCAAGAGCTTAAAGGTTCCTCCGGAAACGAGACTCGATTTCCAGCTCGAATCGCCGGTTACGGTGACGGTGATGCCCCCAGCGGGCTCCTAGCGCGCGTACGCTGCATCTCGCTCAGGGTGATGCCGCTCGGCCCGTTTGCGCCTTCTTGGTGCGCTGCGAACAGAACTCCACGATCTTTGCTTCCACCCAAAACCGATCGTGCCCCCCGGCTCTGGAAATGAAAGCGCAATGCCCTCCGTAGCGCGTTTCCAACACCTGGACGTTGGGGTTGCCCAGCAATGTCGGCTCGCGAAAAGGTTCTATAGGGATCATGGGATCATCCTGCGAAATCAGCACCAGCGTGGGGACCCGAATCGCCGGGGCGACGCGGCCCGCGCTCGATTTCGTGTAGTAGTCGTCGGCGCTCTCGAATCCGCAGTATTTCGCGGTGATCGCATCGTCGAATTCACGCACGCTGCGAATTCCATCCATGCCGTCCACAACGTATAAATCGGGATACAGGCTGGCCTTGTATCGCATGCGATTCTTGAGCCGCTTCACGAAATGCCATTGATAAATAAGGTTGCGGGGAGCGGCCACCGCGTCGGCGCAGGATGCCAGATTGAGGGAGGGGCAGATCGCCACCACGCCGCGCAGCTCCGCAGGCGGGTCCGCTCCCGTCTCGCCGGCCATTTTCATCACCAGGTTTCCGCCCATCGAGAAACCCACGGCGAAAATTTCGGGCAGACCGTCGCGCTCGATCAGTTCCTTCACCACCGCGCCATAGTCGCTGCTGAGGCCGGAATTATAGAGGGTGGGCGTGAGCTTTTCTGTTCCCCCGCAATTGCGCTGATTCAGGCGCACCACGTTGAAACCTGCGGCAAAGGCCTTCTCGGCCGTGCCCTTCATGTAGTTCGAATCGCTCGATCCTTCCAGACCGTGGACCAGGATCATCGTCGGGCATTTCTTTAGGTCCGCTTGCCAGTGGCAATCCCCGCGGATGCTCGAACCAGGCTCGACCTCGAAAAGTCGCGGGGTGGAAGCGCCCAGCATCGGGAAGCTCCGCCGCCAATAAACCGCGGCGAGGGTCATCAAATGTGCGTTGCGAAGCAGCTTGGGAGGGATGAAATCGTCGATCAGAATGCTTCTACGATACCACAGCGGCGGCGCAAGCGTTTTGAGCCAGCCGGCGTGCGAAATGAGCTTTCGGCGAGCGCGCTTGATTTACTCCGCTGGGCCGCCTAAAATGAAATTCTCACCGATGATTCGCTTCAAAGCACATAAAAGACACACTCAGACCGCCACGGCGGTCTTTGGTGCATTTAGGGGAGTTTGGGACGTAGTGGAGAGACGATGATCGAAGGGGCAATTCCCGAAGGTTTGACGTTTGACGATGTGCTGCTGCTTCCCGGCAGGTCCTCTGTGTTGCCCGCGCAGGCCGACACGCGTACCTGCTTGACGCGCAAGATCACTCTGAATGTGCCGGTGGTGGCGGCGGCTATGGATACGGTCACCGACGCGCGCCTGGCCATCGCCATCGCTCGCCAGGGCGGCTTGGGATTCGTGCACCGCAATATGACCATCGCCCGCCAGGCCGAGGAAGTGGATCGCGTGAAACGCTCGGAAAGCGGAATGATCGTCGATCCGGTGACGATTTCGCCGGAACTTTCGGTGCGCCAGGCACTTGAAATCATGACCAAGTATCGCGTCTCCGGCCTGCCGGTGACCCGCGGGCAAAAGCTAGTTGGCATTCTCACCAATCGCGATCTGCGCTTTGAGCGCAATCTGGATCAGCCGGTGAGCGCCATCATGACCAAGGAAAACCTGGTGACCGTACCCGTGGGCACCACGCTCGATGCCGCCGAGCGCATTCTGCAGCAGCACCGCATCGAAAAATTGCTGGTGGTGGATTCCAATTTCAATCTCAAGGGCCTGATTACCGTAAAAGACATCCAGAAGAAAATCGAATTCCCGTCGGCAGCCAAGGACGAGCACGGCCGGCTACGCGTAGGCGCGGCCATCGGCGCCACTGGAGATTTTATCGAGCGCGCCGTGGAACTCGCTCGCGCCAACGCCGACGTGCTGGCCATCGACACCGCTCACGGTCACACCACCCGGGTCATGGACGCCATCCAGTCCATCCGCAAGCGTCTCCCGGACATCCAGATCGTTGCCGGAAACGTGGCTACTGCCGAGGGCGCGCGCGATCTGATCAACCTGGGTATCGACGGCTTGAAGGTGGGCATCGGGCCGGGATCGATTTGCACCACGCGCGTGGTGACTGGAGCGGGGGTGCCGCAGATCACCGCGATCCAGGAAGCCGCGCGTGCCGCGGAGGGTTCTGGAGTTCCCATCATTGCCGACGGCGGGATCAAGTTTTCCGGCGACATCACCAAAGCCATCGCTGCAGGAGCCAATGTAGTAATGATTGGCGGCCTTTTTGCCGGAACCGAGGAATCGCCGGGCGAAACCATTTTGTATCAGGGCCGCACTTTCAAATCGTACCGAGGCATGGGCTCGATCGGCGCGATGGAAGCGGGATCGGCCGACCGTTACGCCCAGGAGGCTGCCGGGCGCGGCAAAACAGTTCCGGAAGGAATCGAGGGGCAAGTGCCGTATAAAGGTCCGCTGGGCGGCCTGATCGAGCAACTGGTGGGCGGCCTGCGCAGTGGAATGGGTTACTGCGGCGCTGCGAATCTGAAGGAACTGCAGGAGCATGGGCGGTTCGTGCGCATTTCCTCCGCCGGTTTGCGAGAGAGCCACGTGCACGACGTGATTATCACCCGCGAAGCCCCGAACTATCGTCTGGAATAATCGCCACTGCGAAAGCTGCTCCACCCTCCGGCAAACCGTTTCATGGCATGGCTGGCCCGGTGGTGGCCCGCTCTTTTGTGGGCGGCGGTCATCTGGACGCTTTCCACGGGTGTTTTCGGGGACGCGCACACCTCACGGCTGATCTTGCCTCTGCTGCACTGGCTGTTTCGGGCGGCGTCACAAGCGCAGTTGCTCGAATGGCATCATGCGATCCGCAAGACCGCGCACGTCGGCGAGTATTTTATTTTCAGCCTGCTGATTTCGCGCGCCATTCGTTCCGGGCATCCCGGTTGGCGATGGCGATTGACGCTGTTAGCGATCGCGCTGCTGGCAGCCTATGCCGCGGTCGACGAATACCATCAGTCGTTTGTTCCCGGGCGAACGGCTGCGGTTGGTGATGTTCTATGGGACGTGATGGGCGGCGCGGCGGCGCAGGTGCTGGCGGGATTGCTGGCATTGGGGCGGGAAGAACGGCGCCGGCCGGCTGGCAACTAAGCAGTCGTGGCGCAGCCAATCTTGGCGGCGGGTTTCTAACATCGGCAATTCTCCACAGTTAGAGGCTCCGTTGACCCACGCCGGGCTCTGGTATTTCCGACAACTCGATGGTCGTGCGGGTTGCGCTCGCGATTGGGAATTGGGATTGAGGAAGACGTTTATCTCGTGGTCCCCGCCGCCAAAATTGGCTGCGCCACAACGGCAAAAAAAAGGCCCGCAGGGCGAGTCGCCCGGCGGGCCTGAAATTCATTTTGTGCCGCTGCGCTACTTGGTGGAAGCCTTCTCCGGGTTCACTTCTTCCGGGTTCTGGCGGCGTGGGTTCTTTTCCTTCTTCTTCAGCTCCGAGCCCAGAAACTCCAGAATCGCGAGTTCCGCGCCGTCGCCGATGCGCCACCCCACGCGGATGATCCGCGTGTAGCCGCCCTGGCGGTCCGCAAATCGCGGAGCCAGATCGGCGAAGAGCTTCTTGGTTGCGTAGGGGGTCTGCAGGAACGACGCCGCCTGGCGCCGCGAGTGCAGCGTGTCGCGCTTGCCGAGGGTGATCATCTTCTCAGCCAGTGGACGCGCCGCCTTCGCGCGCAGGACGGTGGTGGTGATGCGTTCCTTCTCAATCAGGTTCGTTACGAGGTTGCGGAGCGTGGCCCGGCGATGTGCCGGGTTGCGTCCGAGCTTTGATCCTGAAATCAGGTGTCTCATGTTCTCGCGTCCCGTGTCCCCGGGGCGCTTGCGCTCCCCAAAGTGAAAAATTAAGGCTGCAGTGAACCGGCATGCAACCGGCTTAGATCGAGGTGGACTCTTCGGCGGGCGGCGGCGCAGTCTGGCTCGGAAGTGGCGGCCAGATGATGCGTCCGTGCTCGTCGAATTTCATGCCCAGACCCAGACCCATTTTCTGCAGTATGTCTTTGATCTCGTTCAGCGACTTCCGGCCGAAATTTTTGGTCTTCAGCATTTCGGATTCGGTCTTCTGAACCAATTCGCGCAGGCTCTGAATGTTAGCGTTCTTCAAGCAATTGTAGCTGCGCACCGAAAGTTCCAGCTCTTCCACCGAGCGATCGAGGTATTCCAGCCGGGGATCGGCGTAGTTCTCGATCACTTCTTCCGGCAGGTCCGGCTGTTCCTCGAAGTTGATGAAGATGCTCATGTGATCCTTCACCAGTTTCGAAGCCAGGCCGATAGCGTCCTGCGGAGTGATGGCGCCGTTGGTCCACACTTCCAGGGTAAGCTTTTCGTAATCGGTCATCTGCCCGAGACGCGCGGCTTCCACCGAGTAATTCACCTTGCGCACTGGCGAGTGGACCGAGTCGATGGGAATGTAGCCGATCGGCAGGTCTTCGTCGAAGTTGCGGTCGGCGGCCACGTAACCACGGCCGGTCTTGACGCGCATTTCCAGCTCCAGCTTGCCGCCTTCGCTGACCGTGGCGATGTACACGTTCTTGTCCAGGACGGCGATGTCCGCGTCCTCTTCAATCCGTGCCGAGGTTACCGGACCCGGCGCATCGACGTTCAGAGTAATGGTCTTGGGCTGATCCGAATTCAACTTCAGCGGAATTTGCTTCAGGTTCAGGATGATGTCGGTAGCGTCTTCCACTACGCCGGGAATCGGCGAAAATTCGTGCAGCACGCCTTCGATTTTCACGGCGGTAATGGCCGCACCTTCAATGGAGCTCAACAGCGCACGGCGAACCCCGTTGCCTACCGTGGTTCCCCAACCCCGCTCAAACGGCTGCGCTGAAAACTTCCCGTACTTGTCGGTGAGTGTTTCCAGCTCTGCCGCCAACCGCTTCGGTTTCTGAAATCCCTTCCACATATTCTGTATTCCTCCCGGCCCGCTCGCGATTGCGCTCCCCAAGAGTGCAGGCGCTTCACATCGCGCGGACCAACAAAACTATTGTCTGCGTGCTCTTCTGGATTACTTGGAATAGAGTTCGACGATGAGCTGCTCGTTCATCGGCGGAGTCTGAACGTCTTCGCGGCGCGGCATGGCGATGACTCGCGCCTTGTAATTCTCGCGATCCACCTCCAGCCACGAAGTAGCGCTCTGGTTCTGCGCCAGGTTCTTGGCTTCGAGCACCATGGCGTTCTGGTGCATCTTGTCCTTCAAGGCGATATCTTCGCCGATGCTCACCAGATAGCTGGGGATATTCACCTTGCGGTCTTTCACCCGCACGTGCCCGTGCAGGATGAACTGCCGCGCCTGGGCGCGCGAGCCGGCAAATCCGGTACGATAGATGACGTTGTCCAACCGCCGCTCCAGCGTGACGATCAGGTTCGAGCCAGTGGGCCCCTTGGCGCGCTCCGCCTTCTCGAAATAATTGCGGAACTGCTTCTCCAGTAGGCCGTAGGTGCGCTTCACTTTCTGCTTCTCACGCAACTGGATGCCGTAGCCCTGCATCTTGGCGCGGCGAGCCTGCCCGTGTTGTCCGGGAACAAAATTGCGCTTTTCGATGGCGCACTTTTCAGTGAAACACCGCAAGCCCTTCAGGAAGAGTTTCATCCCCTCCCGGCGGCACAAGCGGCAAACAGCTTCGCGATGTCTTGCCAAGACAGATTCTCCTTTCGTCTACCACGAACTGCGACTGCGATTTCGCGCTTCCTCTAAAATTCGTTTAGTTATGCGCCGGAAAGATTTCCCATCCGGCTGCTAGCCGCCGCGGCACTCAGACCCGGCGGCGCTTCGGTGGACGGCAGCCATTGTGCGGCACGGGTGTTACGTCCTTGATGGCGTTGATGTGCAATCCCGCCGACGCCAGCGCGCGCACTGCGGACTCGCGGCCAGCGCCCGGACCCTTCACGCGCACTTCCACGCTCTTCATGCCGTACTGATCGCGAGCCACGCCTGCGGCGGTTGCAGCGGCCTGCTGCGCGGCGTACGGAGTGCCCTTACGCGAACCCTTGAACCCTACCGAACCTGCCGAGGACCAACTCACTGCACGGCCATCCGGATCGGTGAGGGTGACGATGGTATTGTTAAACGTCGCCTGAATGCAGACCACGCCGTGGGGCACCACGCGCTTCTCTTTCTTCTTGCGAAATTCCTTCTTACGCTTGGACGTCGCTTTTGCCGGTGCTCCTGCTGCTGCACCTGCCGCGTCCTGGGGTTCCTTAGCCACTTGCGTGTATCTCCTTGGCGACGCCTACTTACTTACGCGCCGCAACTTTCTTCTTGGTCGCCACCGCGCCCTTGCGCGGTCCCTTGCGGGTGCGTGCATTGGTGTGAGTGCGCTGTCCGTGCACCGGCAAATTGCGGCGGTGACGCAGGCCGCGGTAGCACTGCACTTCAATCAGGCGCCGGATATTCATCTGAATTTCTTTGCGAAGATCGCCTTCCACACGGCCTTCGGCTTCGATGGCCGCGCGCAGACGAGTCACTTCCTCTTCGGTCAGGTCCTTGATCTTCTTGGTGTGGTCGACGTTGGCCTTCTGCGCCAGGGACTTGGCGCGTGCCTGCCCAATCCCGTAAATCGCGGTCAACCCGATCCACAATCTTTTGTTCGGCGGCAAGTCCACGCCTGCGATACGTGCCATCTGTTTCTCCCTATCCCTGACGCTGGCGATGTTTGGGGTTGGTGCAGATCACCCGAACCACGCCGCGCCGGTGAACCACTTTGCACTTCATGCAGATTTTCTTTACTGATGCCCTAACTTTCATTTCTGCTCCGTTCTTCCTTGTTGCCTGGTTCTACTTGTAGCGGTAAACGATCCGTCCGCGCGTTAAGTCGTAAGGAGAAAGCTCCACCGCCACGCGATCGCCCGGCAGAATGCGAATAAAATTTTTGCGCATCTTTCCTGAAATGTGCGCCAGTACCCGGTGCTTGTTTTCCAGCTCCACGCGAAACATCGCGTTCGGCAGCGGCTCGACCACCGTGGCCATCACTTCGATGGCGTCTTCCTTAGTGTTGCCGTCGCTATTCGGCTTCTTTTCCCGCTCAACTCTTTTCGCGTATGCCATGCTCTCCTATTCCGCCTCTTACCAGCAGGGCCCGCTTGCATCGCGGGGCCGCGTCAATACCCAGGGGCCGTTGGCCGTTACCGCGACGGTATGTTCGAAATGCGCCGCGTCGCTGCCATCTTCCGTTACCGCCGTCCACTTGTCTTCCAGCACCCGCACGTTCGGGCCGCCGGTAGTCACCATCGGCTCGATCGCCAGCACCATTCCCTGCTGCAGGCGCGGGCCGCGTCCGGGATCGCCGTAGTTCGGAACTTGCGGATCCTCGTGCATCTTGGTTCCGATTCCGTGTCCCACGAATTCCCGAACCACCGAAAAACCGTTGCTCTCCACCCAGGACTGCACCGCGGCGGAAACATCGCTTAGCCGGTTTCCGACGCGAACCTTGTCGATCGCCCGATCCAGCGATTCACGGGTCACTTCCAGCAACTTGGCCCGCTCCGGTGTAATTTCCCCCACCGGCACGGTGACCGCGGCGTCCCCGTAGTATCCGCCAATCTCCACTCCGAAATCCATCGACAGGATGTCGCCGGCTTTTAGCGTCTGGCTGGCCGACGGAATCCCGTGCACGACTTGCTCGTTGATCGAAGTGCAAAGCGAGCCGGGATACCCGCGATACCCTTTGAACGCCGGCCGCGCGTGATGATCGACGCTGAACTTTTCCGCGTAGGCGTCCAAATCCTGGGTAGTCACTCCGGGCTTCACCATCTCCCGTAAACCCTGCAGCGCTTCCCAGACCACCATGCCCGCGCGATGCATCTTTTCCAGTTCCGAAGATGATTTACAAACGATCATTTGCGATCTTCCGCTGCTTCAGAACGTCCAGAATTCTTCCGCTCACTTCGTCCAGGCTGCCCAATCCATCCACTCGCTCGAGCAATCCGCGGTCGGTGTAGTACTGAATCAGCGGCGCGGTCTGCTGCGCGAACGATTCCTGGCGGGCCGCCACCACTTCCGACCGGTCATCCGCGCGGGTAATCAGCGCCCCACCGTCAAAATCGCAAATCCCTTCGCGCATCGGGGGCTGAAAGTAAATATTATAGGTCTCGCCGCCCAAACTGCACGTTCTTCGCCCCGCCAGCCGCTTAAATAACATTTCGCGATCGACGTGAAAGTCCAGCACCAGGGGCGGTTCGAATCCCCGCCGGTACAGCACGGTGTCCAGCCCTTGCGCCTGCGGCATGGTTCGCGGAAAGCCGTCCAGCACGAACCCTTCGCGGCTATCCGGGCGCATCAGCCGCTCTTCCACCATCCGCAGAACGATCTCGTCGGACACCAGCTTGCCGGCCTCGATAAGCGGCTTGGCCAGCACTCCCAGACTGGTGCTCCGGGTGACATGATCGCGAAGCATCTCTCCGGTTGAGAGATGCGGCACCATCAGTCGATGCGCCAGGCGCTTGGCCTGAGTGCCCTTCCCCGCGCCCGGCGGACCGATAAAAATCACCGCGCAATTAGAGGCCATGAATTCCGTCCCAGCGCGGGTTTATCCCCGGCGGCTGCGCACGCGACCGCGTCTGACGAATCCGTCGTAATTCCGCATCACCAGTTGCGCTTCGAGTTGCTGCACCGTATCCATCGCCACACCGACCACGATCAGCAGCGAGGTACCGCCGAAATAAAATTGCACGTTCAGGCCTTCCAGGATGAAGCGCCAGAAATGCGCGTCAATCCACGGCCCCACCAGCCACAAATGCTGCAGGTGAATTCCGCTGATCATCCACTCCGGCAGCACGCAGACGATCGCCAGATAGATGCCGCCAACGAAAGTCAACCGGGTCAAAATCCGGTTAATGTGCTCGGACGTGTTTCGTCCCGGACGAATCCCCGGAATGAACCCGCCGTACTTGCGCATGTTGTCCGCCAACTCGGTGGGATTAAAAATAATGCCCACGTAAAAGAAAGCGAAAAACAGGATCAGTACCACGTAAACCAGCGTGTACAGCGGCTCGCCCGATATCAACGATTTCCGAAGCGAATCGAAGAATGGCGATTTATGCTGGAAAAACAAGCCCAGCGTCTGCGGGAACGTGAGCAGCGAGCTCGCGAAAATCGGCGGAATCACTCCGCCCGAATTCACCCGCAACGGCAGATAGGTCATCTGCCCGCCCATCACCTTACGGCCCATCACCCGTTTGGCGTACTGCACCGGAATGCGCCGCTGGCCGCCTTCCACGAAAACGATGAATGCCACCACCGCCACCATCAAAACCACCAACGCGATGATCGCCACGGTGGTCAACGGTCCCCATTGCTGGTTGCGCGCCTTATCCCACAGGTCGGCCACGCCGCGCGGCAATCCCACCACGATTCCCGCGAAGATGATCAACGACATTCCGTTGCCGATGCCGCGATCGCTGATCTGCTCGCCCAGCCACATGATGAACGCCGACCCGGTGGTCAGGGTCAGCATGGTCATCAGAATGAATCGCGGACCGGGATGGTAAACCACCGATGCGCCATTGAGGTTCTGGCGCATAAGCGCCAGCGAGATCGTGAACGACTGGAACAAGCTCAAGATGATGGTCAGGTAGCGGGTGTATTGGGTGATCTTCCGCCGCCCGAGCTCGCCCTCTTTTTGCAACCGCTCCAGGTAAGGCCATACCACCACCATCAACTGCAAAATGATCGTCGAGGTGATGTACGGCATGATGCCCAAAGCAAAAATCGTCAGCCGGCGGAAGTTGCCGCCGCTGAATAGATCGATGATCCCGAGGACCGACCCTTGGCCCTGCTGAAACAACTGCTGCAACAGGTCCGTGTTGATTCCGGGCGTGGGGATGAACGCACCCAAGCGATAAATGCCGAGCAGAGCCAGCGTGAACAACACACGGTTCCGCAGGTCCGGTGTTTGGAAGATATTCCGAAATGCCTCGAGCAGCTTCTTCATTTCAGGACTTCGAATTTCCCTCCGGCGCCAGTAATCTTCTGCTGCGCCGATTTGCTGAACGCGTGGGCATGCACGGTCAGCGCGATCGATAGTTCACCTTCACCCAAGATCTTCACGCGCTTGGTCTTGGAACGAACCACGCCGTGCGTGAGCAGGGTTTGCGGAGTGACCGTGTCGCCCGCCGAATAGGACTGCAAGGTCTCAACGTTCACCACCGCGTATTCGGTCGGAAACGGGCTGCGAAACCCGCGCTTGGGTACTCGCCGGTGCAGCGGCATCTGGCCGCCCTCGAATCCCGGCCGGCGCGAATAGCCGCGCCGCGATTGCTGCCCTTTATTCCCAGCGCCCGCCGTCTTTCCGAGTTTCGATCCCATGCCGCGGCCCACGCGCACTTTTTTGTGGCGCGACCCGCGCGGCGGTGTCAGATTGGAGAGCTTCGCTTCCATCGTGTCCTCTTATTCTTCGATTCGAACCAGGTGATGCACGCGCGCGATCATTCCCCGAATCGAGGGCGTATCCTCGCGCTCAACCAATTGCTGCATCCGGCGAAATCCCAGACCGCGGATGGTCTGGCGCATGTCCCGGGTGCAGCCGATAAAGCTCACCACCCAGCGAATTTTCAGCGTACCCGTTTTCTTTTTCGTCGTGGTCATGCCCTTGTCCTGATCCTACGAGGAAGCGGCGACGTCTTCGACGCCACGGCCTCGTCCTTCCGCCACCTTGGCGGCGTCCTTCAAGTGCAGCAGCGCATCAAATGTGGCCTTGATCACGTTGTGCGGATTCGACGTTCCCAGTGACTTGGTCAAGATATTCTGGATTCCCGCAACTTCCATCACTGCACGTACCGGACCGCCGGCAATGATTCCGGTTCCTTCCGACGCGGGCTTCAGCAGCACCTGGCCGGATCCGTAACGTCCCAAAATCTGATGCGGAATGGTGGTGCCCTTCAGATTCAGGGTGACCATGTTCTTCTTGGCTTGCTCGATCGCTTTGCGGATCGCCATGGGCACTTCGCGGGCTTTGCCCATCCCGAAACCGGCATGCCCCTTCTGATCGCCGACCACTACGAGCGCGGAGAAGCTGAGGTTCTTGCCGCCCTTCACAACTTTCGTTACGCGGTTGATCGCCACCACCTGGTCCTTCAGGTTGGACAGGTTCACGTCGATCAAGCGGCGTACCGACAGAATATCTTTGAGCTCTTGTTTGGGCATAAACGTTAGAACCTCAAACCCGCCTCCCGGGCCGCCTCAGCTAGTGCCTGGACACGGCCGTGATATTGATAGCCTCCGCGGTCGAAGACCACCAATTCGATGCCCGCTGCCAGTGCACGCTCGGCGATAACTTTGCCAACTACTTTCGAAGCCGCGACGTTCCCGCCGCCTTTAATGTGTTTGCGCACGCCTTCATCCAGCGAACTGGCGGCCACCAGGGTCTTGCCCAGGCGATCGTCAATGATCTGCGCATGCATGTGCTTGAGCGAGCGGTAAACGCACAGCCGCGGACGCTCGGCGGTGCCGGCCAGCTTCTTGCGCATACGCAGATGGATGCGCGACCGATGCGCCTTCCGCGAAAGTTTTCGAACCGAAACTGTTCCCACGACTTTTCTCCCTCGATCCTGAATGCTGCCACGCCGCTAAACCCGGAACTCGAAACTCCGCCGGTGCGACTATCCCGCGGCCTTCGCCGCGCCTGCCTTACCGGCCTTCTTCTTCAGCCGCTCGCCGGTGATACGCACGCCCTTCTGTTTGTACGGATCGGGTGGCCGCAGAGCGCGCATGTTCGCGGCAACCTGGCCCACCTGATTCTTATCCGCGCCGGTCACGGTCATGTGAGTCTGCTTTTCCACCGCCACCTGAATCCCCTCGGGAATCGGGAACAGGATGGGATGCGAATAGCCGAGGGTGAAGACGACGTTCTTGCCCTTCACCTCCGCACGATAGCCGACGCCAACGAT
>Ga0182024_10011120_pt1 | contig 18155 bp, 13 predicted proteins | sample P32metaG_FD_120480 | JGI IMG/M metagenome (GOLD analysis project Ga0182024, IMG submission 120480) | Permafrost microbial communities from Stordalen Mire, Sweden - P3-2 metaG (Illumina Assembly) | ecosystem: Environmental > Terrestrial > Soil > Wetlands > Permafrost | place: Sweden: Stordalen... | reverse complement strand
GCATGGTCAACGCGATGGAAGCCAAGATCGACAGCGTCGCCAAAATGGTCGCTGCCGGCTTCAAGGAAAACGAGGTCGTCATCGCCCGCAAGGTGTCGCCCGATCGGGCCCGGCTGATGGCCGACCAGCTCGGGTTGATCCGCAAGCACTGCCTGGCGATGGAGAACCAACTCCGCCAGGCCGCCGCGCAGGCTGAAATGCTCGCGGCTGACGACTACCCGTTTACCGGGCACCGCTCGATGGAAGCGGTAATGCGCGACGAGTAAGGCCGAAATCGGGGCGCCGTGGAAGGGCGCCCCGAATCCCGCGGTGATGCCGCGGCTGATGAGGCCACTACCTCACCTGCTCCCCCTACCACGGAGAGAACGAACATGCTCACGACCAAGCAATCGGTCGCGGCGCGCATCAAGGCGCTGCTCGCGAAAACGACCGACAACGGCTGCACCGAGGCCGAGGCGATGTCCGCCCTGTCCAAGGCCCGCGAGCTGATGGACCGCTACCATATCGACCAGGGCGAAGTCGGCATGGAGGAGGAGGGCACCTACGCCGCCACCTGCACGCGCGACAACTGGAAGACGCTCGCCGTCAAAGACCGGCTGACCGCGATGATCGCGCAGTTTTGCGACTGCCGGGCCTGGCTCGGCGCGAACGGCGGGCCGATCACGTTCTTTGGTCTGCGGGCCGACGCGGATTTTGCGGTTTGGCTGGCCGACAGCCTCGACCACTTCGCCCGAGGGGCGACAATCGCCTACATGGCCCACCAGCCGAGAGCAAAGCGCGGCGCCGATCTGTTCGACGTCCTCGCCGACGTGGCTCCGCTCGATGCGAAGGGCCTGTGGGAACGCGAAAAGGGCTTCGTCCTCGGCGTTGCCGAACCGATCAATGAGCGGCTGCGCCAGATGATCGCCGAACGGCGCACCGCGATGGGCACCGGGCGCAGCCTGGTCGTCATCAAGTCCGCGATCGTCAACCGCGAGTTTGCCAAGCTCGGGCTTCGGCTCGGCCGCGGCAAGGCGCTGACGGCATCGTCCAACGACGGCGGGGCTCGGGGCGCCGGGCGGGCTGCAGGTGATCGGGCATCCTTTGGGCGCCCGCTCAACGGCGGCAGGGCGGTCCCGATGATAGGCCGCTAACGCAGAGAAGCCGGGCTTGCGCCCGGCCCCTCCAGGGCTCCCTTGCAGGTGCCCGTTCCTACCACGGAACTCGGAGAGCATGGGCGCAGCGCCGACAAACAGCAAGCGAGGGGTTTGCGATGAAGATTTACACGAGCTCCTGGTTCACCAGGCTGCCGCCCGAGATCCAGAAGATCGGGATTTCGCGCGGCGTCCCGCGAGGCTATCCCGCCGGCTACCGGGTCATGCGCGAGCTGGCCCCGGGCAGCTGGTTCAATTCGGTGACGCCGACCGAGTATCACAGGCGCTTCATGGCCCAGCTCCGCGCACTCGATGCGCGGGCCGTGCTGGGCAAGATCCATCAGCTCGGCGCCGGTCGCGATGTGGCGCTCCTCTGCTACGAGGCGCCGCACGACCCGAAAGCGTGGTGCCACCGCGGCCAGGTCGCCGGCTGGCTCCACGACAATCTCCCCGCGATCGAGGTCTTCGAGTTCGGCCTCGAATCCGCCGGCCACGGCTGGCGCCATCCCAAGCTGCTCCCGCAATTCCAACGCCCCGCCTGACGGCAAGCGTGGTCGGCGGGGTGCTGTTCACGATCGCCATCCATTCGCCGATTCGATCCCATCGGGACGCTGCGCCTCGTCGCGCCTTCGCGTTCGATCAACGCGAGCAGGTTGCTAACGATGGTCTCGGGAAGGCCTGGGATCGGCATTGGTTTCGGCGAGGAAGCGGTTGATGGCGGCCTGGAGTTCGACGATCGAACGGAACACGCCGTGTTAGAGCCGCCGCCGCGTCAGTTTCGAGAAGAAGCCCTCGACGGCATTGAGCCAGGAGCAGGATTTCGGGGTGAAGTGGAAGACGAAGCGAGGATGCCGCGCCAGCCAAGCCCACACCTTGGGATGTTTGTGAGTGGCATAGTTGTCGACGATCACGTGGACCAGCTTACCGATTGGCGTCTCGGCCTCGACCGCGTTGAGGAAACGGATGAACTCCTGATGCCGGTGACGTTGCATGCAGCGGCCAATCACCTTGCCCTCGATCACGTCGAGAGCGGCAAACAGTGTGGTCGTGTCGTGCCGTGCCGTTTGTAATCGTAGGTCATGGTGCCGGCCCGCCCCTTCTTCATCGGCAAGCCGGGCTGGGTGCGGTCGAGTGCCTGGATCTGCGATTTTTCGTCGACCGAGAGCACGGCGTGCGCCGGCGGATCGATGTACAGGCCGACAATATCGCGCAGCTTGGGCACAAAGTCTGGGTCTCTGGACAGCTTGAATCGGCGCACCCGGTGCGGCTGCAAGCCGTGCGCCTGCCAGATCCGCTGCACCGAAGAAATGCTGATGCCGACCGCCTGGGCCATCATGCCGGCGGTCCAGTGCGTCGTCTCGCCGGGCGGGTCCTCGGCAGTGAGGGCAATCACCCTCTCGATGACCTCGGCATCGAGCGGCTTGCGGCCGGGTGGGCGGGTTTTGTCGCGTAGCAGCCCGTCCACCCCCTCGTGCATGAACCGCTCCTGCCAGTGCCACACCACCGATTTGCTCCGGCCAGTGCCGCGCATGACCGCGTTGGTGCCGAGGCCCGCGGCAGTCAGCAGAATGATCTTGGCCCGCCAGACATGCTTCTGCGGGCTGTTGCGGTTCGCCACCACCGCTTCGAGACGAAATCGGTCGGTGGCCGTCACACTAACGTCGATCCCTTTGCGCATGTCCCAGACTCGCACGACTCGTGCGAGCCGGGATCCTCATCGGGACTCGCTCGTCAGATCGGATGCACTAGCGCCCGATGTGGGGTGGCCGTGTTGGGTAGATCCCGTATTCTCGTCGTAACCTATTGACAATATTGAAAGGGCGGAGGGGATGTCCGACAAGTAAACCTCTATCTCAATTAGATAAGAGGAAATTTCTCGACTTGCCCATCATCCCAGCCAACATCGCGGTTAGCGATTCGTTCGCCAGCCCGAGCCCCAACGCGGCCCGTGAACGCGCGTCCCGGCTGGACCAGTCGGGTACTCGAGCGCGTCCGTTCATGGCCAGAAGAACGGCAAGAAGACGCCGCCCATGTGCTTCTCGAAATGGAGGCGCAGGACGCCAGCACCTATCGGCTTACTGATGGGCAGCTTGCCGAAGTAAGACGGCGGCGGGCCAAGGACGATCCTAAACTTGTATCGCTCGCAGATGCGCGGAAGCGCTCTCGCGAGTTCGGTGTATGAGGCTCGTGTTCGGCGAAGAGGCTCTGGATGATCTCCAGGGCATCTTCGCATGGATCGCCAAGGACGACGTGGGGACGGCGACGAACCTCCTCAATCGGATTTTCGACAGGGTAGAGCGGTTGGCGGTTCCTGATCTGACGCGCATGGGCAGGCTCGGCCGCGATCCCGGCACGCATGAATTGATCGAGGAGCCGTATATCATCGTCTATGAGGTCCGCGAGCGGCAGGGCGAGGTCCGGGTGATCTCGGTCGTGCATGGGGCAAGGGAGCGCCAGTAGCGCACCCCGAACGCGCGGAGAATAACCTTCGCTGTGCGGGGCGCTAAAGAATCGGGTTGACCGGCGCATTCTTTGACCTCACATTAATCATATGACCTACTGGATTTTTCGATGCCCGATGTAACGCCGGCTCAAACTCGCGCCGCGCGTGCGTTGCTGGCTTGGTCGCAGCAAGACCTTGCGCGGGAAGCACGGGTAGGTGCTTCGACAGTCGCGGACTTCGAACGCGGATTTCGGACCCCGATCGCGAACAACGCGGAAGCTATCCAGTCTGCGCTCGAAGAGGCTGGGATTTCATTCCTGCCCGGCGGCGCCGTAGTCGGCCCGCCTCCGCCGATCTCGCAAGGGGTCGAACCCGGCGGGACACCTGTGCGTTGGATAGACGCGACAGACCTATCGCAGTGGGCTGATCGGCGTGACGGTCAAGAAGGCATGGCCGACCTGCTGACGCGATTGGTCCGAGCCGGCCTCGGTCTATCGGCTCGGCTCGAATTTCCTTCTGATGAGAGCGTTCAATTCTCTGGCTGGGACGGGACTTGTTATGTCGAGCGTGGAACCGTTTATGTACCTGATGGAGCGTCTGGGTGGGAGATAGGGACGCAGAGAGCAGGGATCAAAGGGAAGGCAGACGACGATTATCAAAAACGAAGCGAAAATCCGCTGGGACTTGATAAACGGAAATCAACCTTCTGCTTTGTCACCCCCCGGCGCTGGCCGAAGAAAGGTGAGTGGGTACAAGCACGGTGCGCTGAAAGGCAATGGGCAGATGTGCGCGCCTTTGACGCCGATGATCTAGTACACTGGATCGAGTTGTATCCGGCGGTCGGGCATTGGCTCGCGATAAGAGTGGGGAAGAGACCTCTCGGCGTACAGCAACTTGATGAGGCATGGGATGAATGGTCGTTGTCGACACAGCGGCCTCTAAGTACTGATTTAATTTTGGCAGGTCGTGATGAGGAAGCTACTAGAATTCTCCGCTGGCTTCGTGAGAGCCCCTCACTCATAGCCGTTCAAGCGGAAGCCGCCGATGAGGCAATAGCATTTTTCCATGCGGCGATCCATCAACTGCCAAAAGATTATCACCTTCAATATTATTCTCGTTGCCTTGTGGCTAACGATGTCGAGACAGCGCGCCGGTTGGGCGATAGCCTCTCGCCGTCGATCATCGTGCTTCAAGATGCGGAACCTGGAGTCGCACGGCGCCTCGTGGAGCGAGGGCATCACGTATATCTTCCGCGTGGCCCGGAGCCAGGTGGTTACGGAAGCACGATCCCTCTGCCAAGGGCAACCCGGTACGAGATTGAGAGTGCCCTCACCGGCATGGGGATCGAATCGGATCAGTCCCGAAATTTAGCCCGTGATTCCGGTCGTAGTCTAGCGGTACTCCGCCGCCTCATACCGTCCGCTCCAGGCCGCATCCCGGAATGGGCCAAAGGCGTCTCCCCACGAGCGCTAATGGGCGCGCTATTGGCCGGCGCATGGGATGAAGAGGTCGAGGGTGATAGGACCGCTCTCGAAAAGTTAACCGGCCTCAAATATGAAGTGATCGTCGCCGAATTGACGCCTTTGGTTGGCTTCCTAGAAAAGCCACTGAGGAAGGTTGGAACCGTATGGAAGATCGCATCTCCACGGGACGCCTGGTTTCGTATTGCAACCCACATTAGTCCCGTCGATGTTAAACGGTTCGAGAGCCTGACTATAGATGTGTTTTCGTCCAAAGACCCCCGCTTCGAAATGCAGGCGGCCGAAAGGTGGTTGGCGGCCTTGCATAACATCCGTCCCGAGTACTCCTCTTACTTGAGGCATGGGGTAGGCGAGACGCTAATACTTTTCTCCCTATTTGGTTCTCAGGCATCAAATATTCAGAATACATCGTCAGAAGTAGAAACCATCGTAGCCGAGATATTGGAGAATGCAGACGCGCAGCGCTGGTGGTCGCTTTCAAGAGATTTTCAGCTTTTGGCGGAAGCGGCGCCCGAGGCCTTTCTTTCGGTGCTCGATAAGGAGCTTGATAATGATAAGTCAGCGATTTCAGTGCTGTTCGGGGAGGACGACGGCGGGATAACTGGCACTGAATATGTCTCAAATCTGCTATGGGCGCTCGAATCGCTAGCCTGGAGCCCTCGGTACTTCAGCCATGTCGCGATCTTACTTGCAAAACTTGCATCACGCGATCCCGGCGGCAGGTACGGGAACCGACCGAAGAATAGTCTCAGGGCATTGTTTCTACTTTGGCTGCCGCAGACGTTCGTACCCCTAAACGGTCGGATGCGCGTGTTAGATCAACTACGCAAAATTGAGCCAGAGGTGGCTTGGGCGCTAATGCTTGCGATCTTGCCTAAAGGTCATGACAGCGCATCACCGGCCGCGCACACAAGGTGGCGAGATTTAAGTGCTGATCGGCGAGAAGAGGTGACATACCCCTTAATAGGGAAGGGTGCTGACGAAATCACTCAGCGTTTACTCGCTGACGTAGGGAGTAGGATCGTACATTGGAACGAGTTGATTTCTGCCTTGGCAAACCTTTCGCCAGATCGGCGCCGGGAGTGCATCGGCCTCCTGTCGTCGGTGGCTCCGCGGATCCGCGATGACGACGATCGGATGGTTCTATCCGATGCTTTACGGCGACTCCTAAATCACCACCGGTCTTTTCCGGACGCAGAATGGGCACTGCCGTCCAGCGAACTCGATATGATAGCTAATGTATATATCGCCCTTGAGCCGGAAAACTTGATCAAACGGTTTGTGTGGTTGTTTGGTTCAAATGCGCAGCTACCATCCCCAGAACCGGCAATGCGTAATCGAGAGCACATTGATAAGGCTTGTGAGAGGGGACAGGGGGTTATTGCCGATGAGCAGAAAAAGGCGACCGGCCTCATTTTTGCGCAGGGCGGTACGGCTGCGCTGTTTGAATTAGCCGGAGCCGCTGAGAACGCGTATTACGTCGGGCAGGCGATTGCAAACCTCCCTTTAGACGAACAACAGCTTCAAAAAATTATCACTGAGGCACTTGTAGGACCATCCCGCTTTCATGAGGCCGCCGGCGCTGGCATCGTGCAAACGACTTACCACAGTGGTGGTCAGGCAGCAGCAGTGGCGTTGCTGGAGTGGGCGATCTCAAAAAACCTAGGAGCAGAGGCGGTTCTGCGATTATTGCGCGCGCTCCCTGCGGAGCGGTGGGTTTGGGAACAGGCCGCTAGTATCGGCACTGAGATTGAGAACGCGTATTGGAAAACACAATACATAATGGTGATTAGAGAGAATCTTGAAGATCTGATTTTCGCAGTTGAAAAATTGATAGCCGCCGACCGAGCAGTGCACGCGATACAGCTCGTCGGACATTCTCTAAGCAATAAGCTACCAGCAACCTTGCTGGTTCAATTGCTCAAAAGGGCCGTCACCGAGCCCCAGATTAGTAGCAGCGTGGATACGATGTTCCAGTACTACGTGATCGAAATTTTCAAGCGACTCGATGTATCAAATGAGATATCCGATCAACAAATGGCGCAGTTAGAGTGGTCATATTTGCCGCTTTTCCGCTTTTCGGACAGGCAACCTCGGGCATTACAAAACGCATTGGCGACAGACCCGGCGTTCTTCGTCCAAGTCCTCTCAGCGCTTTATAAACCCTCACCGGAGAGTGGGATCGCAGAAGAGCCGCCTGAGGATATGGAACGAGCAAGGGCCGTGGCAGACCAAGCTCATGATCTTTTGATGAATTGGAGTCGTTTGCCGGGTACCGTCGATGGCGGGGACGTAGACGGAGCGTTACTAGAAACATGGATCAAGGAAGCGCGACAATTAGCGGCCGCTGTGGGGAGGAGAGAGGTCGCTGATCTCAGTATCGGTCGCATTCTGGCAACCACTCCTCGTAGAGGTAATGAGCTGTGGCCGCCACTTGCAGTGCGCGAGGTTATTGAAGCTTTCCGTAGTCGCGATCTGGAGCAGGGTTTTGTCGTCGGTGTCCATAACAGTCGGGGAGTCACTTCGCGCGGTATGACAGATGGGGGGTCATTGGAGCGCGACCTCGCAAAGTACTATCACCGGTGCGCCGAAGAGACGGCACTTGAATGGCATCGCACCTCGGGTGTCCTCGAACAGATAGCAGCCAGCTATGAACATGAGGCCGAGCGCCATGACGACGATGCCGAACGTAATCAGTGGTAGTTGGAGAAAGCGTCGCCGAATCGTGCCTCTCGGGTGAGGCGTATTGTGGCGCAGCGACCTAATCGTCTCTCTCTTCGCGTTCCGCTGCTGCTGGAAGCCGTCGCCGAAGGCCCCGTGGCTGTGATAGCATTAGTGCTGCTCTTTTCGTTGCTACTTTTGGCGAAGGCAATGTCATGGCTTTGATGCTTAACGACACAACTTCGTTTCATGTTTATTCTGCGAAGTCTATGAAGCCGCATTACGCGATGATCGGATCGAGCTTCGTAGACGGTCCTGGTCATAGGCTTAGGGAAGGGGAGACGGTTCTGTCCGCCAAAGTGGTCGTTGGCGGATCGAGAGCCGCCGGATGATGCCCCTCAGGGACCTTCTAACCAGAGGCCTAATACGGCGTGCCTGGGGTTCGGTGGACCTTGCCGGCGGCGCAAAAGATCTGCAGCATGCGGTCCGGCCCGCACGAGGACAGGAGGTCTCGTGAGCGCGATCATTCGGAACCCTCACGTCTTGCCCGCCGCGGAACCCGAGGAGCCGCTACCCCCGGATTACGACCACTTTTATCTTCAGCATCAGCAAACCGTCCGAACGGCCTCTGGTTACTATCAGAACCAGCGATTCTTGGGCCGGGGTGGAAACGGCACCACGTTTTTGGCTACCGTGACCGGCGGGCCTCTCACTGGAATTCAGGTTGCGCTCAAGATTTTCCACAAAATCAGCAGCGAACAACGGCGCCGCTCTTTTCTAGAGGAGATCGGATACTACAAAACATTGGATCACCCTGCGATCATCAGATTTTACGACGAAGGTGAGTTCGTTGTGCGTGATCGCGTATACCCGTTTGTCGTGGTTGAATATGTTCCGCGAAGTTTGCAGCGATATCTTTCGGAAAACGGAAGACGCGTCGATCGAATAACTGCACTCCGCTTTATGCTCAGCACTACGGCTGCACTCCAATATCTTCATGGTCGAGAACCGCCTTTGCTGCATCGGGATATCAAGCCGGGCAACATCCTCATTTCGGGCGAGCAAGCCCGGCTCGCGGACTTCGGCCTCGTCAAGTCGCTGGAAGAAGCTGCAACGGATGAACCAACCGAGGTACGAGAAGAGATTGTCTACGCCGCCATGCCTCGATTTTACCGGACGCCAGAATTGGTCGGCCGGGCCAAAGGTGAAGGAACTGCTCTCACAACAGCATCCGACATCTATCAACTCGGCTCGGTTCTGTACGAGATCATTACCGGCTTCAACCCGCAAGTTCCTCCAAAGGATCTAACGGACGACATTGTCTTAAACCTGAAAACCATACCTGGTCGATGCGGCAAACGCCTCGGCGACCTAATTGCCTCGATGCTTGCGGAGAATCCGACAGACAGACCAACCGCTGCGGCTGTTTTAGAGGTACTTCTTAGATCACATCGGGACTATTGCGCCAGCGCGAAGGAGTTGACCGGCCAATTCGTTTAGAGGACCACGAAGTTGAACGGTCGCATGCAGGAAGAATTTATCGAGTGAACTTGGGTCCATAAATATTCTGCGAAGGAGAAAATATGGCGTAGGTAAGCCATATTCTCAACTGAGTATAAATTTACTAACACTTAGTTTTTCGATTTGTGTCCGGCCGCACCCGAACGTTGGCCCAGTTGAATGAAATCGGATTGGTCGCCTTCACGCTGAATCAGGATGCACCCACTCTTTCTCATAGCCGTAGCGCTCAGATGAATGCCAAATGGGAACACGGCGGGATGACCGGTCAGCTGCGATAACGGCATTCCCCGTCCGTGGCTGACCAACATCGCTTGTAGGAGCAGTTCACCGATTTGATCCGAAACGGCGGTGCGTTTTGCTGGCGCCACGAATGTTCCCTTGGTCGGTCCATCGCGGAGAATTCCCCATTGCACCATGGAGCGCAGTACACGCTGTATCGCCCGCGGCAGGGTAGAGCGATCACCCCAGGACTCGGTCATACGGCGTCCGACCTGGGATAGATTAGCTTCGCCATTGAGCGCAAGGAGTTTCCCCACACTGGCTGCGACGTCGCAGAAGAACGGATATGTTCCGATGGCCATTGCCCAGTGAATCGCAACCCTCTCTTCGCTTGTCGCAGACCCGATGCACTGTAATGCAGCTTTTCGTAGCGGCCGGGCCTGCTCGGGTACGATCACCCAAAGCCGGGACAGGACAGTCAGCGTTTTGCCACGTCCGCTATGCACGGAATCGCCGGCCACAGTGCCTTCGAGGAAGGTCCATAGAAATCTTCGAACGTCCTCTGGTGCCTGACCAGTTGCAACGCACCCCGCGACAGCATCGAGCCACTCGATCTCGATCTTGCGATCAAAGCCTATTATTGTCTTAGCTATGGTAATCATACATGTCTCGTGATGGTGACGAAGGGCACGATGACTTCCTCGATGCAGATACCGCCATGCGCAACTGTCCGTTTCCCTTCGCCAATGAAGGCGCAGAGCGGAGGGGCTATCAAGGCGAGATAGTCGTCGGGCAACCCGATACTCTGCCAAAGGATCGAGCCTGGGTAGTTGGTAGCGACATTGGTTCGCAATAGAGCGTTCGGGAACACGTGGACTCGTTCGCCTCTTTCGTCGGCGGTCGCACCGACATTCGGCTTCCCGATTCCTACGCCTTCGACGTTTCCGTGATCGGCCGTCAGGACCACTTCAAAGCCACGTTCAAGCAGAGCGTCGACAAGCCGCCAAAGCGATCCACGCTTGGCCCAGTGCCGCACACTCGCATGCAAACCGTCAGTTCCTGTGACGATGCCGTGCAGCATTTGATCAATCGTCCCGAGCACGACGCCAGCAACCTTGCACCTCGGCTGATCGATCTTTTCTTGGACCCGCGCGATGAACGCATCGTCTTCTTCCAACGTCCCCTGGCAGACATAGATGGCGTCATCCCTGCGAATGCCGTGATCCTCCCAAAAGCGTATCCAGTGCTGTTCTTCCTTGCGCGTGGTGTCGAGGCTGGTCCCAAAGAAGAATGGTGGGTCGCCCGCGAAAATCGACTGGCGAGAGACAGAGGTCAGGGTTGGCACCCACGCGAAGAGACCAAATTCCTCGGTGATCCACTTCCGCGCTGGCATTTCATGACGGGCGACGGCCCACTGATCCATGGCAAGTCCATCAACGACAAGCACGGCAAATTTTGCGGTATTCCCCTCGGTGGCGAGCCGATGAGCCATGTATCGCGGAACCTGATGAAGCATGACGGGACGGGGCAGAAAGGACAGGCTGTGCAGAGAAGCGAAGTGTCCGGTCATCCAGTCCTGAAAGTTCTGCTCGATCAACAGATGAGCGGTAGCGAAGTGCTCCTTGTCCTCGGAGTCGATGTCTCCCGGAAGCGACCATCGTAGTGCAACCACCTCGGCCCACCGCGTTGCCGCCTGCACCCACGCTTGGTAATCGCTGCTCGACGACGGACTATTGGACTTTAGTAAATGAAGAAGCTTCCGGAAGCGCGAGATGTGGTCAGCCGTTTCGGAGCCCGCAACACCGACAGCCATCCAGGTCCCTTGGACAAGAGATCGCGGAACGCTGCCGGTAGGAACCAGCAGGCCGTCGGTGAAAAGGTTGTCCATGTAGACACGGACATCGTCGTGATCGAACGGCAGATCCTTTGGTCCTGAATATTGCAGATCGTACGGTTCTGGCCCCTCACGCACCCCACCTTCCTGCCCCTCCAACTTCTGGCGCACGAAGACCGGCCATCGTTCATCCAAGAAATCGAGGAAGATGGCGCGGCTGGGCACGATCTGATCGAGCGGCCAACCCTGCCAGCGTCCCGTAGATCGCAGCAGATAGATCAGGCGGTCGTCCAGGGACTTCGGAATCACCTTTCCGCTGTAGTGCCGCCGCAGCAGCGCGCGGAGCAGGTCCGCATCGTTCTGAATCTGTGCAGGGTCCAGCCCGAACACGTTGCGCAGGAGAAAATCCCGGGTGGCGTTCTCGCCCAGCGGCTCTGGTTTGAAGAGCCGCTGCGCACTAGAGACCGCATCGAAATCAGCACGATCCAGCTCCGAAAGCACATGGGGCGCGAGAGACGGAAACAATTCGGCGAGGCTGAATGACAGTAATCGTCGGTCCCGCTCCGCTTGCTGAAGCAGATCGAATGGTAGTCCGCTGATGTCTGAACGCGCCGCCCGCAGCACGACAACAAGATTGGTTTCCTTGCCGGAGTCCCAAACCTGCCGAAACCGCCGTTCATAGGCGTAGCGGAACGCGACATGATCTTCGAAAGGGACGATCTCGAATCCGCGTTGACGGATGCCGTCAACGATACCCCGTTCAGTCAGAAGCTCATCCGGATCCGCCACCACGGTCAGACGTGCGACGCTCGCGATCACCGCCGTGAACTGATCGAGGATGGGATCCCGCCACGTGCCGGACGGCGTTAGATTGCTCATTGGCTGCTCCCCATGGGAGCCACCCGAACCATGAGGACAGCTGCCAGATCCGGGAGAGCTGCTTCCTGCGCAGCAAGCTCCCTGGACCAGACCTGCTCTTCCTCAGCCAAGACGCGGAGGCGGTGAGCACGAACCTGCGGCAGCCCCAGCCGTTCAATCGCCCGACGACGGGATGCGAATGCGTGCATTCCTTTCTTGCGCTCGCGGACGATGCTGAGCTGGTGAGCAGCCGCCAACTCCTCGAAAACTGTGGCGCCCTGCGCTTCCGCAGCCTTGCGACTTGGCTCATAGGCATCGATCGACAAGGTCTCGAAAATGTCCCCGTTTGCCTGCTTCAAGCCGCCCGGCAGGTCGATCAGCCGATCCCAGATCGTTCGCGCCGTCGGCCCGAAGACTCTTCCGTCCTCAGTGAGAAATAGCGCATGGAAGCGCTGCTCTCGCCCTCCAGCCGTGTGAAGGCTGATCCGCCAAAGGGACCAAATGCCGCTCGTCTTGTCGGAGACCTCTGGGACGATGATGGACGGGATCGGCTGTCCCGGCGCAAACACGGGCAGATTGGTCGTTAGGCCTCGCACGCGCTCATCTTCCAGCGAAATCAGCGTGACTCCCGGCCTATCCGCGTCGTCTCGGCTGAAGACGGCTCCCTGGCATCCTTCGCCATTTGGCCAGCGCAGGTCGTATCCGACAGCGGCCGGCTTCACCGAGGCGCCGGCGTCTTCCTGACTGCGTAGGAAGCCGAGAGTTAGTCTCTCGGTCCAATAAGGCATCCGGTGGTTTGCGATCGTCTGCGCGTCGGAAGGGTCGAGGCGTTCCGTGACATTCAGCAGCCGAGAGCCTGCGCGTGCCTCTTCGGCACGCCGCCGAATCTCGTCAACCAAAGCGGAAGCGCGCCGCTCGGCTTCCTCCGGCGCGATTATCGCTTGTGCGAAGAGCTCTTCGAAGGGAACGCCACCTTCCTCGGAGTCGAGCACGTCGGCGAGTTTGTCGACGCCGAATTCTTCGAGGATCAACTGCAGCTTCTCTTCGAGCACATCGCGGACGCGCAGCTCGACAGTTCCCTCCAACGCAAAATTAAGCGCGCGCACGATATGCTTCTGGCCGATACGGTCGACGCGGCCGATCCGCTGTTCGACCTTCATCGGGTTCCAGGGCAGATCGTAGTTCACGACGACGTGGCAGAATTGCAGGTTCAGACCTTCACCACCGGCATCCGTAGAAATGAGGATCTGGGCATCACCGGCAAAGTGCCGTTGCGCTTGCCGGCGCTCCTCCAGGTCCATCGATCCGTTGAGCAACACGACGGAGAATCCGCGCCGTTCAAGGAAGTCGGCAAGCATCGCCTGGGTGGGTACGAACTCTGTAAAGATCAGCACCTTGAGGGTGGGATCGTTCTCGTCGCGCTGCTGCCCCTGTATCCGGTCGAGCAAGGCCTCAGCTTTGACGTCCGGCCCGCTGACTTCGCTGCGGCGCGCCGCCGATAGAAGCAGTTCGACCTCTTTGCGCTCATCCTTGAGACCCTTGAGGCGCGTCCTCAAAATCGTGTCGAGTTGCTGTTGACCATCTAGCGAAGACCACTCCTCACCCACATCTTCGGGGAACAGCGAAAGCTGCCCCTGAGGCAAATCGAGCGCCGCCAGTCTGCGCTCCAGCGCGGTCCTGATCGCAGCCGTGCTCGAGGTGATCAACCGCTGCATGAGGATCATCAGAAAGCCGACAGCGGTCTGCTTCTCCTTGATGGCCCGATTGTACCCGTCGCGGACATACTCGGTCACCGCCTCGTAGAGCGCGCGCTGTTGTGTGTGCGCCGTGCCCCATTCGATAGGCACCAACTGGGTGAAACGCGGCTTGAAGAGTGGGTTTCCGTCGGCATCGATCGCACGGCGTTTTTCGGTTCGGATGACCAGGGGCGCCACCGCCTCGCGCGAGATCGCATCGTCGCCGGGCAGGGCATCAGCGTCGAGGAACCCGATGAGCCTGCGGAAGGCGTCCGACTTGCCTTGGTGTGGCGTTGCCGAAAGGAGGAGCAAATAAGGCGCCGCCTGCGCCAGAGCGTCGCCCAGCTTGAAGCGGGCCACTTGTTCGGTGCTGCCACCCAGTCGGTGCGCCTCGTCGATGATGATCAGGTCCCAACCGGCCGAGACGAGGTCTTCGAACCGTTCACGGTTGTAGCGGGCCAGTTGCTCCTGGCTCCAGCCACGGCGGGAGTCCACGGGCTTCACCGAGTCGAGCGGGCAGATGACTTGGTCGTGCATCCGCCACAGATTCTCGTTGTCATCGATGGCGCCAGCTTGCCGAAAAGCGGTAAAGCTGCCGGGCAGGATTAGCCGGAAATCCTCGTTGAAGTGGGTCTTCATTTCGGATTGCCATTGTAGAACCAACCCTGCTGGCGCCACGACGAGGATCCGTCGCACACGGCCACGGATCTTGAGTTCGCGGAGGATCAGCCCGGCCTCGATGGTCTTACCCAGGCCCACTTCGTCGGCGAGCAGGTACCGGATGCGATCACCGGAGATTGCACGCTGCAGAGCAAGGAGCTGATGGGGCAACGGGATAACCGTGCCTTCAAGCGGTGAGACTAGCGCATCCCGCTCCAAGGCGTCGGCTATGCGCGCACCGGCGCTGACGAACGACAGGCGTTGAAGGAGGTGGCCGTCGCCGGCCTTCAGCGGGACAAGTCGTTTTTGCAGAATCCGGACCGCGGTGTCCCGGCGCGGGAGCCAGACCAGACAGCTAGCCTGACCCCACAGCGTCTCAGTATCGACGACGCGGCAGGGTTCATCATGATCAACGCTGTGCCACCACTCGCCGGCTTGCATGCATCACCTCACTCATCACCGAGGCGCATGTTGGCCACGTCGTAGTACATCAGCAGCTTCTCGTCCTCTTGCAGGACATTTTCGGGGAGCTTCGCGGCAACGCCGACAATCGTCTTGTAATCTCGCCTGTCATACGCTGTCTTGAAACCCGTCCGAACCGCTTCGATGCGGAACAGCTTTAGCTTGCGTTCTTTCGCATTTTTGTATGCCTCAAACTCGCTCAACAGAGACTTTTCACGGAGCTTTTCTAAATCGATCTGCTTGGTTGGATCAGGAACGTACCAGCGGTCTACCGCCTTGGCGATCAATGCCGGATCGTCCTTCGCCAGGTTGCGAAGCTCCTTGAAGTTAGACGATAGGTATGAATGGATCTGGCTCGGCACCGGGCCGGAGCCGTCGTAGTTAATGCAATTCTGACGAAGGATCTCCTTAAGCTCTACCGTCTGCTCATGCTTCGCCCAACTCTGGATCTCGCGCATGAAAGTCGGTTGGAGATCCTGGAAGCTACGAGGCTTTTGCTGCAGCTCGCGGCGGACCCATTGTATAGCGCTCGCCTCATCGGTCACAAAGAGGCTCAGCTGCCGCAATGCGGTCGCCGTGTTGCGCTTACGGTCATATTCGGCAACCTGGGTGGCCAAGAAATACATACCGTCGCGCTCCGGGTAGCGTTGGGTCAATCCAATTGAAAACTCGGCGGTCGAAAACGGAATGGAAAGCTGTCGTTGCACGTGGAATGCGACCATACGGTCGAACAGTACGTGTTGTGTCCGCTCTCCAATGATCTCCGCGTTGTCTCCGACGGTCGAAAACACTGGGACGTGGGAAAGATGTTCCGACACAAATGCCCAAGCAGCATCCGGGCTGGATTGCCCGATCGAAAATTTTGCCTCTAATGCATCCGACGGTCTGTAGGCCGATATCACTAGGTCTTGCTTGACGCTGATGCCAAGAACCTGATTGAAAGTTCCCTGTTGCTTATCAAGTGTTCTTACATCGGCTATGATGAAACCGGCCATTCCCATTGATTCCTGAATGGCCCGCCAGATCGCATTGGAGGAATTGCTGAATACGACCGTCATCCAGCGCCCCGGCTTTATTACGCGGCAATACTCTGTGAAGGAAGACCGCATCAGTTCCTGATATTCAAACACCCCTTTGCGCTGGAATTCGCTGACAATCGCTTCTGGTTCTGCATTGGTAAAAACGCGATGCCATGCCTCAATTATGAAATTAAGCTCCGCATATGCAAAGTTAAACCCAAATGGTGGATCAGTAAAAATATAATCGATAGAGCTATCCGGAACGTCAATCCGAGCACAATTTCCCGTAGAGACGATTGCAGAAACAGTCTTATTTGGAAAGCTGCGAAAGGTTGAACTTAGGCGCTTTGCCTTTCCTTCGAGGATGTACCACGGGCTGCACTCCGCGTGAAGCGAGAAGGTCCGAATTCGTCCCGACATATATTGATTGACTTGAGAGTAATGCGTAGGGGCATAGCGTGCCATGAGCGACATGCCCCAAACTGCCTGCTCCACAAAATAGATTAGCTGACGCCGAGTTTGGTGCCCCTTAGCGCCTGTTGCACACTGCCAGACGTATCCAAGAGCCTTAAGAGCTCGTGGTAGATAGGCGTGATGGATATATGCAAATGCGGCTACACCAGCTCGCCACTCGTCGCCCCATTTCTCAACGTCGTCCGGTGCATGCATCATACGGTCAGTGGGGAATGGTGCACGCGACGGCGAACTTTCCGCCCTTCTGATCAGCGCGATATCGAACTCATCCGGCTTTTTCTCAAAAGTCTTGCCAGCCACAGAGTAGTTGATAAGCACGGGTTCCTTCTTGGGTCTCGAAAAAGACTTTCCGATCTCGGAGTCAAAGACCGTCTCAGATATCCGATCGAGAGATCGGCGGGTTACTTCGCTATCGCAGTAGGGGCACTTGAACGACGTTCGCACTCCTTGGGTATCGTCATCCAGCGCCTCGGCAAGGTAATTGATCTCGCCCGAGCAATCAGGACATGCGAACAAGTCGCTCCACACGGTAAAATTGATCCGGCCCTTCGTCTTCCCATCGGTATGTACTGTCTCGTACATCCACCCAATTTCCGTTGCCACAGTACGCAGCAAAGCAGATGCAGCTGCGGAGAAACTCTCAGCGTCAAACGGGAGGCAATGGTTAGCAGAGATGAAGGTCGCAGCCGGACTGAGGTCATTCAGAATGATCGGCCGATCACCCCATGACGGCGGACTTTTGCCGTTCGTCGACCATTCGGTCCCCAATTGTCGTCGATATGTCGCGGGCGCTAAGGCGCACCACTTGGCGGCAATGCCGGTCATCCCGGAACCACAGAATCCATCGAGAACGACGTCTCCAGGCTCGGTATAGTGTAGAATCGATGGTACTATCGCGAGGTGTGGAACCTTTGTGTGATAGCCGTGCGCCTTATAGAGCGCATCGGTCTTTCCAACACTCGTATCAACCGCGAAGGGGTCCCGCTGATACCGCTTTTCTGGATCGTAGGGCTTTCCATAGGCTCGCACGAAGTCGGCGAGGAAGGGATTTGGACAAGCAGTGTGGTACGGCGGGTCAGACATGCGGACGATGTCGTCGTCAGATCCCGTCGGGAAACCGGGCGCTGTCCGAAACTCAGGATCGGAGAGCTTCTCGCGTAGCTTCTGGGTGAAATGGGTTCGACGTTCCTCCTCGCTCGAAAACGACAATCCAAGGCACTCGACTTTGCCCTGCTCCAATGCCAGCTGTTCCGCAGATTTGTCGACCAGACGCAGCTGACCCGAACCTTCTATAAACAGTTCTCCGCTCCCGGCCGCCTTTGCTTTGCTTGTCATCGTGCGGCTCCATCAGTTTTAATCTGCCGGCCCACAATCTCGGCCCCGACGGGTGTCAGCGAGTAGCGCTGCCTTGGGTGGTGGGGCGTGTTAGGAAACTGCGGCTGAAGCAAGCCGCCGTCGAGAAGCGGCTGGAGGTGGAAGGTGCGGAACTGAGTCCGATGTTTGACGCCCAGCAGCGCCATCAGCTCCGTTTGCGGGCGGGGGGTGTCACAGGCGGCCAAAAGACGTCGCTGTGGATCCGTGAGGGCCTCGATGGGTCGCAATACCTCACGCGGGGCATTAGGCGTCGGGCCAACTTGGTCACTGACCAAGCTCT
>Ga0182024_10011119_pt1 | contig 18155 bp, 16 predicted proteins | sample P32metaG_FD_120480 | JGI IMG/M metagenome (GOLD analysis project Ga0182024, IMG submission 120480) | Permafrost microbial communities from Stordalen Mire, Sweden - P3-2 metaG (Illumina Assembly) | ecosystem: Environmental > Terrestrial > Soil > Wetlands > Permafrost | place: Sweden: Stordalen... | reverse complement strand
TTCGGTTTCATTTTTTGCCAGCTTTCGGAACCATAGGGACCAAAACCTGGCAAATTTTAGCGCCATGTTGCGACCGTTGCACCCTCAAATCTCACCGCAACCGGAATTTATCAGGGACGACTATTTAGTCTCCTGTTCGGTTCCTTCCGTCTGCGTGGGAGCCGGAGGAGCTGGGGGATTAGGAGCTGTGATTGTGCTGGGCGTTTCGCTGACCGATTGGGTCTGTTCGACTGGCAGAACGTCGGCACGATTGATTACCAGGCCGTTGTTGGTTTTGTTCACTTCGGGGATCTCCTGATGGCTATCGACCAGCACGTGGAGCATGGGGAATCCAGGCTGATTGGCTTCCACCGGTAGTCGGATATCGACCGACAACGTTTGGCCGGCATCGATCGATTCCACTCGCACGCCGGCTTGCGGCAGGTCGGCGGTGGGCTGAGCATCGCGGGCAGCCAGGGTCAATATGTTGAACGGATGGTTGATCGCCACTGCGCTGTTGTTACGGAACCACACGCGGTAGGCTGGGCCGAGCTTTTGATCCGGATCGCCACTGTCGAGCATTCGCACCGCCAGCAGTTGCAGATCAAGCCCTTGGGGAACGTCGACCACTGGCACATCTTCCCAGTAGCCGCAGCTGCAGCTATACAGCGGGCACCAGCAAGGATAATTCCAGCAGTACCACCACGGGCAAGTGTGGCAGCAGCTGCAGCAGAACTTATCGTGGCAGGGATTGCAGCACTTGCTTTTGTCCTGCATTTTGTTGTCGGACGTGAGCTTCAGTGGATTGCCTTTGGTGGAGTCAAGGCTCAGTGTTTTGGTGAGCTTGTTGCTGTCAATTCCCTTGTTGCTGGTCTGGTTCTTTGTCGTGTTGCTGAGGTTGTTCTGAGTGATCGGCTTGTTGGAATCTAATTGCTTGAAATTGGTCGTTTGGGTGGCAGTGAACATATTCGACCGATTTGACATGCCGCCATTGTTGTGGCTGGACATGCCGGAAAAGTTGCCAGCCGGATGGGCACTGATTCCGCCTGCCTGGGCCATGCTGGCCGTAGCTACAACCGCCAACCAAGCTAACCCCAGTCGAACTGTTCGCAGGGCCACGGTCGTTTGCCGGGTAGATTTCCGAGTTTCGCGAGTCCGCCGCAATAGAGCGGCTGCCACTGAGGTGAAGCAGAACGTAAACATGGTCATATCTCCTGTGCTGGAAAGCATTCTGGAACAATGGGCCGAGCGACATGCTCGGTCTCTCCAAGGAGATAAGCGTGGATTCACCCCAGTTGTTACAGTTCCAGTCCGCGTTTATTCGCGGCGGAAGATTGGGATTCGCCTCCCCACAGCCTTCCCAGAGTTATTGGGCCGAGATGACCAGCTGGTGGAAGGCGATTCGTGTACCGGACCCGGGCGGCTTGAATGTCAGGATGGCCATCGCCTGTCACGAGCGCGATCTCATGCGGCAGAAGACGCTCACCCATTCCCGGGCCGCTGTAACAAATGAGGCCAAATTCCGCTAATAGACGACAGGGAAATCAAACACTTATTTCTAGGTCCGCTGTCGCAGGGAAGGGAGCCAATCATGTCACTCACTCGCAACATCCTAACGGCGGTCGCCTTGGCGGGTGTTCTGTCCTTTCGCACGGGAATGATCTACGCCAAGCCTCCCGCGAAGCAGGAAATTCAACAGGCGAATGCTCTGGCCGCTCACCTGCTTGCACTCGACGACGCAGCCCGCACCCAGTTCATCAAAAACCATCCTGGTGTGTTGCCTGATGCCTCGCTGCGGTTGCCCAAGCCCACCATCGTGGCTTTCGATTGGTGTAACTTAAACAAGGTATCGGAGTGGCATCGGCAACGCACAGAAGATTGCTGGGCGAACTCCGCCTTAGAAGCCCTGGAATGCAGCAATTTGATTCGCAATAACCACCGTTTTGTTCTCTCTCCGCAACCAGTTTTGGACCATCTCAAGCTGGGCGTCACAGACGCGAAAGATATGACCGCCCAACCTTGTCGGGCCTGCGACTTTTTTCTGAAAACTGGCACCGCACGCACTGCCAACTATCCATACACTGGAAAGCCCGCAGAACCACACGACACGCCCTTGCCGTTTCGAGCGGTGGCCTGGGGATATGTATCACCAGACGAAAACCCGCCCACAACTGAGGAACTTAAAGCAGCGCTGTTACGGCATGGGCCGCTGGTGGTCGATTTAACCGACACTGTCAAATTCCGTGCCTACCAGGGCGGTTTATTCAACGAGCCCGCGCCAGATAAAAAAGACCTCAAAGGCAAGCACGCCGTGCTGCTGGTAGGCTGGGACGATAGCCGCGGTTCGCACGGTGCCTGGAAAATTAAGAACACGTGGGGACCCACTTGGGGCGAGCAAGGATTCATCTGGCTGGCCTATGGTTCTAACGACGTCGCCCATCGTGCCGAATGGGTTTGTGCAGCCAGTGATTATTACAGCCTACCGCAAGAAACCTTCGCCAAGCTTGTGCCGGAAGCCAAGCCATTGCCGGCCGTGCATTACACCGCCGTGGCCAAGACGGAAACCAGCGAAAAGCCCTCTCCCTCGGCCGTCACGGTCGTTTCGAAAGCTGCATCGCCTCCCACACAATCCACCGATTTAGTGGCAGCCATGAAGGACTAATTTTGAGATGAAGTCACAACGGTTGTTGAAAGGTAAACGTTAATAAATAGCCATCGGGCTCCAATGGCCGAACAATCCAAGCTCAGCGACGGCGGCCACAAGGCGAGGCGCATGCAACAGCACCGCGATTCCACCGTTCGCTACAGCGCAGGGTTAGGCCGTCTTGCCGCTCTGCATTGGTCTCCTGCATTCTTGAGATCGTCGTCCATACAGAAAATCCAATGTCTTCTCATTCTCGTAGCGCGAACCCCGCAGCGCGATTCTCACCAGCAACATGACCACTTCCCAGGGACCTACCACACTGAGCTTTCGCCCTGAAGTGACCACGGTCGGCTTGGGCACGACAAAGCGCCCGACTTTCTTCAACGCCTGAACGAACGCCAAGTCTTCACCCGCATGCAAGTGCTCGGAAAATCCGTCGGTCGCATCGACTGCGGTGGTGATACGGAACGAATCGGATCCGAGAAATCGATCCTCTTCGGAACAACAATCGGCCTATCCCTGAAAGTGAAGGTCTTTTTGGCAAGTGCTAGTCGCTGTGGTTCAGCCGCGCTGGCGGGCCGGTAGGAATGACTGCGTAGCAGTGTCGTGGCGGCCGGAATAAGCTGGTTACCAAAGGAAAGTTCGCACACAACTCGCGCAACATTCGGGCAAAAGCACCTTCTGCGACATGTCCGGCGATAGAAACGCAGGAAACCGAGCTGTGGACGAAAAAATGGCTGAAATTTTACCCGGCGCTAGACGCGGACGGGAGGGTGCGCTGTTACAATCATGGCGAATGCGAACCTGGATTGGCTCCAGGCTCGTTCCAAATGGGAAGCGTCGGTTGAATAGTTGTTATCCGCTCTTTTCTTTCTAGCGCTAGCCACAGCGATTCCCGTGTCGGACGATCTCTTCACCCAAGAAGCTCTCAACCGCCGTTTTAGTGCTCGCCCAGCAGGCGCTGGAACGCCAAAACACTGCTGATGCGTGCTTCTCGATTTCGTGAATGCCGCCGCAGATAATTGTGCCTCGATGATCTGCTCCGTGACGCTGACAATCCAACGGAGGAGTGCTCTTTATGTCCTTTAATTCCTCATGGCTCGGATTGACCCAACGATCAGGAAAGTCGCCAAAAGGCAAGCAGGAACGACGGCTCGCATCCCACCGGCGCATCGCCCGCTTCGAACAATTCGAACCGCGCATGATGTTGTCCTACACGCCCCTGCAGATTCAGACGGCCTACGGATACAACGACATCATGTATGGTTCGGTCGTCGGCAATGGAGCGGGACAAACGGTTGCAATTATCGATCCGGGCGACGACGCGAACTTCGTCAATAGCTCGTCTCCGAACTTCAGCAAAAGCGACCTGGCGAAATTTGACGCCGACTACAGGCTCCCCAACCCGCCGAGCTTCAAGGTGATCGGCGAGGATGGCGGACCACGCCCCACGTATGCCAGTGCCGCCGCCGACCCCGTTGATTATGGCGAAACCGCCGGCGACGTGGAGTGGGTCCACGCGCTTGCTCCCGGCGCCAGCATCGTGTTGATCGAAGAGACCAACAGCACGGGCAGCGACAGAAACAGGGCGCTTACGCTCGGTGTGCCCGCGTCGGGTGCATCGGTTGTTTCGATGAGCTTCGGCGGACTAGAGAGTAGCAGCGACCTAAGCACCACCACTTCGACAAGCGTTTCGATCACTACTGCCAAGGAAGTCGGCCACACGGTGACGATCACCACGCCAACTCGTCTCGGCGTAAGCGACGGAAGCGAAGTCACGATTTCCGGCGCCGGGGTCGGCGGCTACGGCGGAGTGTTCGAGGTCGCGTCGGTTACATCGAGCGGGACGACCTTTACGTATACCGATCCGACGTCGGGCCTGGCGGCATCGACCGGCGGAACCGCAACGCTGCCGCTCTTCAACGACGGCCTGTTTGACTTGCCCGGCGTCACCTACGTCGCTTCGAGCGGCGACCGCGGCGCGCCGGGGCTCTATCCGGCCGATTCTCCCAATGTCCTCTCGGTCGGCGCCACGAATCTCGAGGCCGACGATGCCGGCAACTATATCGCCGAGACGGGTTGGAGCAATCCGTCGAACATCGTCAGCGCCACCGAATCGGGCGATGTCGTAACCATCACCACCCAAAACTCCATCGGAGCGCTAGTTGGAAACAGCGTCACGGTCGCCAACGTCGGCCTGACCGGCTACGACGGCGATTTCAAGGTCAGCTCTGTTTCAAGCTCGACCATGTTTTCCTACATCGACACGAAGTCCAGCAATCTCAATAGTTCTAGTGGCGGCGCGGCGATTGAAGGAGCATTTACGGCAACTGGAGTAGCCGACGATTTGAGCCCTCCCGTTCAAATCATCGACGATAGCAGCGGCACTGGCTTTTCCGCTGCCGCCGGCTGGACGCAAATCGGTTCGGGCTACGACGGTGAATCGCTGACCGCTCCCGGCGGGTCGCCCGCATCCGCCACTTGGACCTTTGACGTGCCGGTAGGCGTAAAAGAAGGCATTTCCTTGACATGGGTTGGCGGCGCCGCGAACGCCACGAACGCGACTTACACGATCAACGATGGGACAAATACCTTTAATTCAACCGTCGATCAGAAGAATGCGCCGCATGACAACACCGGAGCGTCCTATGCTCCGAGCAGTACACCGTTTCAACAAGTTATTCAGGAAGTCACTTCCGCGACCGGTGTGATTACGGTCACCTTGGACGCGAGTACGGCCAATGGAACCGTCTCGGCCGACGCTATCGCGGTTTCCGCCGATGGCAATCCAGGCGGAACGGGCGGCGGGATCAGCCAGTTCGACACCGCGCCCGCCTATCAGGCCGGCCTGGTCATTCACGATGGCAGCACCGTTATCTCTAGTAACGGTATGAGAACGACGCCCGACGTGTCGATGATCGGCGGCGCAGGCGACCCAGTCGATATTGTCAATTCAGGCATGAGTCTTTTCGCCGGCACGAAAGGCACCTTTGCCGGCACCAGCCTGGCCGCTCCTTGCTGGGCCGCGCTGATCGCCATTGCCGATCAAGGACGAGCATTGTCCGGGCTGGGCTCGCTAACCGGATCCACTCAAACGATGCCGATGCTGTATGGCCTACCCAGCTACGTGTTTAACGATATCACAAGCGGATTCAACGGTTACAACGCCGGCCCGGGCTACGATTTGGTGACTGGCCTCGGCTCGCCGAAGGCTCCCCTCGTGGCAGCCGGGCTGGGCGGTGTTGTGGCGTCGGGTGGTTTCAGCGTGTCGGCCTACAAAGGAATAACCTCCAGTCCGCAAACCGTGGCGACTTTCGAAAACCCCGGCGGTTTTACCGCGACCACCGAAATCAATTGGGGAGATGGCTCGCCGGACACTCCCGGCACGATCGTGGGGCCCGGTGCGAACGGCTTGTATCAACTGGAGGGCACTCACGACTACGCGCAGCAAGGCATTTACAAGATCACGGTGACCATCTCGTTTGGCCCGTCGACGGGCGCAACTGTCACAAGCACGGCGACCGTCAGCTACAACATCGGCATCTTGTTGCTCAATCCGACCGGGGCTGGATCGTTCACGAGTATCGGCAATGGCGGCGTCTCCGTCATCGGCGGCGGAGATCTGATCATCGACTCCAAGAATGCTCTGGCCGGCATCCAAGCGGGCACTGGAACTGTCTCCGCGGCGGTGTTCGACGTCGCCGGCAAGCTCACCCATTTTGGCAGCGGTGGGTTTGTCGGACCCGTGCAACGCGAGCCGGCAGACGCGGATCCCTTGGCGACGCTGGCGACTCCACCCTCGACCGGGCCGACATTCACGAACACATTGATCAATAGCAAGACAGTGACTCTGTCGCCAGGCACCTATATCGGCGGAATTCAGATCTATGGCACAGCCAACGTCACGCTTCTTCCGGGAATCTATATTCTGCAAGGGGGCGGCCTGACCGTGTCGGGAAATAGCCGTCTCTCGGGCGCCGGCGTGATGATCTACAACGCACCGACGAATAGCGGCGACCAAATCAACTTCTCGGGTACGAGTTCGATAACGCTCTCCGCGATGACGGGCGGGCCGTACCAGGGAATCGTATTTTTCCAAAATCGAACGTCGAACGCGCCCGTCGTGTTAGGCCTAGGCGACGTTACGGTCAGCCTGACCGGTGTCGTGTATGCGCCAGGAGCCCTGTTGGTCATGGACGGATCGGGAAATATCTCGATCCAAGGCGACGCTGTCAATGGCATCAGCGGGGCGTTAATCGCGTACGATTTCGTGCAGTCGGGTGACGGACGATTGACCGTCGATGCCAGCGCCAATTCTGTTTCCGGATCGCTCCCGTCGTTGTCCGTTTAACCAGCAAGCTTACCGCCCACCAAACAGTAGGCAGCCCAAATCGCAGTAGCTTCAGCAGCATCTTCCGTGCGATCGGTTGGGTCGGCAGCCCACCGCGAGCGCGTCAATAATCGATCGTTGCCTGGATTAGTGGATCGCGTTTTCTGCGCAGTCAATTTGACGGAGAGGGTGAAGGCGTTCCAAAAACGCTTCGTTTCTCGAACCAATTTGGCGGCCAAAACCGCCGGCGTGTGCCAGACTGAGCGAGGAGAGTAGAGTCGAGAGGTGGCGCGGTGGTTTAGGTGTAGCCTATCGGTGTCCCGCTCTTTCGTCTGCGGGTGCCTCACTAGCTGCACCATGCTCCGTTTCCACCTCCCGCTCATCGAACCGTGCGTGCGGATTTCTCGCACACGGCTCTCCGACTGGCTTCGCTGACCAGCACACGTCGTCGCTCTGGTTGCTTCCGGCCGAGCGACCGATGGGCCGGGTGGGATTCGCACCCACTGGAGATCGCCGACTTTCACGGCGTACTGAGTTTCCGGAACGCCTGGGCTACGCAGTCAAAGGTATGAGTTTTTGAGAATAGTCGCGTGTGTCAAAACTGGTGGGTTGATGGTGTGTATCACGCATTGATGAGTTACTCGGACTTTTCCATGCGACCCGGCGTCGCCGGAGACACCAGCCGGAGCGAACGAATGGGGCCACGGAGAACTCTAAATCCGTCCCACGCTTCGATCATGACGACACCCGTATCGCCTCGTTACTTTTGTTGGATCAGGCGTGTGAATTCCTGCAACTCTTGTTCGTTCAGATCGGAGATTGCCCAGTAAGCAAACCCTCCTTGGGTCCAATGCATGACGTGATAGCCCTGACGTGTCAGGTTCCGCAATGGCTCCTCTGTGCCGGTAGTTGCCGGCCAAATAAACAAATTGATGACGTGCTGATGGCGCTTGTAAACCAGGGCTGCGATGGTGCGATTGTCGAGATAATCGAGCCGTCCGCCCACTAACGGAAAGCCCTCGTTTGCCAAATCCTTCACAGTCGGCGAGAAATCGAGTTGGCCGTTAAACCAGGGCTTCACCGTATGCTGATCGGAGGACGCGACATCCATAAGATGGTTGGCCATCAGCGATCGTACGTGGCTGGAAACGACTTCTTGAGCCAGCATATTTTCGGCAGAAGACGGCAACGAAGCGCGGAAGATGCTCCACCCAATTATCGCAACGATGGCCAACGAGGCGGCGATGCTGAACCACCACCAGGGCAACTCGCGGAAGACTGCCCCAGGTTTAACTGCTCGTCCTACCTGTTCCGCTTCGACAATCCGATCTGCTTGGCTTCCCTGACGGAGTGATGCCCGAACGCGCTCGTGCAGCTCAAGCGGTGCCCGTTCGTACAGCCCGGCGGATTGAATCTTTTGCCGCAAGGCCTGCAGGTGCTTTTGGGCCTCGGCGCAAATCGAACATTCTTGCAGATGCTGTTCGATCTCCAAGCTGCGGACCAGATCCAATTCACCATCCACGTAACCGTGGAGCAGCGTTTGTGACTCTTCGCATTTCAAGTTACGATTCCTCGCTCAAGCGATCAGACAGACAATGTTGAAGTTGCTCCCGGGCGCGCGCCAGTCGCGACATGACCGTGCCCAGTGGGATACCCGCGATTTCGGCGATTTCCTTGTACGACAAGCCCTCCAATTCACGCAGCACAATCGCTTCGCGAAACTCCGGCGGTAGCTGTTCGATCGCTTGTCGGAGCAGCCCCCGTTCTTCACGCGCAAGCGATTGGGCATCGGGACTCACTGACGTGCGTGCCCCACTGTGGATTTCTTCGTCAAAACTGGCCACTGGTTCCTGCGCTTTGTTGCGCTGGAGCCAGGTGTAACAGGTATTGCGGACGATGGAAAGCAACCACGGACGGCTGCTGCCGCCTTGGAAACTATCGAAGAACTGGTAGGCGCGCAGGAACGCTTCCTGCACCACATCGTTGGCGTCTTGCTCCTGGCGCGTCAGCCATCGCGCCAGGTTGTAGGCGTCATCCAAATGTGGCAGAACAATCTGTTCAAAACGAGCAAGTTGATCGGCGTCTCGCAACTGCTTGGCCGCTCCTAACTGTCAGGCCATCCAATAACTAGACTGCTCATCCAACCATCTTATTCCCGCGCTGACAACAAATAAATGCGCAAAGTTCGTCATCGTCACTCCCCGGGTAACGCTGGTTAGATCTCGGTGTGATGGCAGTGACCTGACGCGTGAATGATACATAGGTGTTAAGGTGGGATTTGCAGTGTTTCAGTCTGGGCCGTATTGCTTGACCGCGTGCGACAGCGCTCCCCACAGGTCTAATTCCAGATCGATCCAGGAGCCTTGGATTCCATGCCCAAGAGCGGCGAGATAGGCGGCGCTTGTGAGTTCGGCCGCTACGGTGTCCAAAAAAGTGTCTTGATCCGCGATCGTTACCTTAGTGGTGCTCATGGACGATTCCTCCCGTGCCCCTGGTTTCTGAAAAGGTTTGTAACTTAGTGGTGCCAAAAGACGCGTGAACAGGAGCGTCTGTTATTTTCGCGTGCGGCCAGTGGCGATTCTCGACGATTCGACGTCACTTCAGCTGAAGTCTCACTCTCAAATCTTGCCGGTTCAATCGCCGTGCCGGGCGGCAGCGGCTCGGGGTTTAATAAGATGTGTCGGTTGACCACACGGACTCGGTAGGTCGCGATCTTCTCGGTGAACGGGGGCGGCGACTTGCCATCCTGTGGCCGGTACTGCCAGCCGTGCCAAGGGCAGGTGATGCAGCCGTCGATGATCTGACCTTCTCCCAGCGGACCGCGCTGGTGAGCACAGACGTTTGAAACTGCGGAGATCTGACGGTCGTACTGGAACACCGCGATCCGTTCCCGGCCGGGCAAGCACACGATCTTGGCCTGACGGTTTGGAATCTCATCCACCGAGCCAACATCGATCCAGGCTTCCTTGGTAATGTTGGAAACGGCAGACGAGCCGAGAGCGTCCCTGACGTATTCGCGCAAACCAGCCGCCAGATGCAGCGATATGATCGTAACCGCTCCGACTCCTAGCACGATCGGATACGTCAAACTTGCGTCGGCTTGATGTGTGCCTAACGCTACGTGCATCACCAGCAGTCCGTAGGCCAGATACACCAACATATGCAAGCTTTTCCAGACGCTCGGTGAGAGGTTTTTCTGCCAAAAATCATGGCTAGTCGCTGCCAGCAAAAACAGGATGACGAGTGTCCCTAGTCCCAGCACCTGAAAGGGAAAAGCATTCCACGAACCATAATTTGTGTTGCTGGTCAGTAGTACGACCAGCGGGTTACGCAGGTGGAACCCATAGTAATATCCGAAAGCCAACACAGCGTGAGCCAACGCCACACAGAAAGTGATCACTCCCAAGTGGCGACGATTCTGCAGTAGGGTCAGGAACCGGCGATCAAAGCGGGCCAGTGGTCCGATGCACAAAACCAGTTGCAACAACAGCAATGCGCACGTGCCCAAGGCACGGATTAGGAGCACCCTGTTGGCAATTGCGTGGCTGCCCGGCCAGACAACCTTGGCCACAACGAAGAACAGGACGAGATACAAGCCGATCCCGGCGAGCAACACCAGATCGTAGATTCGCCTATAGCGGTTCCATTTGACGGCGGAGTATATCACGCTCACGGCAATGCCTCCGATCGAAAGACAACGCTGAGGATCAGGCCCGTCAGGATCAGCGGGCCAAGTACGAACCAAAGCCAAAGATGCCAGCGACGGTGTAAACGGGTCATGGGGTTGCTCGATATTTAGCTGCCTTGATCCATTGGACAAGCAAGACGGGCCAGAATGCCACGGTCGCCGGCAGGATCAACAGGCGGAAGAGAACTGAGGTCCCGCGGGCCGCGGAATCCACTTTCCCGACGCCGACCGTGATGAACGTGCCACCGAAAAACAGGCCACAGCACAGATAAACAATCAGGAAACCGGAGATGGTTTGTGCGAACAGCATCGAGATGCTCCGAAAATGGGAACGCGAGTATCGTCCGCGGTCCACGGGCATCCCTCCGTGCCTGGCCGCGCTTACTCTAATGTGGAATCGACAATGGCCAGCGAACCAGGCCTTTCGACGTACGATACGCTGGTGATGCCCAATACACTCCGCAGCTTGTCGGCCGGCACGTCTTTGATCGGCCCAGGCGACTCGGCCTTGCCGGGCTCCGGCTGAGGAAACGCGGTGGAGCGGGCCGTGTGGAACGTCACATTCCCTTCGACCTTTTGCAGAATCTGATGAATGTGGCCATTCAGCACGGTGACCGATCCAAACCGTTTTAGGAGTGCCAGCGCCTGCTCGCTATCCTCGGTGCCCCAGCCCCACTTCGGGTAGACCGTCCAGAGTGGCACATGGGCGAAGACCACGATCGGCGTGCTGTCGGCCAAGTGCGAGACATCGTCTTTGAGCCAATCCAGTTGCTCGTTTCCCAACACTCCCAAGCCGCCGGCCTTGAGGTTCAACACATTCACTAAACCAATGAAATGCACGCCCTGGTAATCGAAGCTCTGCCAGCCGCTGCCGCGTGTTCCTTTACTGTGGCGTTCCAAGTAGAGCTTGCCGTCGTCCGTGAAGACATCGTGTTCACCAGGCACGTAAAACACCTCACCCGCTTTGACGCCTTGAAGAACCTGTGCCACCGTGTCAAATTCATCGGGCTTCGCCAAATGCGTCAGATCGCCCGTGTGGAGAACAAAGGTGGGTCGCTGCGGCAGGGCGTTGATACGGTTAACCGCCTCCTGCAATGTGGCCGTCACATCTTTGTTTGGCTCCTTGCTGAAGCCGATGTGGCTGTCGCTAATCTGAACGAACGAGAAGCCGCCCAGCGGCGACGCGGCCAGCGCTTTGCCCATCGTACTACTGCCCAGTATTCCTCCACCGACGGTCCAAATCAGGCCTGTTCCGGCCCACGCCATACATTCCAGGAACCCGCGGCGATCAATGCCATCACCGGAAGGATCTTGCAGAATGCGATTTTCCATTTTATATCTCCTGAAGAGGTGCCGAGTTATTTGACCACGATTTCGCCGGTCATGTGCGGATGCACGGCGCAGAAATACTGATAGGTGCCCGGAGCGGTAAACACGAAGGAGAACTTATCGTCGGTGTCGAGTGTTTTTGAATCGAATACTCTGGGTTTGACTGCGCTGGTTGCGGTATGGGGCACATCGTCGCGATTGATCCAGGTGACCGCAGTGCCCACAGGGACAGTCAGCTTTTTTGGGTTAAACGCAAAATTGTCGATCGTCACTTGATTGGGTGCGGTCGTAGAATCTGCGCTCGGGTTCGCGGCAGGCGTCATCTTCATCTCCATGTCCATGTCCGCGGTTTGATGATCTCCTGTCGCCGCCGCGACATTCGGCTTGGCCGCAGACGAATTGGAACATCCGTTTAAAAACAAAAGAGCTGACGACATGAGCATGCCCAGCGTTAGTGCATAGAATGCCTCAGATGTCGCCTTCGATTGACCAAAAGCTCTCAGCATGGCGAACTCCTGAATTGGATAATTGCGTTGGTCGAATAAAGTAATCGCATCCCGCCTATTTAGACCGCCGCGGCGTGCGATTTATTCCCGAGTTAAAATAAATTTTGTGGTCTGAGCTTCGAAGGATCAGGCGAACTGTCGGATGGCATGGGAAGCAGCGTCCTTTGAATGCGTGCAGTGGTGGGATAGCACACCTTTGGGGACGTGCTATTGCCGACCAAATTCGAAGGCAAATACCGCACCTAGACCGGGATTTAGTCGCCCGAGGTGCAGAATTCGGCCAATAGAAGGCAATGTGATTGGCGAAGATTGCAAACTGCTAGATCAGCTTGCATTTTGCAACGGGAAGAGAAATCGATTCCAGAAACCTTGGTTTGTCGGCGCACTTTATCGCACAAACTTGCGGCTGTGTGTCAGGCCGAGCAGAAAGATGAGTTTACGGTACGTTTGAGCCATGCCGGAAAACGCATGAGATTTTGGCACTGTGGCCACGCCGTATCAAAACGGTCGTTTGACGTGTCATCCAACAAAACGTACGAGTTGATGATCAAGCGATTCGGAGTCGTCCGTATACCGGACCTTTGGCCGCATCCACGACGAATGCGAACGCGACTGACGCGACAAGCGTTCCGGTAACGACGAGAATCGGCACTGGCGTCATGCAGATTCCACAGATGGAAAACGTTGAGGCGATCAAGATATCGGCGAGCGATGACACGACGAGCCAGTGGCTCGGCCAAGAGGACCACAGGCGCCGACGTTCGCGATTGGCATACATCGTCGCCTGGTTGCCGAACACAATGAGGATAAAAGCCAACGTCCTCAGGGCCCCGATTCCGAACTTCAAGCTGAAAATGCCAATGGCTAGAACGGCCATGCAAAAGACCAGTTCGGCAATTCCCATAAAGACGCCCGCGATCGTCAATCTGCCGATTCGCCACGCATTCGGCAGTGGAGACGGTCGCACATTGTCGGTGGTCAACGACATGCCCAGGAAGTCGCCGGTAATCATAATGATGACCATCAGCATCGGGGTCAGGATCGCGTGTCCAGTCATGACCAGTCCGAAAGCCAAGAAGAGTACCTGAACGACTTTCTTGGTAATGGAGTTGAGTGTATAGGTCAGGATGCGTTGGAACGTCATCCGACCTTCCTTGATCGAGGCAACGATGCCGCCGAGTCCAGGTTCGGTCAGCACGATGCCGGCTGCCGACTTTGCGACGTCAGTCGCCGTCGACACTGCGATCCCCATTTGCGCTTGGCGCAGTGCCGGCGCGTCGTTGGCGCCATCGCCGCACATGCCTACGACGTGGCCGTCCTTCTGAAACAACTTTACGAGTTGATACTTGCCCTCCGGCAGAACTCCCGCAAAGACAGCATAATCTTTAGGTTGTACATTGTCCGGAATTGGTCCCGGAGGACAGATAGCTCCCTCCAGCGCGACCGCGCGTGCCACGATTGCCGCCGTTGCCGGCGCGTCGCCCGTCACCATTACCGTGCGCACGCCCAACGTGCGTAGCTCCGTGACGAGCGCTGCTGAATCCGTCCGAGGCGGGTCGCTGAGTGCGATGAGTCCCGCGAGTTCCAGCGCCGTCGGTGGACCGACCGCGACGGCCAGGACCCTGAAGCCTTGCGCTTCAAGTTCGTTTGCCGTCGTGGCAGCCGTTGGCGATGGGCGAGTGAGACCGGAGACAACGGCAAAGGCGCCCTTCACGATACGCAAATTGCTGCCACTCGGATCCACCGCTGTCGCCTCGGACATTTTGGTCGCCGGATCGAACGGGACAAACGTAATCCGTTTTGGCAGATCGGAGGAACTGTTGCGCGCGGCGGCAGTGCGAATGGCGGCATCGACGGTATCCTGACCGCCGTCAGAGCCCGCCAGCGCAGCTAAACTCAAGATGTGAGACTCGTTGAATCCGGACAGTGGACGGACGGCGGTCACCTTCAACTCGTTGCACGTCAGCGTGCCCGTCTTATCCGCGCATAGCACATCCAGAGAAGCCGCCTCGTCCACGGCGGAAAGGCGCGTCGGCAAAACCCCTTGGCGAGCCAGAGACCGTGCGCCGACCGCCGCCGCAAGGGTAAAAGTGGCCGGCAGCGCTACTGGGATCGAAGCTAGAATCGCAGTGAGCACGAGAGAAATGATTTCCGCAAGCGGCATGGCGTGAACCCAAGCGTACGCCACCAGGATGACGATAAGGGTGCCGTTGAAAATCGCAAGGTTGCGTACTACAAGCAGCACAGCCTTCTGCTGGGAACTTACGACATGAGCACTCAGAACAAGCTCCGCCGTACGACCAAACTTTGTACGTGTTCCGGTCGCTGTCACTTCCGCAACCGCCTCACCTCGCCGTACCAACGCCCCGGCATATGTCTGGAAGTTCGGGCCAGCTTCGATGGGGATGGATTCGCCGGTGAGCATGGATTGATCGAGCAGAGCCGATCCCTCAACCAGGCGCACGTCGGCGGCAACCACGGCGCCAAGCGACAGCTTTACAATGTCCCCGGGCACCAGCTCAGCGGCAGGCAGATTCGTCCAGATGCCGTTTCGTCGAGCCGTTGCAGTCAGCGCCAGCCGCGATTTCAGCGCGGCAACGGTTGCCTGGGCACGCCCTTCCTGGAAAAAGCCGAGGGCGGCGTTGAACACCAGCAAGCCCGCGATGATCGCAGCCTCGACATACTCGCCTAGTGCTGTCTGAAGCAAGATCGCGGCTTCAAGCATCCAGGGAACGGGCGCCCAGAATTTTTCCAGGGCCATGCGAAATGGATTCAGAGTCGTGTCAGGCACTGCGTTGGGACCGAATTGCTGCAGCCGGCGGCTGGCCTCTTCGCTTGCGAGACCTGTTTCGGTATTCACGGTCTCCAAGGCGGATGCCACTCTGGGGCCCTTGCCGGAAGATGGGATTGTGGACGCAGTCTGAACGCCCGATTTGTTTGTGACCGTTTGCATCGCGATCCCGGCATCAGTTGAAGAATTGCAATTCACCCATCAAGTCGCGGATTGCGGTCAATTGTAACCGAAAGTGCGACCGCTACGCGCCGTTGGAACCGTCGAAAAATCAACTGGGCTTCTGTGGAAGTCAGTCGATGAGACAGCAATCGAACTCGGTCTCGACAATGGTTCGTTTGTCGAAGCATCCAGTGGGAAGGAATCTATCCAAAACGCCATTCCGAGAAAACGGATGACTTCTCGATACGCTGCAGCCATGCCGTCAAACGGATGAGTTTTGGCACGCGCGGTGGCTGCGTCTAATTCGGTCGTTTGTTAGCTCGGACCAGGAAACGTTTTTCCGCGAATTGTCGTTGTCTCCTTACGGTTTCGAGCTTCAGCGATCAAGGAGACCGAATGGTCCGAGGCGTTGCAGGGCTCGGACCTCTAACGAATTCGCCGGAGAAATCACAATATCGCAAGCGAAGCGCAGCATAATGCGTAGCGATTTCACCCGGGTAGGCTAAATTAGTCGCCGCTTGGCCCAAGCTGCCAGAAGCGATTCCCCGGGCGATGCTTGCCCTGATCGACGCATTTCGTTGATGCTCTTTTCCGCAGATACAAGATAACCAAAGTCGACAGTGCGTAGTTTCAGGTTTTTGTGCCCCGGCATTTCAAGGTCGGTTAAGTGAACTATTGTGGCAGTGCAACGTCAACCATTATGCGTCGAGCGTCCGAGTGTTTGCCGTTAGATCGTGAACATTATTACCCAATCAATTTGGCAAGCGTGAAGGCTGCCGCTGCGGCCAATCCTCCAACTGCCATTGTTTGCCAAGCTGATCGAAGCGGTTTCTTGACTGTGAACATGCCTTTAATGTAGCCGAAGACACCCAACGCCAGCAGCGTCACGATGACTGACACAACTAGAGCACGATGCACGGGCTGAATAAAGAAATATGGGGCCAGCGGAATTAGTCCACCCGCAACGTACGAACCGGCAATTGTCAAAGCACTGCTTTTCGCCCGTTTTGGATTCGGTTCTTCTAATCCCAATTCGTATTTCATCATGAAATCAATCCAGCGATTGCGATCACTTCGGATTGCAGTCACGGCATCTTGCACCGTGGTTTCTTTTAGCCCATAAGCACGAAAGATCGAGGCCACTTCTTCTGCTTCCTGGTCGGGTAATTCGATAGTCTCTCGTTCTTCCCGTTCTCGTTCGGTGTCGAAGTGCTCGGCGTCGGTGCGTGCCGCCAGATAACCGCCCAACCCCATCGCAATTGCACCGGCTGCAACCTCGGCTAGGCCTGCGGTGATGATAACGCTCGACGCATCAACCGCTCCAGATAATCCCGCCGCCAAAGCAAATGGAACGGTGAGGCCATCCGACATTCCGATTACCACATCACGCACGGTCTCTGATGAAGTAAAGTGCTTTTCAATATGTGGACTAGCAGGCATAGGCACCTCGTGAAATTCATTCCGGAGTTCAAAACGATATCCACGTCCATGCCCGAAAATTACCTAAGGGGCATGGTTCCGGTGGTGAGAACTCCGGGAAACTCAGCCTGCGGGAAAAATATGGAGAAACAATCGCCGCATGCTAGACCCGGCGGGGGCGTTTGTTACGATAACGGGTATTCCAAGTCTGAATCGGATTCAGGCTCGGTCCAAATGGAATATATCGGCTCAGAGTAGCGGCTTCTGGCATTTGCAGAGGAGCCCCTATGAGCGTACATCAATTCGTGGGCGAAGCTACTTGGACCCGTTTGTTAAGAAAGAAGATTCTGCAGGTCGCGGCCTTCTCGTCGAACGTACTGATCACAGGTCCAAGCGGAACAGGCAAAGAACTTATCGCGCGTGCCATTCACGAGCACAGCTCGCGCCGGGCTGGTCCGTTCATTCCGGTCGACTGCACGTCGCTGACTGGCGAATTATTCGCCAGCCATCTGTTTGGCCATGTCAAAGGCGCATTCACCGGAGCGGAGCATCAGCGGCTGGGATGCTTCCGAGTCGCCGAAGGCGGCACCATTTTCTTAGATGAAATTGGCGAATTGAGCTTGGAAATGCAATCCAAGCTACTAAGGACGCTCCAGGAGCGGCTGGTTATACCGCTGGGGAGCGATCAGCCCATTCCGGTAAATGTTCGCATCATCGCCGCCACCAATCGAGATCTGATGTCGGAAGTTCAGGCGGGACGATTCCGGCTGGATTTGTATTACCGCCTGAACGTGATTGCTATCGAAACCGTTCGCCTCTCCGAGCGGCCCGAAGATATTACGCCGCTCGCGGAACATTTCCTGGACCGGTTGATGAGCGAGCAAGGTTTTCCCCGCAAGCGGCTGTCCCGCGAGGCACTATTGGCATTGCAGCGCCACGACTGGCCCGGCAACGTCCGAGAATTGCAAAATGTATTGGAGCGTGCGGCGATCTTCGCTACCGGAGACGAAATCAGCGCCGAGGCAATTCCCCAAGAAATTTCTGGGGCTTTTCAGCCGACGTGTCAGAGCGCTGTCAGCGATGCTCCCGGTGTCGGCGAGGAACCATGGCCGACGCTGGCCGACGTGCAGCGGGCTCACATTAGCGCTACGTTAGGGCACGCATTTTACAATCAGAGCATTGCTGCGAAGTTGCTGGATATCGATCGCAACGGCCTGGCGCGCAAAATCAGCCGCTACGGCATCTCCATTCCGCTGGCACTACGGGGGCGTCCGCGCAAAGACGTGTCTTGTCCGCCGGTATTGCCG
>Ga0182024_10011118_pt1 | contig 18156 bp, 19 predicted proteins | sample P32metaG_FD_120480 | JGI IMG/M metagenome (GOLD analysis project Ga0182024, IMG submission 120480) | Permafrost microbial communities from Stordalen Mire, Sweden - P3-2 metaG (Illumina Assembly) | ecosystem: Environmental > Terrestrial > Soil > Wetlands > Permafrost | place: Sweden: Stordalen... | reverse complement strand
TGCCCAGGCCGGCATCGCGGAACTCGGCCAGGAGATCGCGCGTCGGCCGATTGGTCAGCCGGGCGAACCAGTCCCATTCCACGCCCGTATAGGCTTTGAGGTGCAGCCGGGGATTGGCCTGGTGGATGATGCGCACCACGTTCAGGTACCAGTCATAGGGCAGTTGATGGTGCAGGCCGCCGACGATGTGCAGCTCGGTGGCCCCGCGTTCCTCGGCCTCGGCGGCGCGTTCGAGGATCTGCTCGTCGGACATGACGTAGCCCTTGGGGCTCTTCAGATCGGCCCTGAACGCGCAGAAGTTGCAGCGATAGACGCAGACATTGGTCGGATTGATGTGCGTGTTGACGTTGTAATAGGCGAAGTTGCCGTTCTTGCGCTCGCGCACCACGTTGGCCAGCTCGCCGAGGGTGAAGAGGTCGGCCTCTTCTTCCAGGAAGACGCCGTCTTCGAAAGTAAGCCGATGGCCGGCGTGGACCTTGTCGCGAATGGCCTGGATGGTGGGATGCATGGACAACCTCGATTCTTGGGCAATGAACATGACACAGGTTTTTATACGCAACACGGGTGCGATTGACACGTTTAGCCGCGACGCGACGTACTCGGAGCGGAGCGCGATGGACATCGCGCTCCGCTCCGAGTACGTCGCGTCGCGGCTAAACGGGCCGGTTGGTGTTGCAACTTCGCGGCCCCTGCGATAAAAGCCGGGCCTCCATGAATCGCGTCGGCTGCAAACTGGATAAGCTGGCTGAGCTGTGAGGAGGAAGCAGAATCTTCATACGGCTCGGTCGAGTTTTGTTCCCGTGCGAGCAATATGCTCTGGCAAGGGGAAGAGTCTGGGTAAATAATGGAGATTGAATCCTGTGATGACGATTCGCGATACGGGGCTGCCCACCACCTTCTGAGAGACCATCCATGAGCCACAGCGGACCCCATCGATCTTGGCGGACCTGGCTGGCGGGCATTTGCCTGCTGTGCGCTGCCGCGTCCGGAGCCTGGAGTCAGGATAGGCCCAGCGTCGATCCGGTGGAGGACCTGCGCCTGGCCTTGCAGCGTGAGGATGTGCTGAGCCGACCCGATTGGCCGAAGGTGCCGATCGAACTTGTTGCCGATTTCCGCAGCAAGAACCTGAGCAAGAAAATCGACGCCCTCAGGACGATCGGCGAGCTGCGCCGGGCCCTGGCCCTGGAGGAATGGCGCGAAGACCTCGGCGGCCGCGAAGCGGCCTTGCGGCAAATCGATCAGGACAAGCGCCGCGAAGTCGGCACGCGCCTGCTCGACGCGATTCGCCGGGAGGTGTTCGGCGGCGACGCCAACACCAAGCTGGCCGTGGCCAACATGATTTGCGAAATGGGCCCCACGGTGCGCGCCCTGGAGCTCAAGGACCGCAGCGGTTTCGCCCGCAGCCTGACGCCCGAGGTCTTGAAGCTATGCGTCAACTCGGACATCGGCGTCCGGCAGGAGGCGCTGCGAGCCCTGGGCAACATCAATGCGGAGCCCGACAAGGCCGCCAAGCGCTTCGAGTTCATCCTGAAGAACGACAGGCCGGAGATCCGCCTGCTGGCCGCCCTCGGATTGGGGCAGATGACCCGCGTCGTTCATGAGCTGCGCGTGAACGGCCTGGTCAACAAGACCGGTTCGCGCGTGGACGCCACCAATGCCGACGTGACGCGCACCGCCCACGAAGTCGTGCCCGCCAGCCGCGCTGGGCTCAAGGACGCCGAACCGCTCGTCCGGGCCGCGTGCCTCGACGCCATTCGCATCAGCGCGGACAACCTGGCCAATCAGTACATGATCAAGGAGCCCTTCGAACGCAAGGAATTCCCGCCCGAAGGCCGCAAACTGGCTCCCGCGGAAGTGCAAAAAATTCTGGACATCTACGAATCAGTACGCCAGGAAATTAACGAGGTGAGACCGTACTTCCAGCTGCTGCGCGACACGGCTCCGGACTTGATCGACCCGCTGACCGACCCGGAAGCGGGCGTGCGCCTGGCCGCGGTCACCGCCCTGGAATCCATCGCCCAGGCTCGTCTCATGCAAAGGAAGCGCCTGGAAAGCGTGTCCCTGGACAGCGACGCCGCCGCCAAGGCCGATCTGATCGTCCTCGATGATCCGCTGGCCAAGTTTATGCCCAGGGGGCTGCCGGCGCTCGCCAGGCTGCTCAAGGATCCGGATGTGCGCATTCGCCGGACGGCGCTGGACTTCTTGCAAAATATCGACCGCGACGCCCGGGGCGCCATCCGGGAAATGATCGCGGCCCTGGGCGATCCGGACCGCTACGTTCGCTGGGCGGCGACAACCGTCTTTGGAAAAATGTCGGTCAAGGAGACTGAGGGAGCCGTGCCCGGGCTGGGCAAACTGCTGAGCGATGACGATCTGAAGATTCGCCAGATTGCCGCCGGCGCCCTGCAACGCATGGGCCCCCTGGCGCACGGGGCGCTGTCCGCCATCAATCAGGCGATTGTGCATGGCGACGTCGAGGCCCGCCTGGCCGTGTTCAAGGTGGTCACGGGGCTCGCTCGCGAAGATAGCCAGACCTGCGTGCCGAACTTGATCGCGGTGCTGTCTCACGAGGATGCCCGGGTACGCAAGGCCGATTGTGAGACGCTGGGCAAGCTCGGATCGGTGGCCCGCGATGCCATTCCGGCGCTGCGACGGCTGATCGGCGACTACGATCCCGAGGTGCGCCGGGCCGCCAGCGATGCGATTCTGAGCATCACCGCCCGGCCGGAACGGTGAGTCTCAGCCCGAGTGTAGTCCTCACGCTCCGCGTGAGGAAAGGGCGCAGCCCTCAATAACCCGCATCCCTTTCCGGAAGGAGAATGCGCCCTGAGGGCCCTGAGACCCAAACGCAAGCGAGATGATGGATATCTTGATCAAGAACTTTGTTTTTTGAGGGCTGCGCCCTTTCCTCACGCGGAGCGTGAGGACTACACTCAATCCTTCGGCACCGGCGGAATCATCGGCCCATGCTCGTCCACCGGCCCGTAGCGGCGCGTGCGATAAATCTCCAGCCCGTGCGTGGCGTGATAGAGCCCGCCGGCGTTGATGCCGCGATCCTTGCTGTCCAGAATCATCTTCGCCAACGTGTTCGCGGCGTCTTCCATCCACTCGGCCCGCAGTTCCTCAAGGGGCAGGGCCAGCGATAACCATTCGAACACATGGCCCGTGGTGTTGATGCGTTCGTCCAAATTCGGATTGCGATCCGGTTCGATGATGAACTTGGTCGAAAAGCTGCCGTCGTGGCGATTCTGGTTGTCCCGTGCCATTTGCTTGTAGCCGTCCACGTAGGTCACGAGGTCTTTCCAAACGCCTTCCTTCTTGCCGCCGCTTTTGCGGTGCAGATGGTAGACCCAGCTCAGCCCGAACAGGCGATGAGTGCCGCCGCATGCCGTCATGGGGCCGATCGGCTTGCTGATCTCGTACTTGACCACATCTTCGAGGGACAGTTTCTCGCCCTGCAGATTGGTCCAGCGATAATCGGTGCCGTAATACTGGCCGATGATCAGCACCGCCCAGCTTAACTCCTGGTTGCCGGTGACGCTGGCCAGGTCGCGGGAGTACTGGATGAATTCCTTGAAGGTGTGCTTCTTGCCCTTGATCGTGAAGACGTAGGTTTCCGGCATGCCCCATTGAGCCATCTCCGCGATGTACTGATCTTGATGCCCCTGGTAATCGCCGTTGCCGGCCCGGGTCACCACTTCGACGGCGTCGCCCATCGGCCGAAACTCCAGGCCGGGCATGTCGCTGCCGGCGCAAATATAGTCGATGGCCTTGGTGACCTTGCCGTCGGCGTCCTTCACGAAAGTGCGTTCGGGGCCCATGCCGAGGATGGCGTGAAACACGGTCCAGAAGCCGTAGCGGACCAGCACCTCGCGCTGGCGAACGTGGTTGCGGGCGGCGTCAAGGCGATCCTTGAGCGCGTCCTTGGTCTCGGGCGGCGGGGCGTCCTTCTCGATCGGCTCAACCGCGGCAGGGGTGCTTTTTGGCTTGACCACCGGCGTCTCCGGATGGGGAGCGCACGAAAAGGTAGCCAGCAGAACGCCGAACATGCAGCACGCGATGAATCGGTTCAACGTCATGTCGCCTCCAGAGCGTGAGGACTACACTATGTCCCTAACTGCGAACGGCCATCGAAACCTTCTCATCCCGCTTCGCCGAGAAGCCGCCCGTAAAGTGCTGCCAGCCGCCCTGCAGCCGTTCGGTCACTCGGCGCCACTCCGCAGGCGTGAGGAACAGCAGGCAGCCGAGCAGCCAGATGGCCCCAAACACCGGCGTGCGGTAGATCCAGATGCAGCCGACGAACGCCAAGGCGCCGCCGACGAGCAGGACCACGCGAAAGCGCCGCTTCCAGGCCCACAGCGGGAAGGTGATCTGCCAGGCCAGCATCAGGTACTGGGCCAGCGAGTAGATGAACAGCCAGGTCGTGGCAAAGTTCGCTTCTTTGTGAATCATCTCCGGCGTCGTTTCAAACGGCTGATGCAAAGGATACCACAGAGCGTAGCCCGACCACCAGTCGCCGATCTGCAGCTTGCTAAAGCAACTGGCCACGACGAGGATGGCAAAGTGCACCTGCATGAGCCGCACGAACAGGTTGGCCGAGTAGCTGCGATAGATCGGTTCGTTGTGCGTCTTCCGGAAGAAAAGCGGACTCAGCACGAAGCTGTCCCACGGCCCAAGAACTCGCTCCGCCGCGGACAAGGGCCGGCAGTATTGCCCCAGGAACAGGTAGGCGAGCATGAAGTAGAACGCGAAGATCACGAGCAGGTCCATCTCCGAGAACCCGATCGGCCCGAACGAGACATAGGAAATAATCAGCACCCAGGTCAGCACGCCGACAATGCGCGTGGCCAAGCCGAGCGTGAAGAAGACGAGCACGCCGATGGTGGACCAGAAGAACGCGTGGGCCAGGCCGCTCGAGGTGCCGAAGACGTAGAGCAGCGACCAGCCGAACATGGGCCGGCGATCGAGCGGCAATCTCCCGGCTTCCACGAAGGCTTGCCGGTCGAACCAGCCGTCGAGGCTGAAGAACGCGTCGATTTGCCCCGCGAGCGGCAGCAAGAACGACAGGAACACCAGCCCGGCCAGGAAGCGCAGCGCGTTCAGCCCGATCGGATCGGCGGGCGCGAGCCAGAAGCGCTCCCAGCCACTGCTGAGCGGCGTGCCGGCGGAGACATCCGCCGGCTGCTCGGCGGCGTGGGCCGGCAGGGGCTTGGTTTTCAGATCGATGATCGAGGTCGATTTATTCTTCAAGGTACACCTTTCACCTTACTGATCGCGCCATTCTTTCGGTTGGCCGTCGCCGAAGCGAACGGTCATCGTTTTCAAATACTGCGGCGGCAACCCCAGCGGCGTGGGATCGTCCACGAAGAGCTTGTCGGGAACCGTGGGATCACGCTGCATCATCAGCATCGGGAAGCGCGGATTACGGCTCTGGCGAACCACTTCCACCTTGGCGGCACCGTGTTCATGCTGCAAATGGCGGATAAACGAGGTCATCAAAATCATGGACGACTCGGAAGGTCCGAAAAAGGGGAATTCGCGATACTTTTCCTTGACCCGCTTGAACTCGAACTGGGGCGTCTCGTAGAAGATCAAGTCGCTGTCCGGATCGTTCGGATTCGTGGGGAACAGGAAGAAGGCCATATCGGCTTTGCCTTCGGGAGCCGTGATCCGCACGGACGGATCCTGATTGAGCATGTGCGGCTGATCGTCGCCGAAACGCTGAATCAGGATGGATTGCCGGTGCCGTACCCACATGTTGGCCTTGGGATCGGGAAAGGTCAGGACCGTCTCCTGGCCATCCTCATCCTTGGTCAGATGGACCTTGACCTGCACGGTGGAGAACAAGGTGCGATTGGACTCGTAATGGCCGTCCTGGGCGAGGCCAAGCGGGTGCAGGTAATAGGGCGCGGTCCATTCGTTGAAGGCGCCGGCGAACTGCGGGCCAGGCGAGGTGAGGTTGCGCCCCATCTGCTCGACCCACCACGGCCCGTTTTGCGCCGCCAGCACCACAATTCCCAGCGCGAACAGGTGAAACCCAACGACGGCACTGACCGTCAGCACCACCCAGCGCGGCAACAGCGGCGCTGGCTGGAATCCCTTGGCTGCCATAGCTTCGTCCTTTCCCAGATGCTCATCAAGCCCCAGGGTGAGGTACTCCGAACCCTGGGGGTGCTTAGTAGCCTACCCGTTTTTGCCGAAAAACTTGAGCCTATTTCCCCCTTCTGCGCGATTTATCGAGTCACCGCTCGTGTCATTTTCGCGATCCAAGGAACGCGCGGAAAGGTTGGCATCTTTGGCATAGAATCATTTTATGACCATCATGGCCCGCTGCGACCAGGGGTACCTCTGCGACGTCTGTTCTCAGGATGTGGAGCAGATCATCGATTCGGACCTCTATCTGCGCTACGTTCTGGGCGAAGTGTCGCCGCTGCTGCTGCCCCGGCAGCGTGAACGGCACATTCGCTGCCATCCCGCCCTCGCCCAGTTCATCGTCGATCCGAACTTCGAGCCGATTCATTGCGACGGCGTCTTCGCCAAGGAAAACCTGGATGCCGAGTTCGTTCGCCAGCGCGAAGAGCAAGTGGCGCGCGCCTGGCGCCGCTTGCAGGAAATCCCACGGCTCGGAGTGCCGATCACGGAGTATCCATTGCCGGAAGTGCTGCAAGCGTGGCGCGAGGCGACCGGCGAAGGAGGAATCGCGAAGGAATAACTTCCCGACCCCGGAGGGCAAGGCCGTGAACGATTTTTTTGGACATGTATCGGCGGATTTCTCGGTTTTACCCCGAAGGGGTTCGATCTCAAAGCCCAGGGTTGCGTACTCGCAACCCTGGGATGGACGCGAGACGACCGGTGTTTTACCCCGAAGGGGTTACATCAAATGGCCGAAGCCGACAACGGTGCAGGCCTATGATGTAACCCCTTCGGGGTAAAACCCATCTCTTTTCCGTTTCCTCCCAGGGTTGCGAGTACGCAACCCTGGGCTTTGAGATTCAACCCCTTCGGGGTAAATACAGGCAAGAAATCATTCACGGCGTTGTCCTCCGGGGTCCAGAATCGGCGTGAAGTCCCACCACGAGAATGGCCACGAGAACGTGCTTGGTGATGAAAAGAGCGATGATTGCCGGGATAGGACCCATCGTGACAAACCATCCGCTCAGGACCAAAGTGATCGCCGCCATGAGAATCTGCCAGAATCGCAGGCGCACCCGGCTTAGCCCATCGCTACCGGTGAATCCCACGGCTGGCGGCCTGGGAGGTGCAACTCGAGACATGGCTTCGTTCTCCGTTCGACAGGATGCCAAGAATCATGCGACAGCTCCAAGTTAACGCGCGGCGCGGCGGCGAGCAAGTGGAGAAGCGGCGCGGCAATTCGTGTCATCAAAATAACTTTCATCCACACCCCTACACCCCCCTGAAACGAATGTGCCGCCGATGAAATGAAAGTCGTTTTAGCGACCATGGTTGCCAGGAGGCCAAAGCGCTCTATGCCAAGGTCAGGTAGCCGCGTTCGTGAGAACGCGGGAACAACCAGCGACTGAAAGTCTTCCCCGCGTTCTCACGAACGCGGCTACGGAACCTTGCGAGACATCGTTCATGCCCCTTTTCGGCGCCCACATGTCGATTGCCGGCGGCTGCTACAAGGCCCTCCTCGCGGCCCAGGAGCACGGCATGGATACCTTGCAATTGTTCACCGCCAGCCCACGGAACTGGCGCGGCAATGACTTGACGAAAAACAGCAGATGGGGCGGACTGACCGAGGAGGTCGTCCAGCAATTCGCGCAAACCTGGCGCACGACGACCTTGCAATCGCCGATCGCGCACGATTCCTATCTCATCAACCTGGCCTCGTCCGATGCGTTTCTCTATCGCCGATCGCTGGACGCCTTTGTCGCGGAGTTGGAACGAGCGGAGGCTCTCGGGCTCAGCTACGTCGTCATGCACCCGGGAACGGCCGTGGACGGGGACGAAGCCGCCGGGCTGACGCGCGTCGCCGGGGCGCTGGATGAGGTGCATGAACGCTGTCCGCGTTTCAAGGTGCGCGTGCTGCTGGAAACGACCGCGGGCCAGGGATCGACGCTCGGACATCGCTTCGAGCATCTGGCCGAGATCCTCAGTCAGGTCGCAAAACCCGAACGGCTGGGCGTTTGTCTGGACACTTGCCATGTCTTCGCAGCGGGCTATCCGCTGGCGCCGGAGAAGGAATATCGGACCACGCTGCGGGCGTTCGATCGCCTGATCGGGCTGGAGAAACTCAAGGCGTTTCATCTGAACGACAGCAAGAAACCGCAGGGCAGCCGGGTGGACCGGCACGAGCACATCGGCAAGGGCTGCATGGGATTGGAGCCATTTCGGCTGCTGGTCAACGATCGCCGGTTTCGCAAGCACATCATGATTCTGGAGACGCCGAAGGAAGGCCCGCATGATGAGGACATGGACGTCGTCAACCTCGCGACTCTGAAAAGTCTTCACGCCGCGGGGTGAGGTACTCCGAACCCCGCGGGTCAGCGAGACGGGATGATGATCCTGCACCCCTGACCCGCGGGGTTCGGAGTACCTCACCCGCGCGGCGTGGGACATGCGCAATATGCACATTGTTCCCGTTATGTCTCGCGTAATCCTGGCTGCCCCTGGGAGCCGCTTTTCTTGACAGTCGGCAACCTCAAGCGTCCCAAGGGCGGGGCCGATATTGAACTCTGAAGGGATGGGGCTCCGGCGCCATTGATTGGGACCCCGACCGCTGGACTCATTGTTGCGACACACCTGCTTGACACCGGTCCGAGAAGGCGGTCCACTGCAGCGACACCCGCCGGAGCCCCTTTTTTTCTGCCCAGGCCCTTCGCCACTTCATGGATGAGCCATAGGATAACCGTTAAGGAAGTTGCCAAATAACTTCCTGATTTCGCTTGCGGCAAAGCGTCGGCCGGCGCTACGCCGCAAGCGAAATCAGGTTTTCCACAGGTGGTCTCATGGAACTAGAGAGCATTCACGCACGCGAGATTCTGGATAGCCGGGGCAACCCGACCCTTGAAGTGGAGGTCATTCTCGAGGACGGGGCCACGGGCCGGGCGGCGGTGCCTTCCGGGGCGAGCACCGGCGCCCACGAAGCGGTGGAGCTGCGCGACGGCGACAAGAAACGCTATCTCGGCAAGGGCGTTCTCCTGGCCGTGGAAAATGTCAATGAAGTCATCGCTCCCGGCATTCTCGGCATGAACGCCCTGGAGCAGACCGGCATCGACGGCGCCATGCTCGACCTGGACGGCACCGCCAATAAATCCAAACTGGGCGCCAACGCCATTCTCGGCGTCTCCCTGGCCGTGGCCCACGCCGCGGCCGCTTCGGTGGGCCTGCCGCTCTACCGCTACCTGGGCGGGGTCAACGCCAAGATGCTGCCCGTGCCGCAGATGAACATCCTCAACGGCGGCAAACATGCGGATAACAACGTCGATTTCCAGGAATTCATGATCATGCCGCTCGGGGCTTCGTCCTTTCACGAAGCGCTGCGCATGGGGGCCGAGGTCTTTCACCATTTGAAGAAGGTGCTGCACGATCGCCATCTGGGCACCGCGGTTGGCGATGAAGGTGGGTTCGCTCCCAATTTGAAAAGCACGGATGAAGCTTTCGAGGTGATCGCCAAGGCCATCGAGCTATCCGGGTACAAGCTCGGCGACCAGGTGGCCTTCGCCCTCGACCCAGCGACTACGGAGCTTTTCGAAGAAGCCAGGCACAAGGGCAAGACCGGCTATTGCTTCTTCAAGAGCAATCCCGAGCGCATCGCCAGTACCGATGAGATGATCGATCTGTGGAAAGGCTATTGTCAGAAATGGCCGATTCGCTCGCTCGAGGACGGTTTGGCCGAGGATGATTGGGCCGGCTGGCAAAAGCTGACGCGCGAACTGGGTCAGCGCGTGCAGCTGGTCGGCGACGATCTTTACGTGACCAACACCAAGCGCTTGCAGCAGGGCATCGATCAGAAGGCCGGCAACAGCATTCTCGTCAAGGTCAATCAGATCGGCACCTTGACCGAGACGATGGACGCCATCGAACTGGCCAAGCGCAACGGCTTCACGGCGATCATCAGCCATCGCAGCGGCGAGACGGAGGACACGACCATCGCCGACATCGCGGTGGCCACGAACGCGGGCCAGATCAAGACGGGATCGGCCAGTCGGACGGATCGGATCGCCAAGTACAACCAGCTGCTGCGCATCGAAGAGGACCTGGGAGATAGCGCTCGTTACGGGGCGGAGTTGTGGAAAGGGCGACATTAAGGCCCGCAATCTTCGTTTAGCGTTCGCCGCACCGATACGGCATGTTCATTCCGTACCGGTGAAGCGAACGCGAAACGAAGATTGCGGATAGGACCCATCATGCTGCAGCGCTTGCTCGACACCTGGCTGCCGGCCTTGCTATTCATGGGAACGCTCCTCCTGGCGGCGGCCCTGGCGCTTCTCGTCTTGCTTTCTCCCTGGCTGTTGTCCGATAATCCACAAAGCCGATTGCTGCAGGTCTTCGCTCGCGATGGCACGGTGCGCCGCACCTCGCTGGCCAGTTCTCTCGGCCTGGCGGTGACGGCCTGGGTATTCTTTCGGCCCGGCTTCCTGCGCGGCAAAAAGTCGCGCGGCCGCCGGCCGCCACCCACTACTTTCGCCGGGGCATGATTCCCATGATCTGGTGGCTGGTCGATAACCCCAATACCGTTTATATCTCGCTCGGCCTGGTCGCCATCGTTTTCCTCGCGCTGTTCTGGAACGATGGCCGGGTCAAGAACCTCGTCTGCGTTGCCATCGTTGTGCTCATCGGCGTCCTGCTTTGGCTCTTGACCTTGACCGTGATGACCGATCGCGGCCAGATTCGCAGCAACATGGAGGAGATCGCCCTGGGGGCCGTCCGGCACGACTCGCAAAAAATGCGGAAGTTCTTGAGCGATACGTTCGAATATGGCCACCTGAAGGGCAAGGACTCCGCCGATCATGTGGTGGACACCGCTAAGCATTTTGGAGTCAACGGCTACAAGATCTGGGACTTCGAAGTGGAGCAACTATCGCACGAGAAGCGTGAGGCCAAGATATTCTTCCGGCTGCGTGTGGACGCCCTGGACGGCCAATTTCTCGGCGCCTGCCGGGGAACCTTTGTGCTCGAAGGCGACACCTGGCGGCTCAAGACCATCCAGATGTTTAAGTTCGTCGGCGACGCCGAGCAACCGTATCAACCGCCGTTGCGGTGAATGGAGGTTGTCCCTATGTTTCGAAAAACTCGGAATCTGGTGAGCGGGGGGCGTAAGCCCCCTGAGAGGCGATCCGTAGCTGACCGTATGTCAGGGGTCTTACGCCCCCCGCTCGCCGGACTTGCGCTGCTCTTGCTCTCGCTGGGGATCTGCGCCCAGGACGCGGAGAAAAAAGACGACAAGGACGACAAAGAGGAGAAATTCATCTCCGGCCCGCAAGTGGACTCGCCGCTGCCGGGCCCCTGCGAGGTGTTCAACATCAACGGGCCGATCGGCATGGGCCGTTATCATTGCCTGGTGTGCGAATACAGCGCCGATCCGGTGGTGATGATCTTCGCCCGCGAACCGGCGGAAGGCAAGGACGGCCCCCTCAACAGCTTGATCCAGAAGCTCGAAGAGGCCATTCCGAAGAACGACAAGTCCCAGCTGCATGCGTTCGTCGTCTTTCTCAGCCCCGGCGCCCGCAGCTCGGCCACGGAAAAGAAGATCGAGGATACGGATAAACTGGTCGAGGAAGCCGCCGCCCGCGAAGCCCTGCATGCCAGGCTCAAGGCCCGGGCGAAGGATCTCAAGTCCGTCGTCATCGCCTGCACGATTCCTGAAGGCCCCAAGAAATACAACATCAATCCCAGGGCCGACGTGACGGTCGTCTTTTACAAGAAGCTCAAGGTGCTGGACAATTATGCATTTACGGAAGGCAAGATGTCGGACGACGACGCGGCCATGATCGTGGACAAGGTGGAGAAGACATTGCGCGACGCGAAAAAGAAACCTGCGAAGAAGTCCTAATCACGCCGCGGGGTGAGGTACTCCGAACCCCGCGGGTCAGCGAAACGGGATCTGCATTCTCCACGCTAGACCCGCGGGGTTCGGAGTACCTCACCCCGCGGCGTGGATTCGTTGCATTGCTACCCCCCACAATACCCCCTGCAACGAATCTCCATGGGGTCAGGTACTTTTCGGCCGAATCTCGCCTCTCTTGATTCGCTGAAACACTTCGTCAACATTGAGCGTCTTCGCCCAGGTTTCCATGTACGCGAGGTCGAGTTGCTGGCCTTGCACCGCCCAAATCCCGGCGGCATCGCGGAGTTGCCGTTCGGAGGGCGCCAGGGCGTCCCAATGCAGCTTGTGCAAGAAAACATCCTCCGCCGACGCGATCCATGCGGGTGTGCCGAAAAGCGTCTCTTGCCGTCGCCGGGCAAACATCTGTTGAGGGAACGGTTCATCGGTCAGCACCCAAAAGTCAACTTTGAGCGACGACCGCTGATCGAGCGCATTGAACTGATAGGGCGGCGCCAGTGCGGCGCGAACTGCGCTTTCCTGAATGAAGAAATCCTTTTGGAACGCGGCCACCACTCTGGGTACGTCTTCCGAGCGTATTTGCACGACAAAATCCAGATCGTGAGTGGAGCGAGGCAATCCCCAAAAATTGCTCGCCATGGATCCGGTGAGGTAATAGGCGACGCCGGACGCATTCAAACGCTCAAGACAATCGCGTAACAGTTCATTTTCCGTCATATTCCCAGCTCGCGTGCCAGCCTCAGCCGTTCGTGCAAATATCGCTCGACTTCCTCCGGGCTCGCTCCCGGATGCTGACTGCGAATGCCTTCACGAGCCACGTCACAGGAAAGCTCGTGCAAGCGCAGAGCGATCTCGAGGCGTTCTTCGCCGGTCATGCGCCGATAGGCTTCGATTTGGCGTTCGAGGGCGGTTTGGGGGTCCATGTCTGGCTCGCCATCAAAAGGCCAGTGAAAACGTACGCTCAAGCCCGTTGTAAAAGAAGGAACAGTGCTCCAGCAGGTCACGACCCAGCAGAGCTTGAAAATTACCGGAGAGTGCCTGACACTCAAGCACCGGAATGGTGCTGAACGATTTCCCGCGAGCTGGGTGAACGATGACCAGACTCACATCATAAACGAAACATGAAACAGGACTCTTTCCTGTTGTCGACGTGTTAACCGGAACCGTTCCGATAGGAGGCAATCCCAGCGGTTGGATCGCCGAAACATCGATGCTTGTGCAGGAAGCCCCGGAATCGACCAGCGCGCGAATCGCGATTGGCCGCGGCACCGTGGCGCCTGCAGCAATAAGGGCCTGTCTCCTGGGCACGCTTACCCCAACGAGGATGTCGATGATGGCCCCGTCCGGAGTCAAAGTGAGATTCAGGATTGGCATAGCGGCCTGATGTCCCGTGTGAAACTGTGAACGTATTCCTCCGCCTGAATTTGCTTGACGAGAAAAGGCTGAAGGCCGAATATCCGGTACCCTTCTTGCACTGCGTCTTCGAATGATTCCCACGTGCTCGCCACGGAATCGCCGTGGATGAGCACGAATTTGTTCGCCAGGTCCAATAGGCCCGGAAGTTCGCGATGATAGGTCGCCATTTCTGTTTCGAGTGCCATTTCTTCTTCTCCTCGACTATGCCAAAATCTCCCGCACCACGTTGCCCTCCACATCGGTCAAGCGATAATCCCGCCCGTTGTGGCGGAAGGTGAGCCGTTCGTGATCGAGGCCCATCAGGTGCAGAATCGTGGCGTGGAAATCGTGGACGTGGACGCGGTCCTCGCCGACCGCGATGCCGTGCTCGTCGGAAGCGCCGTGGACGATGCCGGGCTTGACGCCGCCGCCGGCCAGGAAGGACGAAAAGACCTGGTGATGATGCTCGCGGCCCGGATGGCTCGCCTGTTCGTGATAGGGCGTTCGGCCAAACTCGGTCGTCCAGACCACCAGGGTGTCTTCCAGCATGCCGCGCTGCTTCAGGTCACGGATCAGGCCGGCGATCGGCTGATCGACGTTGCGGGCCAGGCGAACGTGGTCCGACATGTTGCCGTGCGAATCCCAGTTGTTCGACGAGCCGGTGTCGATCACCTCGATGAAGCGGACGCCTCGTTCCGCGAGCCGGCGGGCGATCAGGCATTGCCAGCCAAAACCGCTGGTGCGATTGCGCTCCATGCCGTAGAGGCGTAAGGTGCTTTCCGTTTCGCTGGAGAGGTCGAACGCCTCGGGAGCGGCCTGCTGCATGCCGAAGGCGGTCTCGAAGGAGCGGATGCGAGCTTCCAGGGCGGCGTCTCCGGGCCGCGTCGTTTGGTGCTGACGATTGGCCTGGGCGAGCAGGTCGAGTTCGAGCCGTTGCAGCTCCATCGAGGCGACGCGTGGCCTCATGTTCGGGATCGGCGTCGGGCCAGGGACGACGTGGGTGCCCTGATGGCAACCGGGCAGAAAATCGGAGCCCCAGGTTTGTGCTCCGGCATAGGGGGCAAAGGGAGCGATCACCATGAACGAGGGCAGGTTGCGATTCTCGGTGCCCAGGCCGTAGCTGACCCAGGCGCCGATGCTGGGCCGGGCGAAGGTCCACGAACCCGTATGGATACCAAGGGTGCCTTCGTAATGGTTGGTGTGGTTGGACTCCATGGAGCGGATGACGCACAGGTCATCGACGACGCCGCGGACGAACGGGAACAGATCGCTGACCTCGGTGCCACTCTGGCCGCCGCGGCGAAAGGTCCAGCCCGGAGCCTTGAGGAAGCGGCGAAACTGCCCGCGCCGGCCCTGCCAGTTGTCCACGGTGATCGAACGGCCGCCGTCGGCGATCAGGCGCGGCTTAAAATCGAAGGTATCGACGTGTGAGACGCCGCCGGTCATGTACAGGAAGATGACGTTCTTGGCTTTGGCCGGGTGGTGCGGTGCTCGGGCGGCGAGCGGGTCGCCGGGGCGCGAAACCGGCTCCTGGGCCCGGCCATCTTCGGCGAGCATGGCGGACAGGGCGATGGACGCGAAACCGCCGGCGGCGTTTTGGAGGAGTTCACGGCGAGAGACGGTGGGCAGAGGTATACGCATTGAATTCCTCCTCAGGATGATCTACATCTTACCACAAAATGCCCTCGGCCGCCACCAATATCCCCCCAAGCCCGCATGCGAGGTACTCCGAGCATGCGGGGTGAGCCAGCACATTAACCCCGCATGCTCGGAGTACCTCGCATGCGGGCTTGGCGGATTTCTGGAACTTTTTCGCCCCCTGTGCGTCTAATCGTCAGTGTGGTCAGGGAAAGCATTCAGAAAACATTCCAAGGAGCACGTTCATGGTCCGCATTCTCGCAGGTGTGTGCGCGTTGTTCGCTCTGGCGCTGTTCGTCGATGCCGGCTCGGCCCAGGATCCTGGGAAGCCCGTCAAGGCCCAGATGGTCAAGGGAAGCATCAAGAGCGTCGATCTGGGCAAGAGCCTGCTGGTCATCAACCAGAAGCTCAAGAATGAAGTTGTCGATCGGGAGCTGAGCATCCTTGACACAACCCAATTTGTGGTCACGAAGGCCGGCCAAAAGAAAGAACTCCTTGGCAAGGACGGCCTTCGCCTCCTCGAGGGCGCTGAAGGATCGCAGGTCAACGTCCAGTGCGACAAGGACGTGAACGTCCTCAAGGTCACGGTTACCGTGAAATAACGCCAATCATCGAACCAAACCCGTTTAGCCGCTCGCCTCTGGCGAGCGCGGTTCGTCGCCAGCCCGCGACGCACCGCGCTTGCCAAAGGCAAGCGGCTAAACGCGTTTTTTGCGCACGTTTCATAGAATGCGCTCATGTCGAAAATCACCTTCGATCCTGACCAGGCCGTCGCTCGCCTGATGCGCTTCCTCGCCGTGGAAGGCATCACCGGCCAGGAACAAGCCATCGGCCTCGAAGTGGTCAAAACCCTGCGCGAAATCGGCGTCCCCGACAAGGCCATCCGCTTCGACCGAGCCAACGACAACATTCCGCTGCCCACGCAAACCGGTAATCTGATCGTGACGCTGCCCGGCACCCAATCGGGCCCCAGACGCCTCTTCTCCACCCATCTCGATACAGTGCCGCTGTGTGCCGGCGCCGTCCCCGTTCGCAAGGGCAACAAAATTGTGCCGCAAGGCAAGACGGCCCTGGGAGGAGACAATCGCACCGGCGTCGCCTGTCTGGTAACGATGCTCGCCGAGCTGTTCGCCCAGAAATTGCCGCACGCTCCGATGACCGTCCTGTTCACGGTGCGCGAGGAAAGCGGCCTGTGGGGAGCGCGAACACTTGACGCGAAGGATCTCGGCAATCCCGTGATGGGCTTCAACGTCGATGGCGGCTCGGCCCGCAGAATCGGCATCGGCGCCGTCGGGGCGGATCGCTGGGAGGCGGAGATTTTCGGCAAGGCGGCCCATGCCGGCGTCGCTCCGGAAAAAGGCATCTCGGCCAGCATCGTCGCCGCCCGGGCCCTGGCGTGGATTCACGAACACGGCTGGTTCGGCAAGGTGAAGCAAGCCGGCAAGGAAGGCACCTCCAACGTCGGCCCGATCGGCGACGCCCAGGGCCGATCCGCCGGTCAAGCGACCAACGTCGTCACCGATTACGTCAAGGTCCAGGGCGAATCGCGCAGCCACGATGCGAAGTTCATCGGCGCCATCACCTCGGCCTATCGCCAGGCGTTTCAAACCGCGGCCAGGGAAGTTCTCAACGATCAAAACAAATCGGCCAAGGTGAAGTTCACGACCTTCCGCAGCTACTATCCATTCCACCTGAAGGAAACGAGCCCGGTCGTGGAGCGTGCCCTGGCCGTGGGCAAGAGCCTGGGTTGGGAGCCGTCGCTGCGCTCGTCCAATGGCGGGCTGGACGCGAATTGGCTGGTGCGGCACGGCATACCGACGATTACGTTTGGAGCCGGGCAAAACGACGTGCATACCGTGGACGAGCACGTGACCCTGGCGGACTTTTTCGAGGGTTGTTCCTTCGCCCTGGCCTTGGCGGTACGGATGTTCTAAATCGCAGCCGTAGCCGCATTCGCAAGAATGCGGGCGAACACCCGCATTCTTGCGAATGCGGCTACCACGAAGCACCCTATTGGGTCCAGAACAGGCGTCTTCCATGCCCGACCTGAGCGTTTCCCTGGGCCGACTGCAACTGCAGAATCCGATCCTGGTCGCGTCCGGCACGTTCGGCTACGCTCGGGAAATGGCCGGGATCGTCGATTTTGCCAAGCTCGGCGGCATCATTCCCAAGACCGTGACCCGGCAGCCACGGGCCGGCAACAAGCCGCCGCGAACCGTGGAAACGGCGTCCGGCATGCTTAACGCCATCGGGCTCGACAACGACGGCATCGACCACTTCATCGCCCATCATCTGCCGTACCTGCGGACTTTGCCCACGGCGATCATTGCCAATATCGCCGGCAAGACGGTGGACGAATTCTTCGAGATGGCGGAGCAGATTGGCCGGGAGCCTGGTTTGGCGGGGCTGGAGCTGAATCTGTCGTGTCCGAACGTGGCGGGCGGCGTGGATTTCGCGACGGATCCGGAAGTCACCCGGCGGGTGGTGGCCGGGGTCAAGGCGGTCTGTCCACTGCCGCTCCTGGCCAAGCTGACGCCGAACGTGACCAATATCGTGCCGATCGCTCAGGCCGCGGCCGACGGCGGGGCCGACGCCGTGTCGCTGGTCAACACCCTGGTTGGACTGGCCGTGGATTGGCGCCGGCGCCGGCCCATCCTCGGCAACGTCACCGGCGGACTGAGCGGACCGGCGATCAAGCCTGTCGCCTTGCGCATGGTCTGGCAGGTCGCTCGCCAGGTGAAGATACCCATCGTCGGCATCGGCGGCATTGCGACGATCGACGACGTCATGGATTTTTTGGTCGCCGGGGCCAGCGCCGTGCAGATCGGCACGGCCAACTTCTTTGATCCGACGGTGTCGATGCGTTTGGTGGGACAGATTCCGGCGGCCCTGGAACAACTCAAGGCCGGCAGCGTGCGCGAGGTCGTGGGGACTTTGGCGATTGCGTAAGGAGTCGTGTATGTTGTGGGTCCGGGGTTCGCTACCTCGAAGGGCAACGCTGTGAACGATTTCTTGCCTGTATTTACCCCAAAGGGGTTGAATCTCAAAGCCCAGGGTTGCGTACTCGCAACCCTGGGTGGAAATGGCAAAAGAGG
>Ga0182024_10011117_pt1 | contig 18157 bp, 17 predicted proteins | sample P32metaG_FD_120480 | JGI IMG/M metagenome (GOLD analysis project Ga0182024, IMG submission 120480) | Permafrost microbial communities from Stordalen Mire, Sweden - P3-2 metaG (Illumina Assembly) | ecosystem: Environmental > Terrestrial > Soil > Wetlands > Permafrost | place: Sweden: Stordalen... | reverse complement strand
GCAAGCCCTCGGCATCGCGCAGGGCGCTCTCGACTATGCGGTGGGATATGCCAAGGAGCGCAAGCAGTTCGGCAAAGCGATCGCCGAGTTCCAGGGGATCCAGTTCATGGTCGCGGACATGGAGGCGCAGACTGCCGCCGCGCGGGCGATGGTGTACTGGGCGTCGCAGCTCATCGACGACAAGAGTCCCGATGTCGGGCATTTCGCGGCCATCGCGAAGTTGCTCGCCGCCGATACGGCGATGAAGGTCACCACCGATGCCGTGCAGATCCTCGGCGGCTACGGTTACGTGAACGAGTACCCGGTGGAGCGCATGATGCGCGACGCCAAGATCACGCAGATCTACGAGGGGACGAGTCAGATCCAGCGCGTCGTGATCGCCAGAGACCTGCTGCGCAACTAGGCTCAGCCACAGCTCCAAGGTCCGGTGACGCTGAGCGGGGTGAACGAGGTGCTGTCCGGCGACGGTTCGAGGACCGCTTCGATGGTGCCGGACCGACCCTCCTGGTCAATGACGGTCAGGCCGCCTGCAACGCCCGTCCACACCGAGCCGGTGGCGTCGTAGAACTCGACCTCCCCATTGCCTTCGCCCATCGCATACTCACCCGCACCAACGAACTTCGAAACTCGCATGTCCAGCTCGTACTGGTGAGCGGAGCTCGTCAAGTTGAAGATCGCAATCAGGCCCACTGACGAGACGTTGCAGGAACCGGTGGCCGAATCAATCGATGCGCATTCGTTGAGTGACCCGACCAGGGACAGCTGTTGTGGCTTGCAGTTCAACGGCGTCGGGGTTATGGCAACGGGCAGGAGGGCGCGACCGGCCTGGGGCTTCCGGCCCGCTCCCGTCACCAGCAATGACACGCCGCCGACGGCCACCACCACCGCCGCGAGCAGAACCAGGACCCTCGACGCGGATGGCTTGCCGGATATACCCACAAAGTTCCTCGACGCATTCTCTAGGTAGCGCCGGACTGCGCTACATCGTGAGGACGACCTTGCCCCGCGCCTGGCGCTGACCGAGGAGGTTGAGGGCGGCCGGCGCCTCTTCGAGGGGATAGGTCGCGCCGACGATCGGAGCGACAATGCGCGCCTCGATCATGGCGTTGAGCTCGCGCTGCGTTTCGGCGAACAGCGAAGGCCGTACTCCCAGAAAGGCTCCCCACGCGGCGCCGACGATGTCGATATTCCTGAGCAGGACACGATTCACCTGGACGCTCGGGATTCGCCCTTCGGTGAACCCGACGACGATGAGGCGGCCTTCCGGGGCGAGGCAGCGAACGCTCTGGTCGAAACGCTCGCCGCCCACGGGGTCGAGGATGGCGTCGACCCCGAGCCCGTCGTTCTGAGCCCGGAGCGCCGCGACCCAGTCCCCCTCGGCGTCGAGGACGCGATGCGCACCCGCACGTTCAGCGATGTGCATCTTGTCGGGACCGGCGGCAATCGCGATCACCTCGGCGCCGAGCCCGCGCGCCACCTGCACCGCGGCGGTCCCGACCCCTCCCGCCGCGCCATGGATCGCGATGCGGTCGCCAGGCCGGATCCGACCCCTGCGGGCGAGGGCGAAGAACGCGGTGTGGTAGTTCATGACAAACCCCGAAGCGGCCTCGAACGTGAGCGCTTCCGGAATCGCCAGCGTCAGCGCCGGTTCAGCAAGCGCGACGTCAGCAAAGCCACCCAGCATCGTGAAGGCCATCACCCTGTCGCCGGCGCTGAATCCTGAGCCTTCTGGCGCGGAGCGAACACGCCCGGCCACCTCAACGCCCGGCACGAAGGGCAGCGGGGGCTTCATCTGATACTCACCCCGGGTGAGCAGCAGATCGGGAAAGCTGACGCCCGCGGCCTCGACGTCTATGGCGACGCGCGCCGCGTCCTCGGGCTCGTCAACCTCCACCAGGTGAAGCCCGGATGGGCCCTCGAGACCCTGAACTTGCTGTGCGCGCACCTCATTCCTCCGTCCCGCGTATGGCCGCAGATCATGCCATTGTCGGCTCCCGACGAGCGGACCCTGGGGTACCCTTGTCGCGGGCGGCGGGTAACCGGAAGCGGTACACGAGCGTTTTCCAAGCAGGAAGCCCACCGCGGCGCGCCGGCCCCACACGATGCGTGAGGCGGTCAGTACACCCACTGGAAAGTCGAGAGCAACACCGCAACCATGGCAGCAATCAGTAGATCATCCGTTCGCAGACGGCGCCGATCGCGCTACAACGTGGTCCCGGCATGGATCACGCGCAAACGCGCTGTGCTCTCGGTCGTCGTCATGTTCTCGCTGCTCGTCGTCGCCGGGGGCATCTACGGTGTTCGCCTCTCGCTCGCACTCGCCAAGACCTTCCACACCAACCCGATCAGCGCAGTGGTCGGAGCGCTCCAGGGCGGAAAGGGCTCGTCAGTCGAGCAGAAGACTCAGCACTACCAGCGAATCAACCTCATCCTCTACGGATACGGGGGCGTTCAGCATGCCGGTTCATACCTCAGCGACTCGATCATGGTCGTCTCGATCCAGCCGCTGCAGGGCCATGCACCGCTGATCGCCGAGATCTCGATCCCGCGCGACTGGTACGTCACCATTCCGCTGCGCAATGGGAAGTCGACCCAGCAGCGAATCAACTTCGCGTATGCAGCGGGGATGCTCGGTGAGGGACCGGAACCGGCGAGCGCCGTGGACGCCGGTGCTGCGGTTGCCGATGAGACGATCAGCCACATCCTCGGCATCGGCGTCAACTATTTCGTGGGCGTCGACTTCGACGCTTTCAAGCAGGCGGTCGATGCCGTCGGCGGGATCAACATCGATGTTCCGGCCGGCTTCACGGACAACCAGTACCCCGCCGGGGAATGTCCACCCAACTGCCGGTACGAGACAGTGCATTTCAACGCCGGGACGCAGCACATGAACGGCGCCACTGCGCTCATCTACGCCCGCTCGCGTCACGGCAACAACGGGCAGGGATCCGACTTCGCCCGCAGCCGTCGTCAGCAGCAGATCATCGTTGCGCTCAGGTCCCAGATCGAGAGCATCGGCGGCTTCGGAAAGCTCCCGGATGTCATCAACGCGCTTGGAGACAACGTGCTCACCAATCTGACCATCGGCGATGCCGAATCGCTCTACAGCCTTGTCAACGACGTGAACCCGGCGAGCATCGAGCACATCAGCATCGATGACACCAACTTCCTCTACGACTGCGGCTACCCAAGGAACTGCGGCAGCTACTACCTGTACACCGACGACAAGAGCTACGCGTCGCTCCAGCATTACATCCAGGACATCTTTCCAACGCCGGCGGCCCTCGCCGCTCGCGCGCCGGTGACCTTCGTGAACGCCAGCGGCCGCAACAACAACGCCACCAGCCGCTGGGCATCACTCATGAACATGGATGGATTCCCAACCACGGCGGGCGGCCGCGCGCCCACCCAGGTGGCGAACGAGGTCATCGACAACAGTGGTGGCAAGGACGTCGCGGCGGCGCAGTGGTTGGCCACGTTCTTCGGTACGACCGTCACCACCGAGCCCGCGCCAACCGCGCCGGTGACCACGCCTCCTGCGACCCCTGGGGTTGCTGCGGCAGGCGGCGTGACCGTCATACTCGGCAGCGCCGAAGAGCAGGCGTTCCTCGGTGATCCCGGAGTGGGTCAGTAGGCAGCTGAAACAGCAGGGGACGCGTGGCACAGAGAATTGCCATCCTCACGGGCGGCGGTGACGCACCAGGCCTCAACGCCGCCATCCGCGCGATCGGCCGGCGTGCGCTTGCGGCCGGTGACTCGTTGTTCGGAATCCGCAACGGGTGGGCGGGGATGATCGGTGACGGCGACGTCATGATCCTCGAGCGCTCGATGCTCTCCGGAATCCTCCAGCTGGGCGGCACCATGCTCGGCAGCTCGCGCGTGAATCCGATGAAGCTCGAAAACGGCATCGACGAGGTGTTGCGCAACCTGGAGCGTCTGCACCTCGATGCGCTGGTGGCCATCGGCGGGGATGACACGCTGAGCGTCGCTGCGCGTCTGGCCGAGCAGCATGCGCGCGTGGTCGGTGTCCCCAAGACAATGGACAACGACCTCAGCATCACCGATTACTGCATCGGGTTCGACAGCGCGGTCAGCGTGGTCACCGAGGCACTCGATCGCTTGCATACCACCGCCACCTCGCACCACCGGGTGATGGTCTGTGAGGTGATGGGGCGAGATACCGGCTGGGTCGCCGTGATGGGTGGGCTCGCCGGCGGCGCCGACATGATCATCATCCCGGAGTTCAAAGTCACGGTCGACGAGGTGGTCGCCCACCTCGAGGTCCGCCGCAGTGCCGGGAGCGACTTCAGCATCATCGTGATCGCCGAGGGCGTCGAGATGGACGGCCTGCAGTCCAAAGACGAGGCAGAAGGCGCACGGGACGCATTCGGACACGTGCAGCTGTCGCGGCGCGGAGTCGGCGAGAATCTCGCCCGCATCATCGAGGAGCGCACCGGGCACGAGACCCGCGCCACAGTGCTGGGCCACATTCAGCGCGGCGGATCACCGACGGCCTACGACCGCATCTGGGCGACGCGGGTCGGGGCGAAGGCATATGACCTCGTGGTCGAGGGGTTATTCGGCGAGATGCCGGTGGTGACCAACGGCATGGTCGACGTTGCGAGCATCGCCGACGTCGTCGCCGAGCAACGACGCGTGCCGCGTGAGCTGTACGAGCTCGCCCACGTCTTTTACTAGTTCGCTTCTACCAGGCCACCTCTACCAAGTCACTGCAACCGGCGCGCTTTCGCCAAACCCGGTTAGCGGGACATCACCGGCACGCTGCTCAGCGGTGACCAGCTCGGCGGCGACAAGGCGTCGAAGTCGAGGTTGTTGGTCACCAGCAGCGGTGGCGACGCCGGCGTGGTCAACCCCCCCTTGATCCACCAGAGCTCGAAGTGCCCGGTAGCGTCCGCGGTGTTGTAGTAGACGAGGCCGCTCCCATCCGGCGACCAGACCGGGTCGGCACAGAGGCAGTTGTTCACCAGCGTCTGTGGTGCCCCGAGCTTTCCGTTGGTCAAGGTCGCGACCTCGAGCCTCGAGCTCTGCAGGCCCGTGCTTCCGATGCAGATCATGGCGATCTTGGTGCCATCAGGCGACGGCGATGGCTGACCGCAGTCCTGAGCCGGCGTGGTCAGGAGCAGGGGCGTGCCCAGCGGCTTGACCTGGATCGCGATCTGCGAAAACGCGTTGCCACTCCCGATGGCGAACTTCGAGTAGATGACCGACCCGTTGGCCATCGGAGTGGGATCGACATCGCCACCCGTGAACGAGTTGGAATTGCTGAGCTGCTGCGCGGCGAGCTTGCCGAAGAGCGTGCCGGACCACACCGAGAAGTCGACTGCGTACGTCGCCGAGTCCTTGGGCTGGTCGTAGCTGAAATAGATGGTGCTGCCGTTGGCGCCCATACGCGGATAGAACATCCAGTGATTGAGGTAGACCTTGCCGGCCTGCGGGTAAGCGTTCTTGCTGAGCTGGCGGAGGATCGCCCCCGAGCTGCTCAACAGGTACAGGTCGGAATACTCGGCGCCACGAAGCACCGCGACGATGCCCTGGGAGTTGGGGATGTACGCAGGTTGCATCCACGAACCCCTGGCGGTCGACAGGTGCAGATCGGTGAAGAACCCGCTGCTGAGCCGGTAGATATCGCCGTTCTGGGCGAGGTACAGCGTGCCGGGCAGCACGATCTTCGGCTTCGTTGCCGTGGGTTTGAAGACGCTCGCCTCGGTGGGGATCGGGTGTTTCCGCGACGCGATCAGCCGGTTCACACCGACCCCGAACCCGGCCATGAGCGCGAGCACCACGAACACGGACAGCGCGCGTCTCATCGTCGGCCCTACACCGCGGGGAAGTACTTGTGAGTCTCGGGAAGGATGAGATTCCAGTTGGGCGCAAGCGCGAGTTGATTGTCCACCTTGAGATTCGACGTGTACGGGGACGCGAGGATCACCTGCTGGACGTTCTGGAGTTGCACGCTGCTCGCGATCGGCAGCAGCGAGGCGATCTCGGAGATGCTCATGTCGGTGGAGAAATCGTTGGCCATGGCTGTGGCGATGTCCGGCAGGTCGGCGATGCCAAGCAACTTCGCCTTGGCTCGCAGGGCGAGCAGCACCTGCTGCTGACGCTGGGAACGGCCGAAATCGCTGCGCAGATCCCCATGGCGTGAGCGGACATACATCAGCGCCTGCATGCCGTTCATGTGCTGCGGGCCTGGCAGGACGGCCACGCGCTCATAGGCATAGGGGTCCTTGCCGCTCAGGTCGGCGGGGTAGAAGTCGTCCATGACCGGATTGGTGGCGACCACGTCGATGCCGCCAACCTCATTGATCAGGTTCACCAGGCCCAGCAATCCGATCCACGCGTAATGGTCGATATGGATGTGGAAGTCCTCCTCGACCGTCGCCACCGCTGCGCTCGCTCCACCATGGAGGTAGGCGGCATCGATCTTGGCGCTGCCGCCGCTCGAAAGCGGTACCCACAGGTCACGGGGGATCGACTCCATGACGACCTTCCTCGTGGTCGGATTCACCCTCGCCAGGATCATCGACTGGGTGAGCACCGTGCCACCGAACTTGGCGTCGTTGTCAGAGCCGAGCAGGAGGACTGTGAACGGCTGCCCGGGCGCCGCCTCCACGGCCTGGGTCGGCGCCGCGGTGGCTGACGCCGTCGCGGCAGCCGAAGCAGTCGCCGACGGCTTGGGGGTCGCGAGATCCCGGTTGATCGTGTGCCCGGTGTCCTCGAAGGCAGCCACGATCGCCGGCATGAAGTACGCCACCGCGCCGATCGCACCGGACAGCACGAAGCCGAGCGCTATCAGGAATGCCAGAAGAACCCGGCTGCGCTTCACGTGCTGGCGACGCACCGAAGCCCGTTGTCGTCTCACCTGAGGCTTTATAACGAACTCGGCTGACGACAGGGTTACGGTGGGTGGGATGAACTCGGGGCGCCGGTAGACTTCCAGCGATGTCGGAAGCGCAGCTTGCGGAACGTTTGATGGCCGGCGATACCCGTGCGCTGGCACGTGCGATCCGGATGGTGGAGGACCGGGATCCGGGCATCGCCGATCTCCTCCGGCAGGTTCGCGAACGTGCCGGGCTGGCTCGCGTGGTCGGCGTGACCGGACCGCCCGGGAGCGGCAAGAGCACCCTCTGCGACCAGGTGATCGAGCGCTGGCGAGCCGGCGGACACCTGGTCGGCGTCATCGCGGTGGACCCCTCGAGCCCGTTCACCGGAGGGGCGATCCTCGGTGATCGGGTGCGCATGGTCCGGCACACACTCGATCCGGGCGTGTTCATCCGGAGCATGGCGGCACGCGGGCACCTCGGAGGGCTCGCCGCCGCAGCGCGAGAGGCGATCCGGCTGCTCGACGCCTCAGGCCGGGATCGCTGCCTGATCGAGACGGTTGGCGTCGGCCAGTCCGAGCTCGAGGTCATGGAGACTGCTGACACGACGATCGTGGTCACAACTCCATCGAGCGGGGATGCGGTCCAGATCATCAAAGCGGGCATCCTCGAGATCGCCGACATCTTCGTGGTCAACAAGGCCGACCTCCCCGGGGCGTCCAAGGTCGTCCGCGATCTGAAGGAGCTGGTCCGCCACGGCGCCAAGCGCACCGACTGGTCCCCTCCGGTGCTCACCACCATCGCCGAGACCGGCGAGGGGGTCGACGACCTGGTCGCCGCGATCGACCGCCACGGCGATGCGATCGCCGCATCCGGAGAGCTCGAGCGTCGCCGGATCGCTCGCCTCCGGGCCGAGGTCGAGGCGATCGTCGTCGAGCGAGCCGCCGAGCGCGCCCGAAGTGCGTTGCATCAGGGGACAATGAGTCGAGAGCTCGAAGGCGATCTGAGCCGGGTGGACCCGTACGCCCTGGCCGAACGCATTCTCAACGGGCACAGCAAGGAACCCAGGAAGTCATGACCCAGACGATCGACCGGGCGGCCAAGCCGTCGGGTCAGCCCGATGCGCCGCAACCGAACGCCGCGCCGCCCATTCCCCCGGACACCCTCGGCGGCCTGCCGCTCGAGACCTGGTACGGGCCTGAGAACACTGCCATTGATGCGGAGCGGGACCTGGGCGAGCCGGGGTCGTTTCCCTACACCCGAGGCGTGCACCGGACCATGTACCGCGACAAGGTCTGGACAATGCGGCAGTTCGCCGGCTTCGGGAGTGCGCGCGACACGAACGAGCGGTATCGCTTCCTGCTCGATCAGGGCCAGATGGGGCTGTCGGTCGCCTTCGACATGCCGACCCTCATGGGCCACGACTCCGACTCGCCCCATGCGCTGGGAGAGGTCGGGCGCTGCGGTGTGGCAGTGGACTCCGTGGAGGACATGCTCACGCTCTTCAAAGGCATCGACGTCGGCGCGGTCACCACGTCGATGACGATCAACTCTCCGGCGCCGATCCTCTTCGCGATGTACCTGGCGGCGGCGGATGAGCAGGGCATTCCGTACACGAAGCTCGGCGGCACGCTCCAGAACGACATCCTCAAGGAATACATCGCCCAGAAGGAATTCATCTTCCCCATCCGGCCGTCGATGCGACTCGTGACCGACGTCGTCGAGTTCTGCACACGCAACGTCCCGAGCTGGAATCCGATCTCGATCAGCGGGTATCACATTCGCGAAGCCGGCAGCACGGCTGCGCAGGAGCTCGCGTTCACGCTCGCCGACGGGTTTGCCTATGTGGAAGCGGGCATCGAGCGCGGTCTGGACGTGGACGAGTTCGCGCCGCGACTGTCGTTCTTCTTCAATGCCCACATCGACTTCTTCGAGGAGATCGCCAAGTACCGGGCAGCACGGCGCATCTGGGCGCGGCACATGCGCGATCAGTACGGCGCCAAGGACGAGCGTTCGCTGAAGCTCCGCTTTCATACGCAAACGGCGGGATGCTCACTCACGGCGCAGCAGATCGAGAACAACGTTGCGCGGACCGCTTTCGAGGCACTCGCCGCCGTGCTCGGCGGTACCAACTCGCTGCACACCAACTCCATGGACGAGGTGCTTGCGCTGCCCACGGAAAAGGCGGCGCAGATCGCGTTGCGCACGCAGCAGATTCTCGCCTACGAGACCGGCGTCCCCTCGGTTGTCGACCCGCTCGCCGGCTCGTGGTTCGTCGAGGACCTCACCAATCGCATGGAGCAGGCTGCAGAGGATTACTTCGCGGCCATCGCCGAACGCGGCGGCATGCTCGACGCGGTCGCCGAGGGGTTCCCGCAGCGCGAGATCGCAGACGCCGCGTTCCGCTATCAGAGCCAGCTCGAGACCGGAGAAAGGGTCATTGTTGGCGTCAACGTGTTCGAGCACAGCGTCGACATGACGCAGCCGCCGACACTCGTGATCGACCCCGATGTCGAGGTGGAACAGGCGGCGCGACTCAAGAACTTGCGCGAGCGGCGCGACAACATCAGTGTCGCAACTCGCCTCGACGCACTGCAGGAGGTCGCGCGCGGCACCGACAACCTGATGCCCGCGATCATCGATTGCGTTCGAGCTCGCGCGACCGAGGGTGAGATCGTCGAGGCGATGCGCACCGTCTTCGGCACCTACCGCGAGACGCCCGTTTTTTGACCTTTCCTTAACCCCTCCATAAGGGGGAGGTGTCTAGGCTCAGCTGGTATCGTGGGAGCCAAGCACATCCTGGTGGTCGAGGACGAGGAGGTTATCCGTGAAACCCTCCGGTTCAATCTCGTGCGCGAGGGATACCAGGTCAGCCAGGCCGCCAACGGCATCGAGGCGCTCGAGAAGGCTCGCGAGCTGCGCCCGGACCTGATCGTGCTCGATCTCATGCTTCCCGAGCTGGGTGGCCTGGAGGTCTGTCGCATCCTTCGTCAGGAGACCACCACGCCGGTGCTGGTGCTGAGCGCCCGGGACAGCGAGCTCGACAAGATCGTCGGCCTTCGCGTCGGCGCCGACGACTACATGACCAAGCCCTTCTCCCTCGCCGAGCTCACCGCCAGGGTGATGGCCCTGCTCCGGCGCGCACAGCCCACCGCGGAGGAACGCGGCGTCATCGAGGTCGAGGAGTTCGGCGACTTCCGGTTCGATCGCGGCGCACGCTCGGTCCGGGTGCGCGACGAGACGCTACGCCTGTCGCCGAAGGAGTTCGACCTGCTGTCGTTCCTGCTTGCCAACCCGGGTCGCGTGCATTCGCGCGAGCAGCTGATCCGCCGTGTCTGGGGCCCGAAGTTCTTTGGCGAGCGCAAGACCGTTGACGTCCACGTCCGCTGGCTTCGCGAGAAGTTCGAACCCTTCGAGGCGCTGCCGTTCCGGATCACCACGGTCTACGGGGTGGGCTACCGGCTCGATCGCATCCTCGAGCCGAGCGAACCTGCCGCACCCGACGTCGCCGTCATAGGGCGACGCTGACGGCCAGGGAGTTGGCCCTGCCTATACTTGCCGCTCCCAACCGAGTACGGACCAGGGAGATGGTCGCCTTGGAATCCCCGCTCGCCGTCATCGACATCGGGTCGAACTCGGCGCGAATCGCAGTGCTACGTCTTGACGAGTCCGGGCAACTCGACATCATCGCCGACGCGCGCACGTCGCTCCAGCTGGCCCGCCACATCGACGCGCGCGGCCGGCTCGAGGCGAGCGCAGTCACCGAGGCCGTTGCGGCCGTGCGGGACTTTCGAGCGGTCGCGGCGGCGGCCGGCGCGGAACGCATTGTCGCCGTGGCAACTGCAGCCATCCGGACAGCTGTCAACCGCGACAGCGTGCTCGCGAAGCTCGAGGCGGATACCGGCCTCGCCATCAAGGTCATTGACGGGGAGGAGGAGGCGCGGTACGCGTTTCTCGGCGCCGTGCACGGGCTCCCGATCGACACCGGCTACCTGATCGACGTCGGCGGCGGCAGCTTCGAGCTGGCGTATTTCGAGCGGCGCCGAGCGCTGCGCTGGTGGACCTTCGAGCTCGGCGCGCTGGTTGTGACCGACCAGTTCCTGGACAGCGATCCACCCCGGGCGTCCGAGGTCGCCGCGCTCCGCGACCATGTGATCCAGACCCTCAGCGACGCGGGCGTTCCAGCCCTTCCCGACGACGGCGGCATGGTGGGCACCGGGGGAACCGTGCGGAACCTCGCCAAGATCCACATGCGCTCGGTCGCGCATCCGATCGCACGCGTCGACGGGTACGTCCTGCAGCGCCGCGAGGTCCGCGAGCTGACCTCGCGTCTAACCACTCGGAACCGCTCCTCGCTCCGGACGGTGCCGGGGCTCTCGACGGACCGGGCCGATTCGATCGCGGGCGGCGCGCTGGTGGTGATGGCAGCGATGGATGCGCTGGGCGCGCGGAGTCTCATGGTCTCCGGCCACGGCCTTCGTGAGGGCATCGCGCTCGCAGAGCTCAAGCTTCCGCTGCCCGAGGTCTGGCAGGTCCGGCGCGCTTCGGTGACCGCACTCGCGTCGCGGTTCTCCACCTGGGACGCGCGCAGGGCGGCGCGTCGTGTCGAGATGAGCCGGGCCATCCTGGGCGTCGCCGACCCGGCCATGACCGCGGAGATGCGCGAGGTCCTCGATCACGCGACGACATTGCTCGACGTCGGCCCGAGCATCAACTACTACGACCGCTGGAGCCACGCCGCCGGGGTCACCGCGTCCGCCGACCTCCAGGGCTTCACCCATCGCGAGGTGGCGTTGATCGCGACGACCCTCGCCCGCCTCGGCAAAGCGCGCAGCAACCTGCCCCGGTACGCCCGGCTCTGCACCCGGGACGACATCAAGCGTATCGACAAGCTCGCAGTGGTCCTCGAGCTCGCCGACGAGCTCGATCGCCGCGTCAACGGCGGCGGACCGCCGACCTTCCGCTATGACGAGCGCCGCAACCGGGTGGTCGTCTCGACCGGCCTTCCCTACACGTGGGAGCCGGAGGACCTGGCCCGGCGCTTCCGGACCCGCATCGGCCGGACGCTCAGCCTGCGTCCAGCAGAGACGGCGGGTGACCGTACGCGGGGGGCGGACTCTCCAAATGGTCGATCGACTGGTAGAGGTCCTCGACGAGGGTGATCAGGATGGGAGGAGCGTCGCAGGCGAACATGAGCGCCTCGATGGTGGCCACCTGCCGGCGCAGGCCTTCGACTGTGTCGATGCGGTCCCAGGGCGCCGATACGACGTGCTGCACAGCTTCGAGTATGCGGTGGGACTTCGCCGCAAAGCGATTGTGAAATGGCTATGGTGCGGGGGCGATCTGATGGTCGTTCTTAGGGGACACTAGAGTCCCGTTGAATATGAGCGAGCCATTGCTGCACCCCACCCACCCGCTGCTCGCGGATGAGCTGACCCATCTGCGACGCATCGTCGCCGACATGGGCGAGCTCGTCGACAGCGCGATCACCCAGGCGACCACCGGCCTCGCTGAACGGGATGTGAGCCTGTGCGCGCGGGTCATCGCGGACGATGCGCTGGTCAACGACCGTCAGCGCGAGCTGCGCGAGCTGTCGTTCTCGCTCATCGTCAACCGTAACCCGGAGGCCCGCGAGCTGCGCGAGATCATCGGGCTGCTCAACATGTCGTCGGAGCTCGAGCGCATGGGCGACCACTGCGTCAGCATCGCCAAGCTCGCCCGCAACCTCGCCGACCTGCCGCCGCTGGAGACGTACGTTGACGTCCCCAAGATGGCCGCGTACTGCAGCGACCAGGTCCGTGGCATCCTCGCCTCGGTGGTCTCGCGCGACGTCCTCCAGGCGCGCCGCATCGCCGCCGGGGACGACCGGGTCGATCGCATCTACCACCGCCTGTTCGACGATCTGATCCAGCTGATGACCGAGGACAACACCACTGTGTTCAGGGCGACCAACCTCGTGTTCATCGCGCACCACCTCGAGCGCATCGCCGATCGGGTCACCAACATCGCCGAGGATCTCGTCTTCCTCGACTCAGGTGCCATCGAGGAGCTCGGCTGATGGCGCTGTCGGAGCCTGCGCAGGCTCCGGAAGACGCGGCGCCCTCCGTCCCTGCCAAGGGTGGCCATCACGCAGTCCCGCTCGGCGACCGCCATCGATATATCAACCGCCATCTGAGCTGGCTTGATTTCGATACGCGTGTGCTCGAGCTCGCCGAGGAGGCGTCGCGCGCGCTGCTCGAGCGGGCCAAGTTCCTGGCCATCTCGAGCAGCAACCTCGACGAGTTCTTCCAGGTCCGGGTTGGCGGCCTGATCGAGCAGCGCCGGGCCGGTGTGGCGGCGCTCAGCCCCGACGGCATGACCGTGGACGAGCAGCTTTCCGAGGTCCAGCGTCGGGCCATCGACCTGACTGCACGCCAGATGCGGGCGTTCCAGGCAATCGTCGAACGTCTCGGCGAGGTCGGGCTGCACTTCTCCAACTACACCTCGCTCGACCACACCGATCGGGAGCACGTGGATGCGGTCTTCGAGGAACGCATCTTCCCGGTCCTGACACCACTCGCGGTCGATCCGGCGCACCCATTCCCGTACATCAGCGACCTCTCGCTGAACCTGGCTGTCGTCGTCGGCGGCGCGCCACGCGGGAGCGAGCAGCGGATCGCTCGCGTCAAGGTCCCGCCGCTGCTTCCTCGATTCGTGGTCATGCCGGACGGCGAGCGTTTCGTCCCGGTGGAGCAGGTGATCGCCGCCCACCTTGACCGGCTCTTCCCGGGCATGCGTGTGGTGGGGCAGTACCCCTTCCGGGTCACCCGCAACGCCGACCCGGCACTCGAGGAGGAGGAGGCCGAGGACCTGCGCACGGCGGTGCAGGAATATCTCCGCCGCCGCCGTCGCTCGCCCCAGGTGGTGCGTCTCGAGATCGACGACACCATGACCGAGGAGGTCAAGCGGCTGCTCATGCGTGAGCTCGAGCTCTCGACCGAGGACGTCTACACGGTCGCCGGGCCCCTCGACCTCAGTGGTCTCTGGGGCCTCTACGAGCTGAATCGCACCGATCTCAAGGAGCGGCTGCCCGCTCCCGTGATCCCGCCCGCCCTCGCGCAATTGCCGGGTGACGAGGGTGAGGTCGACATCTTCCGGGTGATCGACGAGGGCGACGTCCTCGTCCACCATCCCTACGAGTCGTTTGCGAGCAGCGTCGAGGCCTTCATCGACCAGGCGGTGAGCGATCCCGACGTGCTGGCCATCAAGCAGACGCTCTACCGGACGTCAGGCCCGGACAGCCCCATCGTCCGGTCTCTCATCCGCGCCGCCGAGTCCGGCAAGCAGGTGGTCGCCCTGGTCGAGCTGACCGCGCGCTTCGACGAGGAGGCCAACATCACCTGGGCGGCCGAGCTCGAGAAGGCCGGCGTCCACGTCGTGTACGGCGTCGTCGGCCTCAAGACGCATGCCAAGGCGACCCTCGTGGTCCGGCGGACAGGCACCGGGATCCGCCGCTACTGCCACATGGGCACGGGGAACTACAACTCCCAGACCGCCAGGCTCTACGAGGACATCGGCCTGCTCTCGTCGGACGGCGAGCTCGGTGAGGATCTGACCGACCTGTTCAACTACCTGACCGGCTACAGCCGCCAGCGGCAGTACCGCCGCCTCCTCGTCGCCCCGGTCACGCTGCGCACCGGGATCGTCGAGCTCATCCGGACGCAGGCCCACGACAAGGGCCGGATCATCATCAAGTGCAACCACCTGATCGACCCCGAGGTGATCGAGGCCCTCTACGCGGCCTCGTGCGCGGGAGCCCGCATCGATCTGATCGTGCGCAGCTCCTGCGGAGTCCGTCCGGGGGTGGCGGGCATGTCCGAGAACATCTGGGTGCGCTCGCTGGTTGGCCGGTATCTCGAGCATTCGCGCATCTATCACTTCGGTGACGACCGCTGGTACATCGGGTCCGCGGACTTGATGGGACGCAACCTGGACGGCCGCATCGAGACGGTCGTTCCGGTGATCGACCCCCGCCTCCAGGCACGCCTCGCCCAAGTGGTGGAGGTGCTGCTCGCCGACGACGTGCTCGCCTCCGAGCTCCAGGCCGACGGGAGCTGGCGCAAGGTGCCGACGGTTCGCCATCTCGACGCACAGGAAGAGCTGCACAGGCTCGCGGTCGAGCGCACCGGCCGGTGATTGCCCCGGAGGGGGGCGAGCTCGGACGCGGACTCCGCCTCGAGGTCCCGATCACCTTCACGCCCGAACCGCTCGACGATATCAACGCGTCGGCAGCGGTGATCGTCGAGCCGGCTCGGAAGCTCCGGACTGCGCATTGGGACACCGCCGACCTGCGCCTGGCACGCTGGGGCGTTTCCCTGGAGTACTCGCCGGACCCGGGCTGGGTGCTGCATCTCCCGGCGACCAGCGAAGGGATGGCGGCCCCGGACGGCGCCGAGCTGCACTTCGACGGTGGGGCGGAGCGCCCGCCTCAGCAGGTGCTGCACCTGATTCGCGTGTACGCGCGGCAGGCCCCGATCGAGCTCATTGCCCGCCTGGTGACCGTCACCGTTGACACAGTGCTGCTCGACGAGGAAGGGAGGGCGATTGCCCGCCTGGTCGACGACACGGTCTCGGTGTACTCCGGTCCGCGGATCACCCAGCGGTTTCGCGAGATCGACGTATTCAGCGAGAGCGGCGCGCTGCTTGACGTGATCGCAACCCGGTTCCAGGCCGCGGGAGCGCAGCCGGCGCGCCCACGTGCCCTGGTCGCCCGCGCCCTCGGACTGGTGGGGTCCCCGCCGCCCGAGATCGGGTCGGTCACCCTCGGGGGTGCGGCAACCGCCGGGGACGTGGTCCGCCGCGCCCTGAGCACGTCGGTCATCCGCTTGCTCCGCCACGACCCCGGCGTCCGGCTCGGCGTCGACGCCGAGGATGTTCACCAGGCTCGGGTCGCCACCCGGCGCCTGCGCAGCGACCTGCGGACCTTCCGCCCGCTGCTCGACGAGGCATGGGCGGAGGGCCTTCGTGACGATCTCCGCTGGCTTGGCGGGGAGCTCGGGAGCGTCCGCGACGCGGAAGTGCTCCGCGACCGCCTTCGATCCGCGGCAACCACGCTGCCGCCTGCTGATCGCCGTGCGGCGCTCGCGATCGTTGCGCCACTGGGGGCGCAGGTCGGCGCCGCCCGCCGCCATCTCCTCAAATCGATGGACACCGAACGCTACGTCGAGGTGATCGACCGACTGGTGGCTGCCGCCAGGGCACCGGTCCTGACCGCGATGGCGGCGTCCCCAGCGCGCGACGTGCTCCCGGACCTCGTCCGCAAGCCGTGGCGATCGCTCAAGTCGGGCGCGCTCGCCGCGCGAGGCGACGTGCCCGACGAGCAGCTGCATGACCTGCGCATCCGTGCCAAACGCTGCCGCTACGCGGCTGAGGCTGCCGCCGCGTCGACGGGCAAGAACGCGGCCAAGTTCGCCCGCGAGGTGGCGGCGCTCCAGGAGGTGCTCGGCGAGCTGCACGACGCGGTGGTCGCCGAGGCGTGGTTGCGTGATCGCTCGGCCGCGCCGCGAGTCCACGAGACAGCGCTCTTCGCTGCCGGCGAGCTGGTCGCACAGCAGCGAGATGCGGCGTCACGAGCTCGCACAGGATGGCCCGACGTGTGGAAACGCGTTGCGGAAGGATGGTCGCGTGTCTGGCGGTGACGCCACCAGCTACCTGGTCCGGCACGCCAAGGCGGGGTCGCGCGAGAAATGGACGCGGCCGGATCGAGAGCGGCCGCTGACCGATACGGGGCGTGTCCAGGCCACCGCGCTGGCTCGGATGCTCGCCGCCTCCGCGCACTCCGTCCGATCGAGCCCGTACGTGCGGTGCGTTGAAACCGTGGCACCCCTCGCGGAGGCACTCGGCCTCCATGTCGAGGAGGACGAGCGCCTCGCCGAGGGCTCCGACCCGGCCTGGGCGATGGTCCAGCTCGCTTCGTCGCCAGGTTCGGTGCTCTGCACGCACGGCGACGTGATGGCGTCAATCGTGATCAGCCTTGCCGATTCGCATCTTCCGATGACCGGCGGCATGCAGTGGGCCAAGGGCGCAACCTGGGCCTTCAGCATCGCCGGCGGGCGGATTGTAGTGGGACGCTACCTGCCACCCCCGGCCTGAGGTTCCCGGGTCACGCCGTCGCGGTCTCCGGCGACGCGGAGGAGCACGGACGCCCAGGTCCGGAAGGGACGCCAGGCTTCGGCGAGGGTCGCGAGCTCGGCGGGGGTGGCGGAGTGCTTGAGCCCGTAGTAGTGGCTGACGTACGACGCAAGGCGGGGCTCCCCGAGGGTCTGGATGTCGGTCGCGCCGGTCGAGCGCAGCAGGATGAGCCCCGCATACATCGGGCCGATGCCCGGCAGCCGCTGCAGTGCTGCCATGGCATCGTCGGATGGCATGGCGAGAAGACGAGCCGGATCGAGCTGTCCGTCGACCGCGGCATGCGCGACCGCGTGGAGGCGCTCGATGCGCTGTGGCTCGAGGCTGGGAAACGCATCGACCCGGAGCAGCTCGGCCGGAGTCGGGAACGCCTCGAGGTCACCGCTCGGCAGCGCGAAGACGCGTCCATGTGCCGCGGAAAGGCGCTTGCGAATCGCGGTGGCCTGAGCCCGATGCCTCCGCTGGCTCAGGATCGACCACGCGGCGGCCTCGTACGGAGAGTGGAACAGCACCGGGCGGAGTCCGGGGAACGCAGACTGGAGGCGGCCGATCACCGGGTCTCGGACCCCGACCTCGGCCCACGCGGATCCAGACTGGTCGAGGGATAGCACGCGGCGAACCTGGGCGACAACCTGGCCGGCATCAGCCTCGCCGAATAGCTGGCAGTGGATGAGCCCGTCCGCGTCCTGCGTGACGAACGCAGCCGCCTGGTGCTCGAGGTCGTCGGCCACGAAGGCCAGCGGCATCGAGGTGCCGTCGGGTCTTGGGCGGCCGGTGTTGGGACCGAACCCGAAGCTCGCAGCAGCTGCCAGCGAGAACGCCCCGTCGGGCGTGATCGTCAGATCCTCGGCTCCCTCGGGCACCGTTTGCTCGCTACTGGCGCAGGCGGAGGATCAGGTTGATCACCACGGTCAGGACGACGCTGACCACGATGCAGAACGCCAGCGGGAAGAAGAACGAGAAGCTCCCGTTGGTCACCGAGATGGTGCCGGGCAGTTGGGTGACGCCGGCACGGGTCAGCAGGATGAGGACCCCGCCGATCAGCAGGATCACCGCACCCACGATCAGGAGCAGCTTCCCGACGTCACCGAGTGCCATGACAACACTCTAAGGTAGAGTCCGCGAAACGCATCCACTTCAAGCAGGTC
>Ga0182024_10011116_pt1 | contig 18157 bp, 15 predicted proteins | sample P32metaG_FD_120480 | JGI IMG/M metagenome (GOLD analysis project Ga0182024, IMG submission 120480) | Permafrost microbial communities from Stordalen Mire, Sweden - P3-2 metaG (Illumina Assembly) | ecosystem: Environmental > Terrestrial > Soil > Wetlands > Permafrost | place: Sweden: Stordalen... | reverse complement strand
GGGCTACTCCGCGGCGCTGGCACAGCAGCTGAGTACTCTCGACAACACGCTCTACTTCGTTCCGTCGAGCACGGCGCCTTACGGCAACACCACCGCGGTTTACAGCCAGACCACCATTCCTCAGGGGCCTATCGCCACCGCGACCCAGGGACGTTTTCTCGAGGCCTATCTCTCCTATCAAATCCTGAATCACGTGGTTTCATTCGGAAAGCAGGACCAGTGGCTGGGACCGGCCCAGGGCGCGAGCATGGCGTTTTCAAACAACGCGCAAAACTTCTATACGTTTGAGATCAACCGCATCGAGCCTTTGCAAGTTCCCGGGCTCTCGATGCTTACCGGGCCCTTCCGCTACGAGTTTCTGGTGGGCGCACTGCGCGGCCATACGGAAATGCCGGATCCAGCTTACGAACTCAATCCATCCTCCGGCGCGAACAACGTCACCAATCCCGGCGACTCCTGGGTGCACGTGGAAAAAGTCAGCTTTCGCCCTTACAAGGATCTGGAATTCGGTTTTGAGCGAACCGCGATGTTTGGCGGCGAGGGCCACCAGCCCGTCAGCCTGCACTCGTTTTTGCGCAGCTTCTTCAGTATCAGCGCAGGAACCAGCACCCAGAAGGGCAATACCACCGATCCCGGCGCGCGTTTTGGAGCATTCGACTTTTCCTGGCGGCTGCCTTATGTGCGCAACTGGCTTACGCTTTACACCGACTCGGAGGCGCACGACGACATCTCTCCGATCGATGCTCCGCGCCGCGCCGCCGTGCGTCCGGGAGTTTATCTCTCGCATGTTCCCGGCATCCCCAGGCTCGACCTGCGCGTAGAAGGCGCTTCCACCGATCCGCCCACCTCACGCAGCGTGGACGGAGAGTTCATGTACTGGGAAACGATTCAGAAGCAGGGCTACACCAACCAGGGGCAGCTCTTCGGCGACTGGATCGGCCGTGAAGACAAGGGCGGGGAGGCCTGGATCACTTATCACCTGAGCGGCAACGAGTGGCTGCAGGTGAGCGCGCGCAACCAGAAAGCGGTCACGAACTTTATCCCCGGCGGCACCACGTTGAACGACTTCGCGGTGCAAGCCGTGAAGCGCATCGGCAAGGACTTCGAGATCAACGGCAACTTCGCCGTGGAGCACTATAAGGTGCCGATTTATCTCACAGGCGAACAGACCGTGACCACCACCAACATTCAGCTCACCTGGTATCCCCAGCGCAAGGTCAGCTTTTAGGCACGATGGTGGTTGCGTAAGCCGGCGTGGGGAATTGCTCGACTTTGAGCAGCTGGCCCCTGGCATCGAAAGTCAATGCCCATTGCATCGGCTGGCGTGGTTCCGCAACGTTGACAAAGCGAACTGTCGACTCGCCGTCTACCCCGACTTCGAGCGTCGGCGGGAACGACAAAGCGAGATTTGCCTCGGGTGATGGACGCGACGAGGCGGAAACCTCAGAACGGGGCTCGGTGAGCGCGGCGTAGCACAGGCTGGTTGAAAGCCAATCGGGAGCCGGCCCTGCCGGTTCCTGCGCGCGAATGCGGTTGAATCCCGCCACGGCGAGTCCATTGACGGGAGCCGGCGAGAAAAGAGAAAAGCCGCGCCGCTCCACGGGAATGACGCGGACACGGCCCTCGCCGGCGCGTGGAATTGCGGCGGAAAAAAGACTCGCATCGCCAACGCCGCTATCTCCCGCGTAAAGCAGGAACAAGTGGCCGGGAAGGGCCTGGCACTCCAGCTGCCGGTAGCGCCAGTTTTCCTTCTCGAATTCGATCCCGGCAAACGCCGCCGCATCCCGGATCGCAGGCTGCGATTTCGCGGCCAGTTCGCGATCGCTTTGGCTCATCTGTTCCAGCGGACGGTACACGATGAATTGCGCAATCCCGGAGGGCGAGACGTTGCTCGAGAATGGATTGAGGTTCTTCGCCTGCGGTACGGGCTTCGCAGGGTACGGCATGACCGAGGGCTCTGAAGGAACTGGCGTTACCCGATAAGGTGTACTGGGTGGAACCTGGTTGGTTTGCGCTGCACAAAGACAGCCGGGAATGGTTGTTGCCGCAAATACGAAAACCAGCTTCGAGAGCCTCACGCGATCCATACAATCGCTAGACTAACACTTCGCGCGCAGACCCCCTGAGAGCGAAGCCGCCGTGTGCGCATTCGCCCGCACACCATTCGCGGCGATCCCAATCCTCCGGACATGCCATCACTGTCTGTTCTTGAGGAGAAACGGGCGCGTGAAATCGTAACTGGCGCCGAGCGTAAACCCCTGGGGCTTGAGGTTTCCGTATACCGCCAAACTCTGCCAAGTCTGGTATTCGTAGTCGGCGCGTACCCAAAGGTCCTGTTTGATCCGGAACTCGAGTCCGCCGCCCGGAGCCGTGAAGGTTCGCGTATCGTGCGCGTACGTGGGACTTAAACGAGGGAAGTCGACGCTACCGTCGCCGATCATAATTTTGGCGTAGGGACGGACATTGTGCAAGCGGTTCCATATATAGATAAGGCCCATGGCCGCTGTATCGTAGCGCACGTTCGGCTGCGAGGAGGATCGACCGAGGCTGATGTCGCGGATCTCTCCCTCCGCGCCCAGATGCCCGTGCAAAAAGGAAGGCAGCTTTCCCGGGTAAACGTCGAACCAGCCCGCAAATCCGTACATGCGGCCATGGCCGATATCGACGTCGTAACTTACGGGCCCGATACCAACCGTAAACGGCCATCCGCTCTTCCGTTCATAAGACGGAACCACCTGGGAAAACGCGGAAACTGCGATCGCAAAGAAACTCACCGCCAGCAGTGGCAAAGCGGCCAGCTTGAAACGCATTCTATATCTCCTTCAAATGCGCATGCCCTCACCCGGCTGGAAAAATGCCGCCAGAGCAAGAGCGGAAAACCAGGATACAAGACAAAAGCAGGGACTTCTGCGCGGGATCTACTTTCGTTATCGATAAAGACGCACTGCACGAACCGGGGCGTTCGAGAAAAAGCGAGACACCCGTATGATCGAGGCGATATTTTGAACCAGCACCCGATCCGCGGCCCGATCTGTTCTGTTTCGGAGGCAGTCAAGGCTACTTTCACTGCGGCCTAGTCTAAATCATAAACGCCGACAAATGAAGCATGTACTAAACTTCCGGGGTTACGGAAGTGGCACACTGCGAAGCCTTCCCAGTGATCGTGATTCGCGCGAGTTCGATCGCGAACCATGTGCACAACAAACCAGAAATCTTCGCTGCCGAAGCTCGAAAGCCGGCAGCCTGAGATGCGCTCTGCAGCTTCATAGAACGCGCACGCACTTGCGCGTCCGTTCATTCGCCGCGACACGAGATCCGCCCGGGGCGCACGACTACCAAAAGCGTAATAATCGCATCTCAACATCCGGGGTCGGGAGTCTACTGAGACGCCCGGACGGCGCTAATGCGTTGGCGAACTGCATTACAATCAGGCACCTTATTGAGAAAAACCTGCCCCAGGCACTTGTCCTGTGTTAAGTTTATTCGTGGTGAGAATGCCGCGGCGCATCGTAACCGGTGCCAGCCCGGCCGCGTTCGAGACCCGGAAGGGTGCTCACAATCAGTCTTTCATTTGGGCTACATTGGCAATCTGCGGAGGATAAACGCATGCGAATTGGTGTTTTGAAAACTGTGGGCCGGGCTCTAGCTTTGGTAACTGTGGCTGCTTTACCGGTAACCATCGCGGCCCAAGCGGTACCGTCGGGATCAGGAAAAGGTACCGGCACTTCTATGCCATCGAGATGGGATATTTTCTTGGGCTACAGCTATCTGGCGCCCAAGGGGACAGTAAATACGGTCCAACCGAACGCCGCGCAGACGCCGGTGTCGGCCTCCTACGACGCGGTCAACGCGGGCGGTCTCTTCAGCGGCGCGTATTTCTTCAACCGTTACGCGGGCGTCCAGGTCGAGCTTGGCGAGCATCAGTGGGGTACGCAGTGCTGCAACAGCAACGTTGGCACCCGTGGAAACGATGATGGATTCATCACGCTCGGTGGGGGCGCTATCGTTCGCTATCCTGCAGAAGATTTCACCGCCTTCGCCCATGCGCTGGTGAATGCGGACTACATCGGCGGACCGTATTATGAGCCCTTCAAGTGGGGACCTGGAATTACCGTTGGCGGCGGCCTGGATTATGAGACGCCGTTTTTCAATCATCGTCTGGCGATCCGCCTGTTCCAGGCCGATTACGAGTACATGCACGCCGATTGGGGCCTTCAGCCCTATGGCGGCCGCGCCAACATCAACGCCGCGCGCTTGAGCGCAGGCATTGTGATTCATGCAGGCTCGATCGCGCCTCCTCCGCCGGTGACGCTCGCCGTCTCCGCGAGCCCTGAATCGGTCTTCGCTGGCGAACCGGTTACGGTATCGGCCGTGGCGGGCGATCTGAATCCGAAGGATCACGTGATCTACAGCTGGTCGGGCGCGGGAGCGACGGGCAGCGACACCACGGTCAAGATCGACACCAGCAACCTGGCGCCGGGCGAGTACACGGTGACGGGCACGGTGAAAGAAGGCAAGCCGGGCAAGGAAGGCATCAAGCCATGGGAGACGGCGACCGGCACGGCAGGCTTTACGGTGAAGCCGTTCGAGCCGCCGACGATCAGCTGCTCGGTCAGCCCCAGCACGATTGCGCCGGGAGGCACGGCAACTGTGACCTCAGTCGGTGTGAGCCCGCAGAATCTGCCATTGACTTACAGCTACACGGCCACGGCGGGCACGGTTACGGGAAGCGGAACCACGGCCGATTACTCGTCGGCGGGCGCACCTACCGGAGCCGTAGGGATCACCTGCAATGTGTCGGATAACAAGGGTCACTCGGCCAGTTCCAACGCCAGCCTGACCATTGTAGCTCCGATCATTCCGCCGGCGCCGAAGACGCAGGCGCTCTGCACCATCGGCTTCTCGACCGACAAGAGGCGGCCCATGCGCGTCGACAACGAGGCCAAGGCCTGCCTGGATCAGGTGGCTCTTGACCTGAAGCAGCAAGCTGACGCCAAGGCAGTTCTGGTGGGTGAGCAGAGCTCGGACGAGGCAGCCAAGGAAGCCAAGCAGCAGAAGTACGCGATGCATCACAGGCACGCCAAGGTCGATAACTACGCGGCGCAACGTGCTGTGAACGCCAAGGACTACCTGGTGACGGAGCAGGGCATCGACGCTTCGCGCATCGGCGTGGCCACTGGATCGACCGAAGGTGCGACGGTTGAGAACTACCTGGTGCCTTCGGGCGCGACGTTCGCGAGCGACGTGACAGGTACTACGGCGGTGGATGAGACCGCAGTGAAACCGCAAGCGCGCAAGCCGCTGGCGGACAGGCACCCGATGAGGAAGAAGAAGGCCGACGCGCAATAATCAGCGCCGCCGAGCAAGCCAACCGATGATTCTGCGAACCCTTCCTGCTTAGAAGGGTTCGCAGGGATCAACCTTATAGTTAGTCTTCCAGCAGAAAGAATGAGGCCAGCCGTCTACTACGGCTGGCCTCATTTTTTGCGGCTAAATACATCTCGGGATTCAACGCTCAAAACCGCGCTGAGAAAGAATCGAGCCTCCACAGATAATTGCCCTCCAACCCATTCCATGGATGCCCGGCAGATTCGCAGATTCTCCGGGCTCGACCGTGCATTTGCCGGCGTGCCGAAACAGCAAGTTTCAGGACCGGACCGCGGGTCCGCGTAGCGTGTGTGCCATGACTTTCAGAGGTCGTGAGGATGATCCACGAACGTCGGGATTGTGCTCGGTGTGTCTTCGGCGGCAGTTCCGTGCTCGGAAGCCGGCGGGTTGGCCGCGTCGGTTCTGGCTCGCACCTTGGCCACGGTGAGCCAGTTGTCCTTGATGGGATGATCGGCCATCCACGGCGGCAGGGACATTTGAAGCAATCGGCTCAACGCTTCGGCATGGCCCTCGTACAGGGCGCGCAATTCGCGCAGCCTTTCGATGGATTGACCGTCGCGGCAGACCTTGACGCCGCTTTCAGAGAGCAACTCGTAGAGTTTCTCGTAACGCTCCGCCGGAAGCCGGTCGGACACGTTGTTGAGCGGCAGCAGTGAGAGAATCTGCGACAGGTCCACCATGGCGTGACGGGCCATGGCGAAGGTGAGTTGTGCCTGGCGCGCCTCGTAACCCTGGATTCCCGCGATCATGAGCGCCGACATATCCAGAATCGCGGTGAGCGCTGCAAGCCAACTCTGGTTGCTGTGTTGCGAACGGAAATAGCAGAGCTGTGGATACGAGATATGGCTCTCCAGCAACTCTGCCGACCAGCGCTCCCACTCTGTGAGCAGTTCCGAGAGCGCCCGCTCTGCGCCCGGGTAGGAGTGGCGGCGTAGCAGTTCCGCTGCGGTCGGCGGAGATCCCGCACGCGCGTCCAGCAATGAGATGCTGACCTCGCGGCGCGAAAAGGCGCCGTAGAGCACGGGGAAATACCCCATCACCACCGCCAGAAAACCCAGCCCGGTGCCTGACTCTAGAATCACGAGCGCGCGCGCCCAGGAATTCTGCGGCGTCACATCTCCGAGACCCAGGGTGAAAATGGTGGTCCCGCTCACGTAGAGGTCCGATTGAAAGCCCGAGCGGTGCGCTGCGTCGACAAAGGGGCTGCCGAGCCCGAAGAAGATCAACCCAAAACCCACGACCATTACGCCTGCCCACACCACCAGGAGCAGGATCAGCGAAAGCGGCCCGTAAAAACTGAGCGCCGTCTCGCGTTTGCGCGGGTTGCGCAGCCGTCGCGTGACAAACGACCAGGGCCTCCACGTGGCGATGTAAAACATGCGCGTGAGCCGGAGATGCCCGGTGGCGCGCCGCGGCAAAATGATCGTCTGGAAGGCGTCGAGCAGGACAATGAACAGGCAAGCAATGCCCGCAACAAACGCCAGTATCCGCATGGTTCTCCTCCAGGGAAGTGCTCACCCGCGCGCGTTTTAGCCGCTACCGTATTCTAACCAGCCCCGCAAGGACGGTCGCGGATTCGATCGCGTCGCAGCGAGGAGCGACGATTTCGTGATCTCCCGATGTATGTCTCTCACGGAAAATTTGCCGTCCCCGCTGCGCACAAATTCTGCTGTTTCAAGTGGAAATTTATCTCCACTTTCCTTCCTTTGAATGTGCAAGAGTTTGCGCCATCACTTAGCCGAGGCATCGTAATTGATTGATTTGTCGAGATGAATGTTCGGTGCTTGAATTGCAAGCATCGCCCCAAGAACTGTCCCCGGGAGGCACCCTTCATGAGCTTCAAGAAAGCTTTCCGCGCGCTGTCGCCGCTGACCTTTGGGTTGGCACTTGTAGCGATCGCGCCTGCCCAAACCTCTGGCCCCCTCATCACCGAGGCAATCGATGATGGACAACGAGTAGTGTTAGCTGGCAACGTTCGCCCAGAGGCCAATGCGGCAAACGATCGCGGAATGGTCACAGACGACTTCCCATTGGCTCACATGCAACTCCAGTTGAAGCGATCTCCGGACTCGGAGGCGGCTCTGGCGCAATACATCGCGGAGCTGAGCGACCCACAGTCGCCGAACTTTCACAAGTGGCTCACCCCGGCACAATTCGCCGTGGACTTTAGTGTCGCGACCGCAGACGTCGATGCCGTAACTGCATGGCTGGCGCAGCGCGGCTTTACCGTCAACGGAGTCGCCCCGACCGGACTGGTGATCGACTTCAGCGGTACTGCCGGCCAGGTGCGCAGTGCCTTCCACACCGAGATTCACAATCTTTCCGTCAACGGCGTAGCCCACTTCGCCAATATGAGCGACCCCCAGATTCCCGCCGCGCTGGCGCCAGCCGTCGCCGGAATCGTCTCGCTGCATAACTTCCTTCCGAAGAAGCAGTCCGTCGCCAAGAATCACCCGGACTACACCTACACCAACTCGAGCGGCACATTCCACGCGCTCGTCGCCGGCGACATCGCCACCATCTACAACCTCGCCCCCCTCTTCGCCGCAGGCATTACCGGCAAAGGCCAGTCCATCATGCTGATCGAGGACACCTACCTCTATTCGACCGGCGACTGGACCGTCTTCCGCAAGACCTTCGGTCTGGCCCGGCCCTATCCCTACGGCACCCTCTCCCAGATCAGCCCGACCGGCGCCATCCCCTGCGCCAACCCCGGCTTCCAGGGCGTATCCACCGACCCAGGCTACGGTGACGATGGCGAAGCCGCCATCGACGTCCAATGGGCCTCGGCAGCAGCGCCAAACGCGGCCATCATCCTCGCAGCCTGCACCGACACAGGCACGACCTTCGGCGGCCTGATTGCCCTGGAAAACACACTCAACGGCCCGGCCGGCAGCCTGCCTTCAGTGGTCAGCATCAGCTATGGCGAATCCGAGTCTGACAACGGAGCCGCCGCCAACCTGGCTTATAACAACGCCTATGAGCAGGCGGTCACGGAAGGCGTCTCCATCTTCGTCTCCTCCGGCGACGAGGACGCCGCCAGCTCCGACAACACCAGCGTGTCGACCCACGGCATCACCGTCAGCGGATTTACCTCTACGCCCTACAACGTCTCCGTCGGCGGTCTTGACTTCGGCTACACCGCGGACGGTGTAAACCCCTCCACCTACTGGAGCGCGACCAACAGCAACACCTACGCCTCAGCTCTGTCCTACATCCAGGAGATCCCCTGGAACGACTCCTGCGCGGGTGGGCTTCTCGCTGCCTTCCTGGCCCCCTATCTGGGAACCCCTTCTAGTCCGCTGGCATTCTGCAATACCGCTACCGCCAGCTCAGACGGTTTCTTGAACGCAATCGGCGGCAGCGGCGGCCCCAGCGGATGTGCCACCGGCACCCCCACTTCCTCAGGTAAGGTCAACGGGACCTGCGCGGGCTACCCCAAGCCGGCCTTCCAAGCTGGACTGTTCGGCAATCCCGCCGATGGGGTTCGCGATATCCCCGATGTGTCCCTGTTCGCCTCCAACGGCTTCTGGGATGCCTACTATGTCGTCTGCTGGTCCAACCCCGACACCGTAGTTGGCGGCGGCTTTACCTGCAACGGCGCGCCCAGCACCTGGGCCGGATTCGGCGGCACCTCCGTCTCGTCCCCCATCATGGCCGGCATCCAGGCGCTGGTCAATCAAAAGACTGCCAGCCGCTGGGGAAACCCCAATACCGTCTATTACGCGCTGGCCAACACCGAGTACGGGGTATCCGGCAGTTCCGCCTGCAACTCCACCACCGTCGACAAGACCAGCAACTCCTGCATCTTCTATGACATCACCCAGGGAGACAATGACGCCGTGTGCAAAGCCCGGTCGGGTGTCCTTGCCAATTGCTATCGTGGCAGTGAACCCACCTACGGAATTCTCTCCACTTCAAATTCAGCCAGCGAGCCCGCATACCTCACCAACGTCGGTTGGGACTTCCCCACCGGAATCGGATCGGTGAACGCGTACAACCTGGTAATGAACTGGCCGACGCCGCCTTAGAGGCCGTTGCAATTCGTCTAGCATCTTGCACCAACATGCTTTCAATCATCCTTTGGAGGACACCATGAAGAAATACATAGCCTTTTCTTGCATCGTCTCTTGCCTCTTTTTCGGCGCCATGCAGAGCAAAGCGAGTTCCGTCTGCGATGCGGTGGCAGGCAACCTGGTCACCAACTGCGGCTTCGAAACCGGAGACTTTACAGGGTGGACCCTCTCCGGCAACGATGTCCCGGGAGAAGAAGGTAACCTGTACGGCGTCGAGGGCGTCGATCCGGTCGACGGAATCAGTCCGAACAGCGGCTCGTATCAGGCCTACATCGCCGACTTAGACTCCAACGCCACCACCCTCGCGCAGACCATCGCCACTACGGCCGGGGACCAGTACGCGATCACCTTCTATGCCGCCCAGGATACAGCGCCATCCTCTGGGTACGGCAATGAACTGGACGCCTCCTTTGGCGGGGTCACGCTGGGGGACGAGTCCGACGTCGCCGTTGAGGGCTACACCGAATACACCTACGACTATGTCGCGACGTCCGCAAGCTCCACGCTGGATCTGACCTTCGGGAACGGTCTTGGCGAGTTTCTGCTGGACGACGTCAGCGTCGTGAATACAACCCCCGTGGTCACTCCGGAGCCCGACAGCATCCTGCTGCTTGGCACTGGACTCCTCGCTCTCGCCGGCGTAGCACGTCGGCGTCTCAGCAGCCGCTAACCAGCGGACACTGCTGTTCCACTAAGCCGCCCCTCACGGGGCGGCTTACTTTATCGCTTGTCCTGAACCTGACGCTCCACGCATGGACGGTCTCAGCTCCCATCGCGTCGCAGCGACGAGCCGTGATTTCCTGATCTCCTGTTGCATTTCTCTGATCGAAGACTTGCTGTCCCCGGTGCGTTCAAATCCTGCAGCTTCAAGTAGAAATTTATCTCCACTTTCCTTCCCTTGAATGTGCAAGGGTTCGCGCGATCACGTGGCCGAGGCATCGTAATTGATTGATTTTTTGAGATCAATATTCGGTGCTTTAATTGCAAGTGCCTTCCAAGGACGTTCCCCATGCCTCTCAACCCAGGTTTCCTATAAGGAGAACACTTGAACTTCATGCGATGAGCATCAGCACTAGCGCTAGTGGCCACTCTGTGTGTCGGCACCGCCATGGCGGCGCCGCTTTCCGGAACTTTCAACATGTCTGGCGACATGACGTCCACCGGTTCCACCATGGACTTTTCCAGCGACCTATCTCCTTTTGCTCCAGACTCGTTCACGATGTCGGGTGGAACGGGCTCGTTTGTCGGAATCAACGGCCAGGAGGCCATCGCAGACATTGCGAATGAAGCAGTGAACACCACATTCGCAAGCGCGGGTTTCATAACGATTAGCGGCTTAACCCCCACATTGCTGATCGACGAGCTCTATGGCGGTACGGGCTCAAATACAGGCTGCAGCGCGCCGGTCGCGGCCGAGGGACACGTGCACACCCAGCTATTTGACGCCAGCGTATGGGTCGCCCTTCACCTTCGTCGACAACCCTTCGGACACATCTTCGGCGACGTTCGTTGTGGGCGGCGTTACCAGTGACGGCCTGAGCACCTGGGACGCGGTTTTCACCATGCAGTTTAACGCACCGTACCGAACGGTGCTGGCGGATTATGGTACCGATGGATTTACCGATACGTACTCAGCCACCGCCAATGTCGCGGTTACGCCGCTTACGGCCACGCCGGAGCCGGACAGCATCGTGGTGCTTGGTACTGGACTCCTCGCTCTGGCCGGTGTAGCGCGCCGGCGTCTCAGCAGCCGCTAACTAGCGGACACTGCTGTTCCACTAAGCCGCCCCGCACGGGACAGCTTACTTTACTGCCTGCCCAGGAACTGACTCTCCGCCGAAGGACGGTCTCAGGTCTCATCGTGTCGCAGCGACGAGACCTGAGGCCGTTATTTGCCGATGCATGTCTCTGCGCGAAAAAGCGTGCGCGAACTGCAGGAAAGCCGGCCGCAATGAAGAGCTTTCCGGTTGGAATGTGATTCATTCAGACAGGCTGGCGGCGGGGCGAATCGAAAGCGAACCGCTCTCAGCATTTGCAACCAGGCCAGTGCGGGCGTCACGCGAGCGTCTGCTCCATGCAATGGCGGTGCGGGCAGTCTCGAGCGAACCGCTCTCTCGCTGCATTTCCCTGCTAACAGGGAATATAACAGGGAAATCCTGAGATTTTTGCTCTTGTTCAGGCGTGGCGCCGCACGGCATGCTGCACAATTCACCGTACTTAGCCGGCCAGGACGGACCATCATGGCTCAAAAAGAACAGGGAATTTTATCGAGGCATCAGGGAATTGAAATTCCCTGATACGGGTTCGAGCAGCGAAAGTTTGTTGATTTTTCTGCGACCTTGTCGCGAAAAACGCCCCCAAATTCCCACTACATTAAGTAGAGCAATTTTTAAGGGCAGCCTTCACGAAAGCCCAAGGCTGGATTGGTGACCGGCATGGACCTTGCTTCAGCATCCGTGACCGCGCGGGCGCCGTCTCGCGCGGCTCAGTACGTCCGCATGTCGACCGAGCATCAGCAGTATTCGCCGGAAAACCAGCTCGGGATAATCCGCCAGTACGCAGCGGCCCACAACATGGAGATCGTCCAGGACTATCCACGATCCTGCGCATCCTCATTGCTCCAATAGCAGTCCGCCGCAAAATGGGGTTTACTTCCCAATTGCCGATTCAGAAATCCACTCAGCTCATCGCGACGCGGCACTTGGTAACGAGCAGTGCCGCTCTTGTTCGCCCAGACGACGATCAGAATCATCCCGAGCGGAACCCAGTTCAGGAACTTGGCGACTCGGTTCACATGATGAATGCCACGCACCGCGACCCAACCCAGACTATATAGCCACACTACGACGATGCCTGCAAAAAGAGCCCTGCTCGTCTGGCCCAGTCCAGTCATGATGAACCTGACCGCTACGGAAGCTATAACGGCAACCCATCCGATCTGTAAAAGTCCCATCAACAGACCGGGAATCAAATAGCCCCCCTTCACGCCAAATGTCGAGGTTCCCACAACATAAAGAGGCTGCCCGGCCTGCATGCCCAGCATCGTAGGAACGTAATAGTAGAGCCCGAAGCACAGCAGCCCTGCCACCGCGAGCCCTGCAATGCAGACACCAACATTGGCGAAGGCGAGCGTCGGCCCCGCAAGCTTCTGGTAGAAACCTACCCACAAGAAAATCCCAAAATACGTGGGGAAAGTGCTTTTGTACCAGGGCACCCGATTGCCAGGAGGCACCGGAACAGCGCGACTCACAAATTGAGGGACTGTGGGCTCCATCGGCGGCAGCTCACACATGACCGACATAATCAGGTCCGTTCACCTGAACCAGAAAGCCATCCGGATCATTGAACTTGAACGATTCCTGTGAGGTACCCGAAAACTTCAAATTGAGCGCCGTCAACCTGGCGCGAATTGCATCGGCGTTAAAATTCTCAATCCCGAAGTCAAAGTGATTGACGGAGGCGGGCTGATTATCGCCTTGCTCAATGCCGAAGAAGGATTTCCCCACTCCGAGAATATGCGTTGTTGCCGATTGTTGCCGAAGCGGCATTCCAAAGAACTCCTGATAGAACTTGGAGGTGCGATGAAGATCGGGAACCTTCACGGTGATATGGTTCAGGCTGATAGCGGGAAATCCCGTCGGCTCCGGCGGAGCTACAAGCGCGCCCGGGGCTGCCAGGGAGCCCGCAGTTAAGGCGGCGAGAGAGATAGCGAACTGCCGGCGAGTCAACCTGCCGCGTTTCACTTCATTGAGCATTCTTTCTACCGTTTCGATCATTGGTCCTCTCCTTCGCTGCCGCATTATGATTACGAGACCGCTTTGCCTCCCAGTCCATTCCATTCAGGACTTGGCTAAACGGCCGTATAGTTGTTCACTGAAAACCCAGCGCACCTACTCTCAATATGCGGCCAGACCTCCTGATGCAGGTCACTCGCCACCCACTGCTGCTGAAATTCACGATTCTTGAAAGCAATCGTCAGCCTGTAACGATTCCCGCCGTCCTCAGGGCGCAGCAAGCCAGCAGTATGAAACCCCGCCTGTTTGGAGACGGCCTGGCAAAACACCGTTGCATAGACTGCTTCAATTTCCTGGTGCGCTTCCGGCTTGACTACAAGATCAACGTGTAAGACAAACATAGGTACCCTCACCAACTGAGATTGAATACATCAACGGCAGTGCCGCCCATCACCTTGTCGTAGACATCGGGAGCGAGATCCAACGCCTTGTATTTGGCAAACTCTGTCGGCACGTTGCTGGGCAAATCCGCTCCCATCATCACACGGTCTGGACCGATCGTGGATATCATCCAGCGGATATCTTCCCCGATACACCACGAGGTCTCGAGATAGAGGTTTCCGCACACCGAGGCTGCAACCTGCGCCTCGGCGGAAACGATCCCGCCGCCAGCGTGGGCAAGAACGATCTTCAACTGCGGATACTTATTGGCGGCGGGTATGCAAAGAGCCGGCAGTGAGAAAGGGATGCCAGCACCTGTGTGAACCATGGCTGGAATACCAAAATGATAGGCCGTTGCAAATGCAAAATCCCCGTCCTCTGAAAGAGGATTAACGGCATGGCCAATGGTGTGGAGTTTCAGCCCGACAAACTTCAACTCCTTCACGCAACGTTCGATTTCACGCTGATACCTGTCCTTGCCGATATGTGGGCTTACGCTGGCAAGACCAAAAAATCGCCCAGGATACTTCGCGCATAGTTTTGCAATCTCGTCATGCGTCTTTATGTAATTTGTAGCGCCCGGGTACGGCTGAACGATCGTAGCGTCAACGCCGCTCTCGTCCATCCGCCGAATCATGTCTTCTTCCGTTGCATACAACCCAAAAACGCAGCACTCCCCGAGGTGTGCGTGAGTATCAACTACTTTTGTCATCATGCTTCCTCCCAACTTTGACTTTGACGCACAGCGCCGGAACGCGGCGCGGAATACAAGCTTCTTTGCCTCTTATATCTGTTTGAGCAGCCAACGTATCGCCCGCTTCTGTATCTCCAGATACTGCGGTGTCCACATGGCATGGATAGTGTGACCTACAGCCGTGAATACTACTCGGCCGCTTCCGAAATCGTATGCCCATCCGGAGATAGACTTCGGGCCCAAGGTCTCGTAGGTCAGGCCGTCGACGTTCTCGGCTTCCAGCAGGATGTACTTCTTGTCCTTGTCATATTCCACGTAGTGCTGTTCGTCATTGACAAAAAAGTCGCTCATTCCATGTGTAATAGGGTGTTGGTTCTCCGAGGCGCGCACGCGAAATGGCCGGAGCGGTGGATGGCCAATGTATGCGCCCCCCATTACCTCTCTGTAATTTTTCGAGGTAACAGAGATATGACTGCAGTTATGGAGGGCATAAAACCCATTGCCCAAATTCACGAAGTCCTTGATCGCCGCCCCTTGATCCTCCGTCATCCACATTGCCGGTTTCGGATCTCCGAAACGGCCCGGAAGGTTTTCCAGGTTTCTCTCGTAGTCCGTGTAGGCATCGGGGCCGAGGTACCCATCGGGCCAGATCATTCCGTCGCGAAGGCACAGGAATAGTTGATACCCCTTTAACAGAGTCGCCGAAATGTGATCGTATTGAATCGTGTAATCAATGGGAATATTCAACTCCTTGAATGTCTTATCCAAAGCCACACGAATGTAATCCGAATTGTGAAAGCGATCGCCGATGAGCGCCAGTGCGCGCGGCCTTGGGCTGTTGCCCGCCGGATGCGCGGATTGGGAGCGGCTAGAATCGCTGGAGGTGAGCCCCAATACACCGGCGGCGGCTGCCAGACTGGCGTTCTGAACCAATGTCCGTCGCGATAGCTTCGTTGAAGGCTTCATATGCTCCTATCTCAAAAGTGTGCTTGTTCCTGAATCGGAAACTTGTCTGTACAGACGAACTTCACAGCGGACGGGATAAACCTCGTGCACAAATTCGATTGTCCGATGCTACTCCTTGCGCCCGTCGACTGACGGCTACTGCGCGGGAACGAAGAGCATTGAGACAGGCGACGGAACGTCCGCCGCTTGCCCCGTTGGTGTGAGATGACCGTTGCCCGAGTCAATCGCAAAAACCACAATATTATTTGAATCTTGATTCGCTACAAGCAGGTATCTGCCGGTTGGATCGATTACGAAGTTGCGCGGGATCTTTCCTCGCGTCGGCACGATCTGAATCTTGTTGAGCAATCCGGTGTTCATGTCAATCTGAAATACCGCGATGCTGTCGTTGCCTCGATTCGACGCATAGAGAAACCGGCCCGATGGACCCACTTCTATTTCCGCGGAGTTATCTTCTCCGGAGAAATCAGCGGGGAGAGTAGATATCGTTTGCTTGGGAGTTAGCTTCCCGCTTTCACGATCGTATGAAAATGTAACAACGCTCGACCCCATCTCGCAAACCGCGTATGCGAATTGTGCTCCCGCACCAAAGACGAAGTGTCGCGGACCCAAGCCTGGATTCACCGAGACGTAAGAGGGGTTGTTTACCGTAAATGTTTGCTTGGCCTCATCAATCCGATAGATTAGGATCCGATCGAGCCCAAGATCCGGTACAAACAGGAATCGATTATCGGGCGAGAGCACCACCGCATGTGCGTGAGGACCTTGCTGACGCTGGGGAATGACGCTGGAACCGCTATGTTGGTTTTTTCCGGTGATCTTGCCAATTCTGCCGTCGGCTTCAATGGCGAACGAAGCAACATTCCCACTCCCGTAATTTGCTACGAACAGAATCTTGCCCGTCTGGTCAACGACCAAATGGCACGGTCCCCCGCCGCCGGATGAGACCTTGTTCAGAAATGTTAGCGATCCGGTCCTGGGATCAATCGAGAAGCTGCTGATATAGCCGTCGGTCTTGTAGGGATCCGGTCCCTGCTCGGTCATTTCGGTGACAGCGTAAAGATGGCGGTGAGCCGGATCGGTAACCGCAAAGGAGGGGTTCACCACCTCGGCTGAAAGCCCCATTGGCGTCAATCGTCCGGTTTCCGCCTCGAATCGATACCCGTAAATTCCCTTGATATCAGCTCCTGTATATGTCCCAACATATATAAAGTAGCTACGCTGACGATGCGCGGAACTTGCCGAAAGTTTCTCTCCCTGCGCGGGCACTGCGAGCACAGCCGCAGCAATCACACAAATGATCGCTCGCATCAATCTAAATCGCGTTTTCAAAAACGGCCCGTTCTTAAGCCACATTCATCCTCCAAGATAGAAGACTCGCGTCGCCGCAAAGATGACCATCACCGAAATCGAGGAGAGCCTTTTATGATGGTCTTCTTCATCAGACCTCCTCCCACCAAGCCTAAACATGGCCTTGCAGCCTGATACACAAAACCTTGCAGAGCCGCATCAAGAGACAAGCTTTACCGCAATTTGCATCACTCGGCCAGTGTTCACTGAGGTGACCTGCGCGCTCACGGCCGCAAAGCATTGAATGATTGCCTTCCCAATACCACTAGCGTCGCAGGTGACTGCAGCCACTTTCGCCGCCAGATTCAACAGTTTCAAACAGCAGCTCTCGACAAGAAGACATCCTCTTGCGCACTGGTCGCTGCCAGGAAGACGGCATTAAACCGTGCACTACTCTATGCCGAGGTAAAGGTATGAACCTAAGTACTGCTTGATATAGTGTTTTTTACAATTGTCGAAATATGTATGTCAAGTATTAGATTTCTATTTTACTATTTAAAATCATGTGACGAGGTTTTGTCTGCCCATGCGAAAGTCGAAGTCGAAATCCGCACCCGTAGGGGTCATCGGCAAGGTATTGCGAATATTGGAATTGCTGAATTATTCTCCAGACGGTCTTCAACTGAGAGAAATCGCGGCGAGGACAGAAATCAATAAGAGCACCGCGCATCGATTTCTGAGTCATCTTGCAGCCGAAGGTTATTTATTTCGCGATGACGCCGGTACGTACATGTTGGGCGCGAGATTGGCACGCTTGGGAACCGGCGTTGGCTTTCAAGCAATGCTCTGCCGGGTCTGCCGCCCGATATTGGAAAGCCTCCGTTCTGTGACCGCTGAGACTGTAAATCTGGCGGTGCTGGACGGCGACCAAATCGTGTACCTGGATGTTCTTGAGAGCCAGAATACGTTTCGCCTTGCCTCTCCTGTAGGCATGCGGCGGCCTGCCCTTTGCACGTCCCTGGGAAAGGCCATGATTGCCAATTTGGAGGACTCGCGGCAGATAGAAGAAATCCTCGTATCCATTCAGACCGCGCCTTTCAGGGCACGTAAGGTGAGCCGTATATCCAAGCTGAGGAAGGAGCTTAAACAAATTTGCAAACGGGGATGTTCGTTGGATGACGAAGAGTCTGTAATTGGCGCCCGATGTGTCGGAGCCGCAGTTTTCGGAGCTGATGATAGGGTCGTCGCCGGCATCAGCGTATCGGCTCCGGTCGTGCGCATGACGCGGGAACGACTGCCTTTCTTTTCCGCGGAGGTTTGCAAAGCGGCATGGGAGATTTCGCGGCGACTAGGTCATCGCATGCGGAAAGGGGAGCACGTAGCGAGTTCCATAATAACCAGGGTTCCAAAACAATACCAGCCAGTTGCGCGCTCCGAATCCGCTTGACGGAAGCCGACCTCGTGCTAATTTCGCCGCCTTCAGGATCAGTGAGCGTGATAGTTCCTGTTTTGAACAATGGCATAGACACGGTTGTCTGGAGCTCTGAAAAATTGGAAGGCATAGTCGC
>Ga0182024_10011115_pt1 | contig 18158 bp, 17 predicted proteins | sample P32metaG_FD_120480 | JGI IMG/M metagenome (GOLD analysis project Ga0182024, IMG submission 120480) | Permafrost microbial communities from Stordalen Mire, Sweden - P3-2 metaG (Illumina Assembly) | ecosystem: Environmental > Terrestrial > Soil > Wetlands > Permafrost | place: Sweden: Stordalen... | reverse complement strand
GTGCGCCGGCCATCTTCTAAACGAATCGCAGCCAGGACGGAATCGCCTAGCTGGACCCGGGCCGCGCGCCGCGAAGGGTGCGCTTGGGGGAAGTGGGTCATAAGCTGTACGCACTATCGCATCGACGGCGAGCAGGTAACAGGTTACGGAAGCAGATGGCCGGATTCCCGCGCTGGACAAGGCTTTTCAGCGATCCAACTGCCGCATCGTCAAGCACATCGCGAAGGGTTACCAACTCACAAATGGCCGGAAGGACGATCAATCAAGCCCCGCAGCGGCTCCGACCACTCACCACCGCACAAGTTTCTCCTCCGCCATCTCGCGCGTTCGCCGAAACGCCTCAGGCAGTCCCTTCAACAGATCAGTTGCAACCAGCGAATGCTCGCCGACTCTCTCGCGCATCACGTCGCCAGCAAGCCCGTGTAGATGCACCGCCGCAAGCACCGCCAGAAAAACCTGCTTCGAATTCTGCGCGATCATTCCGGCAACCATCCCCGTCAGAATGTCTCCAGTACCGCCGGTAGCCATGCCAGGATTCCCAGTCGTATTCACCCAGGCCTCACCGTCCGGCTGCACCACCAGCGTGCGATGCCCTTTCAGTACAACGATCAACTCATGCTCGCGCGCGAACTTCCGCGCCACTCCCAATCGATCTTTTTGCACTTCGGCAATCGCGCATCCCACGAGCCGCGCCATCTCGCCCGGGTGCGGAGTAATCACCAGCGTCCGGCCCTTGCCTTTCAGTTCATCCGCGCGGCCCTCAAACGCATTCAACCCGTCGGCGTCCACGACCATGGGAAGTTGAAGTTTTGCAACGGCCGCCCGCACCAACTCCGCAGTCTGCGCATCCCGCGAAATCCCCGGCCCAATCGCGATCACACTCTTCCCTTTCGCCAACTTGTCGATTCGACTGAGTGCGCTCGACGAAATCGTGCCCGCATCCGTCTCGGCCAAAGGTTCAGTCATCAACTCCGGATGAAATCCCGCCACAGTGTTCAACACAGACTTCGGTGTCGCCACGGTCGAAAGCCCCGCTCCAGCGCGCAACGCGGCCATCCCCGCCATCGCCACCGATCCAGCTTTTCCAAACGAACCTCCGACCAGCAGCACATGCCCATAGCTTCCTTTGTTCGACTCCGCGGGGCGCGGCCCGACCAGCGGCCCAACATCGCGCGCCGTGATCACATTCAGTTGCAAAGCCGAAACAATCGCCTCCTCGGGCGAACCAATCTCGGCCACCAGAGTTGGCCCGGCAGTCAACAAGCCGAAAACGTGCGCCGGCCGCGGCGCAGTGAAAGTAACAATGGCGTCAGCCCGGGCAATCGTTCCCGCTTGCGGACCCATGGCATCCGCATCGGCGCCGGAAGGAATATCGACAGCAATGACCGGAACTCGGCTCGCGTTCATGATTGCAATCGCATCGGCATAAAGCCCGCTCACCGGAGGCTTGAATCCCGTGCCCAGCACCGCATCCAGATACAAATCCGCAGCCGCCAGCAAAGACCGCACTCGATCGCCGTTCAACTCTTCGCTGGAACGCACTGCGATGGCCTCGCCCGGTAGCTTGCCAAACATGACTGCCGCATCTCCCTGCAAGCCGTCAGGGTCCGCGAGCAAGATCACCTCAACTTTCTTGCCGTGCTCATGCAGTCGCCGCGCCGCCACAAAACCATCGCCGCCATTATTTCCTTTACCGCAAAAAACCACGATGCGCTCCGCCGCAGAATGGTGCGTGCGCACGTAATCCGCCACAGCCGTGCCAGCGTCCTCCATCAACATGAGCGAAGGCACGCCGAAGCGCTCGGTAGTAGCGCGGTCGATAGCTCGCATCTCTTCTGCAGAAACGATTCTCATAAGATGAGTGGCTAGTGTCCGGCTAGTTCGAAGGGCTCTCCGCAGAGCGCGGAGGGCTTTTTTTAGTTCGAAGTCACTGACAGTCGCTGACCACTGGCCACTGCTCACAGACGTGAAATCCGGCGTTCTTGCTGGTCATTTATCAACGTAATCAACGATCACTCACGACTGCCCTTCGCCTGCAACGCCTGCACCCTGCTGTGCTTTACGCTGTAAGTGAAGTACACCACCAGTCCGATGATCAGCCAGATCACCAGCCGCGCCCAATTGACCCAGCCCAGCTTGTACATCATGTAACCGTTCGAGATCACGCCCAGGATTGGGACCAGCGGCACCCACGGCGTCCGGAAGGGCCGCGGCTGGCTGGGATTAGTATGGCGCAGCACTAGGACGGAGATCGAGACAATCACAAATGCGAGCAGCGTACCGATGTTCACCATCTTCCCGATATCCTCGATCGGAGTCACGCTGCCCACGATCGCAGCCAGCAGGCCCACCAGAATCGTATTTTTCCACGGCGTGCGGAACTTAGGATGGACCGCCGCAAAGAATTTCTTCGGCAAAAGGCCGTCGCTGGCCATGGAATAAAGCACTCGCGTTTGGCCGAGTAACATTACCAGCATCACGCTGGTCAGCCCAGCCAAGGCTCCCAGCGTAATGATGTTCGCCGCCGTGGTTAGACCCCGGTCCAGGAATGCAACGGCGACTGGCGCTTCGATGTTGATCTGCTGCCAGTGCACCATTCCCGTCAGCACGCCGGCCACGGCAATGTACAAGACCGTACACACCGCGAGCGAAGCGATCATGCCAATCGGCAAGTCGCGCTGCGGATTCTTCGCCTCCTGCGCCGTGGTCGACACCGCATCGAAACCAATGTAGGCGAAGAATATGTAGGCGGCACCCGCCCCAATTCCCGCGAAGCCGTGCGGCGCGTATGTGTGCCAGTCCGTACCCCAGTTTGCGCGGTTGATGTAGTGCGCGCCCAGCGCGATCACGAAGAGAACGACCGCGACCTTGATCACGACGATCCCAGTGTTGAACCGCGCGCTTTCTTTGATGCCAACCACGAGAATCGCGGTAATCACGAGCGCGATGAGAAACGCTGGCAGGTTAAAACCAATTTCCACACCAAACAGGTGCGGCGCGCCCATCAGTTCATGCGCCCTCTGCAGCAATTCCGGAGACTGCGCGCCGATAAGCGCACTGACTTTATCGAGGAATGCTTGCGTGCCCGGCACCAGGGAGGAATCCGCGGTCTGCGCCATCTGCCGGGCGACAATATTCTCGGCCGTCTTCACCGCCGTCCAGTGATCGTAGGCCAGCCACAGCGGCATCTTGACGTGAAAGATATTCAGCAGCTCAATGAAATGGTTCGACCATCCCGAAGATACTGTGCTGGCACCCATGGCATATTCGAGCGTAAGGTCCCAGCCGATAATCCAGGCGATTAATTCGCCCAGCGTGGCATAAGCATACGTGTAAGCGCTGCCGGCCAAGGGAATCATGGCCGCGAATTCGGCATAGCACAGCCCGGCAAAGGCGCATCCCAAGCCGGAGAGAACGAACGACAACGTGAGTCCCGGACCGGCATAGTGCGCTCCCAGTCCGACCATCACGAAAATTCCCGCCCCGATGATGGCGCCCACGCCCAGCGCGGTAAGTTGAAAAACTCCCAACGTGCGTTTGAGGCTGTTTTCGCCCGTTTCGCGGGCTTCTTCCATCAGCAGGTTCAGCGGCTTGGTTGCGAACAGATTTGCCATTCGTCTTGTTTCTCCTTAGCCCCTACGCGGATGCACGCTTCTTGCGCCCGCAGTTCTCGACCACGCGTAATATACCGGGATGCCCAGCAGTACCACAATCAGCCCTGGCCACGTGTACTGCGGTTTGTAGCGCAATAGTACGATATCAATGAATAAAGCCATCACAATATAAATCGCTGGCAGCACAGGATAACCCACCGCGCGATAGGGACGCGCAGCATCCGGACGCGTCCGGCGCAGCACAAACAAGCCCACAATCGTCAGAATATAAAAGACCAGTACGGCAAAAATAATGTAATCCAGAAGCTGCCCGTAGCTGCCCGAAACGCACAGCAGGCACGCCCAGACCATCTGCACCATCAGCGAAACCGCCGGCGTTTTGTAAGTAGGATGCAGCTTGGCGACGCTTTTAAAGAACAAGCCGTCTTTCGCCATGGCATAGTAGACGCGCGCGCCCGAAAGAATCAGCCCGTTGGCACAGCCAAACGCGGAAATCAGAATGGCCCCGGCCATCAGCAGACCGCCTGCAGCGCCGAACATCTGCGTCATCACCGCAGTGCCCACGCGATCTTCGGCTGCATACTTGATTCCGCGTTCCAGAATCGTCGCGGCATTCGGTGCCCCGTCGAGCGGCAGCACCATCAAGTAAATAAAGTTGCAGGCGATGTAGAGCGCGATCACCACGCCCGTTCCCAGCGCCAGCGACAGCGGCAAATTTCGGCTGGGATTTTTTACCTCGCCCGCGGTAAACGTCACATTGTTCCAGGCATCGGCGGAGAAGAGCGACCCCACCTGCGCCACGGCCAGAATCGTCAGCGTGCCCACCAGTACAACCGGTCCGCCCACACCCACCTGCACGGCGTGCTGCGCGCCCAACCCAGCATTTCGCCAGAAATGTCCGCTGAAGTTTGTGGCCAGCGCTTGCGCATTTCGCCCCATGGCAATGCCGAACAAGGCCAGCCCTAGCAGCGCGGAAACTTTGGCAGCGGTAAATACGTTCTGAATAAGCGCCCCGGTTTTCACTCCAAAGATGTTTACAACGGAGAGAAAAATCACCAGCAGAATCGCCACCAGATTCTGCGTATTGATTCCAACATCCATGTTGCCCAGAACCATAGGCCCGAGGCGAACTGGTGGAACCTTCCAGAGATGCAGGATCCAAGTGGTAGAAGAAATCGCAGGAAAGAAAACTCCGAGAAACTTGCCGAAAGCCACGCCCACCGCCGCAATCGTCCCGGTCTGAATCACCAGAAAGAGCGTCCAGCCGTATAGAAATCCCCACAGCGGCCCGAGCGCCTCACGCAGATAAACATACTGCCCGCCGGCTCGCGGCATCATCGCCGCCAACTCGCCATAGCTCAGCGCAGCGACGATCGTCATAAACCCCGCCACTGCCCACGCACCAATCAGCAGCGCCGGAGAATCCACCTCGCGGGCAATCTCCGCCGAAACAATAAAGATGCCCGAGCCGATCATCGAACCCATGACCAGCATCGTGGCGCTGGTCAGTCCGAGGCCCTTGACCAGTTCACTGTCCTGATGGCTGTGCGTTTCCCAGTCGCTTCCCGCGGCGGTTGTCGGTGTACTCAGGATTCCTCCGATTGCGGAAATCTGACGTTAGACTTCCAACGCGCCAAACGCGTTTGCTATTTCTTGAGTGCCTTACTCCGGCTCGCGCGAGCACCGGCCAGCTTTTTCTTCTTCGACCCAGCTCCGTTGTGAGCCGCGGCCGCACGAACCATATTCTTCAAAGCACCCGCATCGATCTTGTCGCCTTCGTAAAGATCAATCGCCCGCCATCGATTGCCGTCAAGTCCGTTGTTGAACAGCTTGTCCGGATCCGGCAGGCTCGCGCCCTGAGCAAACGTCACTTTCACCTTATCTTTATGAGCATTGGCCACGCAGATCAGCCCATCGTGAGACCAACACGGACTCCCCATCCATTTCCACTCTTCGATAATCTCGGGGTCCGCATCATGAATGACCTTGCGAATGTTCGCGAGCGTATTCCCGCGCCAGTCCGCCAGGTCTGCGATTCGCTTGTCAATAAGTTCGGATGGATTCATCGGACAGTGCACACCTCACTCTTGCAATCGCCCCATGACTTTACCTCAAGACGCGGAAAAATTCCTCTGCTGATTTACGCGGCTCCCGTAGCAAGTCGGATATCACCGCCACCGAATCCGCGCCCGCCTCAATCACAGAAGCCGCGTTAGCGCGCGTAATCCCGCCAATGGCCACCAGAGGTTTTCGAGTCAACTGCCGCGCTCGGCGCACTCCTTCAAGGCCTACGACAGGACCAGGCCGGTCCTTGCTCGAGGTCGAAAACACAGGTCCAATGGCAAGATAATCGGCGGAAGTTGTGTCAGCCTCGGCAAGCTGCTCTGGATTATGCGTGGAGACTCCGAGCCAGCGTTCCGGGCCAACAATGCCGCGAACCGATTCCGGCAGGAGATCGTCTTGTCCAACGTGCACACCGTCAAACTCGGCGATCAGGCACAGGTCCGCGCGATCATTCATGATGAGCCGTATCGAGCTGCCAAGCTGCTTCTTCAGTTCCCGCGCTTGCTCCAGCATCACCCGCGGATTCCCAGTCTTGTTCCGGTATTGAATCAGAGTGCATCCGCCTGCGACAAGCTCGCCGGCGAAAACCGCCAGGTCATCGGTCGTGGAAAAAAATGCCGCATCAACGATGGCGTAGGCGCGAGGAAGGTGAATCATGGTCACATGATCGAAAGATCGGGGCCTCGTCGGTACTCGGTACAAGGTACTAGGTACTAGGACTACTTCTTAGCCAAAAATCTCTCAATAAACCCCGTATCAAAATTCCCCGCCCGAAAGTCCGGATCAGCCAGAATCTTCCGGTGCAGCGGAATCGTCGTGTAGATGCCCTCGACAATAAACATCTCGAGCGCCCGAGTCATGCGAGACAAAGCTTCGTCGCGATCCTTGCCGCGCACGATCAGCTTGGCAATCAGCGAATCGTAATAAGGAGGAATCACTCCCTCGGCGTAGGCCGCCGTATCCACGCGCACGCCCATCCCTCCCGGCGGATTAAACGCCGTAATCTTTCCCGCCGAGGGCGTAAATTTCTCGGGATGTTCCGCATTGATCCGGCATTCAATCGCGTGCCCGCGGTGCTCGATCGGCCCGTGCAACACGTCTTTCATCTGCGCGCCCGCAGCAATCATGATCTGGCTCTTCACCAGATCCACATCCGTGACCATCTCCGTGACGGGATGCTCTACCTGAATGCGCGTGTTCATCTCGATGAAGTGCAAGCGCCGGTCGTGGTCCGTCAGGAACTCAATCGTCCCCGCATTCGAGTACCCGATCTTCGCCAGCGACTTACAAAGCACCGAGCCAATCTGATCGCGCAACTCCGGAGTAACCTGCGTCGAAGGAGATTCCTCGAGCAACTTCTGATGCCGCCGCTGGATCGAACACTCGCGCTCGCCCAGGCTCACCACATTGCCATGCTCGTCGGCCAGCACCTGAAATTCAATGTGCCGAGGATGCTCGACAAACTTCTCCATATACAGATCGCCATTGCCGAATGCGCCCGCAGCCTCGGCCTGCGCCGCCCTGAACAGCCCCGGCAGTTCTTCTTCATTGCGCACAATGCGCATCCCGCGCCCGCCGCCACCGGCCGACGCCTTCATGATTACCGGAAACCCAACCTGCCGCGCCCACTCCACGGCCTCGCCGTCGGTCGCGATAATTCCATCCGACCCCGGCAAAATCGGCACGCCCGCCTGTTTCATCGCCGAGCGCGCTTTTTCTTTTTCCCCCATCAGCCGCATCACTTCCGGCCGCGGCCCAATGAACTTGATCCCACTGGTGTCGCACACCTCGGCAAAGTTCGCATTCTCCGAAAGCAATCCATATCCCGGATGAATCGCATCCACGTTTGCAATCTCGGCCGCGCTGATCACCGCCGGAATGTTCAGATAGCTCAAAGCCAGTTGCGGCGGTCCAATGCAGATGGCTTCATCGGCGAATCGCACGGGCAGAGAATGGCGGTCGGCCTCGCTGTAAATCGCAACCGTGCGGATGCCCAGCTCCTTGCACGCGCAAATCACGCGCAGCGCAATCTCACCGCGATTCGCAATCAGGATTTTCTTAAACATTTCAGGGAGGCAATTTGTAATTTCGTAATTGGGTAATTTAGTAATTTAAACCCCGTCGAAGGCTTTTCCAAATTACAAAATTACCCAATTACCAAATTACTGAATCTGTTCACTTCACTTCTTCGCCCGAATCGCGAACAACTCCTGCCCATATTCGATTGGCTGGCCGTTGCTCCCCAACTTTTTCACGATTTCGCCGGCCACATCCGACTCAATCTCATTCAGCAGCTTCATCGCCTCGACAATGCACAGCACCTGCCCGACTTCCACCATGTCGCCGACCTTGACGAAAGGTGGCGCGCCCGGCGAAGGCGCTTCATAAAGCGTCCCCACGATCGGAGATTTCACAATGTGCAGGTTTTCTTCCGGAACCGGATCCGCAGCAGGCGCAGCCGCCGGAACCGATGCTGCCGAGGCCACAACCGCCGGCGCCACAGCCTGCGGAACCGTCACCGCCGCATAAGGAGCTTCCGCGCGAGCCTGCACCACGGTGTGCTGGCCGCCCCGCTTAACCTTCACCTTGACATCGCCACGCTCCAACTCAAACTCAGCAATGTCTTTTTCGATTAAGAACTCGATGAGTTCCTTCAGCTCTTTTTGATTCATTCGTATAAGGTCAGGTCGTAAAGCTATTAGGCCCGCTGATCAATCACAGGGGATTTTCTTTGCGTCCTTCGCGGCATTTCTTCGCGATCTCCGCGGTTAAATGCTTCTGATCCGGTGTCGAAGGTGCTGGTGACTTGCTGCTTATGTTGCCGTAGCCTAACGCCTAAGACCCGTCACTGAATTGTAAGAAATTCCTTGCCACTCGGAGTCAACACCTCGCAGCCGCCTTCCCTCACGGCCACCATGTCTTCAATCCTCACGCCCCACTTGCCCGGAAGATAAACTCCCGGCTCAATCGTGATCACCATGCCCGGCTGCAAAATTTCTTTCTGTCCGGCCGCAATCTTGGGCGCTTCGTGGATCTCCAACCCGACTCCGTGCCCGGTCGAATGCGTAAAATACCGCCCCAGGCCGGCCTTCTGCAATACCTTGCGCGCCGCCGCATCCACTTCCCCGGCGCTCACACCCGCCCGCACCGAAGCAATCGCCGATTCCTGCGCGTCCCTCACCGCATCGTAGGCACCGCGCGCCTCATTTCCATTGGCACCTGAAGCCCGGCCCACCCACACAGTGCGAGTCTGGTCTGAACAATAACCACCGAGTATAACACCGAAATCGCAGACCACGAATCCACCCGGAGCGATGGCTTGCTCGGTTGCTCGCCCATGAGGCAACGCCGATCGCGCCCCCGAAGCAATGATCGTGGTAAACGACATCCCCTCCGCGCCCGCCAGCCGCGCCGCATACTCCATCTCCGCCGCCACGTCGGTCTCAAGCACTCCCGGCCGCATCACTTCGAGCGCCCGGTCAAACAAACTAGCGCCCAACTCAACCGCCGCCCGAATCAGCGCCAGTTCCCCATCATCCTTCACCATGCGCGCCCGCTCCACCAGCGCAGTCGTATTCTTCAACCGCAATCCGGAGGGCAACCCATCCGCCAGCCGTTTCCGCTCCGCCACAGTAAGGTGTTCCGCCTCAATCCCCAAAGTCCATCGTCCCGACTTAGTTCCAGACTTCTTCCGCCGCGCTCCCATCCAATCCGCAAGCGCACTCACCAATCCCGAGCGAGCAATCACAACCTTCGCGCCCTTAACCTCCTCGCGAGCCTGCACGTCATAGCGCACATCAGTAAAGAAGACGCTCCCAGTTTCAGCCACCAGTAGCAACCCCGCGCTTCCGGTAAACCCGCAAAGATATCGGACATTCGGAAGATGGTTGACCAGCAAAGCATCCATCCCGCCCGAAGCAAGTTGCTCCCGCAGTTTCCCCTGCCGCAAAAGAAAATTCATCGCCGATGAGTTTATCAGGCCGCTTAAGACACAAGCCGATTAAAACTCAAAACAAGATCGTCTTCCCGAGCGAAGCGAGGGACCTTGGTGTCTGCATGCGGCGCCTCAATGAGTGTCGCCGCCTGCGTCCGAGGACGCTCCAAATAGCCCGCGTTCTAACGCACGGTAAATGCGACCCAAGGAAAGCCCGTAGAACGCAAATTTAAAGACCGTAGCTGGCGTCTGGGCGACCGCTTCTACACCAACTCCCGGATGCGGAGCAGCATCTCACCGTCCGCTCGTCCGATTCCAAGTCGGAAGTGGATGTCCCGAGGTCTTATGTCCCGCAACATCTCTGTATTCTCCCTGGTTCTCCTTACAGTCTGCGCCAGCACAGTTCTGGCGTCCGCACAGGCTACGTCGTCGACAACTGAAATCCGCTCGAATTCAACTACGCCCGGGTTCGTGTACGTCACCTCCGTGAATAACAACAACACCGAAGAAATCTACGCCTACAGTGAATCTGGCGACGGCGCGCTGACTCCTGTCGCAGGCTCGCCGTTTGCCGCCAACGGTTACTACCTGGCAACAAACAGCAAGTGGCTGGTCTCCACCGACACGGTCAATATCTACTCGTTCTCTGTCGCGGAGAGCGGCGCGATTACGCAGGTGTCGTCCATTAATGCGCAGCAGTATAACGAATACGATACCGGTGGTCCCGTCAGTTTGTTCTTCGACCGGACTGGCGCGACCTTGTACGATGAAGACATCTACGGCAATCAGGGAGCGAACAACACCTACCAGTTTTTCGATCTCAATCAAAGCACAGGCGCGCTCAGCTTTCTGGGAGCGACCACCTCGTACAGCGCCGCGTGGATCACTCCACTCAGCTTCATCGCAAACAACGAATACGCTTACGGAGCCAGCCCCTTGTATGGAGGCCAATACATCTACGGCTTCAGCCGCGCGTCTAACGGAACGCTGACGGACCTCAACATCAATCCGTCTTATCCAAAAGCGTCCGACGGTGCCTACGCTCCTTATCTGGCAGCAGCGGACACAGCGAACCACCTTGCCATTACGCTTACGCCAGATAATGACATGACCCAAACCGGACCCACCCAAATCGGCGTCTACACGGCCGGCAGCTCCGGCAACCTGACTACAAATAGCACCAGTTCGAATATGCCGACGGTAGCAGTCGTAAACGTCAATGACCTGAAGATGTCTGCTTCAGGCAAAGTGCTGGCGGTGGCGGGCAGCGCGGGCCTGCAATTGTTCCACTTCAACGGGGCAAATCCGGTCACGCGTTTCACCGGCTTGCTCACCACCGACGCGGTGAACCAGGTCGCTTGGGACAATATGAATCACCTCTATGCGGTCGCCAGCGCGGCGGGAAAATTGTATGTGTTCATGGTAACAACGACCAGTGTGAAACAGGCGCCGGGATCGCCCTACGCGATCACCAGTCCTGGGTATGTCGCGGTGTTCCCAACGAACTAGTGGGTCGCGGATACTTCTCCCGACGCGCCAGCGTGCGATCGTTTTGCGAAAGGGCGCGGCCTCAAGCCGCGCCCTTAAGGCACTCATCCTGAGGAAGCGGAGTCGTCCGCAAAGTGGGCGACTCCCGACGAAGAGCCTGCCCTGAGCCTGCCGAAGGGAACTATGCAACTCGCCGGCGCCACCAAGGCGCGAGGCACATAATCAAAACCTAGCAGCTCCGATTCCGATTCCAAACATGTTCATGCAACATGAGTCTGACCAGAATTTAAATTTATCTTTTTACTTTTCATAACAAAGTACTTTATGTTAATATCTCCCTTCGTAATCGAAGGAGCGCCACGATGGATCAACCGCCGACCTCATCCTTGACTGTCCAGCTTCGAAACCTGTCCCGCTCCATGGGACTCAAACTGCTGGTAGTCTGCGCGCTTGCCCTTTTCATGACCATCCCATCCCTCTTCGTGGACAGCGTGGTCGAAGAACGAAACCAGCGCGCCAAGGGCGTAATCGACGAGATCAGCGGACGCGCCGGCGGTCAGCAAATATTTCTCGGACCTTCGCTTTCGATTCCGTACAGCATTCCTTCGCCGTACAAAGGCGGTGCGCCCGCGCTCGGCGCCTATGTCGTTTTTCCGGCGAAAGGCGACGCCAGCATTAAAGTTCGCACCGAAGAGCGTCGCCGTTCTTTGTTTAAAGTGCCGGTTTATCAGGCCGACGTGAAATTCGACGCGGCATTCGACCTGACAGGCGTCCCCGCAGCCGCTCCGGCGGGCGCAGAACTCGATTGGACCCGCGCCAGAATCGTCATCGGCGTAAGCGACGCCCGCGGAGCCCTCGCCGATGGGACCCTTACCGCAAACGGCAAGACCAGAACATTCGCTCCCGCGGAAAACGTAACCGACGCAAACGCGCGCCTTCCGCTCGCGTACTTTGACGTAAGCGTCCCCGACTTGGCCAAGCCCAACGCCACCTTCACCGTCGACGCGAACCTGCGGTTCTCCGGCGCACAGCGCCTGGCAGTCCTGGCATATGGCAAGAGCACGCATCTCGCAGTCGAGGGAGAGTGGCCGAGCCCAGGCTTCGACGGCGGCTTCCTGCCGGTAAAACGGACCGTTACTCCGCAAGGCTTTACCGCGGAGTGGTCCATCCCGTTCATAGCCCGAGGCATTCCAGCCGAAGGAACCACAACCGCGGTGAGCGCCCTCGATCGCACAGCGTTAGGAGTCTCATTCGTCGAAGTAGCTGACCCTTATCAATCCGTCAGCCGCTCGCTCAAGTACGCACTCTTATTTATCGGATTATTATTTCTCTCCTACTTTGTCTTCGAAGCCACGGCCGGCAAGCGCGTCCACCCAGCCCAATATGTTTTGGTAGGGGTCGCGCACATGATCTTCTATCTTCTCTTGTTGGCTTTAGCCGAACGCATCGGCTTTGACTGGGGATTCTTAGCAGCCGGCGGCGCGACGGTCCTTCTGCTCTCGGCAAACGCCCAATGGATTTTTGCCAGCCGCGTGCAAGGTCTTCGCGCTCTGTTCGTCTTCAGCTTGCTCTATTTCTTCATCTATCTCTTATTGCGCCTCGAAGACAACGCGCTTCTGGTAGGCGCGGTAGCCAGCTTCCTGGCCATAGCCGCGGTAATGTACTTCACCCGCAAGATCGACTGGTACAGCTCGATCCCGTCGGGAACCTCGCGTCCGCTTGAGGCCTCCGAAAAAACTTCGATCCCGTAGGAGGGTTGGCGTTTATCTTTTAGTTAATGGAGAGGTGCCATCCCCACCCCCCTCGATATCTGGAATCATGGGGTTAGACGTGTTTCTCCCCGCAAAATCTAGGGCCTAAAGGACTTAGGTACTAAAATATAGAAAACAAATAACTTAACGACGCTGCCAGCAACTTTCATCCCGGCTGTCACGCCTCAACTATGATTGCGCGTTTTAATTTTGTGCGCAAGGTCAGATGTCACAATGGGGCTGTGGAAAACTTTCAGCTCGAACACTTAAGTGCAAATTCTCCAGGCTAACGTCGGGACATATGTGGGATGTGGGGACCGGACTTTTTCCCGCGAGGTTAGGATTGGCGCCCGACCTTGAGTGGCGGATATATCCTTTCGCCGCCGCTGCTCGCTCTCCTTTATTAGTTCGCTTATATCTGCGATCGGCCGTATCTCAACCGGTCCGAGTCCATACTTAAAGCCTGGAAGCTGTGAGACAAGTTGAACGGCATGATTGAGGTCTCGCGCCTCAAGGATCTGAATACCGCCAAGCTGTTCCTTGGTTTCCGCATAAGGGCCGTCGGTCGCTGTGACTTTGCCGTTTTTCCAGTACAGGGTCAACGCGGTCTCCGGAGGCTGAAGAGGTAGTTCGGCGACAAGATGTCCGTTGGCGCGGAGATGATCGTTGTACTCAAAGCAATCGTCGAATGTTGCCTGTCGGTCGGCGTCGGTCATCCCTTCGAATTTTCCCGGCTCGAGGTATCCCAAGCAGATGTATTTCATCCACTCCTCCTTGCTTTTATGGCTCTTATTCCCGGTAACGTAGAGTCATAGCTCGTTGTCCTGTTATCAGATAGTCGTTCGGGAGACCGGAAATCGACACGTACTCCATCGTTTTGGCCTCGTCAGAAGAGTCTGCGGGTTCCTGATGCGTTCGAATGGCGGCCGAAAGTTAGGAGGCTGGCCACCTTTGTCAGTTATAGATGGCTCTACAACGACCGAGGCTGCCCCGCCCTTCGCGCTGATGGGGGGCTGTTCCTCTTTACTTCGAGATCCTCTTTCCACCCTCGGCAGAGTGAGCCTTGCGTTCTGTAACGCCGCCAGAGGTCTGGCGCTTTCTACTGATCCTGACGCGGGCAGTGGTCGGTTTAGAAGAGCCAACAGCGGCAGCGAACGTGGCGGGATTCAGTGCGCTGAGCACGGCAGCGGGATTCTTGTCGATGACAGCGAGCAAGGTGCGGGCCGGCGCTTCTGGGATCCTGCGCCCTCCCTCCCAGTGCTTGATGGCGTCCAAGCTAAACCCGAACGTGTTCGAGAATCTGGCTTGGGTCATGCCAAGTCGATTTCGGATCGCTTTCACGTCAACTTTACGGGGCACCTGAGCCTTGAATCCTTCTTGCTTCCCAGCCAGGAAAGCCTCAACGTCGTTCAGGCCATTCATCATCCGCTCGAATTGCGTTTTCATGCTATCTCCTCAAAAAAGATTGCGGGCCCAAAAGCGAACGTGCTACGCTTCCGGGAACGACTCAATGATATTCTTCCGCCTCAAGAAAAGCTTCGCTTTACTTTCGCCATATGGCCGAGGTAAGGTTCGTTCTTAGACAATGAGATTCGGTCAAACTCCGCATCCGATTCCATATCAGGGCAGCAAGCGGCAGCTTGCGCCACTGATTTTGTCGTTCATCCCCGCAGGGAGGTTTCAGACTCTTATAGAGCCGTTTGTTGGCTCCGGCGCAGTAACGCTTGCTGCAGCGGGAAAAAAGCTCTGCAAGCGATTCATCGTCAGCGACGCACTTGCGCCCTTGTCCGGAATTTGGCACCAGATCGTTGCCGATCCCCGCACGCTCGCTGCCGAGTACGCCGACATTTGGCATCGTCAGTTTCCTGATCCTATCGCCTTCTTCAACGAGATCCGAGGCGAGTTCAATAAAGACAGAATTCCGTCCAAGTTGTTGTTCCTGCTCGCCCGTTGCGTAAAGAACGCCGTTCGGTTTAATCCATCCGGGCAGTTTAATCAGTCCCCTGATAAGCGGCGACTCGGAACGCAGCCGAAAAACATGACCGCGGAGATTGAAGCAGCACACACGCTTCTCCAAGAGAAGTGTGAGGTCAGGTGCGCCGACTATAAGGCCGTGCTAGAGACGGCGGCGCCAACCGACATTGTCTACATGGACCCGCCGTATCAAGGCACGAGCGAAGGACGGGACTCCCGGTACGTGAGAGGTGTTGAACGGGATGACCTCGTTTCGTCTTTGGAGAAGCTGAACCAGCGCGGCATACAGTTTATCCTCAGTTACGACGGCGCGTGTGGCGATAAGACCTACGGTGAGGCCCTGCCAAACCGTCTGGGTATGAGGCGGGTGCTTGTTGATGCGGGTCGCTCCAGCCAAGCGACGCTCAACGGGCGGGATTCGCGCACTGTGGAGTCCATTTACGTTTCTTCCGGGCTGGCGGCAAACGTCTCCGTTTCCCACGTCATAGGCCGTGGTTTTGTAGAGCATCAGGCCGCGCTATTTGAGAACGGGTGATCCCTTGATGATGCTCTTAACCAATTCTTGAACGGATACTCCTTGCGTCTTGCTTTTCTGTCGTAGTTTGTCGTAAACCTCGACCTCATCGCCTTCCCAACCAATATCCACGCGCCGAATCTGAACAAGAGCTATATGTTGATGGTCCTGAGGACTGGCCCAGTAGCAGGTCTGGCAGGTCTTTGCCTTTTTGATCTCGGTCCAGTTCGGGCAATGTTCGCAGCTCCATGACTTCCCTCGGTTGCAAGAGCCGCAAACGAGCATCAACTGGTCGGGGTCATCGCTCAGAGATTCTCCGGCGACCTCGTAAGGTACGCAGTGATCAACTTGAAGATAACGGGCCGAGTACTCAAGTCTACAGACAGCGCAGCGGGAGCCGTCACGCTGGATAAGTGTATCTTTGACGTTCTTGGAGAATGCCTTCCTGCCTCCGATCTTTTCGCCATCCAGCGCAACCGTCAGATCAAATGTGTACGCTCCACATCTGCGGCCCTTGCTGTCCTTCGTCATGGTTGTCTTTAAGGGGATTCCATTCTCCCGCACATCCCGAGCAGCGCGGGGGGCGTGGTTGTAGCCATACAACTCCTTCAACTCTTCGGTTGTGATGCTGCCATGTTTGATAATGTGATCAATCACCGCCTTAGGTCGCTTGTCGGTGACTGTTCTGACGCGATCCAGAAACGCCTTGGGAAGTTCGATTGCGGGCATCGCGGCAGTTTACCGCTTCTGAGCCGCCTGCGGCGGTCAAATCTATTCAAGCGGGCGGGTGTCCACCTTTAACGATCTTCCCGTGTACCATTCCCGCTGTGCTGGTAATGCCCGCGAGATCAAAAGCCTGGCCACCCGCCGATTATTGCGACGCGATTCATGGCTGCGTTGCAGGCTTCGCGGTGAAGATGCCCTTGAAGCTTTGGCGGTACTGAAGGAAGACCAATACCCACAGTACACAGGCCACCAGAGCCGGAGGAATGCTCGCCGGCGCAAGCGTCAGGTGAAACGCAAGGATGTTGTAGAGCTCCGCCGCCAACACTGTCAGCGCAAGTGGCACGAAGTAGCCGGAGAGCAGCAGCAGTCCGCCAAGAACCTGCAGAGCGAAAAAGAAAGCGGCAAAGTGCGATGCGCTGACGGCAACAAGGAACTGCATTGCCAGTGGGTTCGCCGGGGGCGGCTGGTGGATGAAGTTGAGAAATCCATTCAGCCCAAAGACCGTAAAGGTCAGGCCCAGCAGGTAGCGAGCAACAATTGAAGTAATTCTCATGCGTGTCCTCTCCAGAAGGTTTGCGCGTGCGTCTGCAACCAGCAGCATAGCTGTCCCAGATTGTTCTGTCACTGTTTCAAGTAACGAAGCGCAACACTTCCTGATTTAAAAGTCTTTGACTCAACAAGCTTTAATCGGAATTTCTCCGGCAGGTTGGCACCTTCTAACAACCGTCTCCCTTCGCCAACAATGATTGGCGCAACGACGAAACGATATTCGTCGATCAAGCCAAGCTCCGACAGTTGTGAAGGAACATCTACACCACCGACCAAAATACTTTTACCTGGTTCTTGCTTCAATTTAAGGATTTCGTCGCGAAGGTTCGTACGAGCGATTCTCGTATTTTTATCTTCAGCGCTGGCCAATGATCGGGAAAAAACAACCTTGTTGAGAGAATCAAATGCTTGCGCAAATTCGATATCCTCTTTGGTCTCGGACTGGCTTTTTGCGATATCAGGCCAATAAGGAACCATCAATTGGTAGGTTTTACGCCCATAGACGAGCAGGCCAGCATCATCTCGCAAGAGGCGCGTGTAGTGGTCAAGTAAGTCTTCATCGGGATTGAATTTGGTATGGTCGCAGCAGCCATCCAGGGTAAGGTTGATTGCGTGGATTACGTTTCTCATTTGATCATCCTCTCCTGCTCTTATGTAAGAACGTACCAGCGCTTATGCGCCCTTTGCACAGTCCGGCTTAGTGGCCTTCGGTTCCGTCCGACCAGCGTTGCACCGGAATCACGAACTGCGTCAGGTGCTCCACGGGGTCGCTCATACCGACGACGGGGGAGCCCGGCAGATTCGCTCCCCAAATTGCGGGGTCGGTGTCCGAATAGAAAAACATGAGGTGCGGAGGCCAGTGCGGCGTGGTGTCGCCGCCATTGCCTTGCTTCGAAATCATGTAGCACATCGCCCCGGGTTCCATCGCCGGCAGTTCTTTTTTGGCGAGGGCAGTGGCGATAGACTCGTTCATCTGAGCGGGCGTGCGCCCCGCTAGTCCCCACTCGGTCTCTTTGGTGAAGCGCACAAGGTAGGAATGCGCGGCTGCCGCGTTCACACACATGGGAACCCGCACTTTCGGATTCCAAAACTCAGCATCGGGAGCGGATGTAAACGAGCGTCCCACGATACACACGAAACCGTTCTTGCCCTTGACCGCCGTTTCGAAACCATGCCGCCCTAGAACCATTACCTCGGCATCGCGTGAAATGGAGTCTGGCGCTGCGGTTCGCGCCAAGGCTATTTCAGCGGCTTGATCCGTCATGAGGTATTGGTCGATCGGGGCTAAGTTCGCATACGGTGTGGCGGCATGTGGTGTGGCGGCCTGTGCCGTGGCTTGATTCGGCGTGCCGAGGTACGCCGTACCCAGCGCCGTACCCAGCGCGAGAAATAGTGCGAAGCTTTCGATTGCGATTGCGCTGATTTTCTTATGCATTGTGTTCCTCCTTAGCTTTGCTATTGGCGAATGCTTTGCGCAGCGCGGACTTCCAACTCGCGCTGAATTGTTTGGAGACTTCGGCGTCCGGGGCGACCAAGTCAAATCC
>Ga0182024_10011114_pt1 | contig 18158 bp, 16 predicted proteins | sample P32metaG_FD_120480 | JGI IMG/M metagenome (GOLD analysis project Ga0182024, IMG submission 120480) | Permafrost microbial communities from Stordalen Mire, Sweden - P3-2 metaG (Illumina Assembly) | ecosystem: Environmental > Terrestrial > Soil > Wetlands > Permafrost | place: Sweden: Stordalen... | reverse complement strand
GGACGGGCACGCAATGGGTGGAGTACGATTGGCCGGCGGCAATCACCACTAACAAATCCAGCGTCTATTGGTGGAGGGACGGGCAGGGGATTGGCCAGCCCACCGCCAGCCGGCTGCTCTACTGGAATGGCACGGACTTTGTGCCCGTGCCGAATGCGGCCGGCTTGGGGGTGGAACTCGACCAGTATAACGACACGACATTCCCCGAAGTGACGACGACGAAGCTGCGCCTCGAGTTTGACGGCAGCGGAAGTCTTTCGACAGGCATTATCGAATGGAAGGTGTTCGACTCGGGAAAGAGTCCCAAGTTTCCGCCGGTTGTTTCCGCCGGCGGGGAGCGCATGGTGGTGATGCCGGGGAAGACCTATCTAAACGCAACCGGTCGCGGCCTGGACCCCGCGGCAGGCACGGGGCAGGGATCGAATCTCTTGTGGAGCAAGGAGTCCGGCCCGGGCCGCGTGACTTTTGAAAATGCCTCCGCCCTGTCGACCGCCGCGAGTTTTTCCGCCGCCGGCACTTATTTATTGAAGCTGACGGCCACGGCAGGCGGGCAGAGTTCATCCGCAACGGTGCCGGTCACCGTCCAGCCGGCGTTGACGATGGCGCGGCTGCAACCCGTATATACACGCGCTTACACGATCAATAGCCCGATGTGGACCGCGCGGATGAAACCGCTGATCGTGACATGGCTGCCGCACTGCGTTGACGAGATCAATGATCCGAACCTCAAGGAAGGCGGGATCGCTAATTTGATCGAGGCCGGGAACAAGATCGCGGGCCGGCCCTACCAGCCGCATGTCGGGTATCCCTTTGCCAACGCCTGGATTTACAACACGCTCGAGTCGATGTGCATCGCGTTGATGGTGGACCCGCAAGGGGATGCCGGGATCATCAAGGCGCAGGACGGGATGCGCGCCACGATCGAAAAGTGGATCCCAATCATCCTGGCCGCGCAGGAACCGGATGGATACCTGCAGAGCCGTTTCACGCTCGGCACCTATCGCGAAGTCGCGAGAGGGCGGGTACCGGGGCATTGGACCGAGAAAACCGAGCATGAGGGTTATGTGGCCGGTTACTTATTGGAGTCCGCCATCGCTCACTATCTATTGACCGACGGGAAGGACCTCCGGCTCTTTAACGCGGCGAAAAAACTCGCGGATTGCTGGGATGCCAATATTGGTCCGGCTCCGAAGAAAGCATGGTATGACGGCCACGAGGAAATGGAGCAGGCCCTGGTTCGGTTTGGCCGGTTCGTAAATGATGTCGAAAAAGGTTACGGAGGAGATCGCTATATCGCTCTGGCCAGGTTCCTCCTGGATCAGCGGAAGGGCGGCGAGGAGTATGATCAGACTCATCTGCCCGTCACCCAGCAATATGAAGCGGTCGGTCACGCGGTGCGGGCCACTTACTTGTACTCCGGCATGGCCGATGTCGCGGCCGAGACGCACGACCCGGATTACCAGAGCGCGGTGTTATCCCTTTGGAGTAACTTGACCAATAAAAAGTGGTATATCACCGGCGGTATCGGCAGTGGCGAAACTTCCGAGGGATTCGGCAAAAACTACTCGCTGCCGAGCAATTCCTACTGCGAATCGTGCTCGAACTGCGGAGCCCTCTTCTTCAACTGGAAAATGAACATAGCCTATCACGAGGCCAAATACGCCGACCTGTATGAAGGGACATTGTTCAATGCCGTCCTTGGTGATTACGATCAAGGCGGCGCCAACTATACCTATACCAATCCGCTCGAGAGCGGGGGGGCCCGGTATGCGTGGCATCCGTGCCCCTGCTGCGTGGGGAATTTTCCGCGCGCGCTGCTGATGCTGCCGACATGGATGTACTCCAGGGGCGAGGATGAGCTGTATGTGAATCTTTTCCTGGGCAGCACAATCACAGTGCGGGACATCGCCGGCACCAGCGTGCGGATGGTGCAGTCCACGGACTATCCCATCGGCGGGAAGATCGCCATCACGGTTAATCCGGAGGAGAGAACTCGCTTTGCCCTCCACATCCGCGTGCCTGACCGGGGGGTAAGTATGCTTTACTCCAACACACCAGCCGTGAATGGCCTGAAATCGCTCGCCGTGAACGGCACGGCGATGAAGCCCGCCATTGAAAACGGCTACGCCGTCATTACCCGGCACTGGAAGGCCGGCGATAAGGCGGAAATTGAATTGCCGATGCAACCCTATCGCGTGATGGCAATCGACGCCGTAAAAGCCACTCGAGGCAAGGTCGCTCTAAAATATGGCCCCCTGGTCTATAACATCGAAAGCGTCGATCAGAATATCGACAAAATCCTCGCCGACGATTCGCCGCTCACGGCGGACTACAGGCCGGATTTGCTCGGCGGCGTGACGGTCATCACCGGCAAATTCACCGATGGCTCCCCCATGCTCGCGATCCCGAACCACATGCGCCTCAACCGCGGGGGGCAATCGATTGTGTGGATCAACCGGCTGGCGTAGGTTAGGAGACGAAGCCTGATCGCAGCGATCTTGCAGCAATCAGACTTCAGTGTCGCACCGGTAAGATGCGTCAGAGAGGTCCGCACTACCGCAGTCCCTGTCGCGATGCATCGTGCCTTTCCGTATCCCGGGGCTGAGAAACCGGTAAGACGCCGCCTTCCACTTCCCGTCTCGTGTTTTGTGGAGGTGGAATGTCCGTCGATTCACGGGACTTCGCGGTAGTTCCGGACCGGATCACTGCGGCGCCGCCGATAGCAACGAAACTTTGCCGGTATCCAGATTGTAAAGCGCGGCGACGATTGTGAGCTTGCCGCTTTGCACGCCCTCCTTGAGGATTGGTTCGGAGTTTTGCAACTGCCTGGCTACATTCAGAGCCTGTGCGCATACGGCATTGTGCACGGGGTCTCCTGGCTCGCCCTTTGTCTCCCTGACAGCCGGTTCGATAGCCTTCAACACGGCTGCGATATGGCCCGGTTCCTTGGCGCCCGCCACCGCGGCGGCGACTGCTCCACAACGCTCGTGGCCCAGAACGACGATTAGTGGCGATCCGAGATGCGCCACGGCATATTCAATGCTCCCAATTCCGACGGGATCGACGACCTCGCCAGCGCTGCGGACCACAAAAATATCTCCCACCTTTTGATCAAAGATCACTTCCGGGCCGACGCGGGAATCGGCGCAGCCGACGATGATTGCGAACGGCTGCTGGCTCTGGGCCACTTTTGCCCGGCTGGCGTCAATTTCCGCGGGTGTCGTCGAAATGAGGTGCCCAGACACGAACCGGGCATTGCCCTGTTGAAGGCGCTGGAGGGCTTCAGCGGCGGTAACGTCTGACGGACCGGCGGCCATGGCGGCATTGAATGCCCCCAGTGAATATAATGCGGCGACGAATGAGTGGAGGATCAGGGATCTTGGTTTCATGGAATTTTGACTAAGTTGAGAATTGGATGCGCGGTTTTTGCTATTACCAGGAAGAAGTTATTTAGCCAGCACGCAACGGAATCCGACGTTATTGTTGCCGGTGTCTACGTCTCCTTTGCCGCGTGTTCCCATCATATAACGGGTGCAATACTGGTCGGTGCAAAGGAAGGATCCGCCGCGCTGGACCCGCTGGGGCTGGTCATCTCCGGGATTGTAGCTGGCGTCGGGGCCTTGGGGATTGCGCGCCACGGTGACGCCCGCGAATTTAAGCTGCGCGTAGTAATCGGGGCGATACCAGTCGCTGCACCATTGCCAGACGTTTCCCGCCATGTCGTAAAGACCGTATCCGTTTGGTGAAAATTGTGCCACCGGCGCGAGGCCTGCGAAGCCATCCTCGCCGGTGTCCTTAACTGGAAACTGGCCTTCGTAAATGTTCGCCATCCACTTACCCCCGGGTTTTAAGTCATCGCCCCATGCATAGGTCTTACCGGATAGCCCCCCGCGTGCGGCGAATTCCCATTCCGCCTCGGTCGGCAGCCGCTTGTCCGCCCAGGTGGCGTAGGCTAGGGCGTCCGCGTAACATACCTGCACCACCGGATACTTCTCCTTCCCTGTTAGATCGCTGTCCGGGCCGGAAGGATGACGCCAATTCGCGCCGTGCACGTAACGCCACCATTGAGTGTAGTCATCCAACGACACGGGCTGAGCAGTGGGAGTAAAGACCATGGAACCAGCCATGAGGTTTTCCGGCGGGGCGGTGGGAAATTCTTCTTTCATTGGCGCAATCTCCGCGACCGTGACATAGCCCGTGGCGGCAACGAATTTTGCGAATTGCTCATTGGTGACATCGGTCTTGTCCATCCAGAAGCCGTCCACATAGACTCGGTGGATGGGCTGCGAGTCATTCACTGCATTCATCGTGGCCATCGTGCAGAAACCCTGGGATGGCACTTTGCATCCCATGGAGTATTCACCGCCTGGAATCCACGCCATTCCGGCCGGCGCCTTGCCGGGGGCGGGAGTCTTGTTGGGAATCGTCGGTGCGAAGTCCGTTCCGCCGACGGCTGCGGCGCCCTCGTCGGCAGAGACTTCCATTGTCGGCAATGCCGTGCCGATGACGACAACCGCGAATATCTTGAGTAACGTGTGAGTGGCTTCGCTGGTTTGCATGATTTTACGGTTTCAACGCCACTCCCACATCCTGCGGGATTGGCATAGGACCAAAGAATATCCGCCTCATCTTGTCCTTGCCAATAGTGCGCCCGAGTTCGTGGATCGTGCAATACATCACAATGAGCGTGAGTATGATGATCTGGATACCCCAGAAATGTGACCACACCATCTGCGCCAGCAGCTTCTGATTGGCGGCGGCGAGACCACCTGCCTTCCGCCACGCCTCGACGAGGCGTTCAAGATAGTGAATGATCGTTGCAAGCAGGAAGTAGATCAAGGTCTTCCACGAGATATTGTAAATCAGTGGTTTATGCGGGAAGAGATCGATGAAAGGCAACATGTCCGTAATCAAAACTGCCTTTCCGAGAATGAGGGCGGCGAGAGCCGCCGACATTGAGGCCACGGGGGAAATGCCTGTTCCCTCGAGCATCAATATCCGAACGAGCATTACAATATGGATCGTCACGAAGAAGAATATCGTCGGCGGGATGAGCGCGAGGATCTCCTCCTTAACAATTGCGGATGCTTTGCTCATTGGATCAGTCGTCAGAATGAAAAACTTATATGAGCCTCAATTTTAAAATTGTAGAGCAGGCATTGCTTGACGATGGGCACGCTCAGCTCCAGGGAGGCGACCGTATTCTTTGTAATATTGCGGCCGAGCAGGATGTCTGCAGGAATAAACCATTTGTCGTTATCCTGCAGGTTCACGACGAAGTCCTGGGAAGGAAAGAGGGTGACAAAGTACCGGTCGGGGAGCGCGATATTCAAAGTGGGACTGAACTGGAACTGCTTTATGTGACTCCGCCCGCCGTAGCCGCCGACATCGGTATCGTAACGGAGGATGATCTCGGCGAATGAGCCGACGGAAATCCCGGGGAGTTTCTGGCGCGCACCCAGAATGGGCAGCACCTGGTATTTGCCGGCGCCGAATTGATCTTCATTGGCCGTGGGGAAGACCATTCGCGCGCCTGCGGCCCATGCGAAATGATCCGTCACGGTATCGACCAGAGCGGCCTGGAGGAGAATATCGCCGGTGCCGAAGTGGGTGTCACCCTCCGGGTTATCCCTGCTGGTCTTATCGTTCTGTACAAAGGGGATGTCGAACCGGGTCGCGATTTTCCACTCGTCGTTCAAGAGGAAAGGCTGATCCCTCCGGAGCGTGAACGTGTTTTGTTCGACATCGTTTCCCTTGTTCTCGAATTGGTAACCGAGATCCCATCGGGCCGGCGGCTGGGTAAAATCCTCGCCGTTGTTGTATTCCTCGTTCGTGGATACAATCGGGGGGGCGGCAAAGCCGTGGCCAGCCATACCCGCAAAGATTAGGAAACCAAGTAGTCGCGGGAATGATTTCATGGATTTTTGCGAAAGGCTGGCCTGGTCATATCCGCCTATGCCCGGTGTCAGTTCGCGCCGTTCTGAGCGGCGCCGCTAGTAATCGATTTCATGATGTTATCGAGATTAAAGCTGCCGGGCGCCTGGCGCGGAGGGAAGTCACGGAAGCTCTGAATCCATTGCGCGCAGTAGGTGATGGCGGGCGCGAGCAGGAATATGTGCTCGAAATACCAGTGATTATAATCAATGCCTTCAAACTCGGCGCGCTCGAGGGGATCCGACCGCAGATTCTCGATCAGTGGGGCGCGCAGTTCCGTGAAAGGCTTCTGCCAGACTTCAATACTGTGGGCCTCTTGAATCAGGAAGCTTATTTTCCAGTTGTTGAAGCGGAGCGCGGCGAGGGCGCCGTCGTCGGTCCAGTAAAGAAACTCATGCCGCGGCCAATCGGCCTGACCTTGCAGTGCGGGCATGAGGTTGTAACCGTCGAGATGGACCTTATAGGTCATGTAGCCGATTTGTTTGCCCTTGGCGAGATCAGCTTTAACGCCAGCGTCACCTACGGCCGCCATTAGCGTCGGCACCATGTCCTCGTGGGCGCCGATGTCATTGACGATAGTTCCCGGTTTGATTACGCCGGGCCAGCGGATGAGGCACGGGACACGAAAGCCGCCCTCCCATTGGGTGTTCTTCTCGTTGCGGAAGATTGTCGTACCGCCATCGGGCCAGGTCATGGCTTCGGCGCCATTGTCAGAGGAATACATGACGATGGTGTTGTCCTCGATGGCCAACTCCTTGAGCTTGTCGAGCAATTGACCGACTGCGGCGTCATGCTCGACCAGTCCATCGGCATAAACGCCAAGACCAGTTTTGCCGATGGATTCAGGCTTCAGGTGCGTCCAGACATGCATGCGAGTGGAATTCCACCATATGAAGAATGGTTTGCCGTCACTGTGCGCTTTCTCCATGAACTTAAGCGCCGAGTCGGTAAACTCATCATCCACTGTTTCCATGCGCTTCTTGGTGAGCGGGCCGGTATCCTCAATAGTCTGTTTGCCTACCCTGCCGAAGCGCGGATCCACGGTGGGATCATCCGTGGAGGATGCGAAGCAATGCAGCACGCCACGCGGGCCAAAGCGTGCCGCGAATGCGGGGTCCTTCGGGTAATCGGGGTTTTCCGGCTCCTCCTCGGCATTCAAGTGGTAAAGGTTGCCGAAGAACTCGTCGAACCCGTGGACCGTGGGGAGCATGTCGTTGCGGTCGCCGAGATGGTTTTTGCCAAACTGGCCGGTTTCATAGCCATAAGGCTTGAGCAGCTCGGCCAGCGTCGGGTCTTCCTTTTTTAGCCCCTCGGGCGCTCCCGGCAGACCGACTTTGGTAAGGCCGGTGCGGATGGGCGATTGGCCGGTGATGAACGCCGCGCGACCGGCGGTGCAGCTCTGCTGGCCATACCAATCAGTGAAGAGGGCGCCTTCCTTCGCGATGCGGTCGATGTTAGGCGTCTTATAGCCCATCATGCCCATGTTATAGGCGCTAAGGTTGAACTGGCCGATGTCGTCTCCCCAAATAATGAAAATGTTGGGTTTCTTAGCGTCCGCAGACTCCGCGGACGCAGACCCGATCGACGCAAGGGCAAGCGCCAGCGCGAGGAATCTGAGTTTGTATGTTGGTTTCATGGAATTCTTTTTTATGTTCTGGGGTGGTTCGCTGACGGCGGAAAATGAGACTAGGTGAGAAGCGACGCAATGCGGTTTTTAGTTCTTCTCATTACGGCCCACCAGTCTCGCGCCGCGGATCACCGTGGGGGGCAGTCTTTTTGGCACTGGCTTGACGACGATCGTCAATATGGCGTGGGTCGGAATGACGTACATTGCTTCGCCTGTTGAAATCGATACGTTGGGCATCTTGAGGACTTCCTCGATGCGGTGGGACATTTCGTCTTCCGTGACCTGGATTGGGAACTCGAAGCAAAGCTCCATTCCCTTGCCGTAGATAATCGTGACGCGGCGGAATTTGATGTCGCTCCTCTCTTTGACTTTGGATTTTGAGGACGGGTTTTTGTCGCCGCCATTTGGCGCCCCGGGTTGTTTGGGAGGTCTGTTTTTCATGGGGGTGATTGTCCTGTTAGTCGACTAGGACGGCGAAATTCCGGTTTGCGTTTCGTATCGCGGGATCGTCTGTGACGATAATGGTTGCGCCGGGTGTGAGCACGTCGTAGAGCTTGCCGGCAAAGTCTGGGGAGAGGCGGACCCGCTTGCCGAGCTGGTCTAGGCTGACCCGCCGGCCAGTAGCATCCGTGGCGGCGTCCATCCAGTTGCGGCCGGGGCGTCCCGGCGCCCAAGGGCTGGCTCTTCCGGTTACTCCGTCCAGAAGGGTCAGAATGTGGCCGCCGAGCGGCATTTGCGGATTGGAAATATCGAGCGCGGCTCGGCCGATTGGCTGGCCATTGCGATATACATAGACTGCGCGGTCGGCGCTGCTAACGAGGACGGTGACCGGTCCCGTGGTGCTGCGCTCCGGCTTCCATAGGTATTCGCCCGGTGCGAGGGGATTCACCATCTCGGGCGTGAAATCCTTTGGCTGAAGCAGGATTCCGGGGTTCGACGCGAAGTGCGGCCCCGGCTTGCTATCATCTCCTATGACCACCGTGCAACCGCGCGAGGTCAACGAGAATAGGAGCTTGGAGAAATCGTAAGGCATTCGGATGCATCCGTGGCTGGCCGGATAGCCGGGCAGATTTCCGGAATGCATACAAATACCGCTCCAGGTGAGCCGTTGCATGTTCGGCATTGGCGCGTTCTGGTAGAGATTCGAGTAATGCTTCTCCTTCTTTTCCAGGATGGTGAAAACGCCTGTCGGAGTGCTGTGGCCTTTGGTGCCGGTGCTTACGGATGAGCGGCCGACGAGGATACCGTTTCGATACGCGTTCAGTGTTTGCAACGGCAGGCTGATCAGCACAACTACCGGCCCATTTGGCGACGCTGCCGGGCTCCACCAATACTCGCCGGGCTTCAGCGGGCCGGTGGGATGGCCGGTGGGCGTACCCTTGGTGTGGGACGCGGGCTGCTGCGCCAAGGCCGGGGTGGCAATGCAGCAGGCAACGAAAGTGAGAAGGCGAAGGATTTTTAATGGCGAATTCATGGGGAGCATCAGGCGACGGTCAGTAGGAACATTCTTACGACGGCGTAGAGGAAGAAAAGGGATGCGAACGCGAACGATCCGAGGCGGACGTGCGGTTGATCAAACTTACTAGCCGTGCCGGCGAAGAAGAGTACCGCCGCCAGGAGCACGGTATTGCTGAGGTAATTGGACGCATTTCTCCCGCTCGTATTGGCTTGCGTTTGGGCCATCGCCGCCTGGTCGTTCAACTGCTGGATATCCGTTGTGAAACGAGGCACGTAAAACCCCGGAACGAACGGGTGCGGCGGCGCCGCCGTATTTTCGAACGGTTTGAGGGCAAGCCACTTTTCGTAAGCCGGCTTCAGCTCCCCGGTGATGCGGGCGGCGTAGAAATCGGCGAGCTTCTGATTGCCGCTCAGCTTTGCATTCATCATGGACATGAAGATAGTCGCGTGCATGGTTTCGACCTGATTCGACTCCACGCCCAGCGCGAGGGACCGGCGCAGGAGTTCGTTGGTATGGTTTTGAAAACCGCTGCTTCGCCCGCTCCACCGCGAGGATTCGTACGAGCACCACGTTGTGCAAATGGTGGTCAGCGCCATGAGGATGACGGTGGCCGGCTCGAACCAGCGCCTTCTGCGTTCGAGCCAGCTCGCCCGGGTTGGTGCTGGCTGGGCGGGGGTATTGGTGGTTGGGTCCATGAGTTGTCGGGTGTCAGAAAAGCAGCGAAAGGCTCATTGCGCCTGGAGGGCCGACGGGCCTTGATTTCTGAAGACTGGAGGTGGATTCCATTTGCCCGTGAGCGCGTCGGATTTCGGGCCGTAAAGACGCATGGTCAGATTGAACGGACCTTTTGGCGCGGGCAACCAATTGGCTTCCTTGTCCTCACCGGGGCTTTCGTTTTGGAAGTAAAGGTCGAGTGATCCGTCCGGGTTGTATTTAAACGGCATCCAACTGCTTACGGCGAAACGGTTCAGTGAGTTTCCCACTTGGAATCCATCGGAATCGTAGAGCGTGACGGACCAGAAGGCGTTTACCGGCGGCGCGGCTCCCTTGTCGAAATGGATGGTGTATTTGTTCGAGCCGTCGAGCGGCGTGCCGGTGTCGTCGCAGAGGTTCAGAGGATAGATCGCATCCTCCGGGAGATTCGCGCCGAGGCCCACCTGGGCGACAATGGCGCGCTTGAGATAGTAGTTGCCATAGACCCCCATCGTGTCGGTGTTCATGGACCAACCGTTGGCGACTCGCGCGATCGTCGCCACTTTCCACTTCATCAACTGTTGGGCATCCTCGGGCACGCTCTCCAGCGCTTTTTTCACGACGGGATCGAGATTGTCGAAGTCGAAGCTCTTGCCGGGCTCAATTCCTATCCGCTTCATCTGCGCGATTATCGGCTGGTCGGTAAGGTGCGGCGGATTGATTTTGAGCAGTTCGGCGGCATAGGTGAAGTATTTGTCGGCTGGCATCGTATCGACCTGCTCCTTGGGTGGCGTCGTCATGTCCACGCTCGGGTCGATCTCCACCTTCACCGGCTCCGGTTCCATGCCCCAGCGCGAGAGCGGCGTCACCTTGTAACCCGCTTGAATCTTATGCACCGCGTCATAGTCTGCCGCCCCGTCCGTCTTGGTGCGCCCGATGACGCAAACAATAAGGAGTAGGCGCGTCAATGCGGGTCATTCCGTCGGGAACCGTTCCTGTCCAGCCAGCCGGGGTGATCAAGAAATTGCCCGCCTTGGTGCCGGTGGTCCGCCAGCCCGGCGACGCAAAGACATCGGTCCACATGTCGAGCATTGGCAGGAGATAATACCGCCCGTGCGTGTCCGGAACGGATACGACCTGCGGCTCCTTTGTGAGATCCAGGTACGCGAGGGAATAAAGCGTATCGAAGTTGAACCGCACCACCAATTTCATATCGGCGGGCGGATAAGCCGTGAAATTGGCAAACATGTTCATTGGGGCCTTGCCGAACACTTTCCCCGGTTCGACATTCGTGGATTGTTTCCGGGTAACATCCGTCGAGAGGAGCGGGTAGAAGTACAAATAGGCATCAACGCCAATGGCGTGCGCGGCTTCCGGGGTAATTGCGTCGTCTGCTGCGCGGGCTGGGGGGCTGATATTGACCAGCGCTGCGACGGCGATGCAGCCGGCAAGCGCCCGGTGTGGAAGAATGCGATTCAGTTGTTTCATGGGATTCGTATTTCTAACTTGGCTTTTCTTACTGTGTATTCGTGGATATTGATGGAAAATGATCACGGTGCGGCGGCGGACATGCCGGGAAGCCCTTCTCTAATGCGGGCCGAGAAATTCGGATCGCTGTCGGCGGCTTTGGCCTTCGCGTCGATCAGGCTTAGCCGCTTGAGTTCGGCAAAGGGGAGCGATGTGTCGATTTCGCCGCGCTCATAGAGCATTTGGTCGCCATAGCCGTTGATTAGCATGCGCCAATCCAACGGCATCCGCTCGGATACGGCGCGCTGGTGGCGAATGGCCGTGGTGCAGTTGTCGCTGACGGCGTTATACCACCGGGGATGATCGTGCAGCACGTTGAGTGTGCGTATGTACTCCAGGAAGGAGGCGCGGGCCATCTCTGGCGTTGATTTGAGCCGGTAAAGGTAAATGTCTTCGTGGCGGTAATTGGTGCGGAGGCGGATGACATCGCGCTCGTCCGAGACCAGGTAGATCAACTCAAACTGCCGGTAGAGACCGCCAAGAGCAGAGTAAACCTGCCCGCCTTTCCTTCGGGTCTCGATGGAGAAACAGAGAGGCGGGGCGTCCGCGAACTGAAAGCTCATGATCGGATGCGCCATCCAATTGACGCCCCAATAATCGATGGCCAGATCGACGCCGGTCATCTGCGAAAGGCGGACGGTGTGCGCCTCCCAGTGCGGCGTATAATCTGTATCGGTCCAGTAGTCGCAGTTGCGAACGTTATAAAGCGTGACCACGTCGCCGTTGACCTCCGCCGAGGCAAGCTGAGCGACGTCGGGCTGCCAGTCGGCTTCATTGGTCGGCTTGAGCGTGAGCCACCACGCCAGCACCAGCACGAAACATCCGCTTAAGATGCAGAACTTGCGCTTCCGCGACCGCACGAGGACGAGGACCGCCAGCATCGCGATTGCCAGAATCGCCGCCAGCACCTTCGCCGGTCCGTCGAAATAAAGCGCCCCGCATGCCCACGCCACGGCCAGCAGAAGTATCAACTCGAGCAGCAGCCAGCCGAGCGTGGAAAGGAACTTCATTTGCCGCTCACGGATTCGGAGTTTTCAAATTGAGCAGGAGAATGCGGTCCAGTTCCGCGATGGTTTGGGGGAGCTCGCAGGAGCCGTGCGGGCCGGGGACGATCAGTTGGGATTGCGCGCCGTCCATATGCGAACTCCAGTAGGGCACGACGCCGTCGCTGCTGTTGGGCGAGTTGCCTTTGCCCCGGTCGCCAATGATCGAGTGGTAAGGCACCGTGATCGGCACCTTGTCCATAACAATAAGCGTGGGATTTTTTGGTGAAAGGCTGAAAATAGTGTTGGGCATGCGTTTGCTGCCTCCGGTAAACGCGGAGATTTGGCCCTTGACCTCGTTATTAACCTGGCTGATCAGCGAGGAGGGGAGCGCGATCAAACGCATCGCGAGTTGTCCGATGCCCTGAATCGCCATGTCGCTCCCGCGATGCGGTGTGCAGATGAATACGACCCGATGGATATGAGGATTGGCATCCCAGACGAGGGCCTGGTGGATGATGTTGTCGGGAGCAACGCTGTCCAGCAATTCCGCCGCCGGCTTTCCCACGGTGCGAACCCAGTCGGCGCGGGTGACGGTAGTGACCTGCATCTGCGAAAGGAGCCCTCCCATGCTATGACCTATAAGTACGATTGGGCGATGCCCCGGATAGGTTTGCTCAAGCTTGGCCAGTTCCTCCCGGAAGCGCAGCGAAGAATAGGCCAGCGGATTGCCAGTAGGATACCCGAAGACCCAATACTGATACCGGGCGCGCACGACGGGATCCGCATCGAGCTGGTTGGCAACACGAAACCACATTTGCGGAGTGGAGATGAGGCCATGGACAAAAATGAGCGGAATCCGGTCGGGATCGTATGGTTGAGCAAAGAACAGGCCGGTCTTGCTCATGTATGCACCTACATTCAGGGCGCCCATAAAGCCCTCCCACAATTCGTTGCCACGCTTGTAATAGAGCAGCGGCGCGGAGAAATCGGCGGCGAGCGGTTGCACCGCGGTCTCCACTTTCACCGTGGACTGAATCCTCGGGTCCAGAAGTGACAGAGTGGCGTTCTGACCGCGGAAATCGAGGACGGCGGTGACCGGGGAGGTTATGATTCCCCTTGGTCCCATGAAGGGATCGCGCTGGGCGGGCTGCCGCACACCGACGAGCTCACCGCCGACACCGTCCCGGACGTTGACCTTGCGAAGAGCACTTGTCCTGACCTGGTTTGCGGGTTTGAAACTGGTGAAGTAATCAGGTGCCCAGACTTGATCATGAATGCCAGGCGCAAAGCGGAGTTGATAGAGGGTGCTGCCATTGCTGACAGACTCCGAATGGTTCCACCAATGTCCGCCATCGGCTGTGTTAAGGAGCACGGTAAGTTCCGTGGCAACCGCGTCATAAGTCTTCTCAGCTCGAGCCGATTCCGACCCTGAGCCCAGGAGTGCGGCGCAATCGGCAGCGGCCTCAAGATACAAGGCGATGCGTTGTTCTGTGGGTGCCGAGGTGGATCGCGCCTTATTAAGACACCTCTCTGCAAGCGCGTATTTCGAAGCCGCCGGCTGAATCGGAGTGTTGGCGCAGCCAAGGATCGCGACGCACGCGGCAACGACGCCGGATCGCGATACGATAACTGAAAGCAATGGATTTTGGAGTTTCATCTACCGTGAGTTACCTGGTCGGCAATAAGGATCGCCGTTGTTCAAAAGGTGATGCCCATATCAATCTGGAATCCGCGGGTGTAGGTGTCGTAAATGAGGCCGCCACCGCGATAATTCATGTACAGGCTGCGATAGCCGGCCTCGGCGTAGATATACCGGGTGAGTTGACAACCCAGCGCCCCATATACCTGCCAGGTCAACTGCGAGCCAGCGCCAAAGCCGCCAATATCCGCCCGGCCCGTTAGATACCAAGCCTTGTCAAGGTTTAGACGCCCGCGCAGGCCGACGTAGGGATCAAACCAGAAATTCGTTTTCGTGAAGCGCTGGTCGAGCGCGGAACCGAGCTTGGCGGCGATGGCGTCCGCGAGCTTGTTCTTTAAGGAGTCCACTCTCTGCTGAGCAGCGGCTTTGAGCGCTGCCGTCTTGGCCTGCGCTTCCGCCAGGATGGCCGCGGCGAGATCGGGATCAGCACGTTCGACGAGGCGCCGGATTTCGTCCTTGATGCGGTCAAGTTCGCTTCCGGCGACCGGGCCTATCGGATATACTGGATGTTCTCCGACGAGGTCCTGAAGCTGATTGAGGACTCGCTGGGCGATCAAAGTCTTCGCCTCGTCGCCAATGCCACGGTCGCTCAACTTGCTTGCGATCGCCTTACTGAGGCCATCTACGAGTTCCGCGCTGGTGCTGTCGATCGCTCCATCATTCGGATGCAAGGTAACGCGCTGATATAAGTTTGTGTACCGCACCCCAGCCAGTGCATCAAGCCAGCCGCGCGGCCCCTCGACGAGCCTGTAACTAAATCCGAAGTCAGCAAGGTATTCATCCGTACGAAGATCGACTTTGGCTAGTATTCCATCGGTGGTGGCATCGCCAGCGAGACTCATGTACAATAGGCTCCCGTAAACGCCGAATTTACCTTTTTGAACACCGGCTTCAACCGAGGTCGCAAAGTCAACGTACGGTAGGATCTGAGAGATATTCGCATGAACGGATGTCGTGATGCCATGAACCCCGATATCGCCGTAAATGCCCGGCAGCCACCCGGGAACGCCAAGGGTGAATTTCCAAGGCTCGTCCAGGGTGGGCGGAACTTGCGGCGCCACCTGCTTGAGGTCCAGAGGCGATGACGTTTCGTTTCCCGCGTGCACGGGAATGCCGCATAGAAGCACTAGAATCGTCAGTATCCAGGCTCCTGCTTTGAGGGACAGGCGTGGCACACGGCGTTTCATATCCGCCTTTGTTGGGCAAAGCCCGATGGACATCCGATTCGTTTTCATGTTCATGGCGGTGGTTTTCGAAGTGAGCTGAAATTCCCGGTGGTGAGCAGTCGATTCTGTTCCTGCACCCTCTATCGATAACGATAGTAGCCGGGTTTTCCACCTTTTGGGGCCACCCAGACGCGGTGATTGTAGTAATAGCCGTTGTAATTATACACGTAGTAGCGGCCTCCATAATAATAATTGTAGTAACCGCCATACGGGGTATGGTACTTATAGTAAGCTCCGTGATGGTAATACCGCCCGCGTCCGGTGGAGATAACGACTGTGGCAGCCGAGGTCTTCGCTGGAAACAGACTGAAAAGGCCGAGAGCGCAGAAGACCGCGACGGCCAGGAGGTTTTTGGTTCGGATGGGTTTCATGTTATCCGTTGTGGTGGTTATGTTACTAATTGCTTTTCCGTGCCAGATCATCGGTGTCCTCGAGAAGCTGCTCCGGAACTCCGAGGAAGGCTGCCGCTGCGGCCCGGTCCCGGAAAGCCCGGGCGTCGATGGACGAGCCTTCCATCAACGCCTCATATATTCGGGCTATGCCGAAACCTACAAACTTTTGGCAGTAGAATGCGGACTTGACAGCCGGCAGACCGAAATGCGCAACCTTTCGTTGGTCGGCTACTACGAATATATGGCCGAGTTTCAAGTGTATCTCTGTGAGGCCGGAGAGGTCCGTAAACCGATCGAAGGGCCCCGCCGCGATGTGCTCAAGGGTTTCAGTAAAATAGGCGATTTCATCAAGAAGCTCATCGTCCAAGACGCCGCACGGATGCCACGTCACCAGCCGGTGTCCGGCGTGGAATCGCGTCCGCATGGTCTCAACCCATGATGATATGGGCTTCCGTGCCATCACCTAGTTGGGATAATACTGCGAGATCTTTGAACCCTGGAGTCCAAGGCCGCCCATAAGGCCCCTTTGATTAAAAAAGATGGCAACGATGCCTTTTTTGAGATTTAGCGTTCCCAGCGATCCCGACGCTCCAGTGTTCCCGATCACAAGGCTTGGTGCGCCCCCTACATTCCAGCCGCTGGCGCCATTCAAGTATTGCAGAGACTGCCGATCCAGGAAGAAGAGAGCGTAGCCGTATGCCTGGATTCCGGCCTGAAAACCATATGAGCCGCCAACGGTTTCGAAGTATCCCAGGGTCCGGTTTCCGCGGATTAGAGCGCCCACTCCTCGTTGCACGGCAACAATGAATCCTGCTTTTTTGATGCTAGGGAATACAAGAATTGCCGCCGACCGGCCAGCGAGGTCATTTGCCTTCGCGTTGTTTGCGAGCAGAGACTGCAAGGCGGAACGCGAGGCACTATCGATATCCGCTGCGCTGGCGGCGCCGGCAGTGCTGGGAACGAGAGTCATCGCGCTGGCTGCCAGTGCGAGGATGCTGAGTATTGATAGGCGTGTTATGGTTTTCATAGGTTGATGTGGTAGGTTTTTGGTTACTGGTTGATTTTTAGTGGATGGAGATTGCTTTGCAAGCTCTTGGCGATCATTGACCCCGACGCTTCGCGGCAGCCGCGCCGCTGCCCGCATTGGCGGGTTGCCTCTGAGCATTGCCGCCAGGTTGCGGATTCGGCCGGCCAGATGGCTGCTTTGCAGGTTGTTGTTTGGGCTGTGCCGCAGGCTGTCTGGCCGGCTGCTGTTTTGGTTTTGCGTCCTGTTTCTGCTGGGCATTTCCCCGGTCCCGTGACTGCTTGTCTCGCTCGAGTTGCGGACGCGAGCGATCAAAGTCCGCGGGCTTGCCGGGAGCAGGTTGCTTCGGCTGCTTGGGCGCCTTCTGATTATTTGCCGGAGCCGCGACAGCCGGATTCCATCCATTCTTGCCCCGTTCCTGCCAGCCGGTATCGTTCTTGCGAAAGACATTGCCCGATTTGTCGCCGAAGATGTTGTCTGGTTTTCCCGCCGGACGCGCGATTGGCTGGGAGGGTGCGCCACCTTTCGAGGGAGCCTGGATCGGCCGGTTTTCCGGGCGATTGTAAATGTTATCTCCGCCGCCTCCCGGCAGCCGGCCGCCGGGACGTCCAGGCTGTTCGCCACTGGGGAGCTGGGTCGGACGCTCACCTGATCCAGGCCGGGACGGCCTTTCCCCTCCACCGGGCGGGCGATTTCCCGAGCCTGGCAGCCCGGGGTTCTCGCCCCCGGCGCCCGGACGCGACGGACGATTGCCATTGCCATTGCCAATTCCATTGTCATTGCCGCCGCCCGGCGGGGAGGGGCGGTTCCCGTTCCCTATATTGTTCCCGTTCCCATTGCCGCTGTTATTTCCATTCCCGTTGCCGTTGCCAACATTTATATTCCCGACATTCTTGGAGTTGTTGTAATTGTTATTAGTGGTATTATATGTATTCTTATTAACCGTGACTTTATTCCCGGAGTAGTAGGCCCCGTTATCCCGATAGCCTCCCGGTCCCCACCAGCCCGAGTAGGGACTGATGCTCCCGCCCCAACCCAGTGCCGGGCCATACCATGCGCCGTACCGGCCGACACGCACGCCAAAGCCCCATGAATCGGTATAGGGATTGTACCGGACCGCAAAGCCAAACGTGGCCGGGCGGGCGTAGTAAACGCCGCCTCGCCAGGCCGCATAGCGATAGCCGGTGCCATAGACAACGACGCCGCCCCGGGCATAACAGCCCGTGTAGCCCAAAGTATAGCCCACATAGACCGTAGTAGGCGTCGATTGATAGACACGCACGTAAGTCACGTTGTAAACCGGGCTGCTTGGCGGAATGCGATAAATCGTCTGCGGGACCGAGGCGGATATGGCCCAGGGACCCTTCGCCTGCGGCGACTGATACCAGACCGCATCCTTGCAGCAGTAATAAGTGCTGTCGGCTTTGATGACGCTATCCGGAGTATTCGTCGCATACTCCGCCGTCGTCCCATCCATCGCCTGAAACGCCGGGTCTCCATCGTAGCTGACCTGCAAATCCACGGGCGCATCACGACGGATCTCCTGCGTTTGCGGGATGCTCGCCTCGATGACCGCATCCTCGGCTTCCAG